>SCPN01000783.1_pt1 | contig 55092 bp, 51 predicted proteins | sample 6106831 | NCBI WGS metagenome assembly SCPN01 (sample SAMN10720447, study PRJNA508395) | human gut metagenome | isolation source: Participant 1, 0 month | reverse complement strand
TGCAAAGTTACCTATGCAGAATCACCTTCCATGGAATCGCTGTGGGCTACCCTGGAGACACAGGAGGATGAATTCTTCCAGGTACTTACCGGAGACGTATCGGTAGAGGAATTCGACAGCTTTGTAAGTCAGTGGAAAGCGCTTGGCGGAGACATCTATTAATGAAACAACCAGTAAAATGGCGGAAGGCAAAATAAATACCTGACAGCATGGCTGGCGGAGGTACCGGGCAGATCCTTTGCCAAGAACAGAGTCAAATACCCCGCTGCAAGCGGCAGGGTATTTGATCCTCGCGGCAGTCGCCAGATGGACATGCGAGCATGTCCGCCTGGTCATTGCTCGCCAGGAATAAACTGGACATCCACCCCGGATAGTCCGGTTCTCAGCGAAAAGAAGAGGTGAAAGAAGGATGCTGCGGAAAAACTGTGCGAAGAATAAGACGGCCGTCCGGAAGGTGACATTCAGGCAGACCTATCAGTATCATTTACTGATGCTTCCGGGTTTTCTGATTCTGTTTATTTATACAATAATTCCTTTTTTCGGAAATATTATGGCCTTCCAGAATTTTCAGCCCATATTGGGCTTCATGAAATCCAAATGGGTCGGCCTGGATAATTTCAGGCATATGCTGATGCTCCCGGATACGGCCAGGATTTTCAGGAATTCCTTTGTAATTGCAGTTGGAAAGCTGGTTTTTACAATGGTGTTTTCCATCCTGTTTGCCATTCTGCTTAATGAAATCAATCATGTTAAATTTAAAAAATCAATACAGACCATCTGCTTTCTTCCCCATTTCCTTTCCTGGGTTATCCTGGCAACCATTTTCAGAAACCTGCTGGATACCAATGGCATCGCCAATCAACTTCTGATGAGCTGCGGCCTGATCAGGGAACCCCTCATGTTCCTTGGCTCCAACAAGATTTTCCAGGGAGTTATTATCAGTACGGATGTCTGGAAGGAATTCGGGTACGGAGCAATCATTTTCATAGCGGCCCTGATGGGGATCAACCCTGAGCTTTATGAAGCCGCCAATGTGGACGGCGCCGGGAGGCTACAGAAGATCTGGCATGTTACGCTGCCGGGTATCCGTGTAACGATAGTCCTGGTGGCAACCCTGAATATTGCCAACATACTGAACGCCGGTTTTGACCAGATCTACAATCTGTATAGTCCGATAGTCTATAAAAGCGGGGATATTATCGACACCTATGTATACCGCATGAGCTTTATCAATACACAGTATTCCCTGGCGACAGCCATAGGCCTGCTGAAATCGGTCATCAGCTTTATCATGATTGTGACGGCGCACGGGCTGGCTAAAAAATTTGCAAATTATCGTATTTTTTAAGCTTTGGACGGGAGAGCCGTATGGACTTTCCCAGTCCGGACGGCGGCGTTGGCCGCAAGCCCTTTAAAACGGGCGGATGGGAGCATACATGAAAAAATATAAAACATGGAGCAATCTGATTTTCGATGGTGTGGTGGTGTTTCTGCTTCTGATTTTCGGGCTGAGCTGCCTGATTCCCATTCTGCATGTCGTTGCGCTTTCACTCAGCAGCAAAACGGCGGCACTGGCGGGAAAGGTGTATCTTTGGCCTGTGGAATTTACCATAACACCTTATAAAGTTCTGGTGACCGACGCCAAATTCCTGCAGGCGCTCTGGGTTTCCGTTAAGAGAGTGGTTCTGGGCGGCGGCCTGAACCTGATTCTGACCGTTATCACCGCATTTGCCCTGTCCCAGGAGGAAAAGGATTTTCCGGGAAGAAAAGTATATATGTGGTTTCTTATTTTTGCCATGCTGTTCGGGGCAAGCCTTGTTCCCTGGTACTTCGTCATCAAGGCAACGGGGCTGATGGACACCATCTGGGCTCTGGTCGTTCCGGGAGCGCTTCCCGTTTATAATACGATACTGCTGATGAATTTTTTCCGGAATCTTCCTAAGGAGATCAAGGAATCCGCCGTACTGGACGGCATCAGTCCCGTACAGATGATGCTGCGTATCTGTGTGCCGTTAGCGCTGCCTGCCATTGCCACCGTAACGGTGTTCTCCGTGGTGGGACACTGGAACAATTTCTTTGACGGCCTGCTGCTGACCAATTCACCCAGCAAAATGCCGCTGCAGACCTATATACAGACACTGACTAACAAGAACATAGATGTATCAAGTTCTTCCCTTACGCCGGAAGAGCTTGAGGTCCTGACTTCGCTCAAAACTTTTAACGCCGCAAAGATTGTGGCGGCCTCTTTGCCCATAGTCGTGTTCTACCCGTTTATGCAGAAATTCTTCGTTTCCGGACTGACGCTGGGATCGGTAAAGGAGTGAGTGCGCCAGAAATGGCTATTTAGCGGGTGGAACACCCGCACGGCAAAGTGCAGCGAGCCAACGTTAGTGAGTCTTGAGTGTTGTATGGTAACAGGCAGGGTCAATCATGTTTTAATACCTCATAACACACAATCTGATTTTCTGTTTTTTTCTCTTCCCCTATTGTAATATGGAAAAAGAGCGATATAATGGAAAATACTTGGTAATTTGAATTGAGAGGTATTGTAAGAATGAGGGGAAAAGCATTAAAAAAGAATCAGATTGACTGGAGCGTTTTTTTCAAGGCGGTGGTGACGATTGCCCTGCCCATTGCCCTGCAGAATTTCCTGTCTACAACGGCAAGTATGGTAGATACGATTATGATAGGCAGTCAGGGAGAGCTGTCGGTGGCGGCGGTGGGAATCTGTTCTCAGATTTCGTCACTGTTTTTCTCCTGCTATTTCTGGCTCTGGTGGCGGCGGTTCTCTGCTGTTTTTTTCTCAATATTGGGGCGCGGGGAATCATAAGGGGATTAATAAGACCTTTGGAATTTCCATGACCTGCATGCTGGCGGTGGCGCTTATCTTCGCAGTGACGGCGATTACAAGCCCCGGTTTTTTATTGGGGATTTATACGGATAAGCAGAATATTATCCAGGTGGGGATTCCTTACATAAGGATCGTTGGTTTTGCTTATCCGCTGCAGGTATTTGCGGTTCTGATAAGCTTCCTGATGCGTTCCACGGAAAGGGTAAAAGCCCCTTTAATCAGCTCCATTCTGGCGCTTATCACCAACTTTATTTTGAATTGGATCCTCATTTACGGCCGTTTCGGCATGCCGAAAATGGGAGCGGCCGGTGCAGCGGTGGGAACTCTTGTTTCCGGAATCGTGAATCTGATTGTACTGCTCACCTTCCTGCTGCGGGATAAGAATACGTTGGTCCTTAAGCTCAGGGAGATGTTTGCATGGGGAGACGGATTCCTGAAAATATATCTGAACAAATGCTTTCCGATCATTTGCAATGAGCTTTTCTACGGAATCGGACAGATGCTGATAAATGTTGTTATCGGAAGACAGAATGAATCGGCCATTGCCGCCATGGCGGCCTTCCGTGTGCTGGAGGGCTTTGTATTTGCCTTTTTCGGAGGCCTGGCGGATGCCAGCTCCGTGGTGGTGGGCAAGGAGGTCGGCGCAGGACATCATATGAAAGGCTATCAGTATGTTAAGGGCTTTGCGCTTCTCTGCCCGGCCATTACCTTCTGTATCTGTGCCATCGGTCTGACCTTTAATGCGCCCCTGCTTCGTCTTTTCGGCCTGGGGGCGGAAGCCATGTTTTATGGAAAATACATGATTATGATTTATCTGGCGGCGGGAACCATCCGTACCTGCAATTATATTATGAACAGCTGCTACCGCGCGGGCGGGGAATCCATTTTCGGAACCGTGCTGGAAATCGTATGTCTTTTTACCATCAGTGTGCCTGCGACATGGATTGCCGGCATGGTGCTGCATCTGCCTTTCCTGGCAGTGTTCGCTTTCCTGTATACGGATGAATTGATCCGGCTGGTATTCGAGGTTTATTATACCAGGACCGGTAAATGGGTTAAGCCGGTTACGGAGGAAGGAAAGGCTGCAGTACAGCAGTTCCGGGAAGAACTGGCGGAGAGCAGAGGGCTGAAAAAGGCGGTGGAAAACTGAGGCGGAAAACGGCCGGAGATAAAATAAAACTAATAAGATAACAGCGGTATGTCGGGAGAGTCTGACGTGCCGCTGTTTCTGTACTTGGGATAAATATAATATCATCGCTTAAATAGATATATAATGTATGATTCCGGATATCAGGTTGCTGTAATAAGGAAATGCTTCTGTTTTGAATTTTGGTTTTATATTCGCAATATTTAAGCTTAGCTCCTGATTGTATTACAATATCTTTCGTCAGTTATATCATATATGCTGATATGATTCTCATGGATATATCTCTTTTGCCACATCCAGAACAAATCCCGCAGACGGTATAATTGTTCATTTTCCTTATTGCCATATATTTCTGCCAATTCATTGATAGAGGGAATTGCCTTATAGTAATCATCATCTAGTTTTTCAACATATGCAATAATCTCGTCACAGCTCATGTTTTCAAATCGATCAATGTTATCTTTACGCAAAGTGACGGTGAGCGCTCTTTGCGTATATTCAGGCAAAACCCCTGATGACAGCCAGTCCTTTTGTGTTTTATAGCGGCTGATGTTGAACGTCTTCTTAATTTTATCCGATAATTTTTCATAATCCTGAACTGTAATACGGGCCTTTTCCATCAGGTAACCCCGTCCGCGGTAATCCGGCAGGAAGGAATATATCCGGCCTATGCCCGGTATACTTTCCAGAGTATCAAATAATTCATCCAACATGCTTAAGCTTTCCCTGCTTACAACCACCGTAGGGGAACAGTTTAGATCCAGGGCGGCGGCGCGTTTGGCAAGCAGGAGCATGAAATCATAATCACCTTCCCTTGCTGCAAAAGAATCATGATATTTGGGGTTGCCAAAAAAAGTGGTATCAATATTCTCTATACCGGCAGACTTTATATTTTTAATGAATTGATCTGTTTCGGAAAGAGTTCTGATTTTTAATCCATTGCACTGAAGAAAATTTGCGCCTAAGAACCCGTTTTCTTTGTTAAAAGAGATATTATCCAATAACTGAGGATACTCGGCACAGTATGAAATGCAATAGAACGGCAATGGGGTTATGTTTTTATTTTTTGCCCAGACAATAAATCTTTCAGCTAATTTTTTCCCCCTGTAATAGTCAATACCTTCGGCTTCTTTACAGGATTGTAAAAGACAATACTTACAGGCACAGGAACAGGGAACGCAGGGATTATGTATCCCAATGGATATTGTTTTCATATTTACCTCATAAAAGCTATGAATCCGGCCGCATGTTCTTTTCTTGTTTCAATCAAATAATTATACTATACTTTCAGGGCCGTATCCATGCTGTTAAAGAATATTGCAACGAATTACATAGATGCTTGTATGAATTTTTAATTAATCTGGCTTTTAATAGAAACAAATTAAGGAAAAGGTCTTCTCAAAAACGGTCAACGACTATATAATCGCATTAACCAGATCGGTTAATGGACTCCACGCATTTAACAGCGGCATAGTTTCTGTAGATAGTTGTATAAGCTGTTTACAGGTTGCAAACGGATCGACGTCCACAAGGCCGGAATGACGGCATATAAGGAAAGGATATTCAATGAATCCCAAATTCTTTCAGTTACCTGAAGAAAAACAACAGCATATTATCAACGCCGCCTACAAGGTATTTGCCGGGAATTCCTATAAGAAGGCGCCGATGTCTGAAATAGCTGACGAATGCGGAATATCCAAAGCGCTGCTGTTTCATTATTTTGAAAATAAAAAGGAACTGTATCTTTTCCTGTGGAAGCAGGCAGAAGAGCTGACCGGAAATGCTGTCCGGGAATTCGGAGTCAGTGGATACGGACAGATTTTTTTGAAATACTGGAGAAAAACCTGCGGGTAAAATGTTCATTGACGAGAGTGTATCCTTATATTGGCGCCTTTTGTTTAAATGCCTATTATGAGCAGGAGGAAGAAATCAGAAAATGTATTCAGCCGGAATTTTCCCAGTTAAAACGGATGGGGGAAAAACATATTTTTGAACGGATGGACCTTTCTGTATTTCGGAAGGATGTGGATTTGGAGCTGATGTATCAGGAAATTTTGTGGACGACGGAAGGTTATCTGTGCCGGAGATACCGCATGCAGGATGTTGATGCGGAGGAAATAGAAAAGGATTTTCTGAAACTTATAAAGCAGTGGAGAAGGATTTATTATAAGGCGCATTAATGGATTGCCTGCAATATTTCAGAGTAACGCAGAGTTATAATATTACCGGAAAAACATATAGGATCGATGGTGTGGTCTGGAAAAAGAATTACGGGCCGCATAGGTTTTCGCTGCATGGGGAAGCGCCTGTAACTAATACCAGATTGGAGCAAAATGAAATTTCACGAGTTCGGAGATGCGGGAATCCGCACATCATGCTGATTCATGGAGGTGGAAATCCTGGTGGAATTATTTAAGGCAGGCCCGTGTCCTGTCTGAGAAATACCACGTCATTCTGCCGACGCTGGACGGGCATGGGGAAGAGTATCTGACCGAATATATTTCTACGGAGGATACGGCGGATAAGCTGATGGAATATATAGAAAAGAAATGTGGCGGCCATCTTTTTGCACTGGGAGGAGTGTCTTTGGGAGGACAGATCGTAATGGAGCTGTTGTCCCGGAAAAAGGATTTGGTCCAAAAGGCGGTGATTGATGGCAGTATCTGTTATCCACAGCCTGCTATGGCGCGTTACTGCATAGCAACGGTCTGTTTATGCGGGAGGCTGATGTTCGGGAAGACGGCATGCAGGTTCCAGCTTGCGGCAATGAATCGTTTTTTCCCCTCATCCATGCGTTTTCCAAAGGAAATAGCAGGATATTACCTGCAGGACATGCCGCGTCTTCGTAAAGAAACGCTGTATGCGGTATACCGTACATATATGATGCAGTATACGCTGAAGGAAAGCGTCCGCAGCACAAATGCGGAGGTAATGTACCTGTACGGAGAAAAGGAAATGAAATGTGTCCGGGAATCGGCCCGGATGTTTGGGGAGTTGGTGCCCCACTGCAGGATATATGAAGCAAAAGGATATAATCACGGATATTTATCCGTATATCTGCCGGAGGAATGGCTGAAGCTGATTCTGCCTTTTCTGGAAGAACGGTAAAAAAAGTGAGTATTACTACAGGAGAATTGTATGGAAACTGCAGGCTGCTGTTTTTTTGACTTATTCTTTACATTAATTAAACCGGAATACTGTCCTGATATGAGTGAGAACGAGGTGCTGGGTTTGAGCATTGAGGAATGGGAATCCTATGCAGAGGATAAAGCGCTGTACCTTGAACGGGCCGGCGGATTTGTCACGGAGGAAAGCAAAATCATAGAAGATATTACAATGCTCCTCCCCATGCAGGTTAATCCTTTTCAGAAAAAAGAGCTGCTGCGTCAGAGGAAAGCGAGAATGCGGCATGCGCTTATGAATGTGGACGGAAGAATCCTGGAAATGCTGGAGCGGCTGAAGCTGTCAGGCTGGAAGCTTTGTCTTATCAGCAATGCAGATGTGATAGATTGTATGTACTGGAAAGAATCCCCGCTGTTTTCCTGTTTTGATAAGGCGCTTTTTTCCTGCCGCGAAAGGCTTTTGAAGCCGGATGTCAGAATCTATCAAAGGGCAATGCAATATATGAATTGTACCCCGGAACAGAGCATTTTCATCGGTGACGGCGGTTCCGATGAATTGCGAGGGGCTGAAAATGCAGGTATGAAAACGGTTTTTACTGAATATCTGGAACGCAAACCGGAGGAGCGGCGGCGGGAGCTTATGAAGGAGGCGGACTGGCATATTACAGATATCGCGGAGCTGCCAGGGATAGTGGGAGAAAAAATCTTTAGTCCTGGACCCGGCTTTGAACCTTGATTTCGTTCTCCAGAAACTCTTTGATAAAAGGATAGTTTTCCTCATTTAATGAAGGCATAAACGCCATAAACCGGCATTTCTGGTAATGGGTATCCTCCATATGGAAATCATAGCCCATCATACATTTCGGGTTGCAGTCGTCCGGATTTATGAGACGCTTGCAGGGAGATGCTTTTCTGATATCTTTTTTCATCTTTTCCGGGAGAGTTTCCAGAAAATTCTCATATACATTTAAGCCCTGGGGAAAAATTCTCATTTTTACGCCTGTTTTGCGGCATACGAAGTTGCAGCTGTGAGCTTTTGGTCTGCGGCAGGATATAGGAAACAGTAAAGCCGCTTTTTGCTGTTTTGATTTCACATTTGCAGCCCTGCGCCAGAAGAAAATCGTTGATTTCGGAAGCGAGAGGTTTGCTGTTGTCATCTATGGTTTCAAGGAATGCGGGAAATTGATTATCGGCCATTTTGAATACTCCTTTTTGGTATGGGATGCTGTGGGTACTGCTATCAGTTTAATGACCTTTACTGTGTCAATCCTCTCAATTCCTGCACAAAAAAGAGAGCTGTATACCTGAAGCTGAGAAAAAACCAAACCGGCAGGGATACTGATTTTCATACCATATTTTGAGTGGCTTTTCAGTCGGTCAGCGGATAAAATAATATAGGATACATGAAAAATACCGTTTGCCGCAATTTTGTTTTTGAATCCCAGGAGGAAGGAAAATGATTCGATTTGCTGTTTTTACTGACCTGCACTATGACCACATTCCGGACGGAGACAGAAGAATAAAGGAGTTTCTGGAAATAGTCAGGATGAAAAATCCTGATTTTATCCTGTCTCTGGGTGATTTGTGTTATCCGGCCGCTGAAAACAGAAAAGTTATTGACGCCCTGGAACAATCCGGCGTACCGGTGTATCATACAATCGGCAATCATGATACGGATCAGTATTCGCTTGAAGAAGTGATGGATTTTCTAAAAATAGAGTCATCCTATTATTCCTTCCTTATTGACGACGTTAAATTTATCGTCCTCAATACCTGCTATATCCGGGATGGGCAAAAATGCGTTCCCTTCCTGAAGCGTAATTATGATAAGACAAAACAGGCTTATCCCTGGCTTCCGCAGGTGGAAGCGGACTGGCTTTTGCAGGAACTGGAATCGGAAGACTGCTATTATGTTGTGTTTTCCCACCACAGCCTGGCAAATGATTTTAGAGACAGGGGAATCGCAAACAGAGAAGCAGTCAGGGCGCTGCTTGAAAACCGAAAGGTTCTTTTCTGCATGAACGGCCATGATCATGGGGATGGCTGCACTATAATAAATGGAATTCCATATATTACACTCAACTCCATGTCGTATATCTGGCACGGTATGAAGGAACTGTACGCCTACGATGCAAAGACGCATGAAAAATACCCTTCTCTCAAGAATATGATTTTATATCAGGAGCCGCTGCATGCGTTCGTTGAAATAAGTGATAAAGAGGCGCGTATAACGGGAATGGATGGCCATTATCACACAATTACCCCGGAAGATGCGGAAATAGGCAGGACATGGAACGGTGTTTCCATTGAACCAAAGGTCTTATCCCGAACTGTGAAGTTACCCAGATAATAGGGGAGGAAATATTTATGAATGGATTTTTGCTGCTAATCCCTTTTTTACTGATAAGGTTTGGCGTCCTTTCACATTTGGACAGGGCTGCGGTAAAACGCGCGGCTTTTTTCGCACCGATGGTTGAAATTGCGCCATTGATATACCAGCTTTCCAATGCCGCAATTTTTATCGTTCTGTTTTTTCTTAAAGTGCCAATTGATTTTTCCTGGCAATTTTGGTCGGGGACGCTGTTCTATCTTTTGGGAATGGTTCTGTGCGCTGCATCAGTGATAGATTTTGCAGCCCCATCCGGCGTAGGCCTGAACAAAAACGGACTTTACCGGTTCTCACGTAATCCCATGTATTTATCATATTTTTTACTGTTTATGGGCTGTGCCCTGCTCACGCATTCTGTGCTGCTTGGCGGAATCGTTATCATATTCCAGCTGTCTTCCCACTGGATTATTCTTTCAGAAGAACGATGGTGCATTGGCAAATTCGGGGATGCCTACAGGCAGTATATGAAAAAGGTAAGGCGGTATATATAGAGTGCTAGGATTAATTTTGGCGTACATTATGAGGAGGGGGAACGATGTTGCTGCTGCGGGGTATTGGATTTTTATTAATTCCTGCAGAACTTAATGACAGCCATGCCGCCGGATTCGCAGTTTTTTAGTTCCAGCTGTCCACTGTGCGTTGTAACCACCTGCGCTGCGAACCAAAGTCCGAGTCCATTGTGTCCGTCAGAACTCCGCGCCGTATCATCACGCCACAGGCGTTCTGTCGCATGGTGCAGCGCGGCCCTGCTGAAGCCGGGACCTTCGTCACGCACGGTAATTTGCCAGCCGTTTGCCAGCATGCATCCTTCCAGATATACGCTGCCGCCTTCCGGCGTATGTCGGCATTCTCGCACCACATTGGAGAGCGCGAAGCAAATGGTCTTTTTGTATTCGGGCGGAACCCTCCAGGCTGTTTTGGCTGTGCAGAAAAATCCCGTTGGCTTGTGCAAGGGCATTTGTGCTCAGGCAAAGCTCGTCAAACATGGCGGGCAGGGCGGTATTTTCAAACGTTTCGTCCGTACCGGATGAGGTTTCCAGAAGGCTGGCAACATAACGTTTTGCACGGTCGCTGTTTGATACGATGGTATTTAACATTCTCTGGCAGTTTTCAGGCAAATTTTCATCCAGCAGAAGCTCCGCGTTTCCCCCTATCAGTGTGATTGTTTTCGATCGTGCGCTATGCGGTTCCGCCTCACGTTCCTGTTGGGCCGCCCATTGGGAGGACAGGGAGCTGTATAATGCTTCCCGCATATGTTCCATGGCGTCCAGCGCCTGATCATATTCCCGTATGCCCGCATGAGGGACTGTAAAATCCAGCTCCTGTGCGCCTACCCTATCACTCACTTCACCGAACAGCCTGAGCCTGGCGGCAAGGCGCCGGCGGAGCCGCAGGGTATTAAAAATCAGGCAGAACACCCACCCCGCGCCAAGCACGGCCAGCCACAGGTATTCAAAAGGAGGAAGCAGATTGCGCAGGATCGGATTTACAAATTCCGACCTGAAATACCATTGAATAATAACGGTACTCCCGTCCGCGTAGGTGCGACGCGAAACATGGACGTCATCAGGAGCCTGCAGAAAAAATTCTCTCAGAGTCTCCAGCTTCTTTCCTTCCACATTGCTTTCCAACACGTTACCGTCCGGTGGCAAACAAAGCGTATTCGGGCAGAAAATCCTCACCGGGGAAATAAAGTTTTTGGTATCTTCTGTCAGAATCCGCTCCGTCTGTTGATTGGAGACGTAGCCCTGGTAAATAGCCAATACCGGTCTCAGGCTGCGTGTAAAGCAGCATCCATACCAGGCCGCACAGCAGCATGCAGCCGAGCATAACGACGGCAAAGCGCAGAAGAACGAAGGTAAGACTTACAGAACGCTGTTTTTTTGCCATTCCCACCCCCAGACTGTCCTTCTCTTTAACAGGGCGAATCGGCCTTCAGTTTATGCGGATATTTTGAAGCGTCGCACAGGATTGATCGCCCCGGCGTCAAAGCCGAAAACTGCATCATATAATTGTTCTTTGGTAAAAACCTGTCCCGCGTGCAGGGCAAGGTGTTCACAGATCGCATATTCGCCCCTGGTAAGGGGCAGTGTGCGTTCTCCGGCAAAAGCCTCTTTTGCCTGCATGTCAAAACGTACGCCGCCCCGGTTCATGGTACGGACCGGACTGCGCGCCTCGCGCCGCAGATGGGCGTTTACCCGAGCGCGCAGTTCCGCGATACTGAAAGGCTTCTTAATATAATCATCGGCGCCCAGGCCAAAGCCCTGCACAAGGGCAGCATCTTCCGTCCTGGCTGTTAAGAACAGGATGGGGCAATCCACCTCATCACGGATACGGCCGCAAAGGGAAAAGCCATCCTCGCCGGGCATCATCACATCAAGCAGCAGCAAATCATACGCCTGACACCGCTCGGCCCGCACCGCCGCCGCATCCGGCTCAATATCCACCCGATGCCCGTCCTTCTCCAGGGCAGCGCGCACCAGAGCCAGCATTTCAAGATCATCATCAACAACCAACACCCTAAACATCAAATCCTCCTTATAATCCTCCTTGTTTTGCGGAGCAAAATGCGAGCCCTAAGCGAGCAGAGGATTTACCTCCTTGTTTTGCGGAGCAAAATGCGAGCCCTGGGCAAACAGAGGATTTTCCTCCTTGTTTTCCTCTATGTTTACTCCTGCACAATGTTGCCTTCCCATCTGTCAAACCACAGTACCGACAAAACGAGAACAGCCAAAGTAATAATTATCAAAGAAATTATCCCGGAAAAAACGGGAATATTCGAAAAGCCAAAGAGTTTTTTCAAAAACCTGACGCCCCATTCCCAGGGAATGAACGGCCAAATCTGATCGCCAATCGCGTTTTCAAAATAACCTGCTGATATTGTGCCTGCAATTCCTGTGAATACCGAAATACCCGCCCCCAACCTGAAAGCAATGAATATGTGTAATAAATACAAAAATATATTGCCAAATAAAAAAATTATAAATATCAAAAGGTAAGAAGTATAATCCATTATACTGATGCCCAGAAAAAACCTGACTCCCACATAGAAGCACAGCTCATATAGTATCATACTTAAAGCAGACAAGAACATAAGAAAGAACAATTTCCCTAAATATACACCTTTTCGTGTTTCCGTTAAGCCAAGGGAATTTTGAATATTGCTTATATTTCTGTCCAGGTTAATCAAAACCGGCACCGCAATACCTGCAAAAACAGGGAAACATATCTGCAGTATAATAAAAAACAGCCTTACATCAGGAATAATATGATATCCCGCATACTTATAATAAACTAAAAATACCGAGGTAATCACGACCGGCAGTACCAAATACAGCAAAATAACAGGTGTCCGTCTGATTTTGGTAAAATCGGAAATAAACTCCCTTATAACAGTCATTTACGATATACCTGCCTTTCATACCAAAAGGAAAATGAGACGGAAAGAACTGCCGCGGCCAACAGGGAAACCAATACCAGCAACAGACTTCCTCCCGGGCTCAGTATCAAACGTGAGTCTGTTTCCGCCAGTAATCCACTGGGCAGCACGCCAAATAAGGTAACCATAAACCTGGCGGTCCAGCTATAAGGGAAGAACCAGAACAAAGGCGTAAGGGAAAAAAACAAACCTCCCAAAGCGCAGGCAAACAGATTTATTAATGTGGAACCGACAAAACCGATTTTCCGGTCCAAAAATAAACAGAAGGGAACCTGCCATAAAAAGGAGAGCCACAGCAAACAATATCCTGCCGCATAAAGCCCGCTGCGCCCAAGTGCTGCCCGGACGCCTGAAAACATGCATTCAGAGATCACAGTGATGAACGACAGCAACAGAGATATTATCAAAAGGGTAAGCGCAGTTAAAATAATTTTAGAAATAAATGTTTTCTTCAGGTCAACAGGCAGACTGTAAAGCGTCCTGTATCCATGCTTTTGCTCTTTTTTATTTGCCAGATGGCATAAAATAGTAACGGATAAGCAGGCAACGGGCATACACCAGTTACACACGACAGAGCTGGAAAAACCGCCCATGCCAATGCCGATAAAAATAAAAATCACAGACATTAAGATTAAACCTGCCGGAATCAACAGGATGAGTTTCCTGAACAGGGAACGCCTGAATTTCAGGTTTTCTGCTTTCATATAGGTAATAATCATCAGGCCTCACGCTCCTTCCTCACAATATCCATAAAAAGTTGTTCCAGATTTTCACCTGTATCAATTGCATCCTGATACAGAAGCGACCCATTGTATATGATTCCAATATCATCAGCAACCTGCGCGACCTCGCTTAAAATATGGCTCGATACGATGACAGACATCCCGGACGCCGCAAATTCCCGAAGCATACGCCTTAATTCTTCAATGCCGAAAGGGTCCAGCCCGTTTGTGGGTTCATCCAGGACCAATAATTTCGGATGATTCAGCAGTGCCAATGCGATCCCCAGTCTCTGTTTCATTCCCAGGGAAAAATCTGAGGCCTTTTTGTTTTTGGCATCCGTCAGGTCCAGTTTCTGTAAAACGTCATCACAATTGCTCACAGGAATCCCCATAAGCGTTGCCCTCACTTTTAAATTTTCAAAAGCTGTTAAATTCTCATACAGTGGTGGAGATTCGATTAACGAACCGATATTTAGTAAATCCTTCCGGGTCCAGGGGTGATCGCTGAAAAGTATTTCACCGGAATCAGGTGTGATAATTCCTGTGATCATCTTTAACAGAGTGGATTTTCCAGCCCCGTTCGGCCCTAATAAACCGTAGACGGAATTTTTCCTGACAGACATGGTTAAATCTTTTACGGCACGGGTTTTTTTAAAGCTTTTGAAGACATGATTGGTTTTTAATATATATTCGGACATCTTTTTCCTCCATTTCTATTCAGCCGCCGGCAATAGACTGTATTCCCAAAGAAGCGGCGCCTTTGTTTCGGTGCTTTTATGGTAACAGTTAATTTTAAGGATTTTATAAAGAAGCAGATATTTTTTTGAAAAAATACCAGGAAGCAGTATGGATAGTGTAATTGTATAGGATCCTGCAACGGAGTTTATGGTATTGAAAAGTGCATGTAACCGTTCAGACTTATCTACACTTTTATGAGGGAATTCCTTATGCGGAAAATAATGGCGGGAGAACGTTGCATTTTAAAAAGAAATCAGGTAAATTAAAAGAAAAAACGAAGCATCGCCAGATGCGTTCCGCAGGCCGGAGAAGCGATGGAAAATAAATGTGTAATTAAAAACAGTAAAACAGTCGATTTATTCTTATTTATGGGACAGTCAAATATGGCGGGCAGAGGGATTGTTTCTGAAAAATGGGCGCAGCCGGCGCCTCAGATTATGGAAGGGGCAGGATATGAATACCGGGCAATATCGGCCCCGGATAAGCTGTATCCGCTGACGGAACCGTTCGGAAGGCAGGAAAATGCGGAGGATGGGATCAATGACGGCAATATGAAAACAGGTTCTCTTGTTACAGCTTTTGTGAATGCCTGCTATCAGAAAACGGGAGTTCCCATTGTGGGTGTTTCTGCGTCCAAGGGTGGCTCATCCATTCTGCAGTGGCAGCCTGGCACACCTTATTTATCAGATACGCTGCGGCGTCTGGCAAAAGCCAGGAGATTTCTGGAGAAGGAAGGGATTTTTATCCGGCATACATTTATGCTGTGGTGCCAGGGAGAGACAGATGGAGATCATCATATGACTGCCGGGGATTATCAAAGCTATTTTATGCAAATGTGGGAACGTATGAAAATGGAAGGCGTGGAGAGATGCTTTCTCATACGGATTGGAAGATATAACGGTGCGGAGAAAATCAGCTATGAGGATATCAGACAGGCGCAGGAAGCCCTTGCCCAAAAGATCCCGGAGGTGGTAATGGTGTCCCGTAAATTTGCGGAAATGAAGGCGCGCGGGCTGATGAAGGATGAGTTTCACTATTATCAGCAGGCATATAATGAAGTAGGCATACAGGCAGGTGAAAATACAGCGGAATATATCAGGATGGAATCAGGCTTGTGAACGCAGGAGCCTGGTTCTGTCGTCTGCGGCTGGCTGGTTAAATTAAAAAAGCTGTGGAGGCATAAAGCTGTAAAGGGACAAAGCTATAAAAGAATAAAGCTGTAAAAAAATAAAGCTGTAAAAGCCCAAAATCTAAAAGTCCAAAATCTATAAAAGTCCAAAATCTATAAAAGTTGTAAAATGTCAAAACCAAAATGCTTGACACATGGATAGAAGAATGTCAGAATAGAGTTACTTTCAGGAAGCGATCGCTTCTGTAATTACTTCTACATAACATTTCTTATTTCATCTTCTGTGGATTTGTTTACTTTATCTTGCTATGTTCCATACTTTCTTTATAATATTCTTATAAAAATCCCTTTTGATATTTTATTATGATTTGGCTTGCGGAAGCGGTTTTTCTTGAAAATCTTAGGTTCAAGGAGAAAATCTGCCATGCACACAAATGAAGCAGTACTGGCCCGCAAGCCCCAGAAGGCGTATAAGGACCGCATGTTCCGGATGTTATTTTCGGAACGGAAAGATTTACTGGAGCTGTATAACGCATTGTGTCAGAAGGATTATACGGATCCGACGCATTGGAAATCACCACACTGGATGATGTAATCTATATGGGATGAAGAATGATGTTTCCCTTCTGGATGGAAGAATGGGATTATTTGAACATCAGAGCACCTTTAATCCCAATCATGCCGCTGCGGGGATTATTTTATTTTCAGACCTGTATAAACGCTTCTTCCATGATCGTTTAATTTATTCCACCAGGCTTTGAAGATTCCTACGCCGGTATACGCTTGTCTTTACAATGGGGAACAGCAGCTGCCGGACGTTTCGGTTTTAAAGCTGTCGGATGCGTTTATGCAGGGAGCGGATATGGCCTGTCTGGAGGTACGTGTCCGTATACTGAATATTAATGAGGGGCATAATGCGGAATTAATGGGACGGTGCCGGAAGCTAGAGGAATATGCTATATTTATAGGATGCGTGAGAGAGTTCCTGAAGTCTATGGAACCGGCGGAAGCGATCCGGAAGGCAATGGAACTGTGTATTGAGAAGGGGATATTGGCCGTTTTTTTGAGTCAGAGGAGGGCAGAGGTAATGAATGCGCTTTTAACGGAATATGACGAAGAAAAGGTGATGAAGAGCCTGAGTAAAGAATTTTATGAGGATGGCTACGAAGATGGATGGGAAGCTGGGGTGGCAGAAGGAATACACGCTTTTGTAAGCTATAACCTGGAAGTTGGCAAGTCTGGGGAACAGATAGTCAGCGAAATGATAAAGATTTTTTCTCTGTCAAAGGCACAGGCGGAAAAAAATTTTGCGGAGTTCACGGAAAGTTTCTGTTGAAAAGTATGTGAGGAGTATATTGAGGAATATGCCATTTTTTGAGTCAGAGGAGGGCAGAGGTAATGAATGCGCTTTTAACGGAATATGACGAAGAAAAGGTGATGAAGAGCCTGAGTAAGGAATTTTATGAGGATGGCTACGAAGATGGACGGGAAGCTGGTCTGGCGGAAGGGCTAGCGGAAGGGTTAGCAGAAGGAATGCACGCTTTTGTAAGCTATAACCTGGAAGTTGGTAAGTCTGGGGAACAGATAGTCAGCGAAATGATAAAGATTTTTTCTCTGTCAAAGGCACAGGCGGAAAAATATATACAGCAATGAGTTATGAAATTGATTAAAAAGCTAAAATGGCGTATCCCAGGTTGCTGCCAGGGAGGCCGTTTTTCACAAAAGGAATGCCGGGCATAACGTCCGGCATTTTGACTATACGGGAGAACTTTTTTATTTCCGCGGGCAATGAACCAGACAGCCATGCTTGCATGGATATTTGGTGACTGCCGCGAGGGGGGGCTATGTGCCAGTGGCACATGTTTTGCACCGACCGAAGCGGAGCGTTGACCAAATATTCCGCTGCCTTGCAGTGCTGCAAGCTTGATTTTCAATTGTTTACCGCGGGGTATTCGATTGCCCCTTTTCAATGAGGGAACGCAGCAGCTCAGGAGTGGCCTGTGAGTATAATTTCCCGTCCCATTTCATACTGGGTCCATTTGCACAGTTTTTCATACAGCCGGTGAGGCGGTAGGAAAAACCGCCTTTGGCACTGATTCCGCCGTTTTTCACCTGATAATTTTTTTCTATAAAAGCATGGAGACGGGCGCATTCCCGTTTTTGGCATCTGGGGCCGGCACAGAGCTCAAGGCTGTGCGGTGCAGTTTGAGTTCGAAGGCCGGGACAGCGTTTGAGAATTGCCGTCAGTATGGCCGGACGGATGTCAAGCTGCGCGGTGATTTCCTCCAGCGCGCAGGCGGGGATGCTGCCGCCGTTTTCGGACTGGACCTCGCGCAAAAGCTCAATGAGAGCCTGCTGATCCTGGGATACGTTCTGACCTCGGTAATATTCGATTGCTTCTGTTAAGTTCCAATCTGCTTCCATAAAAATTTCCTGTCATCTGTATTTTATGTTATCTGTATTGCGTGTTGAATAGTGTTTCCTAAGCGAGGTCATTCTATTACACGCAGGCTGATTTAAAAAGGTGAAAGCAATGGCTTTTTATCATATGGATAAGGCTGTCAGGCAGGTCGATGCCTGGTGTAACAACTGGTTATTGCACTACGTATCGTGTAAAGAAACTGAACAGCTATGTTAAGTGAAGCGTCTCACGTAAGAACGGAGACGCTTTCTCTTTTGATTAACTGGGTGGACATGGAGATTTTCAGGTATTCCTTTTTGTTATCGGCAATCCGGTCCATCAGGCGCGCAATGGCGGCGGCGCCCAGCTCCTGCTTGCGGACCCGCATGGTGGAGAGGGACGGGACCATCATATCGCAGAGCGGCATATCGTCAAAACCGATAATGGAAATATCCTCCGGCAGCCGGAAGCCGCGTTCCCGGAAGGCCTTCATGGCGGCGGCGGCAATGATGTCGTTATCCGCAAAATAAGCATCCGCCAGCTCCGGCTCCGCATCCAGAACCGTCAGCATATCCTGATAGCCTTCCTCGGCCGTAGGGGAAATGGCGTGGACGTAAGGATGAGAGGTGCTGATGCCGTTTGTACGCAGCGCTTTATAATAGCCGTCGGCGCGTTCCGCAAAGTTGCTGATTTCCAGATTGGAACGCAGGTAGCCGATTTTTTTATGGCCGCATTTAATCAGGTAGCTGGTGGCATTGAAAGCTCCCTGAATATTATTGATCAGTACACAGTCGTATTTCAGCTCATCATAATAACAGTCAAGTACCACAATCGGTACAGGAAAATCCCTGAATTTTTTGAAATCCTCCCTTTGCATTTCCGTAGCCAGAAGCAGAATGCCGATGCAGTCCACCTCCTTCAGTGATGCGAGCTGGGCGGAAATATCCATATTTTCATAAAAATAGGAAATATGTAGCACGCAGTTCTGACGGCGGCATTCCTGGGTAATGCCTTCCGTCAGCTGGGAAAAGAAGGGCGTATCGGCTGCTATTTTTCCATGTTTTTTGTAATTGATTAGCTGAATGACTCTGGAAGAGGGGGAAGCGGGCGGGGCGCTTTTGGGGGTGTAGCCGTATTTGGCCGCCGTGGTTAAGACAAGGTCTCTGGTTGCTTCGCTGATTCCCGGTTTGTTGTTGAATACCATGGAAACGGTTGCGGGAGATACGTTGATGAGTTGGGCTAATTCCTTTGCTGAAATTTCCATTGGGGTCTCCTGGCTGTTAAATTTTTTATTTAATTTTAATACGCCTTTTAACAGAAGTCAAGGGCGGCGCTTCCAGCATCGGCTGTGAGGGGGACGGGAGGCTGCGGGGGTCCGGGCTGTGGGGGAGGAGGGGAGGGGCTGGGAGGTGGTTTCTGTGTCGTTCCGGTTGGGGCTGCTGTGGGGTGATTTTGTGTTCCAGTTTCAAAAACGGCGGTGTTTCTAACTGTTCCGTCAGGTCAGGCTTCTGCCAACGCGGCCAAAACTCCTCACGCAGCGACTTGGGAGTCGGCTGCGTTCGTCAGACAGGCCGCTAAGGGCGGCAGAATCCTGGCCTGGCGGAGCAGTAAGAAACATCGCCGTTTTTTCATATGGAACACAAAATCACCCCACAGCAGCCCCGGCCGGAACGACACAGAAACCACCTCCCCCAGCCCCTCCCCTCCTCTCCCCACAGCCCGGACCCTCGCAGCCCCGTCCCCCTCACAGCCGATGCTGGAAGCTGGGGATATTAGTAGCGGGAGGTAGGGGCGTTTGGGAAAAGAATAAAATTTAGTAAATTAAGATGGTGAAATGGCTTGACAATTTAATTAATATTTAATAATATTAAGTTAAAGTTAAATAAATTAATTTCGGATTTAATTAAGTTTAACTGCAGAGTTATTGGTTGGTTTGGGGTGAATTTGGAGGCTTTGGATGGCGTCTTATGCGCGGGTGCGCGGAAGGGAGAGAGTATGAAGAAAATTAAAATTGGTTTTTTGCCTACGAGGAGGAGTATTTTCAGTGCGCCGGATGCGGTGAAGTATGCAAATCTTACGAGGGAGAGGCTGCGGGAGCTGGGTGTGGAGTTTGTGGATATTGTGGATGTGAATGAGGAGGGGCTTTTTTATGATGAGGGGGATCGGGAGAGGATTCAGGAAAAGTTCAGGGCGGAAGGTGTAAAGGGGATTTTTATTCCGCATTGTAATTTTGGTACGGAGTATGTGTGTGCCAGGCTGGCTAAGGAGATGGGGCTGCCGGTGCTTTTGTGGGGGCCGCGGGATGAGAGGCCTGATGAGAATGGGGTGCGGCTTCGGGACAGTCAGTGCGGGCTGTTTGCTACGGGGAAGGTGTTGAGGCGGTTCCGGGTGCCGTTTACATATATGACGAATTGCAGGCTGGAGGATCCGGAGTTTGAGAGGGGGATGAGGAATTTCCTGGCGGTTTGTAATGTGGTGGATGTGTTCCGGCATACGAGGATTCTGCAGATTGCTCCCAGGCCGTTTGATTTCTGGTCCACGATGTGTAATGAGGGGGAGCTGTTGGAGCGGTTTAATATTCAGCTGTCACCGATTCCCATGCCTGAGCTGACGGCGGAGATGAAGAGGGTGAAGGAAGAGGGATGCGAGGCCGCGAAGGTGGTGGAGTATTGTAATAGTAATATGTGTGTGAAGATTAAGCCGGAGGAGCTTGCAAATGTGGCGGCGCTGAAGGTTGCCATGAAGAATCTGGCCGGGAAGTATGGGTGTAATGCCATTGCAATTCAGTGCTGGAATGCCCTGCAAGGGGAGATTGGGATTATGCCCTGTGCTGCAAATTCTCTTTTGAATGAGGAGGGGATTCCGGTGGTGTGTGAGACGGATATTCATGGGGCGATTACCGCTGTTTTGGTGGAGGCTGCGGGAATGGATGAGAACAGGAGCTTTTTCGCGGACTGGACGGTGAGGCATCCGGATAATGAGAACGGAGAGCTGTTACAGCATTGCGGGCCCTGGCCGATTTCCGTGGCGCAGGAGAAGCCGGTTATCGGTTATCCTCTGGCCTTTGAGCATCCGGGCGCGGTGGAGGCGCAGGCAAAGCTGGGTGAGATGACACTGGCGCGTTTTGACGGGGATAACGGGGAATATTCCATGCTTCTTGGAAATGCAAAGGGTGTGGAGGGGCCGTATACCAAGGGAACCTATGTGTGGGTGGAGGTTAAGAACCTGAGGCGTCTGGAGGCTAAGCTTGTTGAGGGGCCTTATATTCATCATTGTGTGGGTATCCATGCAGATGTGGTGCCGGTGCTGTATGAGGCGTGCAAGTATATGGGTGTGAAGGCGGATCTTTATGATGACAATCCGGAGGAAGTAAAGGAAGCGTTTTGTCAGGCAGGAGTTTTATGAAAGGTTAAGAGGAGAATGGGCATGGATGAGATGAAAAAACTGGCGGCACTGGCCTATGAGCTGCGTGAGGATGTGGTGAATATGGTGGTGGAAGGAAAGGGCGGACATATCGGCGGGGATATGAGCGTCATGGATATTCTGGTGTCGCTTTATTTTAAGGAAATGAATATCAGTCCTGAGAATCAGGAGTCTGCTGACAGGGATCGTTTTATTATGAGCAAGGGGCATTCGGTGGAGGCTTATTATGCGGTGCTGGCCAGGAAGGGTTTTTTCCCAAAAGATGAGGTGATGCGGAAGTTTTCCAGATTCGGCTCGCCTTATATTGGGCATCCGAACAATAAGCTTCCGGGGATTGAGATGAATTCCGGTTCGCTGGGGCATGGGCTTCCGGTGTCGGTGGGGATGGCCCTGGCCGGGAAAATGGATCACAGGGATTACCGGGTATATACCATTATGGGAGACGGCGAGCTGGCGGAAGGGTCCGTATGGGAAGGCGCTATGGCGGCTTCTCAGTATAAGCTGGATAATCTGTGCGCGGTGGTGGACCGCAACCGTCTGCAGATTTCGGGAAGCACGGAGGATGTGATGGGGCAGGACAGCCAGGAGGAGCGTTGGGCGTCCTTTGGCTGGAACGTGCTCAGCGTGGACGGCAACTGTATGGAGGAGCTGTGCGGCGCATGGGCGGCGGCAAGAGCCTGTAAGGGGCGGCCTACGGTGGTGATTGCCAATACGGTGAAGGGCTGTGGTTCCGCAGTGATGGAAAATAAGGCGCCCTGGCATCATAAGGTGCCAGGGGAAGAGGAATATGCACAGATTATGAAGGATTTGAAGGAGAGAAGGGAGGCCCTTTATCATGAATAAAATACCGAACAGACAGGCTATCTGTGAAGTGCTTATGGAAAAGGCGGAAACGGATAAGGATATTGTGGTGCTTTGCAGCGATTCCCGGGGAAGCGCTTCGCTGGCGCCTTTTGCCGCCAAATATCCGGAGCAGTTCGTGGAGGTGGGTATTGCGGAGCAGGATTTGGTGAGCATTTCCGCAGGGCTTGCCAAATGCGGGAAAAAACCGTTTGCGGCTTCTCCTGCCTGCTTCCTTTCCACAAGAAGCTATGAACAGGCAAAAATAGACTGCGCTTATTCGGATACCAATGTGACTCTGGTGGGAATCAGCGGCGGCGTCAGCTATGGGGCGTTGGGAATGAGCCATCATTCCGCGCAGGATATTGCAGCCATGTCCGCAATCCCAAACATGCGGGTTTATCTGCCAAGCGATCGGTTCCAGACGGCAAAGCTCATTGAGGCGCTGCTTCAGGATACCAGGCCTGCCTATCTGCGTGTGGGGAGAAATGCGGTGGAGGATATTTACAGCGAAAATAATGTTCCGTTTGTGATGGATAAGGCTACGGTGCTGGCTGAAGGGACGGATGTGCTTCTTGTGGCCTGCGGGGAGATGGTGCGTCCGGCCCTGGATGCCGTTGCGCTGTTGAAGGAGCGGGGGATCAGCGCTGGGCTTCTGGATATGTATTGTGTGAAGCCGTTGGATAAGGAAGCGATAGTGGACGCGGCAGGGAAGGTGAAGGCTGTGATCAGCGTGGAGGAGCATGCGCCCTTCGGCGGCCTTGGTTCCATGGTGAGCCAGGTGGTGGGCAGTGCCTGCCCCCGCCGTGTGATCAATATGGCGCTGCCGGATGCACCGGTAATTTCGGGAACCTCCCGGGAAGTGTTTGACTATTATGGGCTGAATGCGGAAGGCATTGCGGCAAAGGCGGCGGAGATTTTAAAGGAACTGTAATGGATTAAGCGGTTCCTTCACAGCTACCAGGCAGCTATGCAAATTTGTGAGTTTCGAAAAATTTAAGGGGATAAAAAGGTGGAACAAAAATTTATCATAAGCATAGACCAGAGCACCCAGGGAACGAAGGCGCTGTTGTTTGACGGCTGCGGGAAGCTGCTGGCAAGGGAGGATCAGGCCCATCGTCAGTTGGTGAATGCACAGGGGTGGGTGTCCCATGACCTGCGTGAAATCGCGGATAATACGGTCCGGGCGGTGGGGCTCCTTATGGAAAAAAACGGGGTTTCGCCGGCGCAGATCGTTGCTGTAGGCATCAGTAACCAGAGAGAAACAACGGCCATGTGGGATCGCGGGAGCGGGGAGCCGCTGGCCGATGCCGTCGTCTGGCAGTGCGGCCGGGCGGGGAGTATTGTCCGGGATATTGCAAAGCGGGGATTTGATAGTATAATAAAAGAAAAAACGGGGATACCCTTGTCCGCTTATTTCCCGGCAGCCAAAATGGCATGGCTGCTGGGGCAGGAGGAAGGGCTTACAGAGCGGGCCGGGCGGGGAGAAATCTGTCTGGGCACCATTGACAGCTGGCTGATCTGGCAGCTGACGCAGGAGCATGCGTTTAAGACGGATTATTCCAATGCCTCAAGAACCCAGCTGATGAATCTGAAAACCCTTGCATGGGATGAGGAGCTTGCCGGAATTTTCGGGATCCCCATGGAGTGCCTGGCGCAGATATGTGATTCGGATGCGGTTTATGGCCATACCACCATGAACGGGCTGTTTGAAAAGCCTGTTCCCATCTGCGGGGTACTGGGAGATTCCCATGCCGCGCTGTTCGGGCAGGGCTGCCTGCAGCCTGGTATGAGCAAGGCCACCTACGGAACCGGTTCCTCTCTGATGATGAATATCGGCGGGCAGCCCATTCCCAGCAGTCACGGCGTGGTGACCTCTCTGGCCTGGAAGCGTAAGGGGAGAGTGGATTATGTGCTGGAGGGGAACCTGAATTATACCGGCGCGGTGATTACCTGGCTGAAGAAGGATGTGGGACTCATCGGCTCCGCAGGGGAGACGGAGTCTCTCGCCACAGCCGCCAATCCTGCGGATCGGACCTATCTGGTTCCTGCTTTTACCGGTCTGGGGGCGCCCTATTGGGACGAGTCGGCCGCCGCTTCCTTAAGCGGTATGACGAGAGTTACGGGCAAAGCGGAAATTGTCCGCGCCGCGCTTGACTGCATTGCCTATCAGATAACGGATCTGGTTCTGGCCATGGAGCAGGATACGGGAATTCCCATGAAGGAGCTGCGGGTGGACGGAGGGCCTGCCAGAAATCGTTATCTGATGCAGTTCCAGAGCGATATTTCCGGTAAAATACTGAAAATTCCTCAGGCGGAGGAGCTTTCCGGCATCGGGGCCGCCTATATGGCGGGCATTTCCGCGGGGCTGTATTCGGAGGAGGAATTATTTTCCGGTTGGGAGGGGAGCATTTTTACTCCTTCCATGGACGTAAATGTGCGCAGGGAGAAATTGAACGGCTGGAAAAAAGCGGTGGCCGGCGTACTGGATCATACATAAAAAAGCAGAAAGAGGAGCAGAATTCCTCTGCTCGTCAGAGGATAAATTTCTAAAGAAATTGCATTTTGTTCTGCAAAACCAGGAGGAAAATCCTCTGTTCGCGCAGGATAAATTTCTATAGAAATTGCATTTTGCTCCGCAAAACCAGGAGGAAAATCCTCTGCTCGCGGAGAGCTCGCATTTTCCTTCGGAAAACAAGGAGGATTTAAAATGAGTAAGTTATTATTTCAGGAACAGGTAGAAAGATGGGGGATGCTGGAGGTAAGCTGCCAGGGGCCTGCGGAGGGAAATCCTTTTGTCGATCACCATATTCAGGGCGTCTTTACCGGAGAAAAGGAAACGGTAAAGACGGACGGTTTTTATGATGGGGAAGGTGTTTATAAGGTTCGCTTTATGCCCTCCTTTGAGGGGAGCTACCGCTTTACCATAAGCGCGGATTTCCTGGAAAAAGAGGAGACAGGAAGCTTTGTGAGCCTTCCTGCGGGGGAAGGAAACCATGGCCCGGTGCGTGTGGCTGATACCTGGCATTTTGCATATGAGGACGGAACAAGGTACTATTCCATCGGAACCACCTGTTATGTATGGGATCTGCAGTCAGATGAAAAAATTGCACAGACGCTGGAAACACTAAAGGCAAGTGCATTCAACAAAATCCGCTTCTGTATTTTTCCCAAGCATTATGACTATAACCTGGGAGAGCCCAGATCCTATCCCTATGAGGGGACGCCCATGGATTCCAGCGTGCTGACCAAGGAGAATTTCTGGGGCTATACAGGAAAAACGGAAGGAAATGACTGGGATTTCTACCGGTTTAACCCGGTGCATTTCAGGCATATCGAAAAATGCATCCTGGCCCTGCAGGAGCTGGGGATAGAGGCGGATTTGATCGTGATGCATCCTTATGATCGCTGGGGCTTTTCCCAGATGACGAAGGAACAGGATGATTTTTACTGGAATTATGTGATTGCCAGATTTTCCGCATACCGCAATGTATGGTGGTCGCTGGCAAATGAATATGATTTAATGAAAAATAAGACCACGGAGGACTGGGAGCGTTACGGCGCGATTCTGTGTGAAAAGGATGCGTACCGCCATCTGCGTTCCATCCATAACTGCATGGGGATGTACGATCACAGCAGGCCCTGGATCACTCATTGCAGCATTCAGAGGCAGGATATTTACAAAACCTCTGAGCTGGTGGATGAGTGGCGTGAAAAATACCATAAGCCCATCGTTATGGATGAAATTGCCTATGAAGGCAACATCCAGCACGGCTGGGGCAATATCAGCGGCGAGGAAATGCTGCGCCGTTTCTGGGAAGCGGCCTGCAGGGGCGGTTATCCCGGCCATGGGGAAACCTATATGAACCCGGACGATATTCTCTGGTGGTCCCATGGCGGAACACTGCATGGGGAGAGCTGGAAGCGTTTTGAACTGCTTCATGATATTATGTGCAGAAACCTTGGACAGTGCACTTCAGAAGGTTTTATTGATCCTGTGCCGTACCGCAGGAGGCAGAGGGGGAAGAGAAACCGGTAAAGGACTATTATCTGATGTATTACAGCTTCATGCGTCCCTCCTTCCGGGATTATTATTTTGATGATGAGACGAAGTTCCGGGTGAAGGTGATTGATACCTGGGAAATGACGGTTGAAGACAGAGGGGTATTTAGCGGAAAATTCCGGGTGGAGCTGCCGGGGAAGGCTTATATGGCGGTGCAGATTAAGAAAGAAGCATAAAGGAAAAGGAACCAAATAGTGTCCCGACAGCATACCGTAAACAGGTATTATGCTGTTGGGACTTTTTTGTTAGGTTACAGAATTGTGAAAATGCAGACCTGTCTAAACTGTTACACCGAAACTGTTTTTTCTTTTTAATTGTACGGGCTAATATATATACAATTAATTAAAGATATGTTACAATATTTTACTAAGTACGATATATTATTAAAGAATTAATAGCTAAGAAAAGCCGGCCGTATTGCGCCGCTTTTTCTTATTTTTGAACGAAATTTAACTGAAAAATTAGTGAGCTGGGGTGAAACTGATGAAAGTTATGAGTGTATTTGGTACAAGGCCGGAGGCGGTAAAAATGTGTCCGCTGGTAAAAGAACTGAAGGCCAGAAGTAATCTGGAAACTATTGTATGCATTACCGGGCAGCATCATGATATGGTGTATCCTATTCTTCGCCTTTTTGACATAGAGCCGGATATTGATTTGGACATTATGCGTCCGCAGCAGACATTGACTGCGATTACGACAGATGTGCTGACACGTATGGAGGAAGTGCTGGTCCAGAACAGGCCTGATATAGTGCTTGTCCATGGTGATACAACGACATCTTTCGCAGCGGCGCTTGCAGCTTTTTATCAGAAAATACCAGTCGGCCATGTGGAAGCCGGTCTTCGTACGTATGACAGATATTCGCCGTTCCCGGAAGAAATGAACAGAAATCTGACAGGTAAACTGGCACAGCTTCATTTTGCCCCAACGGAAAAAAATAAAAAGAACCTGGAAGCGGAAGGGATACGCGGCCGGATTTATATCACTGGGAATACTGTTATTGATGCTTTTAAGACAACATTATGTGATAATTATGTTTTTCATAATCATAAATTAAACGAGCCGGGGCTTTTTACGGGAAGGCTCATTCTCCTGACAGCACACAGGAGGGAAAACCTGGGAAAACCGCTGGAACAAATCTGCCATGGTGCAAAAAGGGTTGCGGAAACGTTCCCTGAGTGCAGGATTATCTATCCGCTGCATTTGAATCCGGCGGTCCGAAAGACTGCCGGAGAAATTCTGGGCAGTGTTCCCAATGTTATCCTGACAGAACCGCTGGATGTCCAGGATATGCATAATCTGATAGCCCGCAGTTATCTGGTAATGACAGATTCCGGAGGACTCCAGGAAGAGGCTCCGTCCTGTGGCATTCCGGTGCTGGTGCTTCGCTCGGAAACAGAACGCCCGGAAGCTGTGGAAGCGGGCACCGTAAAAGTAATCGGCACTGAAGAAGACAGCATATATTGTAATGCCTGCCGGCTCCTGACAGATTCGGAGGAATATCACAGGATGGCCAGGGCTGTAAATCCTTACGGGGATGGTCTGGCAAGCCGTCGCATTGCTGATATTCTGACTGTATGGGAGAAGGAAGGCCTCGGATGACTGAGAAGGGAAAAAGACGAAAGCCGGGATTGCACAAATTGGGAAAAGTAAGTTTGGCGGCAGTGATTCTTTTATTACTGATGCTGGGGGCCTTTCTAGCAATCTATGTTGCTTCAGGGAAGAATCATGAAGAAAATTCCATGGGACAGCCCGGTGCAGACACAGAGGAACAGCTTAGTATCTATCAGGATTGGTCGGATGCATTTTTTTTATCGGCTGCAGACGGGGGACAGAGAAGTTTTCAGATACTCCGTCCGTATTAATTTATTGGGCGAGCTGGTGCCCTCACTGCCGGGACAGCATGGCGCAGGCCGAAGCATTGTATGAGGAAGCAGTCAAAACGGATGTTAATTTTTATCTGGTAAATAAACTGGATGGTAAAAAAGAAACGGAAAAAACGGCGGTAGAATATCTGACGGATAACCATATAGGCATTCCGTCAGTTTACGATAAGGATGCCCGGTTCTATCTGGAAAAAGGACTCCATATGGTGCCAACCGTAATTGTCCTTGATAACCAGGGCAGAGTGACCTCTTTCCTGGAAGGGGAAATACCGGATAAGGAAAGGTTGCAATCAATGATTTCGGAAGCAAAGACCGGGAAGGGGAAGTATCTTGAAAAAACGATATTAAATAATCTTCTTACTGCTGAAAATGGTATCAGGACAAATTATCTGGAAGGAAACGGAGCTGTTCCGTCAGGCGGGGATGAATTAAGCGAAAGTATGGGCTTCATGCTTCTTTATGCAGCACACACGGAAAATAAGGAGCTGTATGACCGGCTGTTATCCAGACTTTTGCAGAACAGGTTTTCGTCAGGGCAGGGAGGGCTGTTCCCCTGGGTAGTAACTCCGAAAAAAAATATAACGGTAAATGCGGCTGTGGATGATTTCAGAATATACAGGGCGCAGAAGACTGCTGAAGGCTTATGGGGCGAAAATAAAGAATTTGACGGATATGCCAAAACATTATACGAATGCCTGGTGAAGGAAGGGAGACTTGCTGATTTTTATGAGACTTCAGATTCTTTGGCTTCAGACATGCTGACACTTTGTTATGCGGATTTTTCAGCGATTCAGCTGATGGCAGAAGAGGAAAGGGAATGGAAAGACATTTATAAAGATACTTTAATGCTGGTAAAGCAGGGGAAAATCAGCGAAAGCTTCCCGTTGTTCTACAGACAGTATGATTATAAGGAAGCCCGGTATACCGGTACGGATTTGAATATGGCGGAGGCGCTGGTTACCTTTCTGCATCTTGCCCGGATAGGAGAGCTTCCGGAAGATTCTTATGACTGGATGAAAAATCGGATTGAGGAAGGTGTTGTTTATGCAGGGTATGGAGCGGATAACAGGCCTCTGATTGATAAGAGGTTTGAATCGACTGCAGTGTATGCGCTTGCGGCTTTGATTGCAATGGAAAAGAAAGATATGCATACGGCAGGCCTGGCCTTTAATCTTATGGAATCCTTTCGAATACGCAATGGTGATAATGGACTTGACGGATTGTTCGGAGAGGAGGATGGAAGTGGGATTTACTCATTCGATCAATGTGTTGCGCTGGAAGCATATCAGAAAATGGAAGAAATCATTGGCCGCTTGGGTTCATAGATTCATAAGAACGCCTAAAGCAGGGGCAACGATGATCGCACTGCTGATTATGGCGTATGCGCTGCTGATTCCGCCTGTCATTGGGGTGGCGGATAATGGGGATTTTTACAGAGCGGCAAACGGGATGGGAATTTATAAGCTGGATCGGTTTCAGGATGACCAGTTTCTGAATTATGCGAGTACAAAATTCGGTATTTATGAATATTACAATGAGTACGAAAATAGCCTGATATCCTCACAGCGGATATTTATCAGAGCTGCGCTGATACTGGACAGGATATTTACCGGAGAAGATCAATTATTTGATATCCGTTTTCTTGGGGCGCTTTATATTGTTTATGCGTGTATCTCAATATATCTTTTATTGAATTATATTACTTATGAAAGAAGTGTGAAAGAAGGATGGCTTCTTTCGGCCATTTGTATTTTTATATTTGCGGATACGGGGTATACAGCATATTTTAATTCTTTTTTTACGGAAGGGTTGGTTTATGTTTCTTTTCTTGCGGCTATGTCCTGTGCGCTGCTGATTACACAGAAAAGGCATTCGTTTCCTTTTCTATTTTCTTTTTTTATAATAAACAGCGTTGTGATGGTGTCGGCAAAACAGCAGAATGCCACTGCGGCGTTAGCGCTTTTTTTAATATGCTTAATTATTACAGGTTTTATTCCCAAAAGCCGGAGAGGCGAAAGACTTCTTGCATTAGCCGGAGGAGGGATAATGATTATATGCGGGGTGTTCGTATATACGGTAATTCCGCAGAGCTATATGAATATTAACCAGTATCATGCAATGACAAGAGGGGTGATGATGGAGGCGGAGAATCCGGAAGAGGCGCTTGCCTTTTTTGGTATTAATCCACAGTATTCCATTTTAAATGAAACCGATTATTTTGAGCGCTATCCTTCCGTTGATGCGGATGATCAGATTCTGGAGGAAGGGTTTTACAACAAGTATGATTTTGTATCAATCTGTATCTATTATATATCCCATCCGGACACCTTGCTCCGTATGCTGACGGATGCGGCACAGGAAGCTTATATCATTAATCCTGATATGCTTGGCAATTATGACCGCAGCGAAGGAAAGCCGCCGGGAGCAAAAACTGATTTTTTCACAGGATATAGTACATTTAAGAAAAATGCAGCTCCTGCTACGGTAGGCTTTGTCATAATCTGGATAGTGCTGGTAGCGGCGCTGAACAGGAAAAACAAGGAAAAGCTTATGATTTTATTGTGTATGATCCTGGTTGGGTTAATACAGATAGGCGTTTCACTGGTTGAAGCTGGGAATACCGCTCTTTCGAAGGAGGTTTTCCTCTATAATGTTGCGTTTGATCTTGCAACATACATAAGCATGTCATCTATTTTCGTTTCTGTATCACATATGATTGCAGGCATTGCCGGCGGGGCATTGAAAGGAAAGAGTCGCTGTGGGAAGAAAAAGAATGCAGGAAAACAAGCGGTTTAAGGAAAAAGGAGGAATTCCCTGCCATTTGATGGCAGTAAATCTGATATTGATTTTTTGTACAATCGTTTCTGCGCTTGGATTTTTCCCGTTTACAATTGATGCAGAAGAAAAAAAGGATGAGGTATTAATTGTCTGCAGGAAGGAAACGGACAGTGTTTTCCTGGAGAGAATGGTACGGGCACTTGAATGTGAGCCAACTGTTGCATCAGAAAGGGATTATAACTCCGAAATGCTGGAGCAGGCGGCATATGTAATAACGACATCGGATATTTGTGTAAAGGATGTTAAGGAGAAGGGAGTGCCTGCCGTCTGTCTGGGGGAGGCCTGTAAAGATGCAGGCTTTTCTGTGAAAGAAGAAAAAAATGTAAATGTGGGGCTGGAGAGCGGGCCATATTCGGAATGGCCGGAAGCTGAAAATTCAATTTATTGCTTTGCCCCGGCAGATTCTCCGGAAACGGAGGCGCTGGTAATGTCCGACGGACGCAAAGCCGCCTTCATGATGAAAAAGGGCAATATAAGCTATATCCCCTTTTACCGTGAAAAGGGACTGGGGGCTGTGATGACGGGAAGGGCGATTGCAGGGCTTCTTGATAAACAGGAAGGGGGCAATATGTATCTGGCAGTTGATGAGGTATATCCTTTTTCTGATTTGGATCGGCTGTGCGCTGTGGCAGACAGATTGTATGAAAATGGGATACCATTTATAGTCAGGGTAATGCCGGTTTATGAAAATCTTGATTATCCGGCCTTTGAACGATATGCGCAGATACTTCGTTATGTACAGGCAAGAAATGGAACGGTCCTTCTGCATCCTCCGGTGGTAAGGGAGGGGGAGAAAGAGTCGGAACCCTATGAGATAAAAAAGGAACGTTTTACAAAAGCGCTGGAAGAACAGAAAATTTTTTATGTGGACACAGAATACACTCCGTATGTATTTACATGGGAAGAAATCCGGAATATAAACACGACACAAAAAGCATTCGGGGAATTTGAATTTGACTCTATGTTTACCATACCGCTCAGTCTTCCTGCGGAGGAATTCGAAGCTGTACTTTGTCAGATCAATGATAAATGGCTGACATTAAGCGATTATAAACAGAAGTTTACCAATAGGAAATTTCAGTATTATGAAGATCCCGGATCAAATGAAGGCGAGGATTTTTTTGCCAGGGAAAAGGAACAGGCGAACTTTGAAGAGCTCTTTGACAAGGGAGACAAAATCCTGCTGCTGGTAGTGGGCGGGGCGCTTTTCATATTTTTTATATTGCTTGCTATCGGCAGGAAATGGTATCGCAGGAAATTTTACAGGTAATATGACGGGGAAAGGAGAAAAGGGATATGGGGTTTTCCAGCGGACTGGTGGTTGCGGCTATTATATCTATTTGGCTGCTGCTTCTTGTCAATGTGGTCTTAACAATAGCCGGTTATCGGTATTATATCGAATGTGAGAAAAAAGGTGTTGCAGAGCTGCGGGATGAACAGCTTCCCACAGTTTCTATCATGGTGCCTGCACATAATGAGGCAAAGGTGATTGTCCGTACTGCGGAGGCTCTGTTGCGTTTTGACTATCCGGAGGATAAATATGAGATTATCATTATAAATGATAATTCTTCTGATGACAGCGCAGCTTTGCTGGAAGAAGTAAAAAGAAAGAATCCGGGAAGAAAATTTAAGGTAATCAATACGGATGCGGTTACCGGGGGAAAAGGGAAATCCAATGCCCTGAATATTGGCTATCAGCAATGTACGGGGGAGTACATTGCCATTTACGATGCGGATAATACGCCGGAACGCCCGGCGCTGCGCCGGCTTGCTTCCACTATTGTCAGGGAGGACAGCCTCGGCGCCGTCATCGGAAAGTTCAGGACAAGAAACAGAAATGCCACGCTGCTTACAAGATTTATTAATATAGAAACGCTTGCATTCCAGTGGATGGCGCAGGCCGGCAGATGGAAAATATTCCATTTATGCACAATACCGGGGACGAATTTTATTATCCGCAGAACCATTCTTGATGCGATTGGGGGATGGGATGTGAAGGCTGTGGCTGAGGATACGGAAATCAGTTTCCGTATTTATATGATGGGATATCAGATTCGATTTATTCCCCAGGCCGTAACCTGGGAACAGGAACCCCAGACTGTGTCGGTATGGTTCCGGCAGAGAACAAGATGGGTAAAGGGGAATATTTATGTGCTGATTAAGAACATCCCGCTGTTGTTTAACAAAAAAGCGAAAAAGGTAAGGTTTGATATCTGCTATTTTTTATCCATTTATTTTCTGCTTCTGACGGCGCTGGTAATTTCGGATTCGGTATTGATTGGCACGCTGATAGGCTGGATTCATCTGAATCTTGCCGGCTTCAGTACGCTGCTGTGGTTCATGGCAATTGTCCTTTTTATAGTTGGTACTTTTATAACGCTTACCACGGAAAAGGGGGAGATGAGTCTCTCGAATCTGGCGATTATACTGTTAATGTATTTTACCTATTCTAAAATGTGGATGGCTGTGGCTATTTATGGGTTGTATAAATATCTTGAGGATGTCATTTTTAAAAGAGAAACAAAATGGTATAAAACAGAACGATTTTAACGCGGCAGGAGGAAGAGTATGCAAAAGGGCTGCAGATTTGCCTTATTGCTGACAGGATGTTTACTGCTTCTGTGTTTCAGTGGAATTGATATACATGCCGAGACGGAAAACGGCGATGCGGCAGTTTTTGGGGAAACCGCTGAAACCAGGCAGCTGGCAGCAGAGAAAGAAGAATGGGAAAAGCAGTATGCATTTGTACATGAGGAAGCTTTCCAGAAGGATTATTGCCTGAAAGGATTGTTTGACTCCTGCGTCAGCTATTTTCATGTGGGAAACTGGAAGGTACATAAGGCTGCATTAATAATGGAATTTTCAGCATCACAATTACTTGAAGAGGACGTTTCATACTATACTGTGTATTTAAATGGTGAGCCTCTGATAACGGAACATTTAGCCCGGACACAGGGAAAAACAGGACAGATAATCCTGGAGCTGCCGGAAGACAGATTGCTGACAGACAGTGTGAATTCTATAATGGTTGATGTTTATCTGCGGGGACGGGATACGGATGCCTGCGTTGATGACTCCTCTGTTTCATCCTGGATGAATATCTTCCGGGAATCGCGGATCATGATAGGGTATGAACCATTTACAGAGTGCAATACAATCAGCAGTTTTTACCGGAAATTTACGTCTGTGGAAGCCATGGAGAATCGGCAGAGTATTGTGGAAGCTGTTGAAGAGGCAGATGAAACTGAACTCACTGCGATGGCCTATATTTTATCGGGCATCAGCAAAAATGCGCAGCTGTTATACCAGAATATTGGCTGCGGTTTCCGGAAAAGCGGGCCTTCGGAGTCATTTCCTTACACTGTTTTGGTCAGTAAATACGAAAATCTTCCTCCGGATATCGCGGGAAAATTGAGCGGTGAGCAGAGAGGATATGCAGAAGAAAATGCTGTGATCTGTCTGGTTCAGGAGGAAGAGGATAAATATCTTCTGTTAGTGACAGGGACGGAGGAGGCAGCGCTTGTAAATGCCGGAATTGCGTTTGGGAATACTGATTATATGATGCTCCTGGATACGGATACGGTCCAGGTTGCGAAAGAGGACGATTTCCTGGTGAAGCCGCCGGTGCAGGGCCCCTATTATTTCCTGACAGAGTATGAAACGACGGTAAAGGGATTGTTCAGGCAGAGCGCACAATTTACGGTGGAATTCCCTGCAGGGAGAAAACTGGCAGAATCATGTGAACTGAGCCTTGATTTCCGTTATTCCTCCAACCTGGATTTTGATAAATCTCTGGTGAGCGTCTGCATCAATGATGTTCCGATAGGAAGCCGGACGTTAACGAGGGAAGGCGCTGATAATACAACGGAAGTCTTTACGATACCGCCTGATATAGAGATATATGGGGATTTTGGAAATTATGATGGATGAATGGTGAGGAGGATACGCCCTGGGCTGGATAGCAGTATGCTAACTGCCGTTGATAATATGTCCCTTTCTTTTGAAAATTTTCCGGCGCCTTTTGTACGGGACGGAAGTATGAATAACGTACAGATTATTATGCCTGATGAGAACAAGGATGAGGATATGCAGGTTATGGCCGGGCTGCTTCTTACTATGGGCAGGTATTTGAAGGATAACCGGGGAAGCCTGGCTGTTAAAAAAGCGGAGGAAGCATATTCTGCGGAGGTTAACCGGATAGTGATAGGTAAACTGGCCGGAGAAAATCTAAGGGATGAACTGAATCTCCCGGTTTCCATCAACAGCGGGATGGCTTTTCTGAGAGGGAGCGCTTACGGAGAGGAATCGGAAGCAGTTCTGACAATTACAGGGGAAGAAGGGACAGGGATGCTTCATACCTTAAATTATTTTGGAAATACGGAAAGGCTATGGGAAATAAAGGGGGATACGCTCCTGACGGATGGTGAGTCGTTGTATTGTTACAGAATTGCTCCGGAGACAGACGAACCTGCCGCGCCGGAAGCGGCGTCTGAAAGCGTTTCGCAGAAGGGGCCGATGCTGCTGATAGCGATTTCCATATCCTGCCTTGTGCTGCTGGCATCGGTAATGCTTCTGATAAAATATGGAAGGAGGGAATCGGATGAAAAATAAACGGAATAATCTGGCCGCAGATATTTCATACATAGCGCTGCTGCTTTTACTGTTTGTATGTATCGTATATATTGTAGGTTTTGCGGAGCATGTTACATACAGTATAGTAGTATTATGCATGATTTTTGCCGTCATGATAATTACTCATTTTACGTCTCTGACCCTGGGGCTTATTTTCAACATTACGGCAATCTTTGGAGCTGCAACCTTTATTATATATCATATATGGTCCAGGGGAACTGCGGTCAGCAGCGAAATTTACTTTTGGATGATAATGAGCCCGGTTTTAACGGCGGTTTCTTATGCTATCTTTTACAACATGGGGGAATTGGAGGCTGAAAATGAAAGGCTGAATGCGTATATAAAGGATTTCAGTATTATTGATGCCGGAACCGGGTTGAAAAACCTTCAGGCTTATGAAATGGAAATGCCGGTTTACCAGAGGATTGCACAGCGGTATGGCCTGGAGCTCATGCTCATTGTCTGGGAATTCAGGTATGAGGAAGACCTGAAAAGGATGGTGGGGCGTGACTATATGAAACAGGCGGTAAAGAAGATATCGGCAATGATGGAAGGCGTTGTCCGCAAGGAAGACGTTATTTATTTAATGTCGGATCAGCCTTACCGCTGGGGGACCATGATGTTGACAAAGAGGGGCTCAGAGACTGTTATAACACAACGTCTGAAAGGAAAATTCGCAGCGCTTGATCTTGCGGAAATATTAGGTAAAAATATTCCTGTAGTGGAAATGCGCATAGGCACTTCCTATGCTGAAGCGGGTGAAGAGGCATTGTCTCTTTACGAAAGGACTGAAAATGAGCTTCAATATGACGTATAATGAAATCCGGAAAGAGAGGCAAGGCAACATGAAAGGCATAAAACAGCTGTTTTTGCTGTTTGTAACGGCTCTGGTTTTTTATTGTGCACCTGTAGTCAATGCGGCTGCCGATAATAATTACATCCATCAGGAAGCTTTTTCCTCAGATTATGAATTACAAGGTCTCTTCGCTGTTTGCGATCAGAATTTTCAGACAGGGGACTGGGATATACATGAGGTTAAGCTTACATTGTATTATACGGTAACGATGCTGGTGAGAGAGGAGATTTCTGATTTTACTGTTTCTGTGAACGGACAGCCCGTATTTTCCGGAAGGATCCCGCTTACCGGGGGAGAAACACAGAAGCTGGATATTTCAATTCCTTTTACCTGTATACAAAAAGGAAGTAACCGGATATCAATCGAATCATACATACGGACAAATGATGAGGATCCATGTAAAGATGATGTCTCAGGTTCAAGCTGGATGGTGATTTTAAAAGAATCAATGATTACAGTCAATTATACACCTTCCTCAAAGTGTTCCTCTGTAGCGGATATATATGAGAAGCTGACGAGTATAGAAGCCCTGGAAAATGAAGAAAGCGGTATCGTTATTCCTCAGAATGCATCAGAAGATGAATTGACGGCTGCGGCATATGCGATGACCGGGATATCTGCAAATGCGGCGCTCTTTTATGAAAATATGGATGCGGCTGTCTTTGGGGAAAGCGATGATATAAATAAAAAATACATTCTTTATATAAGCGGTTATGATAATCTGAATCCGGAAATCGTATCAAAGATGAGCGGGGAGCAAAAGGCGGCAGCGGAAAAGGGAGCAGTCATTGCATTCCTTCAGGACAGAGCTGAAAGGAACTATCTGCTTATTACAGGCCGTGACAGCCAGGCGCTCATTAATGCCTGCCGGCTGCTGGGAAACAAAACCTATATGCAGCAGATTGCCGCTTCGTGGAAAAGCGTCGGTGCAAAGGACAATGTTGTTTTCAGTTATGATGAGAAGGAGGAAAGTGTTCTTACAGAAACCGGAAGCTATGTAAACGGCCCCTTCAGCCAAAGCGCTTCCTTTTATATTGAGACAGCGGCAAACAGAAAGATAGCAGCGGGCAGTAAACTTACCCTCAGGTTCAGATATGCGGAAAATCTTGATTTTGACAGATCTCTGGTGACCGTTTATATAGGGGATACGCCTTTGGGCAGTAAAAAACTTTCTAAGGAAACAGCAAACAGTGATGTCCTGACAATTAATATTCCCAACAATCTTGGAATCGTTGGAAGCTTTAACCTGAAGGTAACCTTTGATTTGGAAATACCGGATATGGTATGTACCATGAGACGGCAGGATATGCCGTGGGCCTATATAACGAATGAAAGTACGATACGGTTAAAGACAGAAGAAATTCCTTATCTGTTATTTGATTATTATCCGGCCCCGTTTATTGTGAATGGGAGGTTGAATCAGGTAATGGTGGTGATACCGGCGGAGGAGTCAAAACAGGATCTGGAGGTATTCAGCCATTTGCTTCTGACTTTGGGACGTTATCAGAAGGATAATAAAGGAAGTATTGCCGTATGCCGCGCGGATCAGGATATAAGCCTGGAAAATCTGAATGTGATAAGCATCGGGACACTGGAAAAGAATCCCATAGCAAAGCAGCAAAACAACCAGATGTATTTCAAATTTAGCCCGGGAGGGACAACGATTCTTTCGAATGAAAAAATGCAGTTGGATCCGGATTATGCCTCATCCCTTGGTACTGCCCAGCTTTTTTATTCTCCTTACAGCAGTGAAAATTATGCATTGCTTATAATAAGCGGGGTAACAGAAAAGGGAATGGGCAGTGCGGGAAAATATCTGGGAAGTGTGGAAGAAAACTGGAAAATATACGGAGATGGATTTGTGTCGGACAGTGATAACCTTTATTGTTACCGATTTGGCGCAGATAATGCAAAAAGGAGTTCCCTTCTCGTGAAAATGGCTGATCAGGAGGATGTCCTGGTTTTATCAGTCATCAGCTGGTCCTTTCTTCCAAGCCGGTTGATAGAAATACAGGCATGAATAGAGGCACAGAAAGGAGTTGCGGATGAAAAAAAGGACGCATGCGGTAAGGGCGGATTTATGCTTTCTGGGTATTCTGGTCCTGTTGTTTGTGGGAGAGGCTTTTCTTGCTGCTGATTATGGCAATCGAATTTTTAATACAATTATTCTGTGTTTTGTAATATTACTTTTTATGTTTACATATTTTTCGAATATCAGGACCGGGCTGATTCTGGATACGGTGTATGTATTTGGCCTGCTTGCATATACAATATCCCAGTCTCTGCAAAAAGGGATTGAAGTAGGCCCTAATGTATATTTCTGGTTACTCTGGCCTGTGATTATGAATACCGCAATCACTGGTTATGTCTGGCATAATAAGAGCCTTGACAAAGAAAATGAGAGTATGCGTAACAGGCTGGAGCATTTTGTAACAATAGATGAAGATACGCAGATGAATAATCTTCTTGCCTATGAGAGAGATGCCAGAGTTTACATGCATATTTCTGAACGGTACCATATGGAGCTGGTGCTTATCTTGTGGAAATTAAGGCTTCAGCCGCAGCTTGAGCGAGTGGCGGGGAACAAAAATATGCCTGAAATAGCCGGACTGATATCTGATGCTATGAAAAAAAGCCTGAGAAGTGAGGATCTGGTGTATTTAGTTGAAAAGGAACCTTATGTATGGGGGGTTTTGCTCTTCACTAACCCTGATGCAGCGGACGTGGTGTGCCAGAGAGTGGAAAAAGAGGTAGGCGGGCTTAACCTGCAAAAATATACGCAGCAGAAAAGCCTGGCCCTGGAAATGGAAAGCGCCATAGTATCCTATAGTGGAGATGAGAAAACCCCTCTTGCATTTCTGGACGAGGCAAGAAAAGTGCTGAATACAGCTGCGGAAGGCAAGAGAGAGAAACCTGACAGACGAATAAGGAAAAAGAAGGAGGATAAACAAAAAGAAATAACGGTAAATTCTGCCGAAGGAGATGACTTTGACATGGATATCAGCGATAATGATGATTGGGACATCTGAGTAAGAGGAGCTGATATTAATTTATCCGGGAGAAAATCAATGCGCAATGACGATTACTACATGGAATTAAATGAATCCATCGTCCTGATGGACAAACGCACGGAAGGCCCGGGAGATGCCAGGTTCCATTTCCACGAGGATTATGAAATCTTCCTCTTCCTTGAGGGCGACGTGGATCTGTACATAGAGCAGTCTGTCCATCATATGCAAAGAGGCCATCTCGCGGTCTTTAACGACCGCGAGATCCATCGCGCCTGCCATTACGGCAAAATCCCCTTTCACAGGATTGCCATACATTTTCATCCCCGGCTGGTGCATGGAATGTGCACTCCGGCCACGAATCTTCTGGGCTGCTTCCAGAACCACCGGCCAGGAAAAGACAACGTCATCCTGCTTTCAGAGGAACAGACGGAGACGCTGCTTTGCATGAATGAAAAGCTCCGTCAGGCCAGCCAGTCGGAAAAATACGGCTCGGATGTGCTCATGACCGCCTGCCTGGCCGAGCTGCTGGTATACGTCAATTCCCTTTACCGGGATTTTAAGCAGGAACAGCCAGCGGCGGCAGATAAAACAATCGGTGCGGTCATGGATTATATCGATGCCAATCTTTCGCCGGAGCTGTCGCTGCAAAGCATTGCAGCCTGTTTTTCCATCGACAGATATTATCTGAGCCATCTGTTCCGGCAGCAGACGGGCAGCACCTTATATCAGTACATTCTGATTAAAAAGATTGCGGCGGCAAAGCAGTACCTTCTGGACGGAAAAACGGTGACGGAGACCTGTTATCTGTCAGGCTTTAATGACTACAATAATTTTATCAGGACCTTTAAGAAAATGACCGGGGTTTCTCCGGGACATTATTCCCGCGAGCAACGAGCCAAGTAGCCATGCTTGCATGGATATTTGATTATAAAAAGAGCTTTCTTGGAAAATAAACGGTAACGGTCCGGCTGTATGGACTGGACTGTTGCGAAAAGATTCTTTCACAGCGCCTGAAGGCCTCAGTATCGGCATGTTCAGGGCTGGGAAGGATCCGGTTTTCCAGGAAAGCTTTTTTATTAAGCTGCCGCAGGGCGGCGGCCGGAGAACAATTGCATCATAAAAAGCTGAATGCCGTCAGCATGGAACTGATAAAATTCCCGGCGCCGTGCAGCAGAATACTGGGGAGGATGGAACCATTATAGATTTTTTCATTCAGCCAGCCCAGCAGCAGTGCCGCCATGCCGGTGAACAGTAACATCAGCGTATGATACCACAGACCCACCTGCAGCCCGGCCAGCAGATATAATGCGTTATGCATCAGGCCGAACAGCGCCGCCTGCAGGAGAATGCCCTTTACGGTCCCCAGCTTATGGCAAAAAAGTTTGCATAGGAAACCGCGGTAGAGAATTTCCTCCGCCACGCCGTTGGCAATGAAATTTTCAATAAGAGCCGGCAATATGGCCGCAGCACCGATCCCGGCAAAGGCATTTACGGAAACAGAACCGCTGTTTTCCAGGTAATCCATGGTTTCCTGCGGGATCCATCTGGTAAAATCAAAGGTGTAAAAGAAATAGTAAATAATGGCAAAAACCACAAGCGTCCACCATTTGCCGTTCAGCTTCGGCTTGATAAAGCCCAGCCAACGGAAAAAAGAGGTTTCCTTCCTGTGCCTGAAAAACCACCAAAGAAACGGTATGGCGGAAAAGACAAGCAGATTTACGGCCGCTGTTGAAATACTGTTTAAAATAAGCTGCATTTTTATCCCTCCTAAGTCCCTGTTCTGTGCTCCTTGCAGGAAGGGTGATGGTAATGATTCAGCCTTCGGCCAAACTGTTACTGCATCCGCTCATTAAAAGTCGCCTTCGGCGAGGGGCACTGCCACCACGTATTCTCACGGTTTGCGCAGTGAATGCGCAAACCTGCCTGAACTATTACAGGTGATGACCAATATCTAATATAATCTCTTTCATATCTCTTGTAAATAAGCGGTTCCCATTTTTCTTTTATGTGTATTAGACTTGTATTTAATAACACAATAAACGCATGTTTTAAGACAAAACACGCAAAGAATTCACTTGCGCCATATGCTACGATACGTTTAGGAAAACAGAAAATCAGTAATAAGAGGCCCATCGCGGAGCGATTTAATTGGCCGAATGGGGTAACGGTTCAGCCTTGTACAGAGAACGCAGCGCCGTAGGGAAAATGCCGACAGCCCGTGCCGCAAAAACGGCCGGAATGAAACATCCGTGCAGAACGGAAGGAGGAAATATGCAATGATACAGGCAGCAGTGATAGGGACGGGAAATATTTCAGGAAGTCATATTGAGGGACTGCTCACATTTCCGGAAAGGTGCCGCATCGCGGCGCTGGTTGATATCTATCCGGAAAAGGCGGAGGCCGCCAGGAAAAAATATCATTTGGAAGGGGCACAGGTTTTTGACAGCCATGAGAAGCTGCTGGAATCCGGATTGAAAATAGATCTTGTACATATCTGTACGCCGCCCTCCAGCCATGCGGAAATCGCAGTACACTGCATGGATGCAGGCTGTAATGTGCTGGTGGAAAAGCCTATGGCGCCCAGCTTAAAGGAATGCGACGCCATGCTGGAAGCGGAAAAAAGGAACGGAGTAACCATGGGAGTGGTGGCCCAGAACCGTTTCAGGAACAGCATTTACAAGCTGAAAAAGACGGCGGACAGCGGGCTGGCCGGTAAGATACGGTGCGCCCATGTAAATTCCCTGTGGTGGAGAGGGCATTGCTACTATGATCTGTGGTGGAGGGGAACCTGGGAAAAAGAGGGCGGCGGCCCGACACTGAATCATGCAGTGCACCATATCGACATGATCAACTGGATTCAGGGAGGCCTTCCCACGGAAGTGACCTCGGTGCTTGCCAATGTAATGCATGATAATTCAGAGGTGGAGGATCTCTCCTTTGCCGCCCTCCGTTACGCGGATGGCTCTGTGGCGGAAGTCACAAGCTCCGTGGTTCACCACGGCGAGGAGCAGGGGATTGTGTTGCAGTGTGAGAAGGCGAAGCTGGCGGCGCCCTGGTCCTGTGTGGCGGAGGTCACGCAGGCCAATGGTTTCCCGGTGCCGGGGCATAACCAGGAGCTGATGCAGAAGCTGAAGGATACCTATGCCGCCCTGCCGGATCTGCTCTATGAAGGGCATACCGGAGAAATCGAAAATGTCCTTACAGCCCTGGAAACACACACCCGCCCTTTCATTACCGGAGAAGACGGCAGGAAAACGGTGGAGCTGATCACGGCAATCTATAAAGCCGGATTCCAGAAACGCACGGTAACTCTGCCGATTGCACCGGAGGACGAATATTATACGATGGAAGGGCTCCTGAAAAATGCGGTCCATTTCTATGAAAAGTCCGCCAGTGTGGAAAATTTTGCACCGGAAGAGATTTCGGTGGGAAATTATGATCAGAAATAGGGAAAAGTAACTTAAAACCGTTATTATAAAAATAAAATATGCTGCAGTGAGCAAAGGGGAGCAAAGATGGATAAAAGAGATGGTATGAACTATGCACCTAAGGGAAAGCCAAACCCGGTGGTGGAAAAAGGAGAATTTATGATTGCGGCCGTAGGGCTGGATCACGGGCATATTTACGGGATGACCAACGGTCTGTTGGAAGCGGGTGCTTCGCTGAAATGGGTATACGATCCGGATCCTGCCAAGGTGGAAGCCTTCCTTAAGGCTTACCCGCAGGAAGCTGCCAGGAGGGCGGAGAGCGAAGAACAGGTGCTTTCCGACCCGGAAGTGAAGCTGGTGGCATCCGCCTGTATCACGTCGGAGCGGGCTGCCCTTGGCGTGCGCGTGATGAAGGCCGGCAAGGATTATTTCGTGGATAAAGCGCCGCTGACTACGCTGGAACAGCTGGATATGGTAAAGAAAACTGTGGAAGAGACCGGTAAAAAATACATGGTAAGCTACAGCGAACGGCTTCAGGTGGAAAGCGCCGTTTATGCAGGCGAGCTGATCAGGCAGGGAGCCATCGGTAAGGTAATCCAGGTGCTGGGGATGGGCCCTCACCGCCTGAATGCCCCCTCCCGTCCCGCCTGGTTTTTTGAAAAGGAGAAATACGGTGGAATCCTGTGCGATATCGGCAGCCATCAGATTGAACAGTTTCTCTATTATACAGGGGCAACGGACGCAACCATCGTAAACAGTGAAATCGGCAATTACAACCATCCGGAATATCCGGAGCTGGATGATTTCGGAGACGCCACGCTGGTGGGTAACAACGGAGCCATGGGCTACTTCAGGGTGGACTGGTTTACGCCCGACGGGCTTTCCACCTGGGGAGACGGCCGGACCTTCATTCTGGGAACGGAAGGCTACATTGAACTGCGTAAATATGTGGATTTGGCAAAGGAAGAAAAAGGGGATCATGTTTTCTGGGCGGATAAGGACGGAGAGCATTACATCAATGTGAGCGGCCAGGTAGGGTTTCCGTATTTCGGACAGCTGATTCTGGACTGTATCAACCGGACGGAGAATGCCATGACCCAGGACCATGCCCTGAAAGCGGCGGAGCTGTGTGTGAAGGCCCAGATGCTGGCGCGGAAGGTGAAATAACTGTAACCATTTGGATGGCTGAAAGGTTGCAGGATGCATCCCTTTGGCAGGATAAAGAATAATGAGGAAAAAGCAGCAATCATTGAAAGGAGATCCTTAGTTGATGATTGCTGCTTTTCATAATATTATGGTTCATATTATTTTCAACGGCCTGTCAGCATATCCGCAAGTTCCCCGAATCCCGTAACTATTTTCCCGCCATAGGGAACATTCCTGCTGTTAAATAATACGGTATCCATGCCAAGCGCCTGTGCCGCCTCCAGGTTATATCTTCTGTCATCAATATAAACACATTCCTCAGGCGGGCATCCAAGCTTTTCCAAAGTCAGCTGAAAAATCCGTGGATCAGGCTTTTTCATTTTCAAGTCGCCGCTTATGCTATATGCTTTTCCCTTCTGAAAATAATCCGTCGGGCATGGCAAAGCCCCGAATTGTTTGATTTTGCAACGTAAAGCTTACATTAATTGAAAATTCAAGCAGCACTTCCTTCCCGGAAAAAATAAAGCTGTAATCAACAATATAAGGTGTTTCAATCAGAAATACCTTAAGCTTCAGAACCTGATCAAATGTTGCGATGCAGACATATTCCTGTCGATGCTTTTGCAAATCTTTAATAAAATAAATCTGCCCCTGTTTCTCCCCGGAAAAAGAAAAATCAATGATATTTGTATGCTCCTTTTCACAGAGAATCAGGCTGTAAGCTCCGTTTTTACGGATAAATTCAATACTTTCCAAATCCAGGCCATTTTGGGACAGCTGATACTTCCGGAGGGGAATTTCAGCCGTACTGTTTTTTGCCTCACCGGACATTTCCTGCCCGGCATCAAATTCACCGCAGGTGAAAGGTTCCTCAAGCAAGTACTCATAAACAAGGGAAAGCAGCGCTTCCATTTTAGAATTCTCAGAGAAAACGGTTACCGATAAATTTTTGGACGGACATATCAGGCACAACTGCCCAAACGCTCCGTCAAGCCGGTAAAAACCACCCCTGCTTATATGGAACTGAAAGCCGTATCCCGCTCCGCAAAAGTGATTGTCCGGCCGATTGACATCATCCTGCTTAACGATCTGCTGTCTCGTCGCTGATTCAAGATAATCTTGTGAAATCAGTCTTTTGCCATGATAGACACCTTTGTTTAAGAGCAGCCGCGAAATTTTTACAAGGGAATGAGGATAGAGGCTTAAGCCCATGCCTCCGGCCGTCAGATGTTCGGGAGACTGCTCCCACTGCGCTTCATAAATTCCCATAGGATGAAATAAATATTTGTTCAGAAATTCTTCCAGCGACAGGGAAGAAACCTTCGTTATGATAGCTGACAGCATATGGGAGCTGTGCGTGCTGTAGCGGTAATAGGTCCCCGGTTCATGCGGGAATTCCTGCTTTAAAAACGCTTTTATCCAGTTGCTTTGTGCGTACAGTCCGGCATAAGTGTTATCATGGATGCCGCTGGACATGGTAAGTAAGTGGCGGATTTTTATCCTGCATAAATTCTTATCGGGCAGTTGGGGCAAATCCTCAGGAAAATATTTAATTATGTAATCATCAATAGTAAGCAGGCCCAAATCCCCGGCGATTCCTATGGCGAGGGAAGCGAAGGTTTTTGTCATGGAAAAAAAGAGCCTCAATGTATTCATTCTGTAAGGAGGCTTCACATATTCGGCCAATATGGAATCCCCGGAGGAACAAATGACATGGCTGATGCGGACATTATCATTCCTGTCACAGGCATGTATAAATTCGGAAAAAGACATATTCTTTACCACCTCTACAGCTATAATTCCGGCTTGTGCCGGTTCCCGTGCAATGGGAAAATTATATCATACTTTGGAAGTTATAAATACATTTCTTAAAATACAGTTTTATGATACATTGTTATATGTACTTCTGAACGGGAGGGACCTGAACGGAGATAAATTGTGAGAAAATCAAACTGAAAGAAAACAAACTAAAGGAAATCAGAAAAAGATGAAAAGATATTCAAAAGAAGAACTGCAGCAGGATTTTAAGTTATTAAAAAGATGTATTTGCGAAGAACATCCGCTGGCATTTACGGACAGGAATAAAGTCCTGGCGGAATTTGAGCAGGCGGAAGCCGGGATCAGGGATGGGATGACGGAGGAGGAGTTTTACTATCTTGTGAATCCATGTGTGACAGCGGCAGGATGCGGCCATACGAACCTGGCTGTTTCAACAGCTTTGATAGAAGCAAGAAAGGAGACGGCTCTGTACTTCCCTGTGGAAGTAATCATTGACAGCGGAAAGCTCCTGGTACGGCAGGACAGCCCGGAATATGGATTGTATGAGGGAGACAGAATCCAGGGGATTAACGGCAGGAGTGCGGAGGATATTTTATCAAGCCTGGAAAGGAATATCAGCCATGACGGAAGCAATCCTGCGCTGGCCTGGTATCTTGCGGGGAAGCATTTCGGCTATGAATATTATGAGTTTGCAGATAAATCCGGCGTATTTCGGACAGAGGTGCTCAGACGGGATAATACAAGGGACATTATAACAATAGAAGGAAAATATATTCCCTGGCATAATACTGCCGCCTGGCAGCTTCATGCGCCTGAAAATACTGCGCCCTACGAATGCGGAAGGAAAGGAAAAGAGGCATTTCTGGTGATTCGGGTATTTTCGGAAGGGGAGCAGAGTTTTGAGCAGTTTCTTGCAGGATTTTTTGCAGAATTGAGAGAAGCGGGTGCTGACCGCCTGACCATTGATTTGCGGGGAAATTTTGGCGGGTATCCGGGTATGGCGAGGGAGCTTTTATCTTACCTGACAGAGCGGGAAATCCCTTACTTCACCAGGGATACAAAGCTTCCGGAGGTATGCGGCCTTTCAGAAATGAGCGGTAATATCCTGCCGAAGGAGAACTGCTTCAAAGGGGATATAACGCTTCTTACAGATGGCGGCTGCTTTTCAACCAGCGGCCATTTTGCGGCGGTGTTTAAGGAAAATCATCTGGGAAGGATCCTGGGAAGCACCACTGGCGGAGGGGCCGCCTGCACGGATTTTTCGGCAGATGCAGTACTGGAGAATACCGGGCTCAGGCTCCATTATTCCCGCGCGCTTTTTGCTGTGCAGGCAGATGAAAGCATGCGTAACGGTGTGGAGCCGGACGGCGTCTGAGCGGACAGGACGGTTACTGCGATTATGTGAAAAATGCGGATTATAAGCCATGGAAGCCCTGAACCGGGATTTTTAAACGGGCCAAAGCCCCGGCTGGGTGAACAGTACCGGGGCTTTGGGATAAGCGATACGAATGATAGTTATTATTGAATTTGGTAAAAGTCCGCGCTGATTTCTCCTGTGAGACATATCTTTTCATAGGGGTGTACAGGAAAAACGCTGACGGTAAAAGGAGTCATTCCGTCATCCGCAAGAACCTCCAGGATACATCTGTCAAAGACGATTTCCATGATGGAGGTGTTTTGACAAAGCCTGGGGGCGCGGTTTATGCCATAGCAGTCGCTGTCATAGTCCTTCTGGAAGCCTGTTTGCCCGCCGTGGCGTCTGTCAACGATGATTTCCTCCTCCGTGACTTCAATTTCCACGGATTCCCCCGTGCTGTTTAGGAATGTGATTTTTCCGGGGCCGTTGACGGTGGTCTTTAAGCCGAAGGTCTGCGTATGCAGTCTGTTGTCTCCCGGAAACAGCGGGAAGGCGGAGGCTTTCAGGGAATCCAGTCCTGGGAAGGAAAAGGCAAGCCGATAGCCCTGTGCTGTCTTTACAAGCTTCATCTGCCTGGCGAGAGTCATTTGGCCCCGGAAGCCGTCGGCATCGGTGGGGGCCTGGCCCGCGTAATCCCAGTTATCCGCCCAGCCAAGCATTACCTTTTCCTCCAGGTTCTGGAAGGTAACCGCCGCATAATTATCCGTTCCGTAATCAGGCAGAAGGGGAAGGGCGGAGCATTCCGTGTCATGGAAGGTGTTTCCATCAAAGGTTCCCACGTAATACTGGGTGATATGGGACATTCTGTGGAAACAGTCCTTATCCTTGCCTACCTGCTCAGGCGGCAGTATCATACTGATGATCAGAATCCATTTTTCGCCCTCCTCTGTCATGAGAGGGAAGCAGTCCGGGCATTCGCAGATGCCTCCAAGTCCATGGATGCCTGCTTCAAAATCCCCTGTTTTTTTCCAGTCCTTCAGATTTTCTGAACTGTAGAATTCCACCCTGCTTCCGGCAGCAAGCACCAGGCTGTAACAGTTTTTTACCGGATTAAAGAAAACCTTAGGATCGCGGAAGTCCGGTTTGCCCTTGTTGGGAATCACGGGGTTTTCATAATATTTTTCAAAATGCTCATAGTCAAGGCTGTAAGCAATGCTTTGCTGTTCCAGGTGATCTGAAATGCGATGGTTGGTATAAACTGCTATCAGAGGTGGGTTTTCAATACTTCCCAGGCCGGAAACATTCGCCCTGTCAAGCACGCAGGAGCCTGAAAAAATACATCCGAGTTCATCGGGGTAGAGGGCAACGGGAAGGTGCTCCCAATGGAGCAGATCCTCAGAAACCGCATGGCCCCAGTGCATAGGCCCCCAGTTGGGGGCCGCCGGATAATACTGGTAAAACAGATGGTATCGGCCGTTTACATATACCATGCCGTTGGGATCATTCATCCAGTTTGCCGGAGGTGTAAAATGAACTACAGGTTTATATTTGTTTTTTGTTTGCATCTGTTCAGATTATCTCCTTTTTCTTATTTTCAGACGATTGTAAAGCATGGTATAAACGGTTTACAATGTCCGTCTTATTTACTGCTTCTGTCAACTGCGGACTGATAGATGGAAACCAGCTCCTCAACGCCTGCGGACTGCAGTTCACCAAGGTATGCGTTCCAGTTGTCGTCCGTCACGCCGCCTGTTACCCACTGATTGATATAACGGTCAACGATATCGGAGATGGTGGGCTGAATCTGGGCGAGCCGTGATAATTCATCGGTGGTCATCATAACACGGGGAATTGTGTCGTTTTCCGCCATAATGTCTTCCTTGCCGTTGGTTTTCTGGTTTTCCAGAAGCTGTACGGCGTCATAGGCATAGCCTGCAACTGTTTCATAGTACTCATCCAGAACGATCATGGAACCGCGGCAGGTGGTGGAGTTAACGCGTGCTTCGCCGAAGTTGGTGTATTCTGTCTGAGCCACATATCTTCCCTGCTCATCAAGCGGAGTCCGTAAAATACCATTGTCATCCTTTACATAGTTATAGCCTTCCGCACCCCAGTTGGACTGGATGGATATGGCGGGATCACCTACCATATAATCCACGAATTTGGCAATGACATGAGGGAATTTGCAGGTGGTGGTGATTGCGGTATTGGAGGAATCCTGAAGCTCGGAATAGTTATTTTCAAAACCGGTCATACCTGCTTCACCCTGCAACCGGGGAATGGCAACATATTCATCATGGACATCCAGGTTGGTGATTTCCTGATCGGTCCAGGTGCCGAAGCATCCGATTCTGGCTACATCTTCCTTAATCAGGGAGGATTTATAGGAAGCGCTTTCATCCGCTTCAAAGGAACCGTTCCAGATAAGGCCTTCGTTATAAAGCATATTGAAAAATTCTGCGGTTTTGCGGAAGGCTTCATCCTGGGCCGTGAAAGTTACTTTGCCGTCAATCAGTCTTAAATGATCCGCATAGGCATTGCCGCCGCAGTAGGAATCAGCGCATCCGAAAGCACCGGTAAAACGGTAGAACATATTGTAGGAACCGAAGGTATCGGTAGCGCCGAACCAGGTAGCCATGGGAATTTCATCTGCAGCGCCGTTTCCGTTCAGATCTCCACCATCGCGGAAAGCTTTCAGACAGTCAACCCATTCGTCAACAGTGGTGGGAACTTCCTTCCCTACCTCATCCAGCCATGTCTTGTTAATCAGCAGGGGGCCGCCGGTCAGGACAAGACCGTACATTTCCTCGATATACGGGAAGCCGTAGGTATGGCCATCGGGAGCGGTTATTTCGGACCAGTAATTTTCGCTGTCATCCAGAATCTTTTTCAGGTTGGGCATATATTCGTTAATCAACCCTTCCGTCGGCAGGAAGATATCCTGATCTGCGTACTGAACTACGATATTGCCGGATTTTCCGTCGCCGAAGTTCCAGAATACATCGGGAAGCTCTTCGCCGGAGGCAAGCATCAGATTTATTTTCTCCTGGGCACCTTCGGAAGGAATCGCCTGCCAGTCGAATTCAATACCGGTATCCTCAAACCATACCTTGCACATTTCCAGATCCTCAACCGGTACGACTCTGTCCGCCGTATTTACGATCAATGCGGAGATTTTGCCGTATTTTTCCTCAAAGGCAGCCGGGTCCTTGATGATAGGAAGCGTGCCGTCCAGGTTCAGGATTCCAGCGTCCACAGCCTCCTGTTCTTCCTTGGTCAGGCCGCTGTCCGCAGCTGAGGAAGCCGCTGCTACAGCCTCTTCCATATTTTCAGCAGTCTGTCCTCCGGAGCCTGTGCGGGCTGTGCCTGATGAGGAGCTGCTGCCGCAGCCGGAAATCAGCCCGGCCGCCATAGTCAGTGTGAGCAGTAAAGAAACAATTTTCTTTTTCATGTATTTTCCTCCTTAATATTGAAAAATTGGTAACTGTTGTATTAAATATATCTTCCTGGTTTTGGGAAGATATGATTAACCGGGATTACCCCTTGACTGCGCCGATGGTTACGCCCTTTGCAAAATACTTCTGGATGAATGGATATACGACCAGCAGCGGAGCTGCGGATACGACGACGATACAGTATTTCAGCTGTTCCGCCAGCTTCTGCTTGGTAACCATGGCGTCTCCCGAGGAGCCCATCTGGTTTGCCTGGTTCATGAGGACCAGGTTTCTCAGAACAACCTGCAGCGGCATCTTGTTGTCATCCTGCAGATACATCAGCGCGTTAAAGAACTGGTTCCACATCGCTGTTGCATAGAACAGACACATAACTGCGATGATGGTGGAAGAGAGCGGGATTGCAATCTTGAAGAAAAAGGTGAAATCCGAGCACCCGTCTACCTTGGAAGCCTCCAGCAGCTCATCCGGAACGCCGGCCTCAAAGAAGGAACGGCAGACGATCAGGTTATAGGCGGAAACGGCAACGGGCAGCACCATCGCCCAAATGGAGTTATAGATTCCCAGATTCCTGATGGTCAGGTAGAGGGGAATGATTCCTCCGCTGAAGAACATGGTAAAGGTAAACAGAAAAATCAGGCCGCGTCTCCCCGGGAGATCCTTTCGGGATAAGGCATAGCCGGCAGGGATTGTGGCAAACAGCGAAACAATGGTGCCGACAACGGTATATGTAATTGTATTTTTATAGGCTGTCCACAGGGGGGTATAGCTTAAAGTGGTTTTATAGCCGTTCAGATAAAGCTTTACCGGATAAAACAGCGGTTTCCCGGAATTTACGATAACCGGATCCGTGATGGAGGCGATTACCACATAGTAAATGGGGTACACTATCACCAGACAGATGATTATCATGATTACCGCATTGACGATATTGAAAATCCTGTCCCCCACGGATAACTTCATTTTGGTTTTATGAATGGCCGGGTTCGCGGCCTTTTTTGATGCCTGCTTATTCATCCTGGTTCCTCCCATTCTTAGAAAATACTGATATCGCTTACTTTTTTCGCTATAAAGTTCGCGGTTACAAGTATGATGAAGTTAACAACGGAATTAAATAGGCCGACGGCCGTAGCGAAGCTGTACTGCGCCGTCTGCAGGCCGACCTTGTAAACATAGGTGGATATCAGCTCGCTTACGATGGTATTGGAGCCGTTCTGCATCAGGTATGCTTTCTCATAGCCGACATTCATGATATTGCCGATTTGCAGGATGAGCATCAGGATGATTGTGGGCAGAATCATGGGAATATCGATATACAGAACTATTGAATCCAGCGCTGCCCATTGTGGCGGGTTCCGTAGTAATCAGGGCTGATGGCGGTCAGCGCCGCAATGAAGATAACTGCGTTAAAGCCCATGGTCTGCCAGATGTTGGAACCGATAAACAGGGTACGGAACCACTCCGGGAGAGAAGTGAACAGGGTTTCTTTGCCGCCTGCACTTGTCACCAGGTTGTTTACAACACCGTTTGCTGCAAAAAAGACGGATATAATGCTCACAACTACAACGTTTGACATAAAGTAGGGCGCATAGCTGATGGTCTGAATTGTCTTTTTAATCCGATTGCCCTGAATCTGATTCAGCAGCAGTGCGAAGATAATCGGAATCGGGAAAGCGATAACAAGGCTTTCCAGGCTGATAACAATGGTGTTTTTGATAGCATTCAGAGCAATGCTTGTACTGAAAAACTGCTGGAAGTATTTAAGTATGGGGTCGGCCCAGGGGCTGCCGAGAATACCTGCCCTGATTTTGTAGTCCTTAAAGGCAATGACGACTCCGTACATGGGGTAATAGGCAAAAATAACTGCCCAGAGCAGGGCGGGTATGAGAAGTACATACAGCTGCCATGCTTTTAATGTCTTTTTAACATTGGTTTTAAACAATCCACTCTTGTTCACCACTTTCATCGCTTATCCTCCTAACCAAATCGTATGGAACGGTTCCATGTTTAGAATAATAAGAACTTTTTATAGGCGTGTCAACCATATTTTGGAAATAAGTCAGCATTTCGTATAAAAGCAACAAAAATGAATCGTTTTAACTATGAATATATCACAAAGAAAATGTGGAAGATAAAAATATAGTGCTAAAAAAGACCATTTTGACAGGATGCCAAAATGGTCTTTTAATTGTTTACTTATGTGGAACAATTACGTTGTTCCACGTCCGCGCCAATGGACGGGAACCAGGCGGAGGCAGGTGTCGGGTTCCCTGCCTTCTATCAGAGAAAGCACGGCATCTACGCATTCCCTTGCGATGCCGGGGCAGTCCTGTTCGATAACGGACAGCTCCGGATAAGTGAGATTGGTGATTTCAGTGCCGTCATAGCCTATGATTTTGAACTGTCCGGGAACCTCAAGCCCCATCTGCCTGGCCACGGCCAGACAGCTCAGGGCGCCGATGTCATTTGTCATACATCCATCGGTATCCTTGATGATGTCCCAGTATTTGTGGATGATGTTTTTGTTGTAGGAATAGCTCATGGCATCCCATTCCATATTTACGGAAATAACCTCACAACCGTTTTCCCTGAGTACCATTTCCATTACTTTGTGGCGGATGTTGGCGCTTTTTTCCCAATCAAAGCCGCCGTAGAACTGGATGATTTTCCGGCAGCCGCCCTTTAAAAATACCTCCGCGGCAATCCGCCCTCCCTGTTCGTGATCCGAGCGGATCAGTGGGACATCTGCGGACCAGTAGCGATCCATGCTGACGATTGCCCGTCCGTTTCTTCCGTTAAAGCCTGGGATTGGATCGACGCATGCGATGAGCCCGTCCACCACATTCTCTTCCAACATTTCCATAAATTCAACCTGACGGTTTACAATGTCGATGGTATTGCATACGATACATTTGTAATTATGCCGGGACAGCTCGTATTCGATACAGCGCATTATCCTGGCAAAAAAAGGATGTTCCAGGCTGGGGACCATGACGCCCACGAAGCCGGTTTTCCTGCCTGCCTGTGTTTTTACAGCAGGGGCGGGCTTATAGTTCAGTTCTTCCATACTTTCGTATATTTTTTTCTTCGTTTCTTCTGCCACATAGCCGCTGTTGTTTAAAGTCCGGGACACGGTTCCCACTCCCACGCCGGCTTTCCGGGCTACATCCCTCATGCTTGCCATATCGTATTCCCCCGTTTTTATATTGTTTCACAAAAAATGTGTATTCCGGATGTTTCATATTGTTCCATAAAACTATCATAGCATAAATTTGCAAATTGTCAAAGCTGGTGCAGTATGCAGGCGGTAGGGGAAAGTGTAACAATTCGGGCATCCGGACGGCTGCAGGAGAATCTGATAACCGGAAGAAGAATGTGGGATAGTTTTGTGACAGGAAATAAGCGGAAAGAGTAAAATGTTGTCGGATGTGCTTGCTGAATGTATAAAATATACATAAGATATATGCTGCCAGGTGACATATTTTTGTAAAATGTATAAAATTGGAAAGATATATTTTCTTTTTGCGTTAAATAATTATGCATTTTCAGGTATTGAAAAAATTGTGATTATATATGAATTGACATTTCTGCACAAATCATCTACAATAAATATGTTCACGAGCACACCTCAATGTAGGCAAAGAGAAGGACTGCGCAGGTGTATGGAATTGCGTAACGATTCAGCGGGACAGCGCGATGACTGCGCTGACCATAATCCGGTGCTTCAGGATGGATTTTGGCAGTAACTGTGAAAGGGCTGAATAGTTACGGACTCGCAATTGATTCAGAAAGGGGTTCATGTATGAGAGCGACGAAGGAGTACCGCCTTTCCTGCACGGAAGAGGCAAAGAAAATTGTGGATCGGCTGACACTGGAGCAGAAGGTGTGGCTGATGAGCGGCAACATTGACATTACCAGGATGAGACAGGAAGACATGGCGCAGATGATGGAGGCCATGCAGGATGATTCTAAACATTATAATGTAACGCCCTATGCAGCGGGCGGACTGGAAGAGGAGAAGGTTCCTCCTATGCTTTTTGTGGACGGGCCCAGGGGTGTTGTATGCGGTAACTGGCAGAGCACCTGCTTCCCGGTGTCCATGGCCAGAGGCGCTACTTTTGATCCTGAGCTGGAGGAACGGGTGGGACACTGCATCGGCAGGGAGACCAGGGCGTTCGGAGGCAATCTGTTTGCCGGTGTCTGCATTAACATGCCCTATAATCCGGGCTGGGGACGCAGCCAGGAAACCTACGGCGAGGAAACCTATCAGATTGGACGGATGGGAGCGGCGCTGGTAAAGGCGCAGGATGAGGTGGACGTTAATGGTATGAAGCACTATGCCTTCAACAATATGGAAAATGCCCGGTTCAAATGCAGCGTAACCTGCGACCAGCGCACCGAACAGGAGGTTTATCTTCCGCATTTCAAGGACTGCGTGGATGC
>SCPN01000645.1_pt1 | contig 55121 bp, 64 predicted proteins | sample 6106831 | NCBI WGS metagenome assembly SCPN01 (sample SAMN10720447, study PRJNA508395) | human gut metagenome | isolation source: Participant 1, 0 month | reverse complement strand
TTGGAGCTATGAATCTGTATCGTATGGGAATAACTATCTTGCTGATAGCCAAGTACCTAATACAGTTGTAACAGAGTAAACTCTGCTACAAAGGGTGCTGCCAACCACCCTATGATGTAACGCCACTTTAGATAGCAATATCTATCGGGGATGAAAGGTCGGAGGTGCAAGCCGTTCGTACGAGCTGGAGCAGTTACAAGCCCATTACCTTTAGGTGATGGGTAGTTGACTTTAATCTCTTTTCTGATATATTCGTAACTGTTTTATTTGTACAGGATTTCTCTTGCTTTGTCAATCGTGTCATTCTCTCCACCCATTTTATCTCAGTCGAGAAAACTCCCACTTTGACATCAAGCATCCCCCGCCGGTGTTCCGCGCACTTGGAAGCGGGGAATGCTTATCTGCGTTCAAGTGGTGAGTAATAGCAAATTAGTCTCAGTGGGGTGAGTCTCCGACTGAGATAAACGCTCCGCGAGGATGCGCAGTGATTCTGTAAAGAATATGTCAGCTTATGCTGACCAGAATCACGCGCCAAGTCTCACGGACGTTCGACTTGAACTTTGTTATTTTTTTGACACTTCTGTTTTCTACCTTGTGTTCTGACTTCAAATCAGTTATACTAACGGTTGTATGACAACAGGACAGGAGGACCCTATATGCTTGATCAAGAGACTTTTTTTAAAGAACATTATATCGACCCAGAAGAATTTCGTGCCTGCGGCATTTCCTGGGAAGAGCTTTGTGCGATCTATGATTCTTATGTCTCGATCGAGGAGCATCTGAGATCTTGGCAAGGACTTTGTCGATGCCTACCTTTATGATATTGAAAAAGCCGGCATCCACTCTTATCGTTACCGCACCAAGGACCCGGAGCACCTTCTGGAAAAGATCATACGCAAGCGCAGTGAAGATCCTGAACGTTTTGCAGATATTGACCGGTACAACTACCACAAATATATAACGGATCTGATCGGTATCCGCGTCTTTTTCCTCTACCGGGAAGACTGGATCTATTTCCATCGCTACATCACTTCTGTATTTGAGAATGATCCGAGGCTGTATGTAGCAGACCGTATCGCCGATTTTGATGATGACCCGGAGCATTTTTATATTGCAGAGCGTCCAAAGGTCTATCGGAGAAATGGGGACACCCGGATCTATGATGATACCCTGATCGATATCAAATCTGACGGTATCTACCGCTCACTCCACTATATCATCAAATATCGCGGATATTATGTGGAGATCCAGGGAAGAACCCTTTTTGAGGAAGGCTGGAGCGAGATCGACCACGACATTGTCTATCCATATTTCAAGGATGACATGATGTTGAAGGATTTCTCCACACTGCTGAACCGTCTGTCCGGCATGGCAGATGAAATGAGCTCCTATTTCCGCCGCATGCGGGATGAGCGCCGTTCTATAGAGGAACAGATTGAACAATTAAAAGAGGGGGATTTACACAATGACTGAGTTACAGATTTCTGTCTTTGACAAAAATGGGGAATTAAAATGCCAGGCATCCGATCAGGATCAGGCCATTATGGTATTTGAGGGTACTTATGAGGAAGGCGATACTCTGGTTTTTGAGACCAGCAACACAGGAGCTTTCTATGTGATCCGCATCGATGACTGTATGGATGAGTCTCTGGTTTATTTAACCAGCCCTAAGGCTGTATACACCATTCCATTCAATGAGAAAAAGATCTCTTACAATCCAAAATGCTTCACCGGTGAGCGCCATTATGATAACCATGCGCACCGCTGGGAATACGAAGTAACTGCATACCGCAACTTGCAAAGAATGTGATGGACCAGCATGGTGACCACGGCTGCTATCCTCATGCATACGCAAATGTTGAGACCAGAGGCGAGTCCGTATTTGCTGCACGCAATGCGATCGACGGTGTACACTTGCTAACGCTTCCTTCCACGGTGCATGGCCATATGAGTCCTGGGCATCAACATGCAGGATGACGCAGAACTGACCCTGAATTGACGTCCTGTTGACTTCGACAAGATCGTTCTCTACACCAGAGCAGACTTTCCACACGATAACTGGTGGATCAATGCAACCTTTACCTTCTCCGATGGAACCACTGAGACTGTCTCCATGGAGAAGAGTGTAAAACCACATACTTTCGAGATCAGCAAGAAGGGAATCACATGGCTGAAACTGAGCAACCTGATCAAGGCTGACGATCCATCCCCATTCCCGGCACTGACCCATATCGAAGTATACGGAAAATAAGTATTACCAGCTATATATATCATCAGAAAACAACAGCGTGAATATCAGCGTAAAGCGACATTCGCAATCCGCTTCGCTACTTGCTCATGAACGCAGTCGCTTCGCGATCTGTCAGTGGGAGTTGAAAGCTTCCACTGACATAAGCATCCCCTCACCCGCCGCTTAGTGCTCCGCGCACTTGAAGCGGGGGAATGCTTATCTGCGTTCACGCTGTTAAATATGAGCATCACGGAATTTTGTTGATGCTTTGCATTCCAGACGTTCCGCGAGGATGTGCGGGTTATAAACTGCGAACCGTTTCTTTTATATAGCTCTTTCCATAGGCGCGGTACAGATACACTGCGATGAAAATCGTCACTACCTCTGCCATAGGCATGGTCATCCAGACACCCGATACCCCCAGAAGCTTTGGAAGAATCAATATAAATAAGAACCACCAGAATCAGGGAACGCAGGGAGGAAATCAATGCCGAAATAAAACCATTTCCAAGGGCTGTAAAGTATCCTGATAAGAATACATTCAAACCGATAAATAAGAACACCGGACTAAACAATTTCAGTGCATCCCATGTTAAATAGAAGACATTTCCATCACCCACAAACAAATGGATGATCTCTCTTCCATACAGCAGGGAGATGGCAAGGATCAGCACTGAACTGATGGCGATGGTGATGAAACTGTATCTTGTAGTCTCTTTAATTTTTTCATAATTTTGAACCGTTTTGCTGTTAGCTGGATAGTGCCGCTGCCACTGCAATTCCCATGTAGACAGCGATGAAGAAGTAGTAGATGTACATAATGATCGTCACCGCTGCAACTCCATCCTCTCCAAAGTACTGCATAATAATCAGATTAAATAAGAAGGTTGTGATACCCGTAGACATCTCTGTCAGCATCTCACTGCTTCCGTTGGTACAGGATTTAAAAAGAACCTTCCAGTTAATTTTCGGTCTGCAAAATTTAATGTGGCTGTATTTCAGAAAATAGCCAAGTCCGATCAACATGCTGACTGTGATAGAAAGTGTTGTACCCCAGGCCGCGCCCAGAGTACCGAGTCCCAACACTGCTACCAGTATATAGTCAAAGATAACATTCAGAATCAATCCCGTCAGGGACATGATCATTCCCACATCCGGCTTTCCGTCGGTTCTTACGAGGTACTCAAAAAACAGTTTGAAGGACATGGGAACACTTCCCAGAAAGATGACATATGCATAGGGAAGTACATGCTCTAATAATCGTTCACTGCTTCCTAAGAAGATACAGATAGGTTCCAGGAAAAGGATACCGGCAATGGTAAAAAGAATGGCAAATATAAGAAGCACAATCGTGATAAATGTGAAAATCTCATTGGCTTCCTGTTCTTTCTTTCGTCCCAGTTTATCACCTATGATGGCACCGGAGCCGGTGGCCAGCATAACAGCGATTCCGAAGGTAACACAGGTAATCGGAATTACAATATTAATTCCTGCCAGTGCATCGGAACCGGCATATTGGGATACGAAAAAGCCATCAATGGTAGTGTAAAACGACAGGAAAATCATCGTCATTACCGAAGGTACCAGATACTTTATAAACTGGAAATACGTCATTTTTTCTTTAAAATACTTCATTTTATCAAACTCCTATCTTGCTTATTTCCTGCTGTACCTCTAGAATAAAGGATATAGTAACTATATTGTCAAGAGGGGAATTCTTATGAAAGATATGTTTTCAATCGGTGAGCTCGCCAGCTATCAGAACATCTCAAAACAGACATTAATTTATTATGATAAGATTGGTTTATTCAAACCTGCCTATGTAGATCCGGACAACAAGTACCGGTATTATACCGTCAAACAGGTTGACTATCTGGATACTATTTTGATTATGAAAGAAATGGGATTTACCCTGAATGAGATTCAGGAACATATGAAAAATTATACCATCGATACTTCCTTGATTACGATGCGGAAACAATTGACCGTCATCGACCAGCAGATCACGCACCTGGAGCTGGTCCGGAACCGTCTCGCCCACCGATGCCGACAGTTGGAACATGTAAAGACATTTCACGAACAGAATCAGGAAGTAACTATCAAAGAAGTACGGCCCAAATATCTTCTCTGGGCAGATATCGAACGGCCCCAGACATTCCGGGAAATCAGCATTGCAACAAAGAAATGCTTTTCCCAGGCACTAAAAGATGAGCTGCCTATCTACTTCCAGACCGGCGTGATCGTCCCCTATAAACACATATTAGAAGAACGATATACGGAAGCAAGTGTTGCATTTATCCCCATCGAAAAAACCAAAAAAGCAAAAAACATCCGCCTGCTGCCAAAAGGAAAAGCCGCCAGCATTTATCATTGCGGCGACTATCTGTCTGTGGATCGCTCCTATAAAAAGCTGCTGGAATATTGCAAAGACCAGCAGCTCACGATTGTTTCAGATTCCTATGAATTTTGTATCAATGACTATATTACCTCCGGTGATGAAAACGAATATATTACGGAGATATTTTTCTATGTGCAGTGATAAATGGTTTCTGTTCACACAGGTGTGCTCAGCAATGTTTTTTGTTACCGGTTGATGAAATTCAGCACTGCCACAAGCAACAGCATGTGGACCGGATAAAATGCATAGCAGATGTACTGGAATGGTTTGCTGTGATAGCCCTGTCTGCCGCGATACAGCCAGATGGGAATCAGTGCCAGAAGGGCAAGTCCCTGCTGGCACAGCTCAAATTCCATGCCAAGGAGCTGAACCGGATACATCAGACCGCCCAGCACTTCCACATTCAGCCAGTACAGGGCAATTAGCTGGCCCAAAAAGCACCACCATTTACGGCCATGAAAGAAATAGAACACAAATACCGTTACAACACCGACACCATAGTAATCGACCATACAAAGGGTTCCCAGTATCAATCCTGCTGTCACGACAATCACCGACACCAGCAGATCTGCCCAGATTTTTCCTTTCTTCCGCACCTGTTCCATCAGATGAATACCCAAAAGACCCAGCAGAAATGTCCAGAGCACATTTTGATGAACCGGATAAAACCAGGTACCACCGTACATCAGATCAAAGGGAACCTCCGAAAGCACTGCAAACAGCAGCATTCGAAGCATATACTTTTTAAAGTTCCGTGTGTGAAAGTATCCCTCGACTGCCATAAAGGCGAAAATTGGAAAGGCCACTCTTCCGGCACAGGTAAGCCACTCCTTTGCCGGAAGAAGGGTAGCCCAAAGGTGATCCATCAGCATAAGCGTCATGGCGATGATATGCAGTGCCGCCGCACTGATATCGAAACCATTGAAAGTAGATTCATTTATTCTGTTTGTTGACACAAGTTTACTCCTTTTTCTTTTCCGATACCCTCTTCTACAACCTATATCTAGAGTTACATTATATCATTATCCTAAAGTCAACGCAATCCAGTTTTGTTCGGGAATCGTGAAGGAAAAGCAAACTGTTCCAATCTAAAGACTAAGATAAGAGCCAGAGTATGGAAACTCTGGCCCCTTTTTCTACTTCTCATATAAAAATTCTTCTGGTAATGTCACTTTAAAGTCTCTTGCAAGATCACGGAAGTTCTGTGGTGTAATGGTCTGCAGCTTGTTTGGCTGAATGGACAGCACCTTTACCAGGATCTCCGCAGATTTCTCCACGGTATGCATCAGACCAAAGGTCAGATCGAAGTCTTCACCCAGAGCAGAACATGCCGTGATGCGCCCAGATGGCTACATCATATTTCTTTCATCAGTTCACTGGTTGCCACTGCGATATCCCTTCCGCCAGGTACCATCCAGCCAACAACTCCGATGCCGTCCGGGAATACGACCGGGCACTCCGTTGCCATCTCCCAGAGTTCTCTTGTAAATACCTTATCCTCCAGTGGAAGCACGAAAGTCAGGGCAATGGTGTTGGTCGGGTGAGCGTGATAGATCACTCTGTGTCTGCCGTCTGTGAGCCGTTTTTTCACCTCATGGTTCATCAGATGGGATGGCAGCTCGCTGGTTGGTCTTCCACCATTTACCAGGCCCCAGCAGATCTGGAATTCCTCACCCTTGTCATCCACACGGATGATGCAGATATTGGCTGCTGGATCTAAGATCACATTGCGGAAATATTTGCCGCTTCCGGTTACAAGGAAATACTCGCCTGCAAGACCCGGAACACTGGTCCCGATCGGCTGCCATGGCTTGTCAAAGCATAATTCTTCCTTTACCTCATCTACTTCCTCTGGTTTGATGCGATAGCTTAAGTTGCCGCCATTTCTCTCATGCCAGTTCTGTTTAAAACCGTCATCACACATCCGGATAAATCCCTGTACAAATGCTGCTTCTGTTACTTTCATGTTCTTATGACCCCTTTTTATTTTCTATAGGCAATCAGTTCTTTGCCGTTACTCTTTTTACCATTCCTACAGGGTGCCCGCTTGTTTTCACCGACACCCCATAGTATTTTTATGATACATGATCACACACGCTTTGATAATACTTCCGCTTCATATCTCTCAATTTCCTTGAACCAGTCCTCTTTTGCCGGAACACCGTGGATCTCGCAGAAATAGTTCCATACATCCCCCATCGGATAGGTCTTCATCTCCTCGGAAAGCATCATCAGTTTGGTGAAATTCCGCTCTTCCTGAAGCTTCGCCAGTTCTGCGTTTGGAAGAAGCAGAGCGTACAGAAGAGCCTTCTGCATATTTCTCATGCCCACTACCCATGCAGAGATACGGTTAATGCTCGCATCAAAGAAATCCAGTGCCAGCAGTACGCGCTCAGAGCCTGCACGGACGATCTCCTTGGCAATCTCTCTGGTCTCATCGTCAAATAATACTACATGATCACTGTCCCAGCGAACCGGCCTTGTCACATGAAGCGCTACCTTATCAAAGAATAAGAGCATGGAAGAGAGCTTATCAGAAACCACTTCGGTTGGATGATAATGCCCATTATCCAACAGACACAGGATATCATTTTTTGCTCTGCATAATTCATGTAAAATTCATGGGAACCAACGGTATAGCTCTCCATACCAATTCCAAATACCTTGGACTCTACTGCGATCAGGACTTTATCTCTGTCATAACCGCATGCCAGGATCTGGTCTAAAGAATCCTTTAATCTGGCTCTCGGTGCGGTGCGGTCACCAGGAACATCCTTTAATCCGTCCGGAATCCAGATATTCATCGTTACCGGTTTTCCCAGTTCTTCTGCAAAATATTCAGAAATGCGGATACATGCAATACAGTGGTCGATCCAGAATTTACGGATCCCGGGTACCTCGCTGGAAAGTGTCGCATTCTCTGCCTTTGGATGGGAGAAGCAGGTCGGGTTAAAGTCAATGCCAAGACCTCTTTCCTTAGCAAACTCTACCCATTTTGCAAAATGCTTTGGCTGGATCTTGTCACGGTCTGCGAACTCGCCATCCTCGAAAATCGCGTAGCTGGCATGGAGATTGATCCGGTGCTTTCCCGGGATCAGGCTTAAAGCTTCGTCAATATCTGCCATCAGCTCTTCTGGATTTCTGGCTTTTCCCGGATAATTGCCAGTTGCCTGGATTCCGCCGGACAACTGTCCTGGATTATCAAAACCGGCTACATCATCGCCCTGCCAGCAGTGCATGGACACCGGGATCTTTGCCAGTGCTTCAAGAGCTGCATCGGTATCTACGCCAATGGCTCTGTATGCCTCTTTTGCTGCCTCATATCTCTCTTTGATCATCATGATCTTAACCCTCCGTTCACCTGTCATATATTTTTACTATTATTAATCTAAATGAAACACCGGACTTAAATCCACGCATACCGGACTGTTGTCCTCATTTGTCTCCATGATATCTGCCATGTAGTCCCACCATTTACGGTTGATCGGTGTATCGGCGGATTTTGCCCATCTCGCCTCATCCTCCACCTCCAGATAGCCATAGAGGACATTGGTCTCCTTGTCCAGATAGATCGAGTAATTATGTCCACCGTACTCATGGATCATCTCCTTCATCTCCGGCCAGAGAGCATTGTGGCGTTTTTCGTACTCTTCTGCCATCCCTGGATAGAGAAACATCTTAAATCCTTTTCTTACCATCTCAATGACTCCTTTCCCATTGTTATAGGTTCCTGTGTTTTATTCTTCTCTTATTCTACCACTCCATGATCACGCTTCCTGCTGCTTATCTGTTCCTATGGCTGATACTCCTTGATCTCAAAAGAATGGAAAATCCCATTTCTGGCTTCCTGAAGATCGGCATAGCATCCTGCATGAAGCATCTGGACGCTCAGGTTGCCGATAGCTGTTGCCTCAGTCGGCCCTGCGTATACTGTCCGGCCGGTGTATCTGGCGGTCAGACGGTTCAGATAATAATCTGCATTAGCCACCGCCACCCACGATGTGGATCTGACGGTAGGAAGCGCCGGTGATCTCCTCCAGTTCCCTGACGGTCTCCCCATAACAGAAGGCCAGGCTGTTGTAGATCACAGCGGCGATCTGTGCCGGAGTCTCTGGGACCTCCTGTCCATGCTCGCTGCAGTATGCCTTCACCTCCGCGATCATGCTCTGTGGAGCAAGGAATCTCGCATCATTGCAGTCCACCAGTGACTCGATCCTCTCTGCAGACGCCTCCTCACACAGCTTTGCAAAGGAATACTTCCACCCCTGCTGCAAGCTCTTCTTCCAGACTGATCTATCCAGAGTCCCATGATATTCTTCAAATAACGGAAGCGGTACTCGTATCCACCCTCATTGGTAAAATTCCGTTTTCTGCTCTCCTCAGAACAATCTACCTCCCTGCGCTCCGTTCCCATAAGTGACCAGGTTCCGGAACTGATATAGAGTGCCGGGTCCTCATTGGACGGAACTGCCAGAACCGCAGAACCGGTATCGTGTGTGGCAGGAAGAACGACCTGACACTGGAAACCAACCTCATTTGCAAGTTCCTCCGTCAATGGGCCGACCTCTGTTCCCGGCATGGAAAGCTCCGTAAACCACTTTTCCGGATAGCCAAGCAGCTGGATCAATTCCTTATCCCAGGTGTTGGTCTTAGGACTTACTAACTGGGTCGTGGTAGCGTTGGTATACTCCTGCTTTTTTCACACCGGTCAGGCGATAATGGAAATAATCCGGAATCATCAGCATGGATTCTGCCCTTTGCAAAGGTATCCGGGTCCTGCTTTTTCACCGCCATAAACTGATAGATGGTGTTGAAGATCTGTTTCTGTATCCCAGTCCTTGCATACAGTTCTTCCTCCGGAATGAGCTTGTACACCTCTGTATCCATTCCCGCAGTCCTGTTGTCCCGGTATCCCACCGTATCACCGACCACCCGATCCTCATGATCCAGAAATACATAATCCACTGCCCAGGTATCGATCCCCATGCTGACCGGCAGCTTTCCGAGCTCTTTGCAGCGCTTCATCCCCTCTTTGATATGGGAAAATAACTCATCCGTGTCCCAGCACAGATGCCCATGTGTTTCTTTCATCCCGTTTGGAAAGCGATAGACCTCTTCCAGCACCATCCGTCCATCCTCAAGATGTCCGAGAATGTGTCTGCCACTGGATGCCCCGATATCCACCGCAAGGTAATATTCTGTCATGCTTTTCCCCTTTTCTCTCTGCAATTTCTGTTTTCACCCCTCACAAGCCATAGCACAGAATCTCTGCCTGTCAATCAGCCTGTGATTTTTCAGTCAGTGCCTCAGCGCACGAACTCCTTACTTTTTATGATACATTCATTATACTTGATATCCGTATAAAAAATAAGGACGTAGTTCACCTAAAACTACGTCCTTATTTGCACTTTTATTTTATTTTCTGTTCTAACACAAATACCGGAAGATCCCATCTTCTTGGCACTCGCCAGAGTACGGATGATAAACACGGTTCCTGTCCCGATGATCACCGCGATCAGCTCCGGGACAAACTGGATCGTCACCACATAGATCAGGCTTCCTGCCAGCGCTGCGATCGCATAGATCCGCTTGCAAAAGATCATCGGCGTCATGTTCGCCATCACATCACGCAGAAGTCCTCCACCCACGCCAGTCATCACGCCGACAAAGATCACTAAGAACCAGTTGTCGCCATAGCCGACGTTGATCGCCGTCTGGGAACCGACCACTGCAAAAATGCCAAGGCCGATAGAGTCCGAGATATCCATGATCCAGGTCAGTTTTTTGAAGATCGCACGACTGACAGTCCCCTTTCTGGCTGCCATCAAAAGCCACAAAGCCACCGTCAGTGTCGCCACTGCCACATAGGAGCCGTGACGAAACATATTGGGTGGGAAAATACCGAGTAATACATCCCGGACTGCGCCGCCTCCAACAGCTGTGACGGTTCCTAACACCCACACGCCAAAAATATCCATTTTCTTTGAATTGGCCACCATACAGCCGGAAAATGCAAATGCGACCGTACCGATCAGTTCTAAAATAAATACCATACTGCCCCTCTGATTTTCTTATTTTGATGTCCGCATACTACGTACATTTCTTACGATAACATACTTTTTCGGGTTTTACAAGCAGAAAGCATTCGGAAAATTGTTCAGAAATTGTCTGCCGCTTTGGAATTGTGAATCCACCAATTTCATGATAAAATGAACACATCTCACAAATGAAAGGAGTCTTCAATTATGAACCGGGAGATCCTCGAACGCTTAAGCGTGATCACAGAAGAAGAACAGGAAATTTTATCCGGACGACAGGGGATCGATCCGACACGATATACAGAAAAGAAAGAGCTTGTCATTGACAGTGGGAAAATGCTGGAACATGGAAAATTGATCCGCATCCGGCCTCATACTCGATTTGTACATTTTCCAAAACACCGGCATAATTATGTTGAAGTGATCTACATGTGCCAGGGGCAGACCACTCATATCATTGACGGAAATCAGGTGGTGCTTCAGGCCGGAGAATTACTGTTCCTCAATCAGAATGCCATTCAGGAGATCCAGCCTGCGGGAGAACGTGATATTGCGGTAAATTTTATCATTCTGCCGGAATTTTTTGATACAGCTTTCCGGATGATGGGGGAAGAGGAAAATTCTCTGAGGGACTTCCTTATCAGCTGCTTACGGCAGGAACACCAGTACGGCAATTACCTGCATTTCCAGGTATCGGATATTCTGCCCATCCAGAATCTGGTGGAAAATATGGTCTGGACTCTGTTAAATAACCAGCCAAATAAGCGGAGCATCAATCAGGTCACCATGGGACTTCTTTTCTCCATCTGATGCACCATACTGACCGTATCCGCTCCGCTTCGTCCCTTCCTTTGACCAGCAGTTGATTTTCCAGGTTCTGAAGTTTATTGATGAAAATTATAGAGACGGCAATGACTGATCTGGCCGCCCAGCTTGGATATGAAATTCCATGGCTGAGCGCCATCAAGCGGCTGCTGGGAGAACTTATAAGGAACTGCTGCAGATCAAACGCTTAACCAGGCAGCATTTCTGCTCCAGAGCACCCGCCTTCCGATCACGGATATCTGTGCTGCCGTCGGATATGACACCAGCTATTTCCACCGGATTTTCCGCGAATACTATCATATGTCACCAAAGAATACAGGTGCCAGGGAATTAAACCTTGACACCTTTTTTCCTGTTCCATCCTATTTTCATAGAAACCATTATTGCTATACTGTAACCAGTGAATATACATTTTGTAATTTTCCTTAATGAATTGCTGAATCTCGCCATTTCCCTGTCATTCAAAAGTCCTTTATTCTGTACCACCGTATCGCCATTATTCTTTACAAATAATTTTGCTGACCCTGTTTCTGTTAATTTCCGGTCACTGGCATGTACATGCATACACTCAACCACACAGAACGAGGTGAAGTATAAATAATATCCTGCGACTTTAAATTCATAGTACTTTGGCATCAATCTTCCTCCATGAATTTTTTATTTTTGGCAAAATAATCTTTCACAATTTGAATTTCAATATCATCCATCGTTGTCTCCAGTATATCTCCATCTGCCGAAATAACCATAGCATGTTCTGGACAATTCAAATTCAAAACGCGATAACCTAACTCACACCTGGTAAATGCGTATCCATTTACAATCAGGTCCGCCGCATCCGCAATTTTTGCAATATCAGGCATTTTCCAATCTTACCTCCTTTATTGGTTTTAAAAATTCCTTGGGAGAAATATATAAATTTTCCAAGATTGGAACCAGATCAATGTATTCTTCTTCACTTTCTGAACGATGCGCATATTTTGCCATTACCACAAGATAGCCCTCGTCCCATTTTTTTATAGAAGTAAACTTCTCCAATGAATAAGGGGCCTTAAATCGAATCCGGTAATTTTGATATTCAAAAATAATAAATTCATGGTCTTTTCCTAAAACCGCATAATCCATCAAATAATTTCCTTTCCCATGTGCCTATACGACTTATGGTCTTGGTTTACCACACTCGGAGCCGAATTTACCTTTGTTAACGGTGCCGCAAGAGCAGATCCACTAGATCGACTGTGAAGCTGAAGGTTCCTCCTGCTAATTATTCTGGATGTCTGCGCAAGCAATTACATAACTCCAGCAGACATTGAAATCCTGATATTATAACATCTGGTTCACGCAGATCGCTCCATATGGCCGGATGCTCATCCGGTACGCACTGCCCTCTCCCATGGCTTTTTCTATGTATGTCACATACTCGTCCACCAGATCATTCGGCAGCATCGCCATGATCACTCCGGCAAAACCGCCTCCGTGGATCCTGCATGCGCCGCGCTTCTTCTCTGCGATGAACATCTCCGTTAATGCCAGTGCGATGCTGATGCCCTGCTCCTGGACATTGCTGTTGGTGTAGCAGTTCTGCAGCCACTTCCAGGAGGAATTGCCGGAAGCCGTGATTCCGTCCAGAAAATCGCCAAAACGGTTCTCTTTCAGAGCCTTCACCTCTGCTTCCACCCGTTTATTCTCCTCAAAGAAATGAAGGGCGCGAAGAACAGAACGGTCTCCTGCATAAGCTCTCAATTCTGCCAGATGATCGATCACATCCTGCTCTTTGATCTCGGCGCAGACCTCCTTGCCAAAGAACTGTGCTACTTTCTTTCATCTCATTTGGAACGGAAGAATAGTCCGCGCTTAAATCCGCATGACCTTTTCCTGTATTCACAATGATCAGGCTGTGGTTCTGGGATGCAAAGTCAAAATCAATCTTCTCCACCACAGGAGCCTGCGGTTCTAAGAAATCAATGGTGATCAGACCTCCCACCGCGCAAGCCATCTGATCTAACAGTCCTGACGCCTTGTTCCAGTAATGATTCTCGGAATATTTACCAATATGGGCATACGCCACAGTATCCATTTTGCCTGCATTAAAGAAGGTATTCAGCATGGAACACAGAAGCATCTCAAAAGGATGCGGAAGAGCTGACACCAGCAGCACTGATCACGTTGCTGGTAACATAAGCGTCAAAGCCTCCTACTTCATAACCGGATTCCTCGAAACCCTTTAACAGGCCCTTCACCAGATCCACCGTTCCTGCCATCCGATCGCTTGGCTCTAAGTGGTTTAAATCAATGGTAAAAGACTGGTTAAACGTCTCGCTGACGATATTGACAAAATTCGTATCATTCACCGCAGCCACACCAACACAATCTAAGTTGATGCTTCCGGCTAATACCTTTCCATGGTTGTGGTCGGTATGGTTGCCGCTGATCTCGGTCCGTCCTGGAGAACTGAATAAATACAGATCCTTCTCCCCAAATTTCCTCACGAATTTACCTACCAGATCCTCATAACGCTTCTGATTCTCTGCAACCGCAGCTTTCCCATATAATTCACCCAATAATTTTTTAGCTTTTTCTGATTCCAGAAGCTTCAAGGTATGTTCCTGATTCATGTTTTCTCCCTTTCCCCATATATAATTTTCTATGAAAGTATTGGCAAACAGCTGACTTTCATTCTTCCCGTCATATACAGGAAGTTCTTACCCTAAGTATAGCAAAACAACCTCGATTTAGAAATAGGATTTTCTTTTATTTTTTTATAAAAATCACCGGAGCAGTCTGGTATATCCATCCGAAGAAGTACAGGGAATCCCTGTCACAGTCACCTGGTCTGGCTCTGCCTCTTCTCCGTCCAATTCTACCTTCAAAAGTTCTGTGCTGGGAATGCTGCTGCCGAACACAAAATTGCCCAAACTATAAGCAATGGTCTTATCCTTATAAGCTTCCACCGGCTGCAGCACATGAGGATGGGAACCAACCACCAGGTCTGCTCCGGCGTCAATATAAGCCTGTCCCATGCTTCTCTGGTAGCTCTCCGGTTCTGTGTTCCTCTCAATGCCCCAATGAACATAAATCACCAGATAATCGCACTGCTCCCTGGCCTTTTGGATCTCTTCGATGGCCAGGGACGGGTCATAGGTGGAAAATACCCCCGGATGCCCGGCGCCTGCTGCCCAGCTTCCGTCCATATAAACTCTCGAAGTTCCGAGAAAGCCGATCGTGCGGCCTCCCGCCTCCATGGTCACCAGTTTTTTCGCCTCATCCAGGTCTCTGCCGCCTCCCACATAGGCAATTCCCGCCTCGTTCAAGGTATCACAGCTATCTAAAAGCCCCTGCTGACCGTAGTCCAGAATATGATTATTGGCCAGTGTCACCAGATCCACATCCATCTCCTTTAACGCCGATACCCACTTAGGCGATACCCGGAAATTAAACTGCTTATCCGCCACCTTCTCTCCCCGGTCTGTAAATGGGAACTCCTGGTTTACCATAAAGATATCCGCATCCGCAATCTCCTGACGAATTCCATCATCCAGTACACCGCTGATATCACCGACCCGGTTGTAGGCGTTCTGAACATAATTGGAGAAATAGACGTCACCGGCAAACAGTAAGGTGACTGGCTGATAGATGCCTGTCGGTTCTGCTTCTGTCTGGGCTTCTGCGCCTGCCTGGGCTTCCACAGTCTCCGTCTCCTCTACTGCAGCTGTCGTTACCTGTACCGGCCCATTTTCCGCATTTTCTCCTGCTTTGGCCTTTAACTCCTGCTCCACTGTCTTCTCTGGGGCTGCCATATTTACTCCCGCCACGGTTCCTGCCGTCTTTACCACCGTCTGACCATGCCGGTTTCCACCCACCAGCAAACTTCCACCCAAAACCGCCAGTGCCCCGATACAGATCACCAGCCCACCTATGATCCATGGTTTCTTCCCCATAATCCCTTTTCCTTTCTGCTTGATCCTAATGCTTCACGCAGCCATCATAAACTGCCAGAGCTGTCTGTTCTTTCCCTGTAACTGATTCAGTAGGTCTGCTATCATAACAGAAAAAGACCATCTTGCCAATTTCGCAAAACAGTCTTTTCTCTTTTGTATCGTCTTAATCTCGTTCTTGATCCACCATTAGATCGCCAGCACGATGCCGCCATCCCCGGCATAAACCGTAGCCACTCCGGCTGTCTCAGTGATCACGATCTCCTTAAATGGAGCCAGCTTCAGCAATTCATCCCGAACCTGCTCAGCTCTTGCATGGTTATTACAATGAGCAATAACTGCTGTCTTTTCAGCGGTATCTCCCGCCGCTTTCACAGCAATGGCACACATCCTCGCCAGACCCTTATTGATACCTCTTGCCTGATCCAGCTTAATGATCACGCCTTTATCTGCACCCATAACCGGCTTGATGTTCAGCGTAGTGGCAAAAAACGCCTGAAGTCCAGTAAGACGGCCATTCTTCCGAAGAGCATCCAGAGTCTCCAGAACAAAATAGGTACGCATCTGAGTCTTAAATACTTCCAGCTTCTCCACGATCTCTTCAAAAGGAACTCCCTGCTCCTCTAATTCACGGATCAACAATGCCGCCCTTAATTCACCTGAAGACGCAGACCAGGAGTCCAGGATATGAATATTCTTATGTCCATACTCTTCTTCATACATCTGCAGTCCGACCATGGCGCTGTTATAGCTTCCGCTTAAATGACTGGACAATGTGATCACAAAGATATCTTCCGCATCACAGGTAAATGCCTGCTTAAAGGTTTCAGGAGAAGGACATGCAGTCTTGGGACAATTCGGACTTGCCTTCACCAGCTCCAGGAAACGCTTCTGGTCAAAGGTCTCATCATCCACAATCTGCACATCATCCACCTGCAATGTCAGCGGGATCATCTGGAAATGAGGGTCTCTTTTCAATTCCTCTGTCAGATCCAGACAGCTGTCACCGATAATTTTATATTTTAACGAATTACTCATAACATTCCCTCCAGTACTATCACTATGCCTTACTGAGTCTTTACCATCTAACATAGTTTTCTTTACTACATATGATTATAGTAAGAGCCACAGGGAATGTCAATGATTTCTATATTATTTCAGTTCAGAAAATTCCTACTTAGAAACATCAACCATCTCCATCATGATCTCATTGCTTCTCGCAATAAACTGGGTCATACGCTCTGGAGTCAGGCTGCCATGGCTTAAGGAAGCCATATCGTAAAGCTGTCTGCAGATCTTCTCGGTCAGATCGCCTTCCTCATGAGCCAGCACATACTGAACCAGCTTGTTGTTGGCATTCAGGACCAGAGTTTCGCCAACACTGCCGAACATGGATGGATCCATACCATACATATTGTACATCTTCATCATATCCTGCATCCGGCGGTTCTCCTCGGATACCGTGATCATGGACGCCAGCTGTCCGTCTTTTAATTTCTCTACCTTGATCTCCAGCTTGTCATTAGCCAGGGCCTTCTTGAAGGTATCCGTTAACTTCTGGACATCTGCCTTAAAGGTCTCTGCGTCCTCTTCCTTCACTTCTTCCTTAAAGGTATCGGTCACATCCGCATCAATACGCAGGAATTTCAATCCCTCATGCTTCTGCTCCAGCTGGCCGATAAATGGGCTGTCGATGCTGTGTCCCATATAAACAGCATCCAGACCTTCCTTGCGGAACATATTGATATACTGACTCTGCTCTTTCTCATCGGTTACATAGTAGATCACATTCTCATGCTTTTCTTTTGCGTTGTCCAGACAGTCCTGAAGAGTCAGATATTTGCCATCCAGATCCTTGAACAGGATGTAATCTTTCATCTTCTCCTCAAACTTCTCATCCTTTAAGCAGCCGAATTTGATAAATGGGCTGATGTCGTCCCAGTATTTCTCATAATTCTCACGATCGGTCTTGCACATACCGGATAACTTGTCTGCGACCTTTTTAGTGATATAATCGGATATCTTCTTTACAAAGCCATCGTTCTGCAGGGCGCTTCTGGATACGTTCAGAGGCAGATCCGGCAGTCATGACACCTTTAACAGCATCAGGAATTCCGGAATAACTTCCTTGATGTTATCTGCGATAAATACCTGGTTATTGTACAGCTTGATGGTACCTTCCAGGCTGTCATACTCAGTGTTGATCTTCGGGAAGTACAAAATACCCTTTAAGTTAAATGGATAATCCATGTTCAGGTGGATCCAGAACAGAGGCTCCTTGTAATCCATAAATACCTTGCGATAAAATGCCTTATACTCTTCCTCGGTGCACTCATTCGGATGCTTGTTCCACAGCGGACTGACATCATTCAATGCCACCGGGCGTTTTAAGATCTTATATTTGTCTTTGGCTGGAGAAACTTCTACGGTCTCTTTCTCGCCGTTTTCATTCTCCTTCTCCTCGGTTTTTGCTTCCTCTACGATGGTCTCGATGATAGTATCTTTGTCCGTCAGCTGGTCTTTCTCGATGGTCTCATACTGAGGACCTTCTGCCGCATTATCCAGGAAGATCGGAACCGGCATAAAGCCACAGTACTTCTCAATGACTTCTCTTGCCCGGTACTCGTTGGAGAACTCGGTGCTGTCCTCATTCAGATACAGAACGATAGTCGTTCCCTGCTCTTCCCTGGTTCCTTCGCCCATCTCGAACTCCGTACCGCCTTCTGATTCCCAGTGAACCGGTTTTGCGTCCTTCTTATAGGAACGGCTGTCGATGGTAACCTTGTCTGCAACCATAAATGCAGAATAAAAGCCCAGGCCAAAGTGACCGATGATCTGATCTTCGTTTGCCTTATCCTTATACTTATTCAGGAAATCCTGCGCACCGGAAAATGCGATCTGGTTGATATACTCGTCTACCTCTTCCTCGGTCATACCAAGTCCGTTATCGGTAAAGGTAATGGTCTTCTCGTTTGGGTTTACCGTTACCTGGATCTTGTACTCGAAATCCTCCGGCTTTTCGTACTCACCCATCAGCTCCAGTTTCTTTAACTTGGTGATGGCGTCACAGCCATTGGAGATCAGCTCACGATAGAAAATGTCATGGTCAGAATAGAGCCATTTCTTAATGACTGGGAATATATTTTCACTGCTTATTGATAAACTGCCTTTTTTTGCCATAGTAAAACACTCCTTTTCCTGATTGCTGCGGCTTTCATCTGCCGCCTTTATGCTTTATTTGTGTATTATTCTAGTACATATAGAACAATTTGTCAATAAAAATTTAGCACTCATTAAATTTGAGTGCTAGTAATCCATTTTCTGTTTCAGTCATGTTTCCCAGTCCTGCGCCACAGGTACGCAGACCTGCTAAACCGTTGCATCCCTCATGAACGCTTACATCTGCGAAAACGGGAATCTTATGTACTTTAAAGAACTGGCACACCGCCTTATCCCACTCCTGATCCATGGTCTTATCCAATGTGAAAAATGACAATGATGTACCCGTTACACACTGGATCTTTGTCTCCTCATAACGGATATTCAAATATAATCCCTGCACCTGTTCCGCCGCCACCGGAATCTGGTTCTTATCTAAAAAGCTTTTTGTGCTTTTCGGTGAAAGCTGCAGCACAATATGAAAGCTTTCTGGCAGTTTCTTTCCTTTAATCAAAGAAAAGCAAAAAGGTTTCACTGCAGACCAGGCGGAATATTCCTCGATCTGGTGTTCTTCCAGTTCCTCCTCACTATAATATCCATGTCTGACACGGCCATCGATCGTAAACATATTGAATGTAACAATCTCCGCTTCCTTTAATAGAAAGGAGTCAAACACCTCTCCTAAAAATAAACTTGCCGTAAACTGCTTCATGTCCTCAATTTTCAGTGCGATCATGTTTTCCCCCATTTTTATCTCAGTCGAGAAGACTCCCACCTCTTTTAGGTGGTGAGTAATAACAAATTAGTCTCAGTGGGAGGTAAGTCTCCGACTGAGATAAACGCTCCGCGAGGATGCGCAGTGATTCTGTAAAGAATATGTCAGCTTACGCTGACCAGAATCACGCGCCAAGTCTCACGGACGTTCGACTTGAAGTACTCTCGGAATCTTTCTTCACTATACACCACAAAAGCTTCCAGTGTCAACGGACGGGCTTCTTTCCTTTTTTTTCTTCTTGTGCTATGATGATAAAAGGTAACTGTTCCACAAATCAGTCCATATCCATATGCTGACACACCCAATCGTTACCCATCATCTTTTACATAAGGAGATTTTCATCATGAATGAGACATTATCTGTATTACAGCACACATTACAGGCCAGTGTTTCTCCATATCACTGTATCATGGAAGCGTCCAGACAGTTGGAGGAAGCCGGCTTTCAGCCTTTAACTCTGACCGGGACATGGAATCTAAAAGAAGAACAGGGCTACTATCTGCCAGTCTTTGATTCTTCACTCATGGCATTTACCATCGGCAGACAGAATGGCTCCATGCCTTCTCTTCGTATGGAAGCAGCACATACCGACTGGCCTTGCCTGAAATTAAAGCCATCTCCAGAAGTGGCCACTGGCCGTTATGGCAAATTAAATGTGGAGGTCTACGGTGGACCGATCTTAAATACCTGGATGGACCGGCCTCTTTCCATGTCCGGTAAAGTCTGCATTGCAGGCAGTGATCCATTTACCCCGGATGTCCGCTTCATCAATTTTAAACGTCCGCTTTTAACTGTGCCGAATCTGGCCATCCATATGAACCGGGAAGTAAATAATGGCGTAGCTTACAATCCACAGGTGGATATGCTTCCGCTTCTGACCATGATCAAAGACACATTGGACAAAGACCATTATTTCATCAACCTGTTGGCCCGGGAAGCCGGTTGTGATCCAGAAGCGATTCTGGACTACGAAATCTATGTTTACAACTTAGATGACAGCACTACCTTGGGAATTGAGGACGAATTTTTCAGTTCCCCAAGACTGGATAACTTAACTTCCGTTCAGGCATGTCTATCCGGAATCCGTGCTGGTTTCCGTGAAAATGGCATCAACGCTATTTTCCTCTATGATAATGAGGAGGTCGGCAGCCGTACCAAGCAGGGCGCCCTTTCCTCAGTTACCGACCGTGTCCTGGAAAAACTGTACGCAGCTTTAGGCTTCGGACGCACGGATTATCTAAACGCAATCATGGGCGGTTTTTTAATCTCCATGGATGTGGCTCACGCGATGCATCCAAACCACACAGAGAAATGTGATATCAAGAACCAGATCTTTTTAGGCGATGGCGTAGCGATCAAAATGGCTGCCTCCCAGTCCTATTCCACAGACGCATCCTGTATCAGCGTTGTGGAAGCGATCTGTAAAGACAGCCACATTCCATATAAAAAATTCTCCAACCGTTCCGATTTAAAAGGTGGTTCTACCCTGGGCGCTTTATCTTCCGCCCTGTTGTCCATGAAGACGGTGGACGTAGGCGTTCCGATCCTGGCTATGCATTCTGCCAGAGAACTGATGGGAGCTGCCGATCAGGCATCCTTAGAAGCCCTGGCTTCCAAATTTTTCCTGGTATAAGGTAAAGAAATTGTCGGTCTCGGTCTGGTCATTTGCATCAAAATGAATATCCGACCACATTTCATCCGAGAAATTTACCTTATTTTCCTGTTGAAAACTGGAGTAGATCTGTCGAAAGGCCTGGTTTTTACGAGTTTCGTAAAGCCGGGTCTTTCTTTCCTGGGTAGCCTCCACGTCATAATCATTGACACACTGGAATATGTAATAGTTTCCATTATATTCCGTTACAGGACTGATCTGCCCGTTTTCCAGTTCAAAAGCTGCAGTCTCCAAAGCTGCCGCATATTCCCCTCTTCCTATCTTCCGGTCGATCTCTGTATCTTCTGATACTTCTTTTGCCACCGTCCGGAAATCCTCATTGCCGTCTGTCACCCGCTCATATATCTTCTGAGCTGCCTCCTGATCAGAAACCTGGATCTGCAACACTTCGATGACCTTGGCATCACTGTCGCTGACCTCCAGATCGATCTCCTCTGTCAACTGCCCCACCGCCTTATTGGCAATATAATACTGCTGGTACATGGTCTCTACATCTTCTTCCGTGATTCCCATGTAAGCCAGATCCCCGGAGGTCAGGCTGTTGAAATAGCTCTCCGACAACTGATGGATCTTGGTCTTTTCCGCACTTGTCAGACTGATCTCCTGATCCCTGGCTAGAAGATTCATGGTCTTTTTAAATCCTTCAAAAGTTCTGCACCTGATCCAGAAGATAGGTTTCAAATGTCTGTCCATTTTCCAGTGTCACATCCCAGATCTGATCTGTGTAAGTCTTTTCATAACGGTTCCGCTCTGTGGCCACCACGATCATGGCCTGGGCCTTTGGATAATCCTGATTTTCCCGCGTCTCGGGCATCTTCGGAAAGCCATTTTTACAGCCTGACAACACAAAAACAAGACTGACAATACATACCGTCAGCCCGGATCTGATATGATTCCATCGTTTATTTTTTTTCATCCAGTCAATACCTCTTATAATCAAAGCTTATATTTTAACCAGCAGGAGCAGGTTTACCACCCCACAGCGGTTTATACCAGAAGCTTCAGGATTTTCAGAACTCCGTCATTCATATTGGAATCTGCCTCAAATCTGGCCTCTGCCTTGACCTCCGGTCTTGCATTAGCGACTGCAAAACTGTAATATGCCTGGCGGATCATCTCCAGATCATTTAACTGATCGCCAAATACCATCGTTTCTTCCGGCTTAATCTCCAGACTTTCCTGCAAGATCTTGATGGCCTGTCCTTTGGAAACACCAATAGCCATACAGTCCATCCACATATCACCGGAAATGGTCATTTTCAACCGGTCACCAAACTGTTCTCTTAAAGACTCAGTAGCTTCCTGAACCCCATGTTTTTTGTATGCAGAAATCTTAATGAACTGATCGTCCACCTTCGTCAGATCTTCTACCCGCTTTACCTGGAATTTGTAGCCATTGATCATCCAGTCCGCAAACTCTTCATCTTTTGTGTCCATATACGCATAATCCGGTCCACTGACCATCACTTCCAGTTCGGGTCTCTTGCGGATCTCCTGGATCAATTGGATCACCAATCCTCTGTCAATGGTATTTAGAAACAGATTCCGTCCATGGCATCCTACGTAAGCGCCATTGTCCGAAAGATAAAAGATCCGCTCCTTGATCGGATCAAACAGATCCTCAATGCTCGCCCACTGTCTTCCGCTGGCCGCTGCAAATTGAATACCTTTTTCTTTTAGTTGTAAAATAACATCGCATAACTCCGGATTCAGTTCATGAGTACCGTCATGCACCAGTGTTCCGTCAATATCTGACGCGATCAGCTTAATCATTCTTCTTCATCCTCCTGCTCCATCAGGCTTTTCCACTCCCGGTACACTCTGGATACCGGAAGTCCTACCACAGTATCATAATTGCCCTGGATGGACGCTACATATCTGGCAAACGCGCCCTGGATCCCATAGGCTCCAGCTTTATCCATAGGCTCCTCTGACTGACCGTAAGCGGTAATCTCCTCTTCTGTCATGGGATTGACCTTCACATCGGTCTTCTCCACAAAGGTCACGCCCCGGTCGCAGTCCTGATCTTTATAGATCAAGGTCACACCGGTATATACCTGATGGGTTCTTCCCTGAATGCTGCGGATCATCTCACAGGCATTCTCATGATCCGATGGCTTTCCCAGAATCTCGCCATCCACAGACACCACCGTGTCCGCCCCTAAGATGATACTTCCTCCGGTGCAGAAAATGCTACATCCTCTGCCTTCTGCTCAGACAGTTCCATCACCACCAGCTCCGGATCCGTGGGATAAGGATCACTCCTCCATACCACTGGGAATAATCTGCGGCCGGATACCGATCTGCTCTAACAATTCTTCTTGGAGACCCTGGAAGCCAGGATCCAGTGAAATTCTTCTATGTTTTCATAATTTTCCCTTGTATAGCTTCCGATGAATCAAGTTCAAGTCGAACGTCCGTGAGACTTGGCGCATGATTCTGGTCAGCGTAAGCTGACATATTCTTTACAGAATCACTGCGCATCTCGCGGAGCGTTTATCTCAGTCGAAGACCCACCTCCCACTAGAGACTAATTTGTGATTTCTCACCACCTGAAGAGGTGGGTTCTCGACTGAGATGAAACATGCTTCAACGGAATTGCTCTATGACATTAAGAAAACATCCCCTCGTAGGCAGATTCCCTACGGGCGGATGCTTAATCTTCCAATTACCGGTTCTTCCTCTCCATCACGATCTTCCCGCAGCGCCTGACGAAAACTGCATAAAAAATCAAAAATATAGAAGACCAGAAGGCTCATAGCCAGTCCTTTTTCCAGGCTTTCCGGAACCAGACCGGCCAGACGATGAAGAAATCCATTTAAAAATCCATAATAAACAATGCCAAGAAAACCCCAGCCAAGACTGCTCTCCAGGCAGATGATCCCCTTGTAATTAAACGGTTTCTCACTGTAATCCCACCAGAAGCTCCCAAACAGATGGATCATCACAGAAGCTGTAAATAATTCCATCAATGTCGCCATGATCATGGAAGCCAGATAGAGTTCTACATAACTGTCAGACACCGGCTTTAGTAAGATACTTGCTCCTAACGCTCCAAATCCGTAAATAATGCAGAATGGACCATGACCAAATCCCCGGTTCAGCACCGGAGTCTTATGCTCCGCGCTCAGCACAACACATTCCAGAAGATATCCCAGAAGGCTGCACAGGAAAAACCAGATGACGATGTGATAAATACCCATGAATGACTAAATTCCTTTCTAATTCAAGTCGAACGCCAAAAAACTAATACATCAGATTCACAAGCAATGCCAGAATTACTCCTAAAATAGCGCCTGCGAACACCTGAAGAGGGGTATGCCCCACAAATTCCTTCAATTTTTCCTGAAACTGTTCCATATTCAGCTTAAAAATATCCTGTTCCATGATCATATTCAGAAGCTTTGCCTGCTTTCCAGTCTCCCTGCGGACTCCCGTAGCATCATACATAACAATAGCCGCCAGAATAAAGCTGACTGCGAACTCAAAGGAGGAAACCCCAAAACAAAGGCCGGAAGAAACCACCAGCGCGCATACCGTAGAGGAATGGGAACTTGGCATACCGCCAGAGCCCACCAGTCTCTCCGGTGAAAATGATTTATTCAGCATGCAGTCAATGATCGTCTTTAAGAACTGGGCCACTACCCAGCCGGTTACAGAACTGACCAGTACCTGATTCTTCATCAGTTGTTCCCACATAGTCCTACTCTCCCATCTTTCGTTATACTGACTGTCTCGGCCGAAGGACCGGTCCCAGCAGATGCTTGATCCGGCCTGCCACCTCTGCCGTTCCACAGAACTTATCTGCATACAACAGAACAAATCCCTCCACAGATTTTGGCGGGATTGGTGTCAGCGGCCACATATGCCGCAGGATCATATTCTGTTCCTTCTCCGGAATCTGAAAATAACGGATTGCATTCTCCATGGCTACCCGTGGATGGGTAAAGCCATGGAAATGTTCTCCTGTCTCCTTTGCGTGGGTGTGCCAGTCATACAAAAACAGGTCATGGAGAAGACCTGCCCTTGCCACAGCCACATAATCCCAGTTTCTGCTTCTGCAGATCCGGTAACTCATATAAGATACCTGGATACAGTGAGTCTTACAGGTAGTCTGCCCATGCTGAATAAACTGATCCATGGACTGAAACACCGGATTGTCCAGAATATCCTGGACACATGCCAGGTATTCCGGATCATTCTCATATTTCTTTCTTTTTACCCACGACTCATCCTGGGCCCATGCCCTGGCTTCGTGCAGCTCTTCTCTCGTTAACTTGATCTCATCTTTCATGACCTTTTTCATTCCTCGTTTCATTAATAACCGATCAACCAGTCATATAACTCCTGGTATTTCAGTGCTGACGCATTCCAGGAATAGTCCTTTGCCATAGCCCGGTCAATGATCTTATTCCACTCGCGTTTCTTATCATAATAGATATGTTCCGCATAGCGGATGGTGCCCAACATCTCATGGGCATTATAATTGGCAAAGGAAAATCCGGTTCCGGTTCCCTCAAACTCATTATAGGGCTGGACTGTATCCTTCAATCCGCCGGTCTCCCTGACGATCGGTACCGTACCATAACGAAGAGCCATCAGCTGGCTTAATCCACACGGTTCAAACAGGGAAGGCATCAAAAATGCATCGCATGCCGCATAGATCTTATGGGATACCGCCTCGGAATAATAAATGTTGGCAGATACCTTGCCATGATACTTCCAGTCATAATAACGGAACATATTCTCATAACGTTCTTCGCCAGTTCCAAGAACCACCAGCTGGATATTATCGCTGCAGATATCATCCATAACACACTGGATCAGGTCTAAGCCCTTCTGATCTGTCAGACGGGAAACGATACCGATCATCATCTTCCGGTCATCCTGCTCCAGTCCTAATTCTGCCTGCAATGCCCGTTTATTCTTGATCTTTTCCTTGCGGAAGGTTCTGGCATCATAATTCTGGGCGATCAGCGGATCGGTCGCCGGGTTAAATTCCTGATAATCGATTCCATTGACAATGCCACGGAGACTGTTGGAGCGGGCTCTCATGAGACCGTCTAAACCCTCACCGTAAAACGGCATCTTGATCTCCTCTGCATAAGTATCACTGACCGTGGTGATGGCATCTGCAAATACAATACCACCCTTTAACAGGTTGCCATCCTTATAAGCCTCCAGCTTATCCGGGGTAAAATAATAATCAGACAATCCAGTCAGTCTCTGGATCGTCTTCACATCCCATACACCCTGGAACTTTAAGTTGTGGATCGTAATGACGGATTTCATATTGCTGAAAAACTCTCCGCCACGGAAACGGTCCTTTAAGTATACCGGGATCAGACCGGTCTGCCAGTCATGGCAGTGTACCACATCCGGCTGGAATCCGATCACCGGAAGCGCAGACAATGCCGCGTTACAGAAGAAGGAAAACTTCTCCAGGTCATAAAGCCAGTCTCCATATGGCTTTGGTCCGTTAAAATAGCTCTCATTATCAATAAAATAATAGGTGATTCCATCTAATACATAGGTCAGTATCCCTACATACCGGCTTTCTCCCAGATAGTCCATATAAAAATGGTTTACATACGTCAGCTTATCTCTCCACTCCTGCTTGATGCACAGGTACTTTGGAATCATGATTCTGACATCATAATAGCGCTTATCAAAGCACTTCGGAAGAGAACCGACAACGTCTGCCAATCCTCCGGTTTTAATAAACGGAACTGCCTCAGAAGCAACAAATAATATCTTCTTCATGTAACACCCTCCTTTAAAGGAGTCTTCCCACAACTCCCTAATAATCCTAGTATACAATACTTTTCTCAAATTAGGAAGTGTTTCCTACATTCTTTTATAATCCAGGCGGATCTTATCGGAAAGAAGGGCGATAAACTCCGAGTTTGTCGGCTTTCCTTTCCCATTGCTGACCGTATAGCCGAAAATGGCGTTAATGGTATCCATTTTTCCACGGCTCCAGGCTACCTCAATGGCATGGCGGATGGCCCGTTCTACGCGGCTGGATGTGGTCTGATGCTTCTTGGCAATGGTCGGATAAAGTACCTTGGTAACGGAAGTCAGCATCTCCTGGTCATTGACCGATTCCGCGATCGCGTCCCTCAGATACTGATAGCCCTTGATATGAGCCGGTACGCCGATCTCATGGAGCATCTGCGTAATGTCATTTTCCAGATTCTGTGCCATATACTCAGACTGATTCTCGTAAGGCTTGATCTTCCTTGACGCTGTCATATGGAAGCTGCCTGGTTTTAAGCCAAATCCTGCGATCCTATGTAATTTATCCATGATCACCTCCGGCTTAAATGGCTTCATGATGAAATAACTGGCCCCCATGCGGAAAGCATCTTCTGTCACATTTTCACTTCCTGCAGCTGAAACTACGATAAACGACGGCTTTTTCTCCAGGTCCTCTGTGTTTTTCACCTGCTCCATAACGCTGATGCCATCCATTCCCGGCATGATCACATCCATCAGGACAACATCAGGCTTTGTCGTTTTGATCATCTCCAAAGCATCTTCACCAGTCTGTGCTCTTCCGACGATCTGAACTCCTGATTCTTTCTCCAGCATTTCGTTTAAAACTTCCATGGTTTTGGGATTATCTTCTGCAATCGCTACGTTTAACATTGTCATAATCAGTGACCTCCTCATTGCTGCTTATTTGTTTATACTGATTATAGATGTACCTTTTTCTTTACGCAACGCATTATGGACGCATTTTTCGACACATCCATCCGCCGACGGCATTCCCGGAAAGCAGCTGAAAAATCCGTTTTTTGTTCAAGTTGAACGTCACACGGGCCCACCCTGGTTTCAGGGAGAGCCCGCGTAAAATTATGATTCTTATTGGAAAACCATTTATTCCGCAAATACCATCACTTTCTCAACTACACCGTCTGCGTTCTGCCACACCATGCACTCAGAGCCTTCGACAACATCGGTTAATTTTACGATATTTTTTGTCAGATAAGGAACAACCTGGGCATCCGCTGAGATCTCATATTCGGTTCCATCGGTGGCTGTCAAAATGGTTTTGCCATCCTTTTCCTCTGCCGCACCGGCTGCTACCAGGTACTGAGGAACGACTGCATCCTCTGGAATGTTGACGATCACCACGTATGGAAATGCCTGCGGCGGCAGGGACATGGTCATGGCCGGTCCTAAATACGCCTCAAATTTTCCTTCTTTCACATCCGCTAAATCTACCGGCATTCCATCGGTATCCAGAATAAACGTGCTGTTCTCATCCACCATCAGGATCATATCGCCCTGGGCAGAATTCTCAGACTGGTTATCTGCAACGATCTCATTGCCATCTACCGAATGGATGAGTCCGGAGATCTTTAATGGAATATCAACTTCCACTCCTTCTTCCGTTGTTTCCTCCGCGCTTGTTCCAGGTGCCTCTCCAGTCTCTACTTCCAGACTATCTGTTTCAGCCTCCGTAGTCCCTGCTGCAGCCTCTGTCTGAGCCGGTGTCGTCTCAGCCGGTGCCTTGGAAGAACATCCAGTTGCCATGATCATGGCTGCTGCGATTCCTGCGGTTGCTATCATAAATTTTTTTCTCATAATATTCAGCCTCCTTATGGGTTTCTAAACCAGAATGGGAATGTTCCCGTTCTGTAGGGTCATTATAGACGAGAACCGTCCAAAAAGCTATTACGCCCTTCTGAAGAATTCTTACGAAAACCACAGGATTCTAAATTTTTTTAAAGATTCCTAACTTATTTCAAAACAATGGCATAAACTACTTCTACCACATCCATGGCCAGGGAACGGTCATTTCCCTTCTCTAGAAGTGATGGTATAAGACTGGCCTTCAAGTTCCACATCGATCTGGCTGATCTGGGAGTAATCCACAGAAAGCAGCTCCTGATGACGAAGATCATTATAAGAGCATTTCATCAGTTTCCCGTAAAAACAAACTGATCCGCCTGTTTTAAATCCGGGATCTCATCCCGCGCCAGCATATCGCTGATCTCCGCATCAAATTTATCCATAGGATCTTCATATCAGTTCACCTTTTGCGTGAATCCATCTTCACTGGCAATAGACCTCTTAGCCTGGAGCCGTGAAGCCCGACTGTTTCCGGTCCTTTGCGAAGATCAGATCTTCCATGGACTCCGGAGTCCGCTTTCCATAGCCAACCTCCAGAAGTGTTCCCGTAAGAATCCGGACCATATGCTGCAAAAATCCAGTTCCGTGATAAGTAAAGTTGATAAATGCGCCTTTCTGGACGATCTCGATGGAATCCACCTCACGAACCGTGGATTTCTTCATTTTCGGATTGCTGCAGAAGCTGGCGAAATCATGAGTTCCCATAAGGTATTCTGCCGCTTTCTTCATCTGCTCCACATCCGGGGTCTGATCCAGGACATAAACGTACTTGCGGTTAAATACCGGCTTTAAATCCCCTGCATAGCAGGTGTAACAATACGTTTTCCCCATCGCATTGTAACGGCTGTGGAAACGGTCAGAGGCCACACGCACCTCAGTCACACAGATATCTTCTGGCAGATAGCGGTTCATGTACTGGCAGATCTCCTCCGTGGTCTGATCCGTCTCAAAATGGGCATTCGCTACCATTCCCTTGGCGTGCACACCGGCATCGGTACGGCCTGCGCCAATCACCTCTACCTCTGTTCCCGTCATCAGAGACAGAACCGACTCTAATTTGCCCTGGATGGTTAAATCAGTATTAGGCTGATGTTCCCAGCCGAAATAGCGTGATCCATCGTATGCGATGGTCATTTTATAATTTTCTTTCAATGTGATTCCTCCAAATGAAATGCCGCGAAGGGCGGCAGGTTTTGTCAGTTTATTATACTCTATTTTAAAATTCTCCACAAGGGCAAGTCTTTCTGTCTGCTGCCTATTTGAAAAAGAATCCTGCTTCCTATGACACATAAAAACACCCGGATAGGTGTCACATATCTGCAACCACCATCCGGGTGTTCTATGATCTATATCCGCTGCCACGTTTTCTGGATACTCCGAACTACTTCTCTTCTTCTTTCTTAGGAGCTTCCTTCTTTGCAGCGTCAGCCTCTTCTGTCTCCTCAGGCTCAGGAATTGCTTTGTTTCTAGGCTCAGCAACCACAACAACTGTTGTTTCTGGATCTGTGATCAGATCAATATCTTTGTCTGCTGCAATCGGCAGATCTTTTACTTTGATGGAATCACCGACCTTCAGATCAGATACATCGATCTCCACCTTCTCAACCAATGCAGCTGGAACTGCCTTATAGGAAATCTCCTGAAGCATCTGCTCCACAACGCCTTCGGTTCTCTTCTCATGGTTCAATAAGATTACTTCTGCTACAGAATGTACCTTCTCGCCACTTACCAGAGCCTGGAAATCAATCTCATCCACCTGATTCTTCATGGAATCAAAATCAATTTCCTTTACCAGGACATCCATCATCTGACCTTCCAGATCCAGCATCACCTGGCTGCCCTTGGTGCAGGTCTTCATGAAACGTTCTACGTCTCTCTTGCCCATCTTCACCGGAATGGAGCCTTCGATTTCTCTGCCGAATACATTACCGGTTACATATCCTTCCCGTCTAAGCTTTTTTGCCTTTGTGCTCATGTCTCTTTTTTCAGCTTTTAAAGTAGTCATTTAACTTTTCCTCCATCAAACTGATTGCTTAGCGGCCTTTCATTTTTCGAGGTCTGTTAAGTTTCTCTAGTTACTACAACTTGTTTTCTTGTTACAAGTGTATTATAACACTTATTTTAAATAGAGCAAGAAAAAAGTCCACAAATATTTGGATTATTTGCGGACTTTTTTGTGTATATTTTCACTCTATCCCAACATTTTCTTATGTCAGACCAGTGAACAAAAACGCAGCTACTAAAAGGACCAGAGCCATCCCCACGTTCCAGATGGTAAAGGTAATCATGTATCTCCCTCTGGTTCCCGCTGCCGGAGTCTGCTCTGACTCTGCGGCAAAAAACTTATAGGAAATCAGACTTGCCAGAGAAGCGATCAAGGTTCCAAGACCGCCGATGTTGACCCCCTGCAGCAGACCCCGATACTCTTGCGTAAAACCAGATAACAGGATCGCTGCCGGAACATTGCTGATCATCTGGCTGCACAGGAATGAGATCAGAAGCTCTCTTCCATTTAAAACCTGGCTCAGCACTTCTCTTACCACACAGATCCGGCCCATATTGCCGATAAATATGAAAAACGCCACAAAGGTCAGAAGCAGACCAAAGTCTGCCTCTAATGGCAGATACTTTTCTTTACAGAAAGCTTTGATTCCGATACAGGATGCCAGAACAATCAGCAGCAGGAGCTGCCATGACAGGATACGGAACACGGACAGCAGGCTTATGAAAAATAATACTGCTAACACCTGATTTTCTCCAGCTTTCCGCACTCCAACGATCTCTTTTCCCAGCATCCCCTGCCGGATTGGAAAATCCTTATGGATCAGGCAGATCAAAAAGATCAAACCGGCAGAAATCAAGGTCAACGGACCCATGATCTGTAAAAATGCTCCGATTCCCATACCGGAAATGGAATACAGATACAAGTTCTGGGGATTTCCCACCGGAGTGGTCATACTTCCAAGATTTGCCGCAATGGTCTGTAACACGATCACAGGAATCATTTCCTGTTCCAGACCAGTCATCCGCAGAACCAGAACCGTAAATGGGACAAAGGTCAAAAGTGCCACATCATTGGTAATCCACATGGAAGTAAAAAAGCATAAAAACACCAGCACCAGATATAATTGGCGAAAGGTTTTTACCTTTTTAAGCAATTTTCCCGCCACTGCTGCAAAAAATCCTGTGCTTTTAAAGCCTTCCATAACCGTCATCAGACAAAACAGCAATGCCAGAACCCGATAATCAATATAAGAAAGATACTGCATATCCGGTGGAACACAGACCATGGAACCGAATGCCAATAGCACCGCTGCAAAAAGAACCGTCTCTTTTTTCGCAAAATTTACGATTTTTCTAACTAACACGTTTTATGCCTCGATTCCAAGTTCTCCGGGAAGAAAACGTGGACACACATTCTCGGAAGAAGTGATCACGGATGCTGCCAGTCTGGTTCCGATCTCTACCGATTCCGCCAATGTCTTGCCATAGGTCAGGCCACTGGAAACACCTGCGCAGAAAGCATCACCCGCTCCTGTAGTGTCCTTTACCTGTACCTTTTTCGCCGGGCAGAAGCCCTTTTTCCCCTTCATATCTGCATAGACCGAGCCTGCGCCTCCCATAGTCACAACCATAGATGGGATCTTGGCAAGCTGAAGCTTCTTCGCCAGGATCTCAGCCAGCTCCTTTGGGTCAGTCTCACTGAAATCATCCGCAAAGAACATGCCGGCTTCTAACTGGTTACAGATAAAGCAGTCAAACTTCTGAAGGAAATCTCGACGTTCCACAGCGATACTCATATTGCTGACCACACCGTACAGCTTCTTCTGATGCTTCTCACACAACTCTACTACCTTTTTCACGATCTCCTTATCCACATCCACCTCGATGATGATCAGAACTCCTGGCAAAGATCTCGTCACCCTTTTTCTCCAGAACGTCAAGCAGCGGCATCAGATCCGGTCTCTGGGAAATTGATCCCGCCAGATCGCCGTTGTTATCAAACACTGCCAGCCAGGTTCCCATGCCATTGGGCGCAGACTGGATATATTCGGTATTTACCTTATGGTTATTCAGCTTGCGGACAACTGCATCACCCAGCGCAGACTCATCCACAATACTTAAAAAGGTCGGGCGCAGCTCCATGTTGGCAATATCCTCTACTACGTTCCGGCTGACACCTCCATGGATATACTCTACCTTTCCAGCATTTCTTCCATCTGGAATATAAACATCATCCGGGAACCCCTTGATATCCACAAAAACAGCTCCCATTACCACGATTCCATTCTTATTAACCGCCATGCTCCTTCGTACCTCTCTATTTTACTTTGTTTTTATCTGGCTATAACACGAGTTTTAATTATAGCATATTGGAGCTTGGATTGGAATAGGAATACACGCAAACATCACGTGAAATCTATCGGTTATCATAATCATCATTTGCCGCGTTCCGCTCTTCGGACACTGACACCTGTACCTGGTCCCATTCCATGTCTTTTACATAATTGATCACGCCAAATTCCTTACAATCCAATTTCACATGTTCAAACCGGATCTGGCTGATCGGCATCTGGGCATAGCCTTCAATATGAAAAGCACGGCTGATTCCTTCGTAATCATCCTCACATCTGGCTTCTACATTCCGGATGGTGATATCGCTGACCTGGGTAAGCGGAACACTTTCCGGCAATTTTTCCAATAATTTTCTCCAGCTATCCGGCACTTCTCCCTGGTAGTCCTCCGGCAGATCACAGTAGCTGTAGGCCGGATTCCAGTTGAGACAGAAATGGAACGGATACTTCACATTGACCATCTGAAGATCTTCCACCAGCAGCCTTCCTTTAAATTTTCATACTTTCGAGAAAGACTCTCTGTTCCTCGAATAAGCTTTTCAAGTTTCTTTACTTTTGCAGATTTGTTAATGTTCTTATAAGTTTTACCATTCGAAACAATGGCAAAATCCTTCAATCCAAGGTCAATGCCAATTCCTTCATTGAAATTATTGGCAGCTATCTTGTTATTTGGGATTTCGATAAGAACTGAAACATAGTATCGGTCAGCTTTTATTGAAACATGACCGCTTTTCATCACATACCCGTCTTTGGTAGTAGGAACGTATCCTTTTTCTTTCATACGAACCCAACCAAGTGATGGAATATTCATTCTGTGTCTTTCGCATCGGCAATCCTTTGGATTATTCTTTACGAAATACATCTTCACATCAGATTTTCCCTTCTTTTTAAAATTAGGAAAAGCACTTTGATGTTTGAAAAATCTGGTAAACGCGACACAGCCATTTTCGATTGAACGCTTTACAGATTTTGAACTGACTTCCTTCATCCATAACTTATCTGGATTTTTAGGAAGATACTCATTGTTCAGCCAGACACTAAAACTTTTACCACTCATAAACTTTTCTCCATTGTCATGAAGTTCTTTGTTATGAGCGAGATAGAAGTTGTAAATATATCTACAAGCTCCTATTGTTTTACGAATCTTAACTTTCTGTTCCTCTGTCGGATTGATTTCCGTCTTGAAGCTCTTTAGCAATGTCCTCATCCTTTTCTATTTGTTTTTTATACTTACGAAGCCCATACAATCTACAGGAAAACACTTGAAGTATTGAAACAATATCCTGCACGAGTTCTTCTTGTGGTGATAATTCTTCATTATTTACCACCATAATGGTTGTGTTAAACTTCATACAGAATTTTTCAAACCAATCATAACCAAACCTAATAAATCGATCTTTCTGGGTTACGATTATGGTTTTGATTTTTTGCTCCATTACTTCATCTAATAACTCATTCCACTTTTTACGATTGTAATTAAGTCCACTCCCATAATCTTCCATACATTGGTCTACAATCATTCCTTTGGCATTACAAAACTGTCTTAAAAATGCGATCTGGTTTTGTAAATCATCTTTTTGGTTTCTCGTAGACACTCTCGCATAAATAACTACTTGACGTTGGTCATTTTCGGTATTTATGCCTTTAAATTGAAGATACTGGTCGTAAGTGTAATAACGCCTGTCAGTTGGAGTTCGATTTGCTTTTAGAGTTCCTTCCCTATCCCAGCGTTGCAATGTCTTAACAGACACGCCTAACAATTCAGCAAAATCTTTTGGCTTGTAATTTGTGATATTTGGTGTGTTCATAATAGCTTACTCCTTTGAGTATATTTAAACACGTTTAACCACATTCGTCAATTGTTTTAATTTCTTGACATTTTCTCCTTGCGTTCCTTTTTGTAACGATTCAGTGCGCAGACCTGCTGAACCGTTACTCATTTTCTAATGATGCGTGTCTGTCAGACGGCTGCTCTTTTCTATAGTCCAAACCAAGATTGCCAGAAACATGATACTGACGCCCACAGTCCACTCTTTTAACTTTACCACATTTCCACCCAGAACGGAAGTTAAATTTGCAGATACGTGTACCAGCCATGGGGCGATAATACAGCCTTTCTTTTCCATGACCCAGGCAAGAAACAGACCGATCACAGCTGCATAAAGGCCCTGTACCACATTTCCATGATAAACACCGAAAGCAAGTGCCGAAATCCCGGCGGCTGTCCAGAAGGAATGAAATTGCCGCAGCTGTGAGAAACCAAAGCCCCGGAAAATCAGTTCTTCTGTCCATGGAATCACCACTCCCGCTGCCAGAATCTGAAGCCATAAGGGAGGTGCGGCGATTGCCTGGGCAGTCTGACGATAACCTGGGAATATGGATTTTAAATTACTCCGATCGATCAGGCCGTTGATGGACAGACTTAAAGCAATTCCGAACAAGATAAGGTATAGGATCTGGAAACATGACCGCCGGTTCTTCCAGACCTCTTTTTCAAGTGACACTCCCCTATGTTCTATCTTCTTTTTTCTTATATAAAGAAGCATGAATGCCGCTCCCGCCACCAGAGCCGATACGCACTGCACTGTCAGAACCTTTCCATCCTTCAACATGATCATCACCATTGTTGTAACCAGGTCATAAAACACCAGGGCTGCAAACATTTCCCAGATTCCTCTCCAACTGCCTTTTCCCATCTTGTTTCCTCTTTCTAATCTGCACATTTTCCTTTCCTCTATTATTGCATTTTTTCTGTAAAAATTCTATAATATTCCTAAGATACCAGGGTCCCAAGGTCAGAAGTTCGGCGCAAGCTTGCTTGCAGGAGAATTTTTGAGAATTGCGGGAGCATGTAGTTCAGAGCAATCCGGTATCAGAGGGGTCAAAAGCTTTTGACCCCAACATATTCCTAACTATGCAGACACAAATCATTCCTTCAAGGGTTACTGTTCACGCGTTGAGCAAACAGCAGCCTTCTAGGTTCTTACCTGCATGGACTGTAATATCACAAAATGTAACGATTCAGCAGGTCAGCGCAGCATGTGCGCAGACCTACTGAATCGTTACCATAAAATTTCAGACAAGTGAGGAACCGAATATGGCAAAAAAGCGTATCGTCATGGCATTAGGCCATAATGCTCTTGGAACCAATCTTCCGGAGCAGAAAGAAGCAGCTGCAAAAACATCCAAAATGATCGCTGATTTTATCCAGGACGGCTGGCAGGTAGCTGTTGTCCACAGCAACGCACCTCAGTTAGGCATGATCCACACAGCAATGAACGAATTTGGCAAACAGCATGAAGGCTACACTTCCGCTCCTATGTCCGTCTGCTCTGCCATGAGCCAGGGCTACATCGGCTATGACCTTCAGAATGCGATTCGCACCGAACTGATCCGCAGAGGCATCTACAAGCCAGTGGCTTCCATTCTGACCCAGGTGATGGTGAACCCTTACGATGAGGCGTTCTATACACCTGCCAAAGCCATCGGACGTTACATGAGTGCAGAAGATGCAAAGGCTGAAGAAGACAAGGGTAATTTTGTGGAAGAGGTTCCTGGAAAGGGCTACCGCAGGGTTGTGGCTTCCCCGAAGCCAGTTTCCATCGTGGAAGGGGATGTGATCAAGGCTGTTTTAGATGCAGATCAGATCGTGATCGCCTGTGGCGGCGGCGGAATCCCGGTGATGGAACAGGGATACCGGCTGAAAGGTGCCAGTGCGGTGATCGAGAAAGATCTCGCGGCTGGACTTCTGGCAAAGGAAGTGGACGCAGATGTCCTTCTGATCTTAACCGATGTACCGAATGTATATGTGAACTATGGAAAAGAGGACCAGAAAGCTCTGGAGACCTTAAGTGTGCAAGAAGCAGAAGAATTGATGGCAGAGGGACAGTTTGAGGCTGCAACCATGCTGCCTAAGATCGAGGCTGCCTTGGATTTCGTCACTCATGGAAATCATCGAAAGGCTGTTATCACTTCTCTGGAAAAGGCACAGGATAGTATGGCAAAGAAGGCTGGTACTGTGATCCAGTAACAGTTGTGAAAAAAGGACCAAGGATTCATTATGAACCCCTGGTCCTTCTTTTTATAGACTATGTTTTTTCACAGCCCCTCTGTCTTTTCCCTATTTTACTGCACCGTAGCAATATCGATCAGCGACAGCTCCTTCGCCCGGTTCTCCAGGCTGGTTGCCAGCGCCGCAGCGGTATCTAATGCAGTTAATACATTCACACCTGTCTCGATGGCGTTCCGACGGATCACAAATCCATCGTGGCTCCTTTCTGCTCCCTGCTGCGGGATATCAATGACAAGGTCGATCTCATGACCCAGGATCAGGTCCAACAAGTTTGGAGACTCCTGCTCGATCTTGTGAACCTCTAATGCCTTCACTCCATTGTCATTTAAGACTTTCGCAGTGCCTTTAGTGGCGAAAATGCGGTAACCCACATTCTGGAATCTTCTGGCGATATCCACCATATCTTCCTTATCCTCGTCACGGACCGTAATGATCATGTTTTTGTGTTTTGGCAGCTTGATTCCTGCTCCCTCAAAGGCTTTGTAAAGAGCCTCATTGAAGGTCTTTGCGATACCCAGGCACTCACCGGTGGACTTCATCTCCGGTCCAAGGCTGATATCAGCGCCGCGGATCTTCTCGAAGGAGAATACCGGCATCTTAATAGCGATATAGTCAGCCTTCTTCTGCAAGCCCGGTGTGTAGCCCAGTTCCCGGATGGTGTGACCGCAGATCACCTGAGGTTGCCAGAGGAACGATCGGGATTCCGGTTACCTTGCTGATGTACGGCACGGTTCTGGAGGAACGCGGGTTTACCTCGATGATGTAAACTTCCTTATCTGACACGATAAACTGAATGTTGATCATGCCTTTGACATGAAGGGCTCTCGCCAGTTTCTCCGTGTAGTCAACTAATTTCGCCTCAATGGACGGAGTAATGCTTGGCGCCGGATAAACAGAGATACTGTCACCGGAGTGAACACCGGTACGCTCGATATGCTCCATGATACCCGGAATCAGGATATCGGTGCCATCGCATACCGCGTCGACCTCAATTTCCTTACCCACAATATATTTATCGACAAGGATCGGGTGATCCTGTGCGATCTGGTTAATAATTCCGATAAACTCATCTACATCGTGGTCATTGATGCAGATCTGCATGCCCTGGCCACCCAGTACGTAGGACGGTCTTACCAGAACCGGATAGCCCAGCTCTGCTGCTGCCTGCTTTGCCTCTTCCGCAGTAAATACCGTGTGGCCTGCCGGTCTTGGGATCTGGCATTTTTCCAGAATTTCATCAAATAATTCACGGTCTTCGGCTGCATCTACATCTTCTGCTGCAGTTCCAAGGATCGGAACGCCCATCTTCATCAGGGCTTCGGTCAATTTGATCGCTGTCTGTCCACCGAACTGCACTACCGCGCCATCTGGTTTCTCGATATCCACAATCGACTCCACATCCTCTGCAGTCAAAGGCTCAAAATACAGCTTATCGGCAATATCGAAGTCGGTGCTGACCGTCTCCGGGTTATTATTAACGATGATCGTCTCGTAGCCTTCTTTGGAAAATGCCCATGTGCTGTGTACGGAACAGAAATCGAACTCGATACCCTGTCCGATACGGATCGGACCAGAACCAAGCACTAGTACCTTCTTCTTCCCGCTGGTCTCTGCCACCTCATTCTGGCTGCCGAAGCAGGAGTAATAATGGAGTTTCTGCCGCAAACTCTGCCGCACAGGTATCTACCATCTTGTAAGCTGCCACGATGCCATTGGCTTTTCTCATGGCCTTGATCTCTTCCTGGCTCTTGCCGGTCAGTCTGGCAATCACATTATCCGGGAATTCGATCCGTTTTGCTTCTTTTAATAATTCCGGAGTCAGCGGACCGTTTTTCAGTGCTTCTTCCATCTCCACAATAATAGCCAGCTTGTCAATAAACCAGTTATCAATTTTTGTGATCTCATGGATCTTCTCATAGCTGAATCCACGGCGCAGAGCCTCGGCGATCACCCAGATCCGGCGGTCGTCTACTACCTTTAACTGGTTTGTCAGCGCTTCCTCATCCAGTTCGGAGAAATCGTAGGAAAGCAGGCAGTCTACATGCTGCTCCAGGGAACGAATGGCCTTCATGAGGGCACCCTCGAAGTTGGTGCAGATACTCATGACCTCACCGGTTGCCTTCATCTGGGTTCCTAATTTTCTCTCAGCGCTGATAAATTTATCAAATGGCAGTCTCGGCATTTTAACAACGCAGTAGTCCAGCATTGGCTCAAAGCTTGCATATGTCTTCTTCGTTACTGCATTTTTAATCTCATCCAGTGTATACCCTAAAGCGATCTTTGCCGCTACCTTAGCGATTGGATAGCCAGTAGCCTTGGAAGCCAGCGCGGAAGAACGGCTTACACGCGGGTTTACCTCGATGACACAGTACTCAAAGCTGGTCGGGTGCAGGGCGTACTGTACGTTGCAGCCGCCGGTGATGCCAAGCTCGCTGATGATGTTTAACGCAGAAGTACGCAGCATCTGGTACTCCTTGTCACCCTAAGGTCTGGGAAGGAGCCACAACGATACTGTCACCGGTATGCACGCCGACAGGGTCGATATTTTCCATGTTGCAGACGGTGATCACGTTGCCTGCTCCGTCGCGCATTACCTCGTACTCGATCTCTTTCCAGCCTGCGATACAACGCTCAACCAACACCTGGCCCACACGGGACAGACGAAGACCGTTGGATAAGATCTCCACCAGTTCTTCCTGGTCATGGGCGATTCCGCCGCCGCTGCCGCCTAAGGTGTAAGCCGGACGCAGAACCACCGGATAACCGATGCTGTTGGTAAATTCAATACCGTCCTCCACCGTCTCTACTACCTTGGAAGGTGCCACCGGCTCACCGATCTTCTCCATGGTCTCTTTAAACTCCAGACGATCCTCTGCCTTTTTGATGGTCTGGGCCGTGGTTCCGATCAGACGGACATTGTGCTCCTTTAAAAATCCGGCCTTCTTCCAGCTCCATGGCAAGATTCAGTCCTGCCTGGCCACCCAGGGTCGGAAGCACGCTGTCCGGTTTTTCTTTTAATCAGCTGCTCTACCACTTCCAGGGTCAGCGGCTCAATGTAAACGCGGTCTGCGATATCTTTATCGGTCATAATGGTTGCCGGGTTGGAGTTTAACAGAACAACCTCGATGCCCTCCTCCTTTAAGGAACGGCAGGCCTGGGTTCCGGCATAGTCAAATTCCGCAGCCTGTCCGATGACGATCGGCCAGAGCCAAGCACCAGTACTTTTTTGATATCAGGATTCTTTGGCATTAGTCATTTACCTCCATCATCTTTAAGAATCGGTCAAACAGATAGCTGGAATCCTGTGGTCCCGGGCAGGCTTCCGGATGGTACTGTACGGTGAAAATATTCTTTCCTGTGTATTTTAATCCCTCATTGGTTCCGTCATTGACATTGACAAAGGCCGGAACAGCGATATTCGGGTCCAGACTGTCCGTATCCACCGCATAGCCGTGGTTCTGGGAAGAAATGTACACTCTTCCTGTGGATAAGTCTTTCACCGGATGATTTCCTCCACGATGGCCATACTTCAATTTATAAGTATCTGCGCCTGTAGCCAGAGCCATCAGCTGATGTCCCAGGCAGATCGCGAAGATCGGAACATTCGATTCGTATAATTTGCGGATTTCTTTGATGATCTCCACATTTTCCTTCGGATCTCCAGGACCGTTGGACAGCATGATGCCATCCGGATTGGTCTTTAAGATGTCCTCTGCTTTTGTGTCGCACGGATATACTGTCACCTCACATCCCCGTTCGATCAGGGACTGGGCGATATTTTTCTTAGCTCCCAGATCTAAGAGCGCTACCTTTTTGCCCTCTCCCTCTCTGGTCTTTAAGCTCTCCGGCTTTTCTGCTGTTCTTACAGAAATCGTCTCTGCCGCCGGATCGGTCGGATTTAAGACATAAGCTTTCTTACAGGAGGTTGCTTTTACCACACCTTTTACCGTGTACTGTTTCATACGGCTGATCGGTTCTGACAGATCTTCATACACCTTGGTGGTAATCATGCCGTTCATGGTTCCTTTTTCTCTTAAAATCTTTGTGAGGGCTCTTGTATCGATACCACTGATACCTGGAATATGATTACTTTCTAAGAAATGCTGGATGGTATCCTCGCTTCTGAAATTGCTGGGGATTCTAGATAATTCTCTGACAATATAGCCATCTGGCCACGGTTTTAAAGATTCCATATCTTCATGACAAATACCATAATTACCAATTAAAGGATAGGTCATCACCACTGCCTGTCCCGCATAGGACGGATCGGTGAGGACCTCCAGATAACCGGTCATTGAGGTATTAAATACGATTTCGCTGATCACTTCTTTCGGATAACCAATACTTGTTCCTTCAAATACGGTCCCGTCTTCCAGAATCAGAAAATGCTTTCATAGGGGGCTCCATTCCTTTCTTTTGTTGTGAAATTGCACCAAGGCATTTTGGCCTAAATTGATAGCATTATACATGATGATCCATATTTTTTCAACCACTTTTTCAAAAAATATTGTTTTTAGTTTTGTGCGATATCTGACATATTTTCCCCTGCTTCCTGATAACCTATATCAATCACCATGATCCGGCCAGTCTGCGCCCCTCGGAAAATAGCTGAATTTCTCTCCAGAAATGAAACAGGAGCGCACCCGGGTCCATCTCCATGTCCAGAAAGGAGCTTTCTCATGAATCATCTCGTATCTTCCTGTTCCACCGACCTTACCAGCCACGGAAGCCTTCAGGTCCATGTGGTCTCCATCATCAACCATTTTCCCATCACCGGCGCCACGGTACGGATCTCCCACACCAATCGTCCAGCGCAGACCATCGAAGAGGTCTCCACCAATCTTTCTGGTCAGACACCCCAGGTAACCCTGGACGCACCGGAGCTCTCTTACAGCCTGGTTCCAGGAAGCCCCATGCCTTACGCTCCTTATGCTCTGGAGATCACAGCCCCAGGCTTTAAACCAAAACAGATCTCCGGCACAGAGATTCTCCCGGACTCTCTTGCCATTCAGCCGGTGGCCTTAGAGCCTGAGGAGGGACCCAGAGCCACTTCCAGACCCTGTAGTCATCCCGGAACATACCTTATATGGTAATTATCCTCCAAAAATCGCAGAAACTGAGGTAAAGCCAGTCCATGAATCCGGCGAAATCGTCTTAAGCCGGGTGGTGGTTCCCCAGACCATTGTTGTCCACGATGGAGTCCCCTCTGACCGCTCCGCCAAAGATTATTACGTTCCTTATCGTGATTATATCAAAAATGTAGCCTCCAGCGAGATCTACGCCACCTGGCCCCAGGCTTCTATCACTGCCAATGTGTTAGCCATCATGTCTTTCACCCTGAACCGGGTCTACACCGAATGGTACCGGAACCAGGGATATGATTTCACCATCACTTCTTCCACCGCCTTTGACCACAAATGGATCTATGGACGGAATATTTTTGAGAGCATTTCCCTGACCGTGGATGAAATCTTTGATAATTATTTATCAAGACCGGATGTGAAACAGCCGATTTTAACCCAATACTGTGATGGGCGGCAGGTTAGCTGTCCAAACTGGATGACACAATGGGGTTCCTGCTCCCTGGGTGAGCGCGGTTACAGCCCCATTGAGATCCTGCGCCATTACTACGGCTCCAGCATCTACATCAACACCGCAGAGCAGATCTCCGGCATCCCTGCGCCTCCTGGCCAGGCTATGATCTGACTCTTGGTTCCTCCGGAGACAAAGTGCGGCAGCTGCAGGAGCAGTTAGATGCCATCGCTTCTGTCTACACTGCAATCCCAAGAGTCGCCGCTGATGGCTTCTATGGTCCTGCAACTGCCGCCGCCGTGTCAGAATTCCAGTCCATTTTCGGGCTGCCCCAGACAGGTGTGGTGGATTTCCGCACCTGGTATAAGATTTCTCCACATTTATGTGGGGATTACAAGGATCGCGGAGTTGACATAATATTTTTGTTATAACACCGCTGCCTTCTTCACCATCACCGTACTATACCCATACTCCCGCAGTTTCTTCTCCATGGCCACCGCATGATCCAGATTCAGGAATGCGCCGACCCGCACCTTATAAAGCCCATCCTCGTACACTAAAAATGCCGGGAATCCCTGGGATTTTAACTGGATCAGCTGTTGGGTAGCCAGCTCCTGATTCCGGTAAGCGCCTGTCTGGATCTGATAATATTCCGGCTTCATGGCCTCCTCTTCCTCCAGGGCCTTCTGAATTCCATCAGCGATAGCCTGGGCAATGGCAGTGAAATTCTGGTCAAACAGCCGGTTATCTGCCTCATTGTCAATAAACCCAGCTTCCACTAATACGGCTGGCATCCGGGTCCTTTTCAGCACCACCAGCCCCGGTCTCTCGATCACGCCCAGATCCGCAAATCCGGCTCCCTTTAATTCTTCATTGATATTTCTCGCCAGCACTGCCGCTGCCCCTGTATTTTCATACACCAGGCTCTCGATTCCTGAAGCCGTCCCAGGCACCGGCATAGCGTTCCGGTGAAATGAAACAAAAAAATCCGCATCCGAGCGATTGGCCATCTCCGCCTTCTCAAAAGGCGTCTGATACACATCGCTGGTGCGGGTGTAAATTACGGGAATCCCTTTCTGTTCCAGTATATTTCCAACAGCAAGAGCCAGATTTAAGTTGTCATTTTTTTCCTGACGTCCATAATATGATGCGCCAGGGTCCCAGCCTCCGTGACCGGCATCCAGCATAACCACATAAGACATAACATACCTCGTTTTGTTTTCTCTTATTATCCTATGCGGATGCCGCCACTTAGGCTACTTTTACGCCATCCTCCGGTAGTCCTGTTTCCAGGCTTCTACCTGTCTGGCGGCTTCTTTCATTCTCGTCTCCGGATCACCGGCAAAAAGCTGCTCCAGTTCCTTTAGCTTCTCACAGTTTTCCGCTTCTTTTTCCTTTTCTTTGATCTCCTGGTCCCAGATCTCCCGTTTTTCAGGTGTCACCAGAGCTTCATAACGATCCTTCAACCGGCTTCCGGGATTTAAACAGGTGATCTGATACATGGATTCCAGGATCTTCTCCTGCTTCAGCCGCAGAAACGCCTTCTCAAAGGCATCCATGGCTTTGCCAAACTGGAAGATCCGGGTATAGCAGACAGCCAGGTTATTCCAGACCCGTCCCAAAAATTTGTCGTCACATTTCATATGATCGGACATCTCCAGGATCTTCTGGTAAATATCAATAGCCTTTCCGTACTGCCGGAATCCGAACAGACAGTCGCCCTTTTTCTTCTCATATTCCAGTGTAGGCAATTTCCGTAAGCTGACCAACTGCTGGCGGAAACGACTGATCTCTAAGCTGCTGTAATAGTCACAGTCCTGCATAAACATGATCAGGGCATCGTCCGGATTCTCGCCGCTGCGGATCCATTTCTCCATCCGGCCTGCGGTAGCTCCCATGCCTAACTCTTCCCGGATAAAATCCATCAGATCCTGTCCCACCAGATCATCGATCAATAACAATGGATGATGGTAAAAAGCATAGCAAAGCTCCTGTGACGATCCCACGCGGATTCCCAGACTCTCAATGAAAAATGGATGGGAAACCCGCTCTCTCCTGCATAAAATCACACTCATAACGTAACCTCTTGACGGATGGAAGCACCGGTTGACGGGTAAAACTCTCCAAAGCCCTTATCCTTCACTACAACTACCATGGTGCGTTCATCTAAAAATCCAATCTGCACAGACACCCGGACGCTCTTATCATCCCGTACCGGAAATCCCTCCAGCTCTAATTTCACCGTTCTTCTCTTCCGTACATCCTGCGGAAGAATGGAAAACTCAATATAATTCTGATCTTCCAGGATCAATTCCACTTCACTTCTGGAATCATACCAGCTATCTCCTGCTGCCGCTAAAACCAGCTGTTTTTCTTTATCCTGATGCTGCACCTTTACCGCCACAGTGGTATTCAACCGGCCGTCACAGATCATGGTGTACGGATAAGCAGTCTTATCCCTGGTCAGATCCACTGCCTTGCAGGCCGCGCCCTGGGCAAATAGAACCGTCTCCACAAAGACTCTCCGGCGGTTACACAGCATCTTCATGAACTCGCCAGCCCACTGCTGGGTCTCAAAACCTTTGCCCGTTAAAAATACGGAAGAAAACAGCTTCTTCTCTAAAAGCCGCTCTCCACAGCTGCATAAGATCTTATCCGCCAGCTTTACGCCCTGCGGTGCGGACAAAATATCCAGAGCAAAGCCTTCTTCTAACTTCTCCCGCTCCGCCACAGCCGTCACCTGGCCCATATTTTTCTGTACTTTCATCTCATAATAGCACAGACATTTCTCGGAAAGATCAAATAATCCTACATGATTGCTCCACACATCCCTGGTCTGGCTCAGCACAAAATACATGAACGCCTCTGTGTGGCTGATCACATGAACATGAGCTCTTGGAATCTTTAACTGGTCTGCGCAATACATCAGACCGTCCATCAGCCGTGCCTTCATCTTCGGAACTGTGATCACCAGTTCTTTTACCATAGAACCGTCTACCGTCTTTCCTTCTTCCAATGGCAGCGAAAACACCTGTTCCAAAAAACATTTTAACAGATCCACTGCCCGGTACTTCACCCCATAGATCGTGTCAGATCCGTCCTGCAGTACCAGCCGGATCAATTTATCCGTCACGGATCCCTCTCCAGCCAGAGCTGTGGCATAAGCTGTTTCCCCGATCAGCCATCTGCCGTCCTTCTGTCTGCAGATTGCCGTTGGAAGGGTCCAGTTTTCATCCCGCCCCCAGCAGCTCAGTTGTGTGTATCCATCACACAAATCCAATCCTAATATCAGTCCATCCATCGATGTTCCCCTCGTTTACTACTTCTCTATATCAACTCAAACACATGTTCAATGACAGCAGTTTTTTTCACATATGTTTCCATGGCCCTTTTTAGTCCCTCTTCTTCTTTCAGGTTTAAGCACATGGACATTTCATTAAGCAGATGAAACCTGCTCTCTTTTTCCTCTTCCACCTGTCGGTTTCCTCTGACAGTCCCTTCTGTTACCAGAACCTTCTGTTCGCCTTTCAGCTCATAGACCCGGTATTCCAGCTTTTCACCATCAAACAACACCTTCTGGCGGACAAAAATCCCCTGGTACACCCGTTTCATGCTGTCCCCGTGGAATTCCTTCTCCTGCGGCAGGATCCGGATCTGAAGATCCACTCTGGAATCCTTCTGTCCCACATACTGGATCATGGCTTTGTCCATAATATCCTCAGGAATCCGCACATGGCGGCCCAGATCCTTAAAATACGGGAATACCATACCGTCTGCCAGCAGAATATCCACGATTTTCTGGCACAGAGTCCTTCTCTCTCCCTCTAACCGCTCCAGTCCGGCATAATACCGACTCAAGGCCAGCAGATAAATGGTAGACAGTTTCTCCTTCTCCGCGGTACGGTAAACCATACTCTCTAAATACCGGAATACTTCATCATCCGCAGGAACATCATATAAGAAATACTGGGCGCTTTTCAGGGTAAAATATGCCTTTACCAACAGATCGCTGGTCTTTTTCCGCTTCATATACAGAGAAAATACCCGGTCGATCTGGTCTGTCTTTCCAGAGAACATCATCTGCGCCAGAAGACGTTCTTCCATATCATAAGTTTCCACTCTGGCCCCCACGGCTTTTGCCAGGATCTGGTACATCTGCCTGGAAGTTCCATTGTAATGCTCACACAGGTAATCTAACACTACCCGGTCTGTATATCCCTTTTTAAATGCCAGAAATCCCCAGTTCAGCAGCTGGTCATCCTGGTCATACATCTGTTCTAAGATCCATGCGGCTGCAGATCCGCAGGTAATTCTCCGGCTCTCGATCTTGCAGTAATACCGCTTCCAGCAAACCATAAGCCTCTTTCATATAACCAGGCTGATCATGGCATCGCAGAGTTCCTTCCTCTGGTCCACATTCAACAGCTCCGGATCAATATCCAGCAGAAAACGCAGCGGCTCTTCTTCTTTCTCGCTTCCCGCCTGTCTGGTACAGTAATCAATGATCCGTCCAGTCAACAATCCCTTATATAATGGGTGGATCTCTAAACGCATCATGGTCCGTTCCATGATCAGGATTTCTTTTTCATCCGGAAATGATCGTTTCGCCGCTTCCCTACAGGCCTCTAACAGAAGCATCCCATGTTCCGGGTACACTTCAAAGCACCTTTTTTCCAGCTCCGGCCGGTTCAGAACCGGGGTACTGGTGTAAGAAATATCTCCGTACCGGTTGCCATATTCATCCTGAAACAGAATACAGCTCTGCCCGGAATACAAAGGCACATAAGCCACTCCATCCACCATCTGGAAACAATGCTCTTCCATCAGCTCTTCATAACGGACCACCACCTGGCGCATCCGTTTCTCTCCCGTCTCGATCCGACAGGACTTTAAAATCGATGGCAGCACCTTCGCAATCGCCACATCGACCATATCTTCATAGATCACCGCATCATAGATCCTTGATAAAGGCCTGCTGATCCGCCCCTTTAAGATCTGTTCTGTACTGAAGCGGCTGATCTCCTTCTGGTATTCCCGGTAAAGCGGGTCTTCCTGATCCATATAGGTCACCAGATTCGCGTATAACACTGCCCTGGTATCCTCATCCAGTACCGTCTGATAAGAAAAATACAGAAGTACTTCCTTCGGAAGCAGCTTTCCATAATCTTCTGGAAGGGAATATAGAAAGTATTCATAAAGCTTCGTCAGGCTTAACTGCTCTCCCAGTGCCTTCTCATACCAGACAAAATCTTCCTTCGTCCGACAGTCACTGCGGATCATCAGGCTGCAGATTGCTTCCAGGATCTCTGTTCTCGGATACTGGCTGTAAAGCTGCTTCAGCAGACGCAGAGCCAGCTCCTGTTCCCTTTTCCCTGCTGCCGCCAGTCTCGCAGCCTTCACTGCCAGTTCTTCACTGACAGCGGATTTACGGATGCCGTAATTTAACACCTGCAGTTCAAAAGCCCCTGCTCCGTAGAGGTACTGGGGCGATCCATTCCACAGATTCAAGGCCTGCTGATATAGAAAATGGACTTCTGCAGCCTTCACTGTATAACACCTTCATGCGGGTCAGCATTTCCCCCGGATTCTCTTCCCAGACCTCTTCCCAGCATCTGCCGTACAGCACAAACATCAGATAATCGGCGCTGCCTTCTTCCACATACTTGCTGATCAGCCGTTTTAAGGATTCTTCCCTCTCCCGGTCCGGCTGAAGCTTCAACAATACATACTGGAACAGACAGTAATAAGATGGATAACGGCCCCTCTGTTCCAGGATCTGCTCTTTGCACTCTTTCAGGCAAGCCATCGCTTCTTCCCTGCGCCCGGTCAGCTCATAAAGCTCCGCACCTGCAAGGGAAAGTTCCATAGATGGACCATATACCAGGCGTACCTGGTCCAGCTCCTCTAACATGCGGCGTTTCAGGGAACGTCTTTCGCCTTTCTTTTCTCCGCACAGGCTCTCGTAATCCAGACGCAGTTTGAAATACCCGACTAACACATCCAGCCCGGATGCGTGTTTCTTCTCTTCTTCCCTGCGCACCGCTAAAATGGACGAAGCCTCAGCTTCCACCACCAGCTGTTCATAAGCGCTCTCAAAGATCAGACGTCCAAAATTTCGTCCTCCATGAAGCCCATCCGGGCTGATCCGGTAGGAAAAATGGCAGATATCATCCTCAAAATCTTCCGGAGCAATGGTCTTTTTCATGGTCTGGATAAAATTCCCTTCGATCCGCACCGTAATCGGCAGATATCCCCAGCCATGTTTCCGGATCACCACCTGATCTTCCACCACGCCGTCTAAAGCCTGATATTCCCGGCTTCGGGAACCCTCTAACTCCAGCCGCACCGGCTCCTTCTGATCCATCGCGATCAAAAACTGCTCCAGTTGTCCATAGCGGTCACCATGTCCGATCAGACTGTCATACACTGCCCGTATATGCAGATCCTGCATAAATGGAACTCTTGTAAAATCCCGATATTCAAAAATCCGCATGGCCATGTCAAAATCTTCTCTGGCCATATCGCCAAAATCACTGACTTTTTTCAAACGGTCCAGTGTTTTGCCAGAGGCGCTGTTCTGGACACGAAAAGAATAAGGAATCTCCTTTTCTCCACCGTTGGTTACCAGATAAAAAGATCCCTCAATTTGATCACCATATTCTAATTTATTTCCATCAATCTCATAGGTAATGCGGTTACGAAAGCCCCCAAAGGATCCCGTAAGCGCCCGGACTCTTAAATTTGACGAATAAACCAGTCCCTTGATGTGAAGACCATTCCCGCTGGTAACAAAAAAATCCTTTCTTGTCACTTCATCTGCAGGAATCTCCTCTTCCATCCGCTCTGGCCAAATCGTCAATGCCGGAGTTTCCATGTCGATAATTCCTTTTGCCAGTCGGTTTATCCGCTCTCTCATGTTTCTCTCACTCACTTCATTGGTCACTTATTAGGTATATTCTAACACATTTTCCCTTGATTTACTATCCTAAAATTGGTATGATAAGAGAAAGATTGTAAATGGAGCGTAAAGATGTTGTCAGAACCCAAAACTTTATACAAACTCATGAATTTATATATGTTAAAGCAGGTGAATTTTCCCCTGACCAACTCCCAGTTGACAGATTTCTTCCTGCAGCACGAATATACTTCCTATTTCGCCCTGCAGCAGGTGTTAAATGAACTGTTGGAAGCTGGTCTGATCCGGGTACATACTAATCATAACATGAGCCGGTATGAGATCACCAAAGAGGGCGAAGACACATTAGAATTTTTTGGTAAGAATATTTCTCCGGCCATTATCGATGATATGGATCAGTACTTAAAAGAGAACCGGTTCCGTATCCGCAACGAGGCCGGTATTATTTCCGATTTTTACAAATCCACCAACCAGGATTATATCGTTCACTGTGAGGTACGGGAAGGCAAGACAGTTCTCCTGGATTTAAGCATCTCCGTTCCAGACCGTGATCAGGCAGAGTCCATGTGCAGCCAGTGGGAAAAGAAAAACCAGGAAATCTACGCTTATGTGATGAAAACCCTGATGAGTGATTCATAGACCGAACAGTTACGATTGAATAATTACGGAGGAACACCATATGGAAACCATCAAAAGCTGGTATCACCGGATCGATGTCCAGGTCAATCGCCTGATCCGTCAATACAAACGAAAAAAGTTCTTGCTGAAAGCAAAGGTATTTCTGTTGTTCGTCCTTCCGGTTCTGATCCTGCTGATCGGCGTCAAAGCAGCCAAAACCTGGATGCGGATCAAGGTCCGCGGCATTGCCACAGCATCCCCATCCCCGAAGCTTCTTCCGGTTCATCAGGAGACCGTGCCAAACCAGTATGTGACACCAGAACCTGTTGGAAAACCAGTAGCTGAAGATGCCCGAACGAAATAGAATCCTGCTTGCAGGATTCTCCGTCTGCAGCGGGTCGCTTTAGCGACACTCTTCCACTCCGCCGCAGTACGATCCCGCGGAGCGTTTTTTTGTGTGTCATAGGGCGAAGTTTCCTATGACATGAAAAATGAGTGATGTCTGCCATCCTGGTAGATTCATCACTCATTTCTTGTTCAGCGCAGCAAGTGTACAGACCTGCTGAACCATCACAGCACCTCTCACTTTCTGCTTGTACTTGTAGTATTTGTGGTATTTGTAGAATTTGCGTTTCTTGCAGAGTTCGTGTTTCTTGTTGTGCTCGTAGTTTTTCTACTTTCTTCCATACTTCCCGGTCCGGCACTGCCTTTCACAGTTCCATTTCCCTCTTCATCAAACCGGTAACGCACGCCCTCAATGATCACGGAACGATTTTTTACCATGGCATAGTTTTCAAAGTAGTACTCTGTCCCATTGATCTCTCTCCAGCCATCTGCTAAAAAAGCATCTTCATAATTCTCAAAGGAAAATTCAATGCAGACACTTCCTTTAATTCCATTCACCTTGCCCTTGTTTGTGCATCTCCACATGGTGCGGTTCTGGAAATTGTTGGACATGCCCTGGCGGTTGTACCAGACATCATAAGGAACCTTTTTGGCATTGATCTGCTTTGTCAGGCTCTCATAATCTCCAAACACCACGACACGATAGCCTGCGCCTTCGATCTCCTCGCAGAAGGTTCTCACCAGCTCTGTCTGTTGTTCCCTGGTCAGCTTTTTCTCCAGTTCACCAGCTGCATCCAGATCATAACTGATAGGATAGGAAACCTTGTAGTCTTTGACGATATCCAGCACATACTGAGCTTCTTTTTTCACTTCCTGTACGGTTGTGGCATTGCTGTAAAAGCAGACCCCGGTCTTGATTCCGGCTTCGTCTGCGTCCTTCATATTCTGATCAAAATATGGATCTTTATCTTCATAATATCCCAGACGTACCATGGCGAAGGAAATCTCATCGTCCGCCACCTGCTTCCAGTCAATTTTGCCTTTCAGATTCTGATATTTGGATACGGTGATCCCTTTTTCCACTGCGTCCTCGATTACGGTTTTTCCATCCGCGGAAATCCACTTGCCATTGATATTGCTCCATGGCGTAAATGCAAAGCTCTCCGTTGCAGCACCCAGGGAAACCAATGCAGCCATCAGTAACGCAGTCACTTTCTCTCTCGTCTTGATCCTCATCATTCCTCTTTCCGAAAACGGCGGATCTCCTCTGCCAAAAGTTTTGTATTCTGGATCATAGAATCAAACACGCCGTAATGATACAGATTTAATATAAACATCCCAATGGGGACTGCCAGGATCATTCCTGATATTCCTTTTATTTTAAACCCTAAATACAAAAAAATCAATGATAAAAGCGGAGGCATTCCGATGGAGTCTCCCACGATCTTCGGCTGCACCACCTGTCTCACTGCCTGGGTCAGCACATAGATCACTACCAGTCCGATGGCAAATGTCCACTCACCTGACAGGAGTTTTATCAGCGCCCATGGAAAAAGCACGGTTCCTGTCCCAAAAACCGGAAGAAAATCCAGCAACGCGATCAAAAGCGCAAACAGGATTCCATATCTGACTCCTAAAATCACCAGACCCACCGCCAGAATGACTGCCACTACGAACATGATTTTAAATTGTGCCAGAAAATAACCGCCGATCAGGGTTTTGATATCTTTTTTCAAAAACTCGACGTAGTTTTGCATTCCCTTCGGCAGATGCTTCTTCCCCCATGCCATGATCTTATCCCGCTCAATAATAAAAAAATACGAGGATAAGATCACCACCACAGAGTAGACCAGCGCTGCCGGGATTCCTTTGGCCACATTGCCTGCCACTGTAACAGTCGGTGTCGCTAACTTTTCTACCAGACTTCCAGCCAAAGCGCCAAGATTGGAATTGGTGCGGTTAACCGCCTCCTGAACTGCCGTTGGCATCCTCTCCAGGATCACAGAAAAACCGGCAAAGGCCCCCTGCAGCTCTGTTTTCCATGCCTCATATAGCTGCGGCAGCTCCCGGCAGAACATCATGACACCCAGGATCAGTCTGGAAACCAGGAAATAGAGCAGCCAGATCACTCCTGCCAGAACCACTGCCACGATCACCGCGGAACTATGCTTCCGCACCAGCTTCAGTCTTTTTTCCAAAAATTTTACCAGTGGATTGCAGATCAGGGCAATACACCAGCCTACTACAAATGGCATAAAAAATCTCAAAAGCCATGGTCCCAGGGTACAGACCAGCACAATCGTACCTGCCGGGATCAGAATGTTCAATATAATGCGGAAAATCCGCTTTCCATCTTCCATAAGGTTCACCAGCTTTCTATCGAAAGACCTTCACCCTGCTTTTTCAATTCCCCTCAACCAAAATGCCTACACCAGACCGTACTCTTCTGCCACTTTCTTGAAGGCCGGAAGCGAGCGCTCAATCTGCTCATAAGAAACACAGTAAGCGATCCGGACATAACCAGGGCATGCAAAGGAACTGCCCGGAACAACCAGAATGTTGTATTTCTTACATACCTCGCAGAAATTCTTTCTCATTCTCTACCGGAGATTTCACAAACAGGTAAAATGCGCCCTGGGGCTTGATGCAGGAAAATCCGTACTCACAGAGGGAAGAATACAAAAGATTCCGGTTCCGGTCATAAGCCTCTAAATTCACCTTCTCATGAATACAACGCTTGATGACCCTCTGCATCAGGGACGGAGCATTGAACACAGCCCAGAACACGGTTGGCAATGCTTGCAGCCGCAAATACCTCTTTGCTGTCAGTCAGCTCATCCGGAATCACCAGATATCCGATCCGCTCTCCCGGAAGAGACAGGCTCTTGCTGAAAGAATACCCGATCACCGTGTTTGCATAAAATTTTGTCACAAATGGGACCTCTACCCCATCATATGCCAGTTCCCGATAAGGCTCATCCGAGATCAGAACGATGCTGGTTCCGAATTCCTTCTGTTTTTTCTCCAGGATATCGGATATGTTTTCCAGAGTTTCTCTGGAATATACCACACCGGATGGATTATTTGGCGTATTGATGATCACCGCCTTTGTCTTTTCGTTGATCTTTTCTCCTCAAATTCCTTTAAGTTTGGCTGGAAAGTCTCCGTATTCGGAGAGATTACCACCAGCTCTCCATCATAATTGCGTACATATCCACCATATTCCAGGAAATACGGTGCAAAGGTGATCACCTGGTCACCAGGATTTAAGAGCGTCTTTAAAATCACATTCAGTCCACTGGCTGCACCTACGGTCATTAAGATATTACCGGCAGTAAAAGAAGTGCCGAATCTCTCATTCAGTGACTGGGCCACCGTATCCCGTACATCCTCATATCCGGCATTGCTCATGTAACCATGGACCATATTGGAATCTTCTTCCGTGATCACATCCATGATGGCCTGATTTACCGCCTCCGGCGCCGGAACATTCGGATTACCAAGACTGAAATCAAAAACCTTGTCTCTTCCATAAATCTTAGCTAAACGGTTGCCTTCCTCAAACATGGTACGGATCGCAGAATTATTCATTACTAACGGTTTCATTCTCTCAGATATCATCTTTATCCACTCCTTTATGTAATCCCATACGCCATTTCTTATCCGCCCTGCAAAAACAGCTTGGTTTAAGACTAACGCCCAGGAAGTATGCTCACATTTTTTGATTCCGTTAACGCCTGCTAACAGAACAATAAAACGTTAAAACTGCTGTCACCAGAAAATAAAACCAGGTGGTCGGATTGCTGAACCAGGTGGTAAAAAAAGATAGCATCATATAAATAGCCATCTGCCCATAGAACAGATACCCCATGGGATTTTTCATCTCACGCAGCTTTTCCACAAGGAAAAAGCACACTGCCCCAAGAATACAGGCAAATACCAATACTCCGATGATACCGAAATCATAATAGGCATCATAGATCAGGGTCACTGTAGTCAGTTCCGTCTTATCCACATAGATCGGGAAGCTGACCAGATACGGATAGAGAAATTTCAGTCCTGTCAGAGCCCATACCGGAAACAGCATCCGGATTCCCCAGGTATGTGCGGGCAGAGCCTTCACCAGACAGTCAAAATTCTCATAATTATTGGCAATATAAATATATGGCTGAGAGACAAAGATCGGCATACGGCTGTTCTTCATCTCGAATATTCCATTTAAATAAGTCACATCATGGCTTCTGGCAGCTGTCAGAAGCACATAGCATGGGATCAGCGCCACCACAGCCGCCACAAACAGCCACGGAGACACGTTCTTCTGGCTGGCACAGAACGTAAATACCGCCAGAATCACCGCAAACACCAATTGGAACCTGGATACACACAGGATCGGAATGGCAATGGAAAACAGGACACAAAGCACGATCAGTCCATTTTTCCTGCCGCTCCGGCTGCCTCCCTGTTCAAAATACAGTACCGTCATAGCCGGTATCAGCACACAAGACACCGTCACATAATGAAGTCCTGTCATATGAAACGCGGAATAGGCATGGGGAACGCCACGTACCAGGACCGGGATAAATCCCAACACCGCCGCCTCTGTCACAAAGGCT
>SCPN01000451.1_pt1 | contig 55175 bp, 84 predicted proteins | sample 6106831 | NCBI WGS metagenome assembly SCPN01 (sample SAMN10720447, study PRJNA508395) | human gut metagenome | isolation source: Participant 1, 0 month | reverse complement strand
TTTTTGAATTTTAAACTCCTACTGAAAATAACACAGTATCCTGTGTATCATTTAGACTTCTTTAATTGGCTAAAAATCTTATGGTCATACCACCATAATCAAAGGTTTTATTGATGAATTATTCAATTGTCAGAATGGTCTGATAATAATAACCATAATGAAGAGTATTTACAAAACTGTTCAAAAAATAACAAGAATCATATCAGAAATATACTTGCAAATATATGCAATCGATTGCAAAACGATTAACAGATTTCATCCTATTTTTTTATAAGCGAGATCATTTTCTTTGACTTATCATTTTTATTAACCTATACTATTCGCAAAGGTATATACTATATATTAATCTTATAATTGTTAAGATTAATATAAAAAATATTTTAGCTAAAATATAACTCTTTAGATTGTTTGATTTTCCAAACAATCTAACTTGCCACAATTTAGAAAGGGGAAGACATTATGATTTGGGCTATTATCGTAGGAGGGCTTATCGGTCTTATTGCAGGTGGAATCACTAAAAAGGGAGATTCCATGGGAATAATCGCTAATATCATTGCAGGTTTAGTCGGTTCATCTGTTGGACAATCACTTTTCGGTGCATGGGGACCTAGTCTAGCTGGAATGGCATTAATTCCATCAATCTTAGGAGCGGTTATTGTTGTTTCAGTAGTATCATTTTTCCTAGGGAAAAATGATTGAACTTGAACCTTTCTTGACAGGAATAGATTAAAATTCAAATTCTATTGATGAAAGGATTCAATATGTCAAAAAACAAAAAAATATTTTACCTTATTTTATGTATTTTAATCTTGACAATTTTGATTCCTATTTTGCTAGATTATCTTAAATTCAGTGGCTTAGGACTTCATTTAGTTGATTGGAATCAAAATTCCTTTTTAGAATTTTATCTTTCAAGATATATTTTCTGGGGTGCTCTAGTACTTTCAGCTGTAGTGTGGTTTCTAATGCTTGTTACACTCTTTTATCCTAAACAATATTTAGAGATTCAGTTACCTGATGTTGTCGATGGGAACCTAAAATTAAAAATTCAGCTATTGTGAAGGATTTGTACGTTGTTGTGGTTGACTAATCACAATTTTATAAAAGGATCCTACTATTAAATGGTAAACTGTCGTAAGAATAAATGTTTAGTTCACGTAGAAGGACAAATGCTTCCATCAGACAACATTATTAAACGAACTCAAATAATTAAAGATGAGATAGCTGATGGATTGAAACAGTTTTTTGGAATGAATCATCGTGTAAAACTGTATATTTCTGTAAAAGAATACAAGCCAAAACCACCACGTAAAAAAACTGTTAGTCGTGTAAAGTAAGGAAGTAAAAAAATGGAATGGTTTAAAAAATACCAATATCTACTTCTTTCCGGATTGGCGGGTGCTATCTTAGCGTGCTTCATCCTATCCTATGGTTTTTTTAAGACTTTATTTGTCTTGATTTGCGCCACTCTAGGAGTTGGAATTGGATATTATATTCAACAAAAACAATTATTTAAATAGTAAAGGAGATTTATATGTCAAATGTAGAAAAAAAAGTAGAAGAAGTAAAAGGCGAATTGACCTATGAAGATAAAGTCATTCAAAAAATTATTGGTCTTTCTTTAGAAAATGTTCCAGGTTTGCTGGCTATTGATGGAGGCTTTTTCTCAAACCTAACTGGAAAACTTATCAATACTGATAACGTTGCAAGCGGAGTCAATGTTGAAGTTGGTAAAAAGCAAGTTGCTGTGGATTTGAAAGTAGTTGTCGAATATCAAAGGAATATTCCTGAATTATACAAGAAAATCAAAGAAATTGTTGTTTCAGAAATTTCTAATATGACTAATTTGGAAGTGGTTGAAGTTAATGTAGATGTTGTTGATATCAAGACTAAAGAGCAACATGAAGCAGACTCAGTAAGCCTGCAAGATCGAGCAACTGGAGTTGTTGAATCAACAAGTAAATTTACTTCCGATAAGTTTGAAAGCGCAAAAGATAAAGTTAAAGAAGTTGCCGAAGATACCAAAGATAAAGTTAAAGGAGTTGCCGAAGATACCAAAGAGACTGCTAAAGCAAAACCAAGAGTTCACTAAATTCTTTTATGCCTAAAAAAGTTTAAAAACGTTCATTATCAATAATCTAATTTCCCAATGGAGGGTAACACTATGTCAGTAGAAGAAAAACTTAATCAAGCAAATGGTGCTATTAAAGAAGGTGTCGGAAAAGTAACTGATGATAAAAAAACCGAAAAAGAAGGAGCTGCTGAAAAAGGAGTTTCAAAAGTTAAAGAAGTTGCCGAAGATGCCAAAGATGCTGTTAAAGGAGCAATTGAAGGTGTTAAAAATATTGTTAAAAAGGACGATAAATAATTCTAAAATCGGTTGATTTTTTACTTAAAACATGGGATTACTCTACAAGAAATTTAAGGTTGTTGTACTCCTAATTACCCACTTTTAAAACAACACCAAAAACTATGACAAATCCTTAACATTACAATATTAATCAGGTGAAAAATCAGCTTTCTTTAGATTACTTTGAGATTCTTTCTAACCTCATAAGTATATTCCTTCTGATAGCATTAGCGCTCTAAAATCTGTAGTTTTGTTTAAACTATAGAAGCTAGAGTGCTTTTTATATTATTTTTAAAAAAACAAAAGCACAGATTTTACTGTACCTCAGAATGAGGTTAAATAATTGAATTAAAAAGCCATGAAAATATTATTTTTATGGTTTTTTTATTACCAAAGATAACAATTATTCGTTCTAGTAAAAAGATTACAAACACATAATAGCCTCTATTAATATCTTACTCCTACCTTCCTGTCGCAAAGAGGATACAATAAATCGAAAAAGTCATTGTTCAATATAAAGTTTTCTACCTAGATAAAAAACTGGATATTAATTTTGAAAATCATTTTAGTAATAACCTAAACTCCTACATCAGCAACGGATTTTACTCCATTAATACCAAATTAACAACTTAACTAATATCAAAAAGATCACTATATTATCGTTGATCTTTAATTTTGACTCTAAATCTTTCAAGATATTTGTAAACCTATGTGTAAATATAGCTGTCATCCCCCATATATTTTCTGTCAAGTTTCTGTAAAAAGGAATATGACGTTCACTGTACCCTAAAATTATATTTTCCCTGTTTTACTAGGAAAAAAGGAAAATCTTTTGCTTCGCTTAAGGTAGAAGTCACCGTATAATAAATCGGTTCTTTTGTCAACAATGTGTCAACTTCAACTGTAAACAGCCGGTCTACCTCTTCATTCGGATGGATATACTCCCAATTTTCTATCTTTATCTTTCCAACAAAGCAATGGATGGTTCTACCCTGATGGATCAGATAATCAATCTCTCCCCAAATGTCAATTTGATCAGGAACTAGGTTTAACTCCTCACAAGTTTCTCTTATATCAGCCTCTTGAAAAGTCTCGTCGTCTTCCACACGTCCACCAGGAAAAGAAATCTCACCCGGTTGAGAAATATGTTCGCTTCGCACTTGGTAAAGGAACTTGATACTTACCAGTTTTTACATCATATATTAAGGGCAAGAGCACTGCATAGCGTCCTTTCTCCCCTAGTGGCTTCGGCTCGTAATGAGCTAGTTTATCTTTAATAGTCATAAGTACTCCTTGACTTCATATTATCATAAAAAATAAGATAGCCCTATTATATAAAAATTTTATATATAAAATTTAGACATATCTTTCTAAAAGAGATACACTCAATATGTAAAATAATTATATATAATTTTTATACCTATCCTAAAATAAAAGGAGCAAACATGTATTTTCCAACATCGTCAATCCTGATAGAGTTCCTAATACTAGCTATTATCGATAGAGAAGACTCTTATGGTTATGATATTAGCCAAAACATAAAGATTGCGGCTAATATCAAGGAATCAACACTTTATCCTATTCTAAAAAAAGCTTGAAAAAGCAGGCTATATGACCACCTACAACCAAGCGTATCAAGGGCGTAAACGTAAATATTACAGTATTACCCAAGAGGGAAAAAATCAACTTCAATTTCTTAATGAAGAATGGTTAACCTATAAAGAAACTCTGGATGGTATTGTTGAAGGGAGATTAAGACATGACAAGGACTGAATATATAGCCAAATTAACAAAATATCTACGAAAATTACCACAAAAGACTACGAAGAGGCTCTAGAATATTTCATGGAATATTTTGAGGAGGCTGGACCTGAAAATGAATCTCAGGTTATTGCAGAATTGGGTACACCTAAGGAAGACGCTCATGAAGTCATTAGTCCGTCTTCTAGACGAAAAGATTATTGAGGATACGACTAGTTTGCGCAATAAAACAACTATTATTTGGATTGCTATTCTCGCAGTATTAGCTAGTCCAGTAGCTTTTCTAATTCTCCCTTTCTTCTTAGCTATGCTAATGACACTTCTTATGATCATTTTTGCGGTCATGGTGACTGCCTTAGCTCTTACTCTTGTCTTACTCATTAGTGGTGTTCACACTTTTTCTACAAGTTTCTCTCTCCTAAGTGTTTCACTAGCTTCAACACTATTTAGACTAGGTGTAGGACTATTGATGTTTGGGGGAGCACTTTTACTATTTTTGATTTCATTTGAAATCTGTAAACTTATTGTAAAGCTAATTACTCCATCAATTAGATGACACATCAAGAAGGTAAGAAAATCATGAAAACTTGGAAAAAAGATTGTCCATGAAGTATCTCTCATATCTCTATTTTTAGGCGGGGGATTAGCAACTTGGGTTTATAGTCAAGGTGGCTTGACAGATTTACAAAATCAAACTAAAAGTGAGCAAGATTATGTCAAGAAAGAAGTTGAGGACTTCAATAAAATTGATATTAAAAGTAGCAGCTACAATGTACTAATTCAAAGTTCTGAGGTTAACAAAGCTACACTTTCTTACTACCAAAAAATAAAAAATCCAATTGACACATCTGTAAAGGATGGTCAATTGACTATCAATGATAACAACTCTGAATTAGATTCGACTTCTAACAAAACACATTAACTTTTTCGGATTAAAAGATTTAATAAGCCTCTCTTCTGCTATCGACCAGGAAGTCAGAAAGCAAACCATTATTATTACACTTCCTAAAAAACAAACGATAGATTTTTAAAGGTTGATTTAGCAACTGGAAATCTAGATTTAAGCCATAGCACGGTTAGACAAGTAGACATTAATCTAAATATGGGGAACCTGAATTTTAATAAAATGATAGTCAGCAACCTAAAAGCTAATCTTGATGTTGGTAGTGTTGATAGTGATCATACACTTTTTACTAACTCAGATTTATCTATTGCAATGGGAGAATACTCTGGTAATAACTTAATTTTTAACGGTCACAATAAACTTGACGTCACAACCGGTGAAGTTGAAATAGCTCTTAAAGATTACACGCTCAATGTTCAAGCCGATAGTCATTCAGGAGAGGTGGACATCACAAATAACCTTAAGATTTCAAAGGATAACACACTAACCATTACCTCAGACCTCGGTGATATAACTGTTGAATAACATAAAAAGCCAGCTCACATTAGAGCTGGCCTTTAGTTTATTCATTTTCAGACTTTGGTCTATAAATAACAATACCTACAACTACAAAAATAAGTAAGAAAATGAATAGCATACGTACTTGATCTGAGATTTGTCCTGTCATTGAAATAGTTTGACGAAGACCTGATACGGAGTAGGACATTGGTAAGAATGGTTGGACGACCTTAAAGAACTTAGGACTAAGTTCAATTGGATAAGTTCCTGCACTAGAACCTAGCTGCAAAAGGAGCATAATCATAGAAGCAAATGCACCATATCTATCATCCCAACCCACAAGAGCTGTAACGAGCGCCATTAAAGTCCATGCTGCAAGGAGAATCATACCAAATGTAGCTAGTGGATGATTTGGTTCAACTCCCACAAATCGAATGGCAATATAAAGGGCAATTGCAGCCATAGTTGCGTAATGATACCATTGATAAAGAACTTATTCTTTAGCCCAGTCAAAACGGCTCGTAAAGCTTCTTCCTGTCAAGCTCTTAGCAAAGATAACATTAGTTGAAAGAGCGACAACCATAAGAGAAACCGAAATCATATATGGAGCCATTCCCACACCATTAGTGTCAACCTTATCCTTATCAGTTTTCTTCTCTTTTAAGAGGAGCACTAACCATTTTTGCATTGTTCTGAGTTTACAGAAACAAGTGATAACTGTTGATTAGCCTTATTTAATGAATCAGACAATGTAGAAAGGTTAGTTGACAGATTTGTCAATCCATTTGTTAAATTATTTCCTCCAATTGCCAATTGTTGGACACCTGTATTAAGAACATTTGTACCACTTTTAAGGGTAGAAAATCCATTCATTAAGGTACTACTGTTAGCATCTAGAGTTTGAGCACCACTGGCAATCGTTGACACAGCACCAGTGTAAGTTGACAAACCTGTTAAGAGATTGCTTGCACCTGTGGCTAGAAGTACTTTGAGCTCTTGACACACCTGAAGCAACTTGAGTTGCTCCCAGGTGATAATTGATTAACAAGTACTGAGTTAACATTAGCAATATTAGCTTGCATTGATGATACCGTTGAGGAAGCTACAGGGAGAAGAGTATTCGCCGAACTTGCAATGCCTGAAATAGACGTTTGTAGAGAAGCCAAGTTGCTTGAATCTCCACTACTAGTTGTTGTCGTACCTGTCAAGCTAGATAAAGCAGTTGACATACTTGACACATCTGATGCAATAGTTGAAGCATAGCTACTAGCTGTAGAGCCAGCATTACTAATTGCTGAAGCAATCTCTGCTTGTTGATCTGCTGTCAAGCTTTGATAAGCAGCTGTTCCTTGTACCGCAGCCAAATCATTCGCTTTATCAGTTGCACTAGCTGTAGCTATAGAGCTAGCTGCAGAAGAAATATTTGAAAGATAAGTCGCTATTGAACTTGTATCTACTGATGTTGTTGATGTTCCACTTGGTAATGATGTGTTACTTACTGCTGTATTAAGATTTTGAATTGCTGTATTTAAATCAGTTAAATTAGCTGACAGGCTTGACAATTGTGCTTGCTGCTCTTCAGATAAACTTGTTGCTGTAGCCATTTGACTGAGCGCTGTTGACAACGAATTCGCACCTGTAACTAAGGTATTCATGGCCTCTGCTCCTGATACAAATTGACCCGCAGCAGAATTAACAGCCTCAGAGTTCGCGTTTAACTGTGACAAAGCGCCTGACAAAGTTGACACACCTGAAGTATAGGCAGACGCGCCCGAACTCAAGGTATCAACACCTGTAGCCAATGTTTGTGTAGTAGATCCAGCAAGAGTTCCTAAGCCATTTGATAAGGTCTGACTCCCTGACTGAAGTGCACCTGCACCTGCATATAATTGACTAGCCCCATTCGCTGCAGTTCCCATACCACCCTGAAGTTGAGACATACTCCTAAATACAGCTCCAACATAAGTTGATGTAATATTTTTAGAAACGGTATCCTTTAACTTAGACATGGCAGACTCGCTCATTTTTGAAGAAACGAAGCTATGTCCTGCTGTTGTTTGATAAGAAATTTCCAGTTTCTTAGGATCATTTGTCAAAAGACTTGCTGCATTACTTGAGAGGTTTTCTGGAAAAGTGATCACCATATAGTAATCACCATCATCAATTCCTTTTTGAGCTTCATTTTCAGTCACAAAATGATAGTCTAGATTTTTGTTTTTAGACATATTGTCTACCATATCATGACCAATATTCAGAGTCTTATTCTGGAAACTAGCACTCTTATCTTTGTTCACTACTGCCACTGGTAAGTGTTTGACATTACCATAAGGATCCCATATAGAAGATAAAAATATTAAATTATACAAAGCGGGTATCAATGAGACACCAATAATAGTTATCCAGAGCTTTGGACTTTTTAAGAAGAGCCTTTAATTCTGCTAACATATTTCTCCTTTTTAGACATCGTGTATATTTTTATGATATAATCAATTATAAGCTCATTAATTTATAAATCAATATTTAAAAACTATTTTTTGGACACATTATATAAAACTGTGTGAAAGGAGAAATACATGACAAAAGATCAAAGGCGTTCACTGACTAAAAAAGCTCTTTTAGATGCTTTAGTAATATGCCTTGAAGACCAAGATTTCAATGATATTACTACCATTCGTCTGGTTCAAACAGCTGGGATTAGCCGTTCGAGTTTTTATACCCACTACAAAGATAAGTTTGAAATGATAGATAGCTATCAGAAAGAATTGTTTCATAAACTAGAGTATATCTTTGATAAATACGAAGGAAAGAAAGAAGGAGGCCTTTCTCGAAATCTTTGAATTTCTCACTCGTGAAAAACTCCTATCAGCTCTATTGTCTACCAATGGATCAAAAGAAATTCAAGATTTTCTGATACATAAACTTCAGCGTATGATAGCTGAGGACTTCATTGGTCCCACTGCTGAAGAAAAGAGCTCTCAAAGGATTCGAGAAAGACTATGCCAGTATTTATTTTGCGCATGCTATTTTTGGTGCTTGTCAAGCCTGGATAAATAAAGGGAAAAAAGAATCACCTCAAGAAATGACAGACTTTCTTCTACGATTTATTCCACAATAAAATAACACCAGAAGCACAAAAAAAGCTACAAAGTATCTCGGTAGATAAAGTAGCTTTTTTCTCTTATAATTAAATTCCTAGAACAATGAGATAATAAGTGAAAACAAGGTCAATATTGCGGGTTCACCTTGCGTTAAAAATAATCTTCTTATTGGCAGTTATAGCACCATAAATAGCAGCAAAGAAAACATTGAGTACAAAAACAGTTACAAGTAACTGACTATTTGTAAAAATCCCATATAAGAGGAATACAGCAATCAAACCATTGTAAATACCTTGATTTTTAAATAAGTTTGTAACAGAATCACGTTGAAGTTCTTCTTTGCTCATATTGAAAACACGACTAGTCGTGTCTGAATGTGTCGCAAAAGTTTCCAAATACATGATATAGAGATGCTCCAAAGCAACAATCCCAGCTAAAATTAGTGTAATAATAGACATAGTTTCCCCCTTCTTAAATAACTTTGACAGTATATCAAAAGTAAAGCATTAAAACAACACACATGTTTTATACAATTTAAAATATGATAAAACAAAGACTGAAAGAAAGGTCCTTATGACAAAAACAGAAGTAATCCAACGTCTACAAAAAGACTTGAAAATCCCTAGATTTCAGGCTTATATAGAGGATAAAGAATATTCTGAAGAAAGAGTACAAACGACTAAAAAAGATTTTGAAGCCTACTTCACCAACTACGTTTCAAATGTTTCAGCAGATTTTGAAGGCGGATTGGATAATAAATGAACTATACCTCAAAATCACATATCATAAGATAATGGAACAAGCTCCTAGTCTAATACAAATGACTAGGAGCTTATTATGTTAGAAAACAAAAAATCCGTCTCATTCTGTGATATATCTCTAAAATCTATATAGAAGTAAGCAAAAAGGTAAGCAAATTTCTGAAACAGTCTTTTAAAACAAGCAAAAAGCCCATAATAACGGGCTTTTCGATACAATAATATTAAAATTAAAGCATTTTGTTGTAGAATTCAACGACAAGTGCTTCGTTGATTTCTGGGTTGATTTCATCACGTTCTGGAAGACGTGTCAATGAACCTTCAAGTTTTTCAGCATCGAATGATACGAATGCTGGACGTCCGATAGTAGCTTCTACTGCTTCAAGGATAGCAGGAACTTTAGCTGATTTTTCACGAACTGAGATTACTTGACCAACTTCAACGCGGTATGATGGGATATCAACACGTTTACCGTCAACAAGGATGTGACCGTGGTTTACGAATTGACGTGCGCTTGACGACGAGTAGTTGCAAGACCGAGACGGTAAACAACGTTGTCAAGACGACGTTCCAAAAGAACCATAAAGTTGAAACCAAGTGTTCCACCTTTAACTTTAGTAGCTTGTACGAACAAGTTACGGAATTGTTTTTCACCCAAACCGTATGAGAAACGAAGTTTTTGTTTCTTCAGCCAATTGCAAACCGTACTCTGAAAGTTTTGAACGGTTGTTTGGGCCATGTTGACCGCTGGTACGTAGTTACGACGTGCCAATTCTTTACCTGTGCCTGTAAGTGAGAAACCAAGGCGGCGTGATTGTTTCCATGATGGACCTGTATAACGTGACATTAATAATGTCCTCCTATAAAAAATATTTTTAGGAAATAACGTTTTAGATAAACCTGATTCGTTCAGAAAGACTTCGCCCAAACAGCAAAGGTTACTTTTCTAGCCGACTTCCTGTTGACGAGCTTCATTTTATCCTGCTATTATTTCACATACTTTAACATTTTACCACGAAAAAAAGCCCAAGTAAAGGCTTTTTCTTATTTATTTTCGATTTCAGCTTGTTCCTCGGGACTCAAATAACGAATGAGAGTCTTCTCAGTCAAAATATCTGAATAAGTGTAAGATTCAACATAACTATTATTAATAGCTCCTGCTTGAGAACTGAAGTCTTGATATTCAACAATAAACAATGATGGATAAACTTCTGTCAATCGACCAATTTTATTCTTTTCACGTTTACGTCCATTCTCTAGGGTTAATTCTACTAGCTGACCTTCATGTGACTTAATAGCTTCCTTGATGTTTTTCATCTTCGCAACATCTGCAAATGCATCACTCATATGTATATATATCTCCTTAAATCTGAAAATTATGATTCCTCAAACTGAGCAATCGATGAAAATTTATTGTATTCTTTTTGGAATAGTAACTTGACTGTTCCACGCGCACCAGCACGGTTTTTTTCTAGGATAACTTCGATTGTATTATCTTCAATCGCATTCTCTGGTTCTTCACCTTCTCTTTTCGGTAGTAATCATCACGATATAAGAAGGCTACAATATCGGCATCCTGCTCGATAGATCCTGATTCACGGATATCAGACAATACCGGACGTTTATCCTGACGTTGTTCAACCCCACGAGATAACTGACTCAAGGCAATTACAGGAACTTTAAGCTCCTTGGCCAGAATTTTTAACTGTCTTGAAATATCTGAAACCTCTTGTTGGCGATTTTCTGGTCGCGTCCCTGTAATCAACTGCAAATAGTCGATCACAATAAGACCGAGACCACCCTCTACTTCTTGTGACAATTTACGGGACCGTGCACGAATCTCAGTAATCTTTATACCAGGGGTATCATCTATATAAATAGGTGCCTCAGCCAATGCCCCTTGAGCAATCATCACATTATTCCAATCTTGCTCTGTCAATTGACCTGTACGTAAAGCATGGGAATCAATCATCCCTTCAGCTGCCAACATACGATCAACCAAGCTTTCTGCACCCATCTCTAGTGGAAAAAGACTGCAACAGCTTTATTTTGCTTGGTGCCAACATTCTGAGCAATGTTCAACACAAAGGCCGTTTTACCAACTGCGGGACGAGCTGCTAAAATAATTAATTGATCAGGGTGTAAACCTGTTGTAATCTTGTCAAGGTCACGGAAACCTGTTGGTAACCCAGTAACATCTGATGTTTGCTGTGAACGCATCTCCAAAGTATTAAAATTGACATCAAGAACTTCAGATATTTTGCGGAAACCACTACGATTGCTATGCTCTGAAACATCAACTAGGGCTTTCTCAGCATTCGCAATAATTTCATCCGATTCAGTTGCACCCTCATATGCTTGGTTGACAGTCTCTGTCAATCTATTTATAATACGGCGAAGCATGGCTTTCTCAGCCACAATCTTAGCATAATACTCAGCATTTGCGGATGTTGGGACACTATTGACCAAATCTACAAGATAAGAAATACCCCCTATATTTTGGAGGTCATCTTGGTCATCTAGAATGGTGCGTACTGTCGTGGCATCAATGGCATCATTTCGATCCGACAGCGTTACCATTGCTTTAAAAATGACACGATGGGAATACTTGTAAAAGTCGTCTGCTTCGATAAATTCTCGAACTGTAATCAACTTTTCCGGGTTAATGAAAATAGCCCCTAGAACAGACTGTTCCGCTACTAAATCATGAGGTTGCACTCTTAATTCTTGAGCTTCTGCCACAATTATTCCCTCCTTTACAAGATTTACTTATAGTGTCAACGAATTACTCAGCACTATTTTTGATGTTAAGTTTAATTTGTGCACTCACTTCTTTATGAAGCTTTACAGGAACCTCAATTAGACCAATCGCACGAATAGGATGTTCAAGTTCAATATGGCGTTTATCAACTTTGATACCAAATTGTTTTTGAAGTCCTTCTGCAATCTTTTTACTGTAATTGAACCAAAAGTACGTCCGTCTGGTCCGACCTTCTCAGTAAATTGAAGACGATTTTCTTCTTTTTCAAGTTGCTCTTTAACTTGCTTCGCTTCAGCCAACAACTCTGCTGCATGTTTTTCTTCAGATTTTTGCTTACCTTTCAACTCACCGATAGCTTGGTTTGTCGCTTCCTTGGCAAGATTCTTTTTAATCAAGAAGTTTTGAGCGTAACCTGATGGTACTTCTTTAATTTCGCCTTTTTTACCTTTACCTTTAACGTCTTGTAAGAAAATAACTTTCATTTTAGTCCTCCTTGGGAGCCAATTCTCCCATAATAGTTTCAATCAATTTATTTTTTGCTTGAGCAACACTACAGTCTCGCAATTGGCAGGCCGCTAAGTTGAAATGGCCTCCACCACCCAATTTTCTCCATAATACGTTGTACATTAATCGTTTTATGGCTTCGAGCAGATATGTTTACAGTCGAGTGACTTGTTCGAGCAACAACAAAGGTTGCTTCGATTCCAGCCATTGCAAGCATAGTATCTGCCGCCTTAGCAATCACAACATTATTATAGCACTTGTGGTTATCTCCTGTAGCAACGATTATATCATCAGTAATTCGTTCGCCTGCAATAATTAGCTCATTAATACGTCGATATTCGTCAAAATCCGTAGCAGAAATCGTTTGAATTTCTCCACTATCACTTCCTAAACTACGAAGGTAAGAGGCGACATCAAAGGTTCGACTAGTAACACGAGTAGAGAAATTCTTGGTATCCAGCATTATACCTGCCATAAGGATAGAAGCTTGGATTTTACTCAAACGTTCTGGAGCCCCTTGGAATTGTAACAACTCCGTAACCAATTCACAAGCAGAGCTTGCTCCACTTTCAATAAAAGTCAAAACTGCATTTTCAGGGAAGTCGTCATCTCGACGGTGATGATCTACGACAATAACTTCATTAAATCGATCATAAAAATCCTTAGATAAAGTTAAATTGATTTTAGAATGGTCAACCATAATTAGTAACGAATGTTGATTGACTAGTTCTTCAGCTTCTGAGAGTGTAATAAGGGGTGACTGCCCATCTTCTTTTAAACGTTCGACTGCACGCTCAATATCTGCATTCATAGCCGTATCATCGTAAACAGCATAGCTCTTCTAACAATCTGACTAGCAAATGGGCCATACCAACAGTAGCCCCTAAGGCATCCATATCAAGATTTTGTGACCTACAACAAATACTTTTCGACTGTTTTTAACTTATCAGAAATTGCAGTCATCATAGCCCTTGTTCTTGTACGAGAACGTTTTACTGTTGAAACAGAACCTCCTCCAAAATAAAGAAGTTCCTTGTGATCATCATTTTCCTTAACAACAGCTTGATCTCCGCCTCGAACAAGTGCAATATTAAGGTTCTGCAAAGCAACTTGACCGATTTGATCATGCTTAAGCGTACCAAATGAAATTCCCATGCTCAAAGTCAGTGGTAATCCACGCTCCTGAGCCTGCTGACGGAAGTCATCCAAGACTGAAAACTTTTGATCCATGAATTCTGTCAAAACACTGTAGTTGGTGAAGAAATAAAAACGATCGCCTTCAATACGTCGATAATGAATATGCTTGGCCTTAGCAAACTCAGAAATAAACCCTGCCACAAATGTATTGATTTTTGAAACATCGGCATCGGGTAAACTTCCCGTCACATCGTCATAGTTATCAACTGAAATAATCCCGATAACAGGACGAGTCATATTTGGATCAGCATTTTCATCTTGATCATAAACATTGTCAATAAAATATGTCAACTTATTGTCAAAATCCACAAAAGCGGCATATTTATTGTCACCAACGGTTATCACATTCGAAGGGGAACCCTTTTCGTTTCTGGGAAATAAAATCCGCAATCAACTGCTTATTGAAATTTCCATTTTCATCCGAAAGTACTAGCTTCGCATAGGGGTTGAACCATTCAATATGGTCATTTTCGTCAAAAGTAACGACTCCGACAGGCATCTTTCCGAGAAGGGTCTTCAAAGAATCTTCAACATCCTGATTCAGTTCATCTAATTGCTCTATTTCTAAGGACTCATATGTTGTCTTTTGGTAATGCAATAAGGCAACAACTACTACCATAATAATAAAAAGCGCAAAAATGAGTGCAGACTCCGATTTTAGTACGCGAACAAAAATAGTAGCAATTCCAAAAAGAATTAGCCCAATCATTACAAGATGAATCGTTGCAAAGTGAAATCTTTTCATATAAAACCTCTTAATCTAACAATTATAACATAAAAAAGCCTTAATTAAAAGGCTTTTACAAGTGTTACGACTGTTAATCCACTTTACGTCGAGCTTTATTATTGCCTTCAAGATAAACCATCAGAATTGAGATATCTGCTGGGTTGACCCCTGAAATACGACTCGCTTGACCAATGGTCTCAGGATTGATTTTCTTAAATTTTTGACGAGCTTCGGTAGCAATGGAATCAATAGCATCCCAATCAATATTTTTTGGAATCCTCTTTTTTCTTCCATACGTTTCATCTTAGCTACTTGATCCAAAGCTTTATTAATATAACCTTCATACTTGATTTCAGTTTCAAGTAACTCTATAACCTTAGCATCCAAATCTTCTGCAGCTGGGCCCACAAACTGAGTAGCTGTGGCGTAATCAATCTCTGGTCTACGCATAAACTCTTTAGCTGTCATGGCATCTGTCAATGGCTTAAAGCCTAGAGCTTGAATTTTTTCATTCGTTTCTTTAATAGGCTTTAATTTTTCTTTTGACAGACGTGTCAACTCGCTGTCAAACTGATTTTTCTTAATTTCAAAGATACTCCAACGTTCATCGTCAACCAAACCAACTTCTCGACCAATAGGTGTCAAGCGCATGTCAGCATTATCATGACGTAATATGAGACGATACTCTGCGCGTGATGTCAATAAACGATATGGCTCCAAGGTTCCTTTTGTGACAAGATCGTCAATCATTACACCAATATAGGCATCACTACGTTTGAGAATAAGTTCAGGTTTACCTTGAACTTTAAGAGCCGCATTGATACCAGCAACTAGACCTTGACCTGCTGCCTCCTCGTATCCAGAAGTTCCGTTGGTCTGTCCTGCTGTAAAGAGACCTGAAATCAACTTCGTTTCAAGTGTTGCACGTAGTTGATGTGGAAGGACAATGTCATACTCAATCGCATAGCCAGTTCTTATCATCTCTGCCTTTTCCAGACCTTTAATTGAGTGAATCAACTCTTTTTGAACATCTTCTGGCAGACTAGTTGACAGGCCTTGCACATAGACTTCTTCAGTCTCTCTTCCTTCAGGTTCAAGGAAAAGTTGATGGCGATTCTTTATCAGCAAATCGGACAATTTTATCTTCGATTGATGGACAATAACGAGGTCCTACTCCCCTTGACAATACCTGAAAACATTGGGGCACGGTGTAAATTGTTATTGATAATATCGTGGCTCTCTTGATTCGTATAAGTTAGCCAACAAGGAATCTGATCCTGAAGATAATCTTCATCCTTCGACAAGAAATGAAAAATGATTAGGCTTTTCGTCACCTGGTTGAATTTCAGTTTCTTCATAATTAATTGATGATGCCTTGACACGAGGAGGATACCTGTTTTAAATCGACCAATTTCAAGCCCAAGCTCCTTCAAATTATCAGCCAAAGTAACCGATGCAAGACTATTATTTGGTCCAGAAGAATATTTGAGATCACCTAGGATAATTTCACCACGCAAAGCCGTTCCTGTTGTGACAACAACTGCTTTAGCTCCGTATTTTTGATTTGTGGCTGTTCTGACACCAGCTACCTTACCATCTTCAACAAGAATTTCATCAACCATGGACTGACGGAGAGTCAGGTTTTCCTGACGCTCAACTGTATGTTTCATTGTCATAGCATACAAGGCTTTGTCTGCTTGAGCACGCAAAGCTCTAACTGCGGGTCCTTTACCAGTATTCAACATTTTCATTTGAATGTAGGTTTTGTCGATGTTTTTACCCATCTCCACCAAGAGCATCAATTTCACGAACAACAATCCCTTGGCCGATCCAGATAGAAGGGTTACACGGCATAAAAGCCAGCATCTCTAGGTTAATAGTCGCTAATAAAACCTTACATCCCATACGGGCTGCAGCTAAGCTAGCTTCCACACCGGCGTGACCAGCTCCGATTACAATAATATCGTACTCTTCTATAAAATTATAAGTCATTTTTCTCCTACTCTTTAAGATGAATGTGTCGTAATTGTCCGTCCCATAATGGTAAGGCGGCTTTTAGAAATGCCGGTTTCAGATTAACAGTATGTAGGTCATCTAAAGCAATCCACCGGCAAGGTAATGGCTTCGCATCTTCTTGCATGGTTAAAGGAGCATCTTCTAGCAAGTCCACTAAATAATGGAACTCAATATTATGATAATGGACCCCAGTTTGTTCAAAGCGATTTTCAACAATGAAAGCTAACTGAACAGCTCTAGATGCGACACCAAGTTCTTCTCTTACTTCTCGAACCACAGCATCCTCAGTAGCTTCATCCACTTGAATAGCACCCCCAATTGTATAAAAACTGTCCTCATCTTCTACGACTAACAAGCGATTGTCTTTTACAATCAAAGCAGTCGCTCTTACACCAAAAACAGTGGAATCAATTTTCATCCGAAAATCCTGATGTTGCATTTTTTCCTCCCTTAAAACAACACAAAAATAGTCAAAACTCGCAAGAAGTGCAGGACAAAAAACCTGCAACATCCATGAGCTTTGACCATCATGACTATTGTTAAAATTATTTTATCAAATCAAATTGTTTTGTCAATTCCAATCACAATTTGATTTGAGTCTGCACACTAAAGCCATGTAAGCAGGAAGATTTGAAATTGGGTTCATTATAGCGAAAAAGGCCATAAATGCATTAAAAATTGGAAACTCAGATCTTTACTTCAGTTAAATATACTGACAAACTTTTCCGTCTTTATAGGCTTGGTCTATAATACCACCACCTAAGCATTCCTGTCCATCATAAAAAACAACAGCTTGCCCAGGTGTAATAGCACGTTGAGGTTCAGCAAAAATAACCTCTGCTTTATCACCCTTAACCTTTACAGTAACTTTACTATCAGGTTGACGATAACGGAATTTTGCTGTGCATTTCATTTCAAATTCTTCTGGCATATCTCGAGTAAAGTGAATCATTGAAGCGTCAAGAGAAGTTGACATCAACGACTCATGGTGGAAACCTTGACCCACGTAAAGAATATTTTTAGAAAGATCTTTCCCTACTACAAACCAAGGAGCATTATCTCCACCTTTTTGGCCACCAATACCCATACCACCACGTTGACCAATGGTATAATACATGAGTCCATTGTGTTCACCCATATCACGACCATCGACAGTCATCATACGACCTTTTTGAGCTGGTAAGTATTGACTAAGAAACTCTTTAAAGTTTTTCTCACCAATAAAACATATTCCTGTTGAATCTTTTTTCTTGGCTGTTGCAAGACCTGCACGTTCAGCAATCTCACGAACTTCTGGCTTTTGTAGATGTCCTAAAGGAAACATCGTTTTCTGCAACTGCTCTTGCGAAAGTTGACTAAGGAAGTAGGTTTGATCTTTATTGTTATCTGCACCACGCAACATATGGACAATGCCGTCTTCATCGCGAACAACTTGAGGCGTAATGTCCTGTAGCCACATAATCCGCTCCCAATGTCATCGCATAATCTAAGAAAGCCTTAAACTTGATTTCCTTATTACACATAACGTCTGGATTAGGGGTACGGCCTGCACGGTACTCTGCTAAGAAATACTCAAATACACGATCCCAGTACTCTTTTTCAAAGTTGACAGAGTAATAGGGGATACCAATCTGATCAGCTACTGCTGCTACATCTTTATAATCTTCGGTTGCTGTACACACACCAAATTCATCTGTGTCATCCCAGTTTTTCATGAAAACACCGATTACATCATAACCTTGCTCTTTTAAAAGTAAGGCTGTTACTGATGAATCAACGCCACCACTCATACCGACAACAACACGTGTTTTTGAATTATCAGTCATAGATAACTCCTCCCATCAAATAAAAATTAACATAGACTTGAAGGGTCTAGTTATTCAAATATCGATTTGAAGGTCGATTTTGAAGCGTCAAATCACGCAAGCTTAATTATATCATGATTAAAGAATAATGCAAAAAGGTTACCTAGTGGTAACCTTTTTGATATTTATTTTCGTGTAAAGACACTGTAAACATATTACTGCCAAGACTATTATTGGAGTCAATAACGCTACAAATAGCCATCCTGGCTCATTATAACTTAACACAAGTTTATTATGTCCTTCTTGTGATGAAACAGTGGGTGTACCAATCGTTGACAAGCTGTAATCATCCTTATCAAGTTCATTATCATTTAGCGTCAAGATGGAATCTTTATAGACAACTATCGGTAGATTCAGTTTCTCCCCTTCAGCAGCCTGCCAAGTTAATACAAGATAACCATCCTCGAGTAGCTTTTCTGCCTTCTGATTCGTAACGATATTTTCGTAATAAAGATCGTAAGTGTTCTGCTTACCTATTGTCCCATAAATAGGTACGTAATCTGGTGTGGGTTTGACAACTAAATTTAAAAACTGTGACAAGTCACTGTCATTCATGGTAAGACTTATCGTCTGATAATCTCCTTCAACGTAAGTATGTTTAACAATGGAAATAAGTTCACCATCTTGTGCCGCAGTTTTTACACGATCGGTAGTATCCATCATATTCTGAATAAGACCAACACCCGCAAAGGCAAAGAGTAAAACAGCAATACTTTTTCGCCAGTTTACAAATCGCGTGACCGTTAACCCCGTAATTGCTAAAAGTAAAATAGTGGCAGGAACAAAGAATCTAAATGGAAATTGAATCAGTTCAGCAAATGTATTTCCATTTTCTACTAGATACTGCCACGGAAAAAGACCTGTCGATAAGAAGAAAGAAAATAAAATAAATAAAGTGCAGTATTTTTTTCCATCTAGCAAATTTCTTCCAATTCAAAACAGCGTAAAGAAACTGTAAAATGAGTAACACCATTAATGAAATTGGGGTATATAGCCAGTATCTTGCTGTCCCATCTATCCCATTCTTACCAATTTCTCTATTTATAAATGGATCTAAGAAGATGATTAGTCGTGCCTCTCAAATATAGGAGTACTAACCAGACATTGACAGTCAGTAAGAGGAACAAGAATGACTGCTATACCTACTTGCACGAAGGTTTCCTTCTTCTTAGCGACGGATAACGTTACAAAGGTGTAAAGATAGAAAGGAATATACATCATCACTAACATTAAAGCGCTAAGCACATGAACTTGAAAAATCAAGGCCATGGATAAGGCAAGTCTAATTGGTTCTACTTTTTGATAAAAAATGTAGCGAATTGCTGGAATAAAACAAAAAGGTAATAAAGCTGCTCCCCAACTAGAGAAACCCTGACGCATCGTCCAGTATTGGATAGAGAATGTTGTCGCATAGAGTAAACCTAGTGACAAGGCAATGTTTGTCTTAACTTTACACTGCTTGAGCAAGGCATACATTGAGGACTCAGCTAGTATATGTAGTAATACCCTTGACACAATCTGATAACGAAACCAGGTGCCACTTATTAAAATAAGTCCTCCTTGTAAATAAGCAAAAAAAGGACCGTAAAGAGCATTGACAATGCGGCCTGACTGTTGGAATCCATATAAAGATAAAAAGTAAGAAAGGTTACCATTTTTTAGTTGCATAGCAGCTTCATAGAACCTGTTATAGTGAAAGATGGAATCTGAACCTAAAATGACTTTTCTTGTAAATAGTTGTGGCGTAACCAATAACACAGCAAAAACTACAATAATAAGGGGAACCCATAACTTTTCTCTTTGATTTAAAAAATTTGTTTCATTGCTAAACCTTTCATTCCCATTATAACAAAAAGCTCCGTGAAAACGATTACTAATATCCGAAATAAAAAGCTGAGAGTACGCTCCCAACTTCTATTAATATTAGTAATTCCAAGCTGACAATCCTTGTGCGTTATAGGCATTCAAGGCTGATTGAATTTGATCCTCAACTGTTGCAGTAGAGCCCCATCCTGGCATTGTTTGGAAGAAACCTGATGCCCCTGAACTGCTTGCTACAGTATAATCACCATTTGATTCACGCGCAATAATCGACTCCCAGGTTGACTGTGGGACTCCAGTTACTGCTGCCATCTGTGCTGCTGCATAAGAACCGATTTCTCCTGCAGTGTTGCCATTTGAGATAAGAACTGAACCATTTCCAGTAGTCGAAGCAGCAACCGAAGAAGCTGCTCCATTATTTTGAGTAAACGTAGCGTCAATGCTTGCTGTTGTAGCAGACTCTGATTGAGGTTTTTCTGATGCTCCTACTGTTTCGGTCATTGTCTCTGATTGAGCTTTACTTTCTTCAACCTTTTCTTTATTCTCTTTGCTTGAGCTAATTTCTGTTGATTTAACTAAATCTGCTGTCGATTCTGACGTTGTTGATGTTGTTGAAGGAGTTGGTATAACTGAATCCGAGAATGCGTTAACCAATCCTTTATTAACTAAAGGAGAGAGTGAAACTACCAAAATGACAATAAAACTCGTTACAATTGCTGCTGGTACCGCCAATGATTTTTTTTACGCTGCTAATTTGATACGATGTCCCTTATAACTTTTTTTAAACATTAATCCCTCTCCTAGTTAATTCTAGTTACATTCATCATAACTTAGTAATATTACTGCCGATTATTTGTATTATGTCTAATGTTACAATGATTTATCATTTCAATAAAAAAATACCAAAAATCTGGCATTTTTTCTCTTATTTGTATGAGTTTCTACTTTATTTTCTCACAATTCAATGACAAAATTTTAGTACCAGCCATTGGCGTTCCAGAAAGCAAGAGCTGCTGTCCATGAACCATAACGGCTTGCTACATAATTATCTGCTACTTTTTCTTGGTTCGCAGGAGAAAAATCACCATTCAAATATGATGAAGCTAATTGGTAACGTCCATAATATTGCCCATTTTGAGCTGTATAGCTACCGCTTGACTCACGTTGCGCGATTTCTTCTTTGGCAGCTGCCTCTGAAGAAGAAAGATTTGTGTCGGTCGTTTGGTTACTTTCACTTTGGGTAGAATCTGTTGATGTTTCTACTAAAGCAGGTATCTCTGCTGGCTCCTCAGTAGTTTCATTAATCGTTAATTTTTGACCAATATAAATCTTATTAGCATCTTGGATGCCATTTTTTGAGACGATTTCGTCCACTGTCGTACCATTTTTCTTAGCAATAGCTGAAAGTGTATCGCCTTTTTGAACTGTGTAAGTTTCTGCATTAGCTAAAGCTGTTGCTCCAAGTGTTGCCACTGTAACAAGTCCAAAAAGACCTAGTTTTTTAGTGTTAAATGTATTCTTTGTTTGCATGATAATGCTCCTTTATCTATTTATAGTCCAATCCATATTAGTAAAAGTTATTAAATTATTTTATTTATGACCAATAGGTTAATAGTTAATCAACTGGCTTATTCACTATAGGGATTCTTTAATCCAGATTAAGCTGAAGAACTATAACCATGTATCTATAATACCGTGCAAATATAACATCTTCTTGTTAGTGATATTAAAAATATTACAGGTAGATTGAGATTAGACGAAAAAGAACGCCTACGTAGACGTTCTTCAAATATTTCTAGGTCTTAAGACCTAGTTTTTATTCATTTTTACGAATTAACTCTTAAGATAAAAAAGTATTAACCCTAAAGCTAAAATAGCAATAATTGATAAGGTATCTCGACCATTCCATGAAAGTCGACGATATTTTGTTCGTCCTTCACCACCTCGATAGCCTCGTGCTTCCATAGCAATCGCCAGAGCATCTGCTCGTTTAAAGCTAGATGCAAACAAAGGAATTAAGATTGGTATAATTGACCGAACCTTTTGAATAATATTTCCTTCATCAAAGTCAACACCACGCGCCTTTTGAGCATTCATAATACGCGTTGTATCGTCCATCAAGGTTGGTACAAAACGTAAACTCAAAGATAACATTAGACCAATTTCATGTGCCGGTACTTTAAAAATAGTCAGCGGTTTTAAAAGTGATTCAACTGCATCAGATAAACTTAAAGGTGTTGTCGTTAGAGTAAGTAGGGTGGAAAAACTAATAATGAGGATAAATCTAAGAAATATCATCCAACCTTGATTTAAACCGACTTCCGTAATCTTTAAAAAGCCGATAGACCAAAGCACACTCCCTTTTGTATTGAAGAAAACTTGAAATAGGGTAGAAAATAAAATAATCCAAATCATTGGTTTGATTCCACCTAAAAAGAAACCAAGTTTTATTTTAGACAAGAAAACCAAGAAAAGTGTAAATAAAGTTATTACAGTATAAGTTAAAGGATTGTTAGCCCAAAAAATATAATAACAATATAAATCAGCATGGCTAATAATTTACTTCTAGGGTCTAATCGGTGTATAAAAGAGTCCCCAACAATATAACGCCCAATAATTAACTTATCCATGCGACACCACCTCTACGAATTCCTCGATTGTAATAGGAGACTTTCAAAGTGATAACCTTTTTCTTGTAGCTGTAGCGCAAACTCCGTTATTTTAGGAACACCTAACTGCTTTTCTTTAAGAAAAGTAACCTTTTGGAAAACATCTTTAGGAGCTCCCGATAACACTAGTTGCCCTTTTTCCATAACATTCACAGCTGTTGCATAATCGGCAACGTCATCCATCAAATGTGTAACCAAGACAATCGTTATTCCAGAAAGGTGTAACTGCTTAAAGAGTGACATTAACTCCTTTCGTCCTTGAGGATCTAGACCAGCAGTCGGTTCATCCAGTACTAAAATATCTGGTTGCATAGCTAGAATCCCTGCGATGGCAACACGTCGCATTTGTCCCCCTGATAAATCAAAAGGATTCTGATCACGTAACTCATCTGAGAGACCAACTAATCTTAGACTTTCCAGAGCACGCTGTTCGGCCTCCTCCTTAGAAACTCCGAAATTTTGAGGTCCAAAGGCAACATCTTCTAAAACAGTTTCTGCAAATAACTGACTCTCTGGAAATTGAAAAACTAAACCGACCTTTTTACGGATTGGTTTTATGTCCTTATTCTTTGATTGACTGGTTATGATAGTGTCATCAACTTTAACCTGACCACTAGTGGGTAAATAAAGTCCATTCAGCAACTGCATAATCGTTGATTTACCACTCCCTGTATGTCCAATAAAGGCTGTATACGAACCATCTTTTATCGTAACTGTCATATCAAAAAGGGCACGCCTCTCAAAAGGAGTACCCGATTGATAGGTATAACTTACATTTTCGAGAGAGATTCCCATAGTTGTTCTACCAATTCCTTTTCTGTCAGATAGTCTTCACAATCTATCAGACCTTTATTTCTTAGCTTTTGAGTTAATAATGCACTAAAAGGGATATCAAGACCTAAGTCAACCAACTCTGAGCCTCTGCTAAAAAGTTCACGAGGGCTTGAAACAGACTCCACTTTACCTTGCTTTAAAACTAAAACACGGTTGCTCATCGCAACCTCATCGAGATCATGAGTAATTGATAAAACAGTCATTCCATATTGCTGACGAATATCCTCAATATATTGAATCAATTCCTGGCGACCTTCCGGGTCAAGCATGCTAGTTGCCTCATCCAAAATCAAAATAGATGGTCTCATGGCAATAATTCCAGCAATAGCCACACGTTGTTTTTGACCTCCAGATAGTCTGGCTGGTTCTCTGTCCTTAAAATCCATCATGCCTACAAAAGACAATGCCTCTTGAACTCTAGAAACCATCTCTTTATAGGGAAGTCCCTTATTTTCAAGACCAAAAGCAACATCATCTTCAACAGTTGCCCCAACAAATTGATTATCTGGATTTTGAAAGAACCATACCAATCTTATCACGGATATCCCAGACATTGTCTTCTGTTAATTCTTGACCATCAACAATAATCTGCCCAGACTCTGCCACTAATAGTCCGTCAATAAGACGTGCTGTCGTGGATTTTCCAGAACCATTATGCCCTACAACGGATAACCATTCCCCACGTTTCACGTGAAACGATACATCATCAGAATATAGGATGGTTGATCTTGATGATATTTAAACTTTAAATTTTTTATTTCAATCATTGATTTATCGTACTATTTGAAAGTATCCTTAAATAAGAAACCTGCACCTTTGAAATAATCATAGCCTGAGTAAATTGTAAAGAACAAAGCAATATAAAGCATAATTGTTCCTACAAAATGCAGATGACACAATAATAGAATAATAGATAACATCTGAGTCACTGTCTTAATCTTACCAGGCATAGCTGCAGCGAGAACTGTACCACCATTCTCCACTAACAAAAGACGAAGACCTGTGACTGCAAGCTCACGACAGATAATAACTGAAATAACCCAAGCAGGTGCTTGATTAATACCTACTAACATAATAAATGCTGACATTACCAACATTTTATCCGCTAAAGGATCTGCAAATTTCCCGAAATTAGTAACAACATGCCATTTTCGTGCCAAATAGCCATCTAAATAATCTGTAATGCTAGCAATGGCAAAAACAACTGCTGCCGCAATATGCATCACATTGCTCGACGCAAGTGATGTCATCAGTAAAAAGATAGGAATCAAAACAATTCTAGCAAGTGTCAATAAATTAGGTAAATTTTCTTTTTTAAACATTTCTTCTCGATTCTATTGGATTCTTAATGTGAGGTAGATAGGTGTATTTTTATCTAATTGAGATAAATCAAGTGACTCCCCATTTACCTTTAGAGTTACTTTTGAAGATTGAGCGTAATAATTTGAGTTGGTTTAGTTTTATCAGAAAAATCCAAAGAGTATTTTGAATTTTTCGTTTTTGAAAGGAGGTAACTCTCTGAAGTATCTGAGTTATCTACTGAAAACCATGTATCGTTACTATTTTCTGATAACTCCACATCTAAAACTACTGAAGAATTTACATTGGAGAAATCAACCATTAGTTGATTGCCTTGAGTTGTTGTTGCCCGATATTGGGCTGTAACCTCAGAAATGCTTCGAGACGACTTAGCTCCACTTGCAATTGATAAGTGATTAGCTGTAGAGATAGTATTGGGCTTAATCACCTGAGGTTGGTTAGAGAGGTGTCTAATAATAATATATCCATACTGAACAGATGATAAGTAACGAAACGCACTAAGCATTAGTAAAGGTAGATAGTTAGACTTTCTTTTTTCTTCACGTTTATGCTTTAAAAAACGTGACATGGGAGCTTTAGTAGCTAAGGTATCTTCCTTACGTTCAACTTGTTTCTTTTCTTCTTTAACTTTTCGCTCATTCTTTTTCTGCTCTTCGTACAGATGTTTTCCATCTAAATCAACCGAAGTAGCGTACTTTTCAAGTGCTTCTTGCTGAATGTCCTTGGGTAAAGCTTTAAGTTGATCCATTTCCATAGCCAGAAGATACTGCGCTTCAACCCCTGAAACTTTTTCTACATCATATAAACTTAATTCTTTTTTTATTCGTGCTGCACGTAATTGCTCACCAAGAGAGTATCGCTTCATTTTTCCCCTTTCTAATATTCTTCTTTGTTTTCGTGTCTCTATTATAGCAAATAATCACTTATTTAGGGAAGACAACAAAATCGGTAATCACCAGATTTGAGAGATAGTGATTCAAAAAAATCCTTCAACTCCTTGGAAGTAATGCTCATCAGTTCCTGACCAAAATCAAAGTAAGTTTTGCCATCATCTGAGTAAGCTAAATATTGGCTCCCTAAATTCTGGATATTGTCTAGACTACGTAAAAATTCACCATACAAGGCTTTCTTTTGTAAATCCAATGCTTCTTCCGTCAACAATCTTTGTTTATCTGCCGATGTCATCACTTGACGAATTAAACTTGACATACGGATGGGTTCTGCAGTGTCCATAGTCATAATAACAAATGAATATCGATTAGATACCTCGTATTCAATTGACACAGACTCGTCTATTTTTCCTTCAGCATACCAATTTTGATAATAAGGAGACGTCCAGCCAAACAATAAATTAAATAACAATTGTACCAATATGCTCTCTCTCATATAATTATCGGAAAAATGGACGTTCTTAAAACCAATGGCTAGTTTTGAGATCAAGATGTCCATTTGAAGACTATCTAACTTTTGGATATTCTCCTCAATGGGTTGCTTTTCTTTTTCAACTGTTTTATGAGATATTGTAAATTCACTTCGCGTTTCCTTTACAAATCTGTAAATTTGTTCAATATCAAAATTGCCTATTAAGACAAGATGACAGTTCTCCGGTCTATAAAAATAATCAAAATTATTTTTTAAATCCTTTGTAGTAATTTTTTTTATGCTATCAATACTTCCAGCAATGTCTTGATCTAATATAGTATTAGGATACAAACTTTGTAAACAACCTAGATAAGCTCTGTAGTCAGGATCATCCTGATACATATTTATTTCTTGTTCAATAATTCTTTTTTCATGGTTGACAGAATCTTCAGAACTTGTAAACTCACTTGTAAACTTCAGCAAAAGCTCCAGTGACTCCTCAAAGTGGTCAAGGGTAGAAAAATAATATGTTGTCTTCTCCAAGGTTGTAAAAGCATTGACATCAGCTCCAAGCTTGACAAAATCCAATGTCACATCCCTTCCCTGCTCATCCTCAAATAGCTTGTGTTCAAGAAAATGAGCAATACCTGCAGGGTATGTCTGCAACTTACCATCAATATAGAAGCGATTATCTAGTGCCCCAAAATTTGTAGACAGAAAGGCAGCTTTTTCAATGAATCCTTTTTTCTTGATAATAGATAACGACATACCATTATCTAAAGTTGCTAAATAAACTTCTTCATCAATTTTTTGATAATAACGTTTCTTTCAAAGCAGCCATTTTAAGACACTCCTTCTAAAAAGAACAAACTCTGTAGCTTAACTTGACGCGCTACACGGCAAACATCTTTTTTAGTAACCTTCTCAATCTCATCTAACCAATCCTCTAATGAGATCTTTTTATCGCCAAAAATCACCTTATTAAAACGTTGTTCCACTAATGTTAAGGCATGATCTTCAGAGAGAAGGGCATTCATCCGTATAATTTTTTTGGTTTGATTAAAAAGGGAACTTGAAAAACGTCCTAATTTAATGTAATTCAATTCTCTACTAATTCCTCGCATAGCCTGATTTCTATTAGATTTTTCAATTCCAGCGTAAACTTCCAGTAAACCTGTAAAGATATCAAATTGACTACTAATTGAATAAGCTAATCCTTCTTTTTCTCGAATCTTTGTAAATAAAGCTGAGTGAGCAAATTCACCCAACATGCCATTAAATACAATTAAAGCAAAGTAATCTTTATCTCCATATTGACACGGAAATTGGTACCCTAGCTGTAAAATAGATTGACTACTCTGTCTAGGTTCTATCTTTTCTTTCACAACGTTGACATAAGGTTGACTATAGCTAAACTGTAAATCAACTTGACGTCCCTCCAAAGGAAATCTGTGTAAACCTCGGAGTACTTGATAATCATCAAATTCCCCAACCATAAAGATATCAATACGATCTCTTGTCAACATGCTTTGAAATTCTTGATAAGCTGTAAACGAGGTTTCTGCTTCAACAAGTTCTACTTGACCATACTTGGGAACTTTCAATCCCTCGTTTACAAAATAAAGCTCTCTTCCCTTAACTTCACTGTAATAGTAATTATTCTCTGTATCAACGTCCAGGTAGGGTCATTAAATTTTGTTTTTCTATGTCAAATACTTTATTTTGGTATTGAGCTACTCTTGACAGTGGCTTGTAAAGACAATCCATCAAAACCTAAGACTTCCCAAAATAAACTTGTATTCATTGGAATAAAGAAGTCTCTTCAGATATGTCAACTCGATGTCAACGCTATGTGTCAACCCTTTAGTTGACACTCTAGTTGACAACTGTGTTCCATAAAGAGAAGCTAGTCTCTCTTTAAAAGACTGTACTGTTGGATACGTCTGATTGGCTGTAGCCAACATTTGTGAAACTAGACTCGTTTAGCAATTGTTTGTTTATTCAAAGAACCTGTCATTCGAAAAACAATACGATTAGTTTTATATTTTTGTGTTGGAATGAAGTGTACATAGACACCATCAGCAATTTTCATTGATAACCTCTAAAAAGTTTATGCTTTCAATTATACCATTTTTATGCTATCTTATCTCAAGAGAAAGTTGAGGTACTATGGAATATAAATTATTTGATGAATACATCACACTGCAGGCACTTTTAAAAGAATTAAGTATCATTCATAGTGGCGGAGCTATTAAGGGCTTTTTAGCTAACAATGTTGTTTTATTCAACGGTGAGGAGGAAAAACGGCGTGGAAAAAAACTTCGTTATGGAGATGTTATTACCATACCGTCTGAAGAGCTTGAAATTACTATCGTAGTTCCTACACAAAGTGAAATTGAAGAAACATCAAAAAAGAAGTCGCTGAGAGAGCACGTGTTTATGCTATTGTAAAAAAAATGAATAAAGATAACAAAAAAAAAAAAAAAAACACCAAACAAAAGAAAGCAATAAAACTAAACGAAAACCCGTTCGTTTTCCAGGAACCTAACTATGTGGCTCGAAAAAATTGATATTCAACACTTTAGAAATTATACTGAAGCCTCTGTGAGCTTCTCACCTCATCTCAATATTTTTCTTGGTCGCAATGCCCAAGGAAAAACAAATATTCTTGAGGCAATCTATTTTCTAGCATTGACACGTAGTCATCGGACCCGTTCAGATAAGGAACTGATTCAATTTCAGCAAAATGCTCTCAAACTGAACGGCATTGTGCATCGTCATAGTGGGAAGCTACCTCTGGAAATCAGTTTATCTAATAAAGGACGAGTTACAAAGGTCAACTATCTCAAGCAAGCTAAATTATCCGATTATATCGGTCACATGACGGTGGTGCTCTTTGCTCCTGAGGATTTACAACTTATAAAAGGATCTCCAAGCCTAAGGCGTAAATTTATAGATATTGATTTAGGACAGATTAAGCCTGTTTATCTCTCAGACTTATCAAGTTATAATCATGTACTCAAACAACGTAATGCCTATCTCAAATCTACTGACAATGTAGACATTAATTTCCTCTCAGTGTTAGATGAACAGCTTTCCGATTTTGGAGCACGAGTTATCGAACATAGACTAGAATTTATCAAGCAATTAGAGGAGGAGGCAGATAGACATCATAGTAACCTCTCAAATCATATAGAGCGCCTTAAAATCTCCTATGAATCTAACATCCCAATACAAAATAGCAAAGATATTCGAGAAGCATTTTTAACTACGTTAAAGCAAAATCACAAAAGAGATATCTTCAAAAAGAACACTGGTGTTGGTCCACATAGGGATGATTTGACATTTTACATCAATGACATGAACGCATCTTTCGGCAGTCAGGGGCAGCAACGTAGCCTCATTCTTTCTTTAAAAATGGCTGAGATTGCTCTGATAAAAAAAGTAACAGGTGAATTTCCTATTCTTCTCCTCGATGATGTCATGAGTGAGCTTGACAACCACCGTCAACTTAAATTGCTAGAAAGTATTGATGAAGAGGTCCAAACCTTCATGACGACAACTTCACTTGATCATCTGAGTAACCTACCACCTGATTTAAAGACCTTCTTAGTCAAGAATGGTAATATTTATGAAAAACAAGTCGATTAATGAACTGCTTTTTTTGTTGACAACTGTGACAATAAACATTGGATATCTTGTAAACAACTTTCTCCTAAATCCTATATTAACAACTCTATTGTCGTGAATGTATTGTAAACTTAATGTAAATATTGATGCACAAAAGTACTTGCCTCTTGGCAAGTACTTCTGTGTCTTTTAATGAGCTGAGTAGTTAGGCGCCTCGTTAGTAATTTGAACATCATGAGGGTGACTTTCAATAAGTCCTGCACCTGACATTTCAACAAACTGAGCTTTGTCATGTAAAGCCTGGATATCTTCTGCTCCTGTATAACCCATACCTGCACGGATACCGCCAATCAATTGGAATACAATATCAGCAGCAGAACCTTTATAAGCTACACGGCCTTCAATTCCTTCTGGAACAAGTTTATTCGCTTCATTAACTGCACCTTGGAAGTAACGATCACTTGATCCCTTTCTTCATCGCTGCAATTGATCCCATACCACGGTATGATTTATATTTACGACCTTGGAAAATCTCAGTTTCACCTGGTGCTTCATCAGTACCAGCAAACATAGAACCAAGCATTACAGCATTACCACCTGCTGCAGCTTTTACAATATCACCTGAGTATTTGATACCACCATCAGCAATGATTGTTTTCCGTATTCACGCGCAACACTAGCAGCATCGTAAATAGCAGTGACTTGAGGAACACCACACCCGCAACCACACGTGTTGTACAAATAGAAATACCTGGCCCGATACCTACTTTAACGACATCGACACCTGCTTCATAAAGTGCACGCGCACCTTCAGCTGTTGCAATATTTCCTGCAATCAAAGTACGGTCTGGGAAGTGGGCACGAATTTCAGCAATTTTACGAAGAACACCTGCTGAATGACCATGTGCAGTATCAATGACAATAGCATCTGCGCCTGCTTCAAAGAGAGCTTCTGCACGTTCAAAAGGTATCAGAAGTAACCCCTACAGCACCTGCTACCAAAAGACGACCGAACTCATCCTTAGCTGCATTAGGAAACTCGATAACTTTTTCGATATCCTTAATAGTAATGAGTCCTGACAAACGACCTTCTTCATCAACTAGAGGTAACTTTTCAATGCGGTGCTCATGAAGAATACTTTCAGCAGTTTCAAGATCTGTTCCAACTGGAGCAGTGACCAATTGCTCAGAAGTCATATGTTCTGAAATTGGTGTCTCGTAATTAGAGATAAAGCGCATATCACGGTTTGTGATAATACCAACCAATTTACGATTTTCAAGTGTCTCAACAATTGGAACCCCTGAGATATGATAGCGTTCCATCAACTCTTCAGCTTCAGCAACTTTATTTTCTGGTGTTAAGAAGAATGGATCAATGATGACACCATTTTCAGAGCGCTTTACTTTTCGAACTTCTTCAGCTTGTTCCGCAATAGACATATTTTTGTGAATAACACCCAAGCCACCTGCACGAGCAATTGAGATAGCCATCTTACTATCTGTTACCGTATCCATGGCTGCAGTGATAATTGGAATATTTAATGTCAAATTTTTAGCCAATTTTGTCTTCAAGTTGACGTTGTTTGGTAGAACATGACTTTCCGCAGGAATAAGCAGACGTCATCAAAAGTGTAACCTTTTTTCAAGAATTTAGTGTCCCAATTTGACATTATAATCGTCCTCTTTTCTCAAAGTTTTGAGGTACAGAAACCCCAGTCTATTTTTTAATTGATAATATCATATCATGCTAAAATGATTTGTCAACAGATTTCGCATAAGATTCTAAGAAAACCTTTTTCCAAATAAAAATAGGGCTCCAGATTATCTGGAGTCCCCTACTTTTTTATTTCTTAGAAATAATTAATTCCCATTGCTTCTTTTACTTCTGCCAATGTTTGTCCAGCAACCTCGCGTGCAGCTTGACTACCATTTTCAAGCATACGGAACACTTCTCCCATATCCTTGGCATATTCTAAACGGCGTTCACGAATTGGAGCTAACTCACGTTCTAAGATTTCTAGAAGATAACGTTTTGTCTTCACATCTCCTAAACCACCTCGTTGATAATGTTCTTTCATTTCAGCAATTGTAGTAGCATCCTCTTCGCGACCAAAGATATCAAGATAATGGAAAACCATATTACCTTCAATTTGGCCTGGATCTTCCACACGAATATGATTTGGATCAGTATACATGCTCATGACTTTTTTACGAACAGTGTCCTCATCATCTGAAAGGAAGATACCATTACCCAAGGATTTAGACATCTTAGCATTACCGTCTAGACCTGGAAGGCGTCCTGCAGCTTCATTTTCAGGGTAGATTCCCTCTGGCTCAACCAAAATATCACAATTATAAGTATGATTGAAGCTACGTGCAATTTCACGTGTCTGCTCAATCATTGGCTTTTGGTCATTACCTACAGGAACATAATTTGCTTTAAAGGCCGTGATATCAGCTGCCTGAGAAATTGGATAAACTAGAAATCCTGTTGGAATCGATTCTCCGAAGCCTTTTTGAGCAATTTCCGTCTTAACCGTTGGGTTACGCTCTAAACGTGCCAATGAAACTAGATTCATATAATACATAGTCAACTCAGCCAACTCAGGAATCTGACTTTGAATGAAAAATAGTTGACTTCGCTGGATCCAAACCTACAGAGAAGATAATCTAAAGCAACATTCCCAATTGATTCTTTGATGATCTCTGACTCTTTTGCGTGATCAGTAAGAGCTTGCTGGTCAGCTAAAAATACAAACATGTTATATTTATCTTCGTTTTGTAAAAGGACACGATTTTTTAAACTACCAACATAGTGTCCTAGATGAAGTTTCCCTGTTGGACGGTCTCCCGTCAAAATAATAGGTTTCGTCATATAATTACCTCTCTAATACAAAAAAATCCCCCACGCAAAAACATGCGTGAGGGCGTTAATCACTTTTGATACGCGGTACCACCTCAGTTGATAACTCTTTCTGCAGCTATCATCTCAAACCTTCTCAACAAAGAAGTTGCACGATAAGGGGTGCCAAACCTAACGTTTATGTGTTCACGTTAATTGTCAATTCTCTTCAGCCCATTCATTCCACCTTCATACTGGTTTTCAGCAACCACCAGCTCTCTATAAAAAAGGATAGAATTACTCTTCTGATGACTATTATTCTACATTGTTTTATCTATTTTTGTCAAGGTTATATTTCTAGTTTCACGTGAAACATAACCTTCTAAACAATCAAAATAGTCATTACTTGACGGATACTAAAAAAGACTTGATAATAAGAATATCATTTCTAGGAGATAATATATGAAACGTCGAATAATAGACATACTTTTTAGTTACACTCGGTTCTTTTAATTGCTGCGGTTGGCTATAACTCACTTTTAGTTAAGAATAATATTGCTTCAGGTGGTGTCGGAGGGCTAGCCATTAGTTTAAACTCCCTTTTTGGTTGGAATAATGCTAACTTCGTCTTAGCAACAACCATCCCTTTGTTAATTTTATGTTGGTTCTTTCTTGGCCGCGAAGTTCTCCTAAAAACCTTCTATGGGTCTCTTGTCTTCCCAACTTTTATTAAATTAACCGAAGGTTTACCTACGCTTACCAAACAACCTTTGTTAGCATCAATTTTTGGTGGAATTATACTAGGATTAGGTCTAGGAATAGTCTTCTTATGGAAATTCCTCAACTGGAGGGAACTGGAATTATCACACAAATTCTTAATAAATACACACCTCTACCTCTAGGAATGGTCCTACTCATAGTTGATGGAATCATTGTCGCCATCAGCGCCATAGCCTTTTCCTCCTGATACTGTTATGTACTCCATTTTATCTCTTTATATCGTATCCTTTACAATTGACAAAATGATGGTCGGACTCAATTCATCACGAAATCTTCTAATCATTTCGCAAAATAGTGAACAAATCCTAAACTACATCACTAGAGTGGCTGATCGAGGAGCAACAAAAATTCCAGTTCTTGGTGGACATACCGGACATGCACAAAATATGATTATGACTACCTTGTCAACTCATGAGGTTCCAAAAGTCCAAGAAGAAATCCAAAAAATAGATGAAACTGCCTTTATCGTCATTGTTCCTGCTTCTACAGTTATGGGACGTGGATTTAGCCTCCAAAAAGATTACCAAAGAGTTCCAAATGACTTTATCAATCCCTTGTAAAATCAATTGAAATAAAGTCTAATTTCTCGTAAAATAGTAGTTAAGAATAAAAATAAAGGATATTATATGCTTACTGTATCAGATGTATCGCTTCGTTTTAGCGATCGTAAACTTTTTGATGATGTTAACATTGCCTTCACGCCAGGTAATACTTATGGTCTTATCGGTGCTAATGGTGCTGGTAAATCTACTTTTTTGAAAATTTTAGCTGGTGATATCGAACCAACAACAGGACACATCTCTCTTGGTCCTGATGAACGTCTTTCTGTCCTTCGTCAGAACCACTTTGACTATGAAGATGAACGCGTCATTGATGTGGTTATCATGGGTAATGAACGCCTCTACGATATCATGAAAGAAAAAGATGCCATCTACATGAAAGAAGATTTTTCAGATGAAGATGGTGTCCGTGCTGCTGAATTAGAAGGACTCTTTGCTGAATTAGGTGGTTGGGAAGCTGAAAGCGAAGCCTCACAATTACTTCAGAATCTAAATATCCCAGAAGACCTTCACTATCAAAACATGAGTGAATTGGCTAATGGTGACAAGGTGAAAGTGCTCCTTGCAAAAGCACTCTTTGGTAAACCTGATGTACTTCTTCTTGACGAACCTACCAATGGTCTTGATATCCAGTCTATCTCTTGGCTTGAAGATTTCTTGATTGATTTTGAAAATACAGTCATTGTCGTATCCCATGACCGTCACTTCTTGAATAAGGTGTGTACGCATATGGCCGACCTTGACTTTGGTAAAATCAAACTCTATGTCGGTAACTATGACTTCTGGAAACAATCTTCAGAATTGGCTGCACGCTTGCAGGCTGACCGTAATGCCAAAGCAGAAGAAAAAATTAAGGAACTTCAAGAATTCGTTGCACGTTTCTCTGCCAACGCTTCAAAATCTAAACAAGCGACTTCTCGTAAGAAAATGCTTGATAAAATTGAGCTAGAAGAAATCGTCCCATCAAGTCGTAAATACCCATTCATCAATTTCAAAGCAGAACGTGAAATCGGTAATGACCTTCTAACAGTTGAAAATCTCACTGTTAAGATGGATGGTGAGACTATTCTTGACAACATTAGTTTCATCTTGCGACCAGGAGATAAGACTGCTATCATCGGTCAAAACGATATTCAAACAACTGCATTAATTCGTGCTCTTGCCGATGATATTGACTACGAAGGTACAATCAAATGGGGTGGTTACTACCAGCCGCTCTTATCTTCCAAAAGACAATTCTAAAGACTTTGCATCCGGTGAATCAATTCTCGAATGGCTCCGTCAATTTGCCGAAAAAGGTGAAGATGACGATACCTTCTTGCGTGGATTCCTTGGTCGTATGCTCTTCTCAGGGGATGAGGTTAATAAATCTGTTAGTGTTCTCTCAGGGGGGGAGAAAAGGTACGTGTCATGCTTTCTAAACTCATGCTTTTGAAATCTAACGTCCTTCTTCTAGATGATCCTACTAATCACTTGGATTTGGAATCAATCTCAAGTCTGAATGATGGCGTCCGTGACTTCAAAGAGTCTGTTATCTTTGCCAGTCATGACCATGAATTTATTCCAAACAATAGCGAACCACATCGTAGTTGTTTCTAAAAATGGGGTTATTGACCGTATTGATGAAACTTATGATGAGTTCCTTGAAAATGAAGAAGTGCAAGTTAAAGTCAAAGCACTATGGGCTGATTAAACTATAAAAAGATGCAGGTTGGGATATCCCAACCTGTCTTATTATCATTATGACAAATAAAAAATACCATACGACTTTATTATTTTATCTGGCTGCTTTTTTCTTGCCAGTACTAATCATGATAGATGTATTATACAGCCAAAAAATCTATCCTGGTAGTGAGCGAACTATTTTAACAAGTGATGGTTTTCATCAGTATGTGATATTTGCAACCGAACTGAGAAATATACTTCATGGAGATGGGAGCCTCTTTTACACCTTTACAAGTGGATTGGGGCTTAATTTCTATGCTCTAACAAGCTATTACCTAGGTTCCTTCTTGTCTCCACTTTACTATTTCTTTACTGTCAACCAAATGGCCGATGCTTTTTATTATATAACACTACTTAAATTCGGACTTACTGGTCTGTCAGGAGCCTTTAGTTTTAAGCGACTCTTTACAAAAGTGTCAAGAAGTTTCATCCTATGTCTTTCTACAGGATTTTCTTTGATGAGCTTTGCTACCAGTCAGTTAGAAATTAATACTTGGCTAGATGTCTTTATTTTAGCACCTTTAATCATATTAGGTTTACACCTCTTTACTAAGATTCAATAAACGCGGGCTATATTTTTTGAGTCTGACCTGTCTTTTTATCCAAAACTACTATTTTGGATATATGATGTCTATCTTTTTAACCCTTTACACTATTATACAACTAATAACTATCACGGGATGGAAGAGTAAAATCCTTCATTTTATAGACTTTGGAATCGTCTCTATACTAGCTGGTCTAAGCAGCACTATCATGCTACTCCCAACATTACTTGATTTAACTACACATGGTGAGAAGTTTACAGCTCCATCAAGTTTGTTGACAGAGTCCACCTACTATTTTGACTTCTTTGCGAAAAATCTCGTTGGAGTTTACGATACTACTAAATTTGGATCAATCCCTATGATTTATGTGGGAATCTTACCTTTGATTCTTTTTCTACTTTTCTTTATTAGTAAGGAAATCAAGCTATCACTACGTTTAGGCTATCTTCTTGTTAGTGGCTTTCTTTATCTCTAGTTTCTACTTACAGCCTCTTGATTTGTTTTGGCAAGGTATGCATGCACCTAACATGTTTCTCCATCGCTATTCTTGGCTACTATCTCTCCTAATTGTTCTTTTGGCAGGAGAAACTCTCAACCGAATTGAAAAGTTTTCTCTACAAAGGCTGCTCCTACCTTTCGTAGGATTGAGTGTCGCTTACTTACTAACTTGGATTTTTCAGTCTCACTATAGTTTCATTGAACCAGTTTCCTGGCTATTAAGCCTAGCATTTCTTCTAGCCTATGCCATTCTATTTATTAGCTATTTTAGACAGCAAATTCCTAGGAGTGTTTTTCGCTGTTTCACCTTCTTGTTCTGCATTTTTGAGCTTGGACTAAATACTTACTATGTTGTTGGAGCTCTTGGAAATGAGTGGATTTTTCCAACTCGTGAAGGATACCTACGGAATATGTCGGCAATTTCAAAATTGGTTTCAGATACGAAGCAGACTAATAAGAATTTTTACCGTATGGAGAGGCTTGAGGCTCAAACTGGTAACGACAGTATGAAATTCAACTATAATGGTATTTCTCAGTTTTCATCCATTCGAAATACTGCTTCAAGCTCAACACTAGACAGGTTGGGGTTCAAATCTGAAGGGACTAATTTAAACCTACGTTACCAAAATAACACCATTATCGCTGATAGTCTCTTCGGAATAAAATATAATTTATCGAACTTTGACCTTAATAAGTATGGTTTTAATTACATAGCTTCTGAAAAGACAGTAAGACTTTATCAAAATGATTATGCTAGCCAGCTCGCTATCTTAACTAATGGGATTTACACTAATGTTGACTTTACTGTCAATACACTTGACAATCAAACTACCTTAATAAATGCTCTAGCTGGACTTAACTTAACATACTTTAGAAGAGTTCCATCCCAACTTTCTGATAATGATGCTAAAACTTTGAATCAGCGCGTGGCTAAAAATGTTAGCAACTCGAATAACGATTTTGCTACTATCACTTATCAAGTCATTGCTCCGCCACATAGTCAACTCTATGTTAGTGTTCCTAATATTTCTTGGTCCGATGACAATAACCACTCTTTGTCAATTACTGTAAATGGTGTGACAAGGAATCAAGTTACTGACAATACCTTTTGATTTCTTCGATCTTGGCTACTTTGAAACAGAAGAAGCAATTACCATCAATCTTAATTTTCCCGGAAATAAAGCAATATCCTTTGATAAGCCTAGTTTTTATGCCCTTGATACTCAAAACTACAAGATTGCTATGGATACTATTAATGAACGTGATACCAAGGTTACTACATCAAAAAATAAAGTATTTACTGATTATAGTAGCCACACAAATGCTTCATTATTTTTCACCATTCCATACGACAAGGGGTGGACAGCAACAGTAAATAATAAAAAAGTTAAAATTCATCGAGCTCAAAAGGGGTTCATGAAGGTTGATGTCCCTAGTGGTAAAGGAAAAGTTGTGCTTACCTTTATTCCCTATGGCCTTAAGATTGGCTTGATTATTAGTTGCTTGGCATTTGGAATATTTTGTTGCTATGCTTACTTCATCGGTAAAATAAAAATTACTCAAAAAGCTACTCGCCCTAAATAAAAACCTAAAAGGTCTAGAACGAATGTTCTAGACCTTTTAGGATTTAGAACCTAAAAACTCATTACTGGCAAGGGTGTCTTATCACTCCGCCAGTAGGACTCGAACCTACGACATCATGATTAACAGTCATGCGCTACTACCAACTGAGCTATGGCGGATAAAACTGCTAAGTAGCAAAAATAGTCCGTACGGGATTCGAACCCGTGTTACCGCCGTGAAAAGGCGGTGTCTTAACCCCTTGACCAACGGACCAAGTTTTGAGATTTTTATCTCGCTAACACTCTTATTATTATATCAGAGTATTCGATTTTGTCTATACTTTTTTCAAAAAAAAAAATTAAATTTTGCTGAATTTATTCGAATTTTACGTTAGTTTTTATCTTGCTTTTACAAAGTATTGACATGTTGCTATATATTTTGTAAACTAATAGAGTTATTGGTCCCATAGCTCAGCTGGATAGAGCATTCGCCTTCTAAGCGAACGGTCGCAGGTTCGAATCCTGCTGGGATCAGATAAAAAAACGCAATCTAGAATCTCTAGTTGCGTTTTTCTTTTGCCTCGATAAATAGGAAATAATTTAAAACAAGCAAGGGAAGCAAAGTTGTATATAGACTGTATTCATGTAAATATTGGGCAAACCAAGTTGATGCTGCGACTCCCACCATAAAGGTAAAGATGATAATAATAGTGTAAGAAGCTTGTTTTAGTACTTTAGGATCACTCTCATCAATAGCTCTTGCAACTGTTAGGGAAGTATTAGTGATATTACCAGTCATCATGAAGGAAGCATAATTTACCCCTCTAACCCGCTTAAAAATACCTACTTGGAGAGAGGCAAAGAATGCCAAGCCTGCAATAGTAATAATGGAATCAACATAAGGTGTGATAATTGCAAGAATAGTCATCAAGAGAAAGGCAAGCCTAATCGCTTGTAAATGCCATCTCCATTTATGGTTAATGAGCCACTTCTTAACAAAAAAAACAAAAAACTGACCTAAAATAAAGAAAAAAATAGGTATTGCATAGCTGAAAAGCTCTTGCAATATGCCCTTCAACAAGATGAATAACCAAATAAAGGAGATTACCTGTCTGAATACTTGCGAATCGTCCGTCTTGAGTATTGTAAGTATAGGCATCAATAAATCCCCCTATATAACTTACTAAAGTTGCTACCCGTAATCCTTCAAAAACACGATAGGAGCGTTTTTTCATTTTGAACATGTCGATTTCCTTTTTCTACTTATGGTATGGACTTCCCTGCTGAATCATGAATGCGCGATAAATTTGTTCTACTAATACAAGGCGCATAAGCTGATGAGGGAACGTTAAGAAGACCAAAACTCATTAATTGATTAGCTCTCTTTTTCACTTTAGGTGATAGTCCCAAACTTCCCCCCCTATAATAAAAGTAATATCTGAATAGCCTCTAAGGGTCGCTTGCTCTAACTCTTTGGCAAACTGTTCTGAGGGAAATTGCTTTCCCTCAATTGCTAAGGCAATGACGTATAATCACGCTCACCTACTTTAGCCAAGAATACGCTGTCCCTCTTTGTCTAGGATAGCTTTATTTTCAGCTTCGCTTGCATTATCTGGCGTCTTTTCATCCGTTAATTCTATAGACTCAAATTTTGTAAAGCGTCCTAGTCGTTTGACATACTCCGCAATGCCATCTTTCAAATATTTTTCTTTCAATTTTCCAACGGTAATCAATTTAACTTTCATAGGCTTATTATAGCACATATCCACAATCTTTTAACACCTTATCCACAGTTTTTCATATTTATTAACCCCTATTTATTCCATCTATAATAGCCTATCATCTACAATTTTTTTACTTATCCACAGACTGTTGATAACTGTTTTTTAAATCACTTTATGATATAATTAAGCTTACCTTGATATGTTTATCAAGAAGGAGGACTAAACATGAAAAAATTTAACTGGAAAAAAATAGTAGCGCCAATTGCAATGCTAATTATTGGCTTACTAGGTGGTTTACTAGGTGCCTTTATCCTACTAACAGCAGCAGGGGTATCTTTTACCAATACAACAGATACTGGAGTAAAAACGGTTAAGACCGTCTACACCAATATAACAGATACAACTAAAGCTGTTAAGAAAGTACAAAATGCCGTTGTTTCTGTCATCAATTATCAAGAAGGTTCATCTTCAGATTCTCTAAATGACCTTTATGGCCGTATCTTTGGCGGAGGTGGACAGTTCTGATTCTAGCCAAGACAAATCAAAAGATTCTGATGGGTTGCAAGTCGCTGGTGAAGGTTCTGGAGTCATCTATAAAAAAGATGGGAAAGAGGCCTACATCGTAACCAACAACCACGTTGTCGATGGCGCTAAAAAACTTGAAATCATGCTTTCAGATGGATCAAAAATTACTGGTGAACTCGTTGGTAAAGATACTTACTCTGACCTAGCAGTTGTCAAAGTTTCTTCAGATAAAATAACAACTGTTGCAGAATTTGCAGACTCAAACTCTCTCACAGTCGGTGAGAAGGCAATTGCTATCGGTAGCCCACTTGGTACCGAATACGCCAACTCAGTAACAGAGGGAATCGTTTCTAGCCTTAGCCGTACCGTAACTATGCAAAACGACAATGGTGAAACTGTATCAACAAATGCTATCCAAACAGATGCAGCCATTAACCCTGGTAACTCTGGTGGTGCCCTAGTCAATATCGAAGGACAAGTTATCGGTATTAACTCAAGTAAAATTTCATCAACGTCAGCAGTCGCTGGTAGCGCCGTTGAAGGTATGGGGTTTGCCATTCCATCAAACGATGTTGTCGAGATTATCAATCAATTGGAAAAAGACGGTAAAGTTACACGACCAGCCCTAGGAATCTCAATGGCCGATCTTAACAGCCTTTCTAGCAGCGCAACTTCTAAATTAGATTTACCAGATGAGGTCAAATCCGGTGTTGTTGTCGGTAGTGTTCAGAAAGGTATGCCAGCTGACGGTAAACTTCAAGAATATGATGTTATCACTGAAATTGACGGTAAGGAAATCAGCTCAAAAACTGATATTCAAACCAATCTTTACAGCCATAGTATCGGAGATACAATCAAGGTAACCTTCTATCGTGGTAAAGAGAAGAAAACTGAAGAACTTAAATTAACAAAATCTACAGAAGACTTGTCTGACTAAGTCATTGACAAATCTGTCAAAAGACCTTTACAATAATGTAAAGGTCTTTTTTGGGAAAGGAATACCATGTCAGAACAACTCAAAACTTTATCTATTAGTGAAATTTACCCCAATCCTTTCAACCTCGTTCTAAAATTCTCGATGAAGAGTTAGTAGAGCTAAGCCAATCAATCTCAGAAAATGGACTAATACAGCCAATCATTGTCCGAAAATCGGATATTATTGGTTATGAACTAATTGCTGGAGAAAGACGTTTACGAGCCTGTAAACGTTTAGGGATGACAGAAATCCCTGCAGTTGTAAAGGAAGTTACAGATCAAGAGAGTCGTAAACAAGCTATTATTGAAAATTTACAACGATCGAATCTCAATCCCATTGAAGAAGCAAAGGCCTATCGTAATTTAATTGATGAGTTAACTTATAGTCACGAGGAGCTCGCTAAAGCTATGGGAAAATCTAGACCATATATTAGTAACGCTCTTAGACTACTACAACTTCCGCGAGAGATACAAACGAGTATTGAAAACGGAAGTCTGAGTCAGGGACATGCTAGAGCACTCTTAGCTATTGAGGATTCTCGAAAGCAGTTAACCATCTTTCAGCAGGTTGTGGCTGAAAGATGGTCTGTTCGTACTCTAGAAAAAAAACTTCAGGAACTTCCTAGAAAACAAAAATCTAAAAAAGATACCCATGTAAAAGATAAAGAAAAAGAACTTGAAAGATCACTAGGTCTCCCCATAACTCTACGTTATCACAAAAATCACTCAGGAACGATTCAAATACACTTTTCGACAGAAGAAGATTTTAACAGAATTATCAACAAGCTTATCTAAGCTGTTAATTGTAGAAAAAGGTAAATCAGACTTATCCACATCGTAAAAATAGTGTCTACCCTTTATTTTAAAGGGTTTCTTTATTATCAACAGGCTGTGGAAAACTTTTATTCACAGTGTGAATAACCTTTTTTTATGGTTGTGGATAACCTCAAAACTTTTATCTTTCGGACCTGTGGAAAACTTTTTTGTTTTATGATAGAATCAGAGAACAAGAATAAAGAAGGAGAATTGATGGAATGACCGAAAAAGAGCATTTTTTTTGGAATAAGCTCTTAGAGCTGGCCAAAGAGGAACTAACACAAGCCACTTTTGATTATTATGTCCTGGATACCAAGCTCATCAAAGTTCAAGATAACGTTGCTACAATTCTGCTTGAAGAAGTCAAAAAGCTATTCTGGGAAAAAGAATATGCAATCTTTCATTTTGACTGGTTTTGAAGCCTATAATAGTGAAATCAAAGTTGAGTACGTCTTTGACGAGGTCTCGTTAGCGAAACAAAACCAACTTTAGCAAACAATGACTTTGGCAATAAAAAGGAACAGCAAACACCTGCTCTTCCTACATTGGACTCTGACTTAAATAGTAAGTACACCTTTGATAATTTTATTCAGGGAGATGAAAACCGTTGGTCAGTTGCTGCATCTTTAGCTGTAGCTGATTCACCAGGAGCTACGTATAACCCTCTATTTATTTATGGGGACCTGTCTAGGAAAAACTCACTTACTCAATGCCATTGGTAACAAGGTCTTACATGATAATCCTCCAAGCACGTATCAAATACATTACTGCAGAGAATTTTATTAATGAGTTTGTTTTACATATCCGTTTAGATAAAATGGATGAACTAAAACTTAAATACCGTCATCTGGACGTTCTCTTAATTGATGATATTCAATCATTGGCTAAAAAATCAACGCAAGCCACTCAAGAGGAATTTTTCAATACTTTCAATGTCCTTCACAATAATAATAAACAAATTGTCCTGACCAGCGACCGTAATCCAGATCAATTGAACGAGATGGAAGAGCGTCTTGTCACGCGCTTCAAATGGGGCTTGACTGTAAATATTACACCACCTGACTTTGAAACGCGAGTGGCTATTCTTACCAATAAGATTATGGACTATGATTATCATTTTCCTCCTGAAACAATTGAGTATTTAGCTGGCCAATTTGATTCAAATGTCCGTGACCTAGAAGGAGCCTTAAAAGATATTAGCTTAGTTGCCAATGTTCGCCAGTTAGATACTATCACAGTTGAAGTAGCTGCTGAAGCCATTCGCGCACGTAAAATGGATGGTCCTAAGTTAACTCTTATTCCGATTGAGGATATCCAAACTGAGGTAGGAAAATTTTATAATGTCACAGTAAAAGAGATTAAAGCAACTAAACGAACACAAAATATTGTCTTGGCACGTCAGGTAGCCATGTATCTTGCGCGTGAAATGACTGATAACTCCCTTCCAAAAATTGGAAAAGAATTTGGAGGAAGAGATCACTCAACTGTCCTACATGCATACAATAAAATCAAAAATATGATTGCTCAAGATGACAGTTTACGCATTGAAATTGATACCATCAAAAACAAGATAAAATGACACTTGTGGATAACTATTAAAAATTATCCAAACTTTTCCACAGGCTGTGCACAAGTTTAAAATCTTGATAAAACTGTGATTTAGATATTTATGCACAGTGTCCACAAGACCTACTACTACTACTAAAATAATACTAATAAAATAAAGGAGCATCATGATTCAATTTGCGATTAATAAAGCTTATTTCTTACAAGCACTTCATACGACTCGTCGTGCTATTTCTTCTAAAAAAATGCTATCCCAATTCTATCAACTATAAAAATCGAAGTTACCAGTGATGGTATCTATTTAACTGGCTCAAATGGACAAATCTCGATAGAGAATAGCATCTCTGCTTCAGAAGAAAATGCAGGTTTATTAATTACACAACCAGGTAGTATCCTTTTAGAAGCGAATTTTTTCATTAATGTTGTCTCAAGCTTGCCTGATGTTACCCTTACTTTTGAAGAAATTGAACAATACCAAGTTTTACTAAAGAGTGCTAAATCAGAGATTACTCTAAAAGGAAAGGATGCTGAGCAATATCCTCGTATTCAAGAAGTTGATAGCTTGACGCCATTACTCATGGACACAAAAGTGTTAAAATCTATCATTGCTGAAACTTCATTCGCAGCAAGTACACAAGAAAGTCGTCCAATTTTAACTGGGGTTCACTTCGTTCTTTCAAATCATAAAGATCTCAAAGCTGTAGCAACGGACTCTCACCGTATGAGCCAACGCCAACTTGTTTTAGAGCATTCTGCAGATAACTTTGATGTTGTAATCCCAAGTCGATCACTTAAAGAATTATCGGCAGTCTTTAGCGATGATATTGAAAATTTAGAGGTTTTCTTCTCAGCAAATCAAATTCTATTCCGTAGTGAAACAATTTCTTTCTATACACACGTCTACTTGAAGGAAATTATCCAGACACGAATCGTCTCTTGTCTGATTCATTTGAAACAGAAGTTGTCTTCGAGACAGCTAGCCTTCGTTCTGCTATGGAACGTTCATATTTGATTTCTAATGCTAGTCAAAGTGGTACCGTCAAACTCGAAATCCTCAATGGCAGTGTCAGTGCCCATGTTAATTCGCCAGAAGTCGGAAAGGTGAATGAGGATATTGACGTGCAAGACGTTTCAGGAAGTGATTTGATTATTAGTTTTAATCCCACTTACTTGATAGACGCTTTGAAAGCACTAAAAAGTGAATCAGTTCGTATTCGTTTCATTTCTCCAGTACGCCCATTCACTTTGACACCAGCAGATGACAGTGAGAATTTTATTCAATTGATTACACCTGTAAGAACAAACTAAAATCGAAAAAGTTATCCACTGTGGATAACTTTTTTACTAGAGAGGGAGTTTATGTACCAAATTGGAAGTTTAGTTGAAATGAAAAAACCACATGCTTGTACCATCAAAGCAACAGGAAAAAAAGCTAATGAATGGGAAGTGACCCGTCTTGGAGCTGACATTAAGAATTCGTTGTACGAATTGTGATCATGTGGTTATGATGAGTCGTCATGATTTCGAAAAGAAACTTAAGAAAGGTTTTATAACAGCTATTACGGACGTCACTTACCTACTAGATTCTTATATTAAAAGCTATAGCACTTTGGCAAAATAAAAAGTATCCAAGGTCCCCTAATCGTCTTCCTTATAGCATTTTTCCTTACTTCTCTTTTTCTGATTCTCAAAAGGGAAGTTGCCTATTTTTAACAATTTTTGTGTTATAATTAACTAAATTACTTTTTTATGGAGAAATAAATTAATGGCTTTAACAGCAGGTATCGTTGGTTTGCCAAACGTTGGTAAATCAACTCTTTTCAATGCAATTACAAAAGCGGGTGCGGAAGCTGCTAACTATCCTTTCGCGACAATTGATCCAAACGTCGGAATGGTTGAGGTACCAGATGAGCGTTTGACGAAACTGACTGAACTTATTACCCCTAAAAAGACAGTTCCAACCACATTTGAGTTCACAGATATTGCGGGTATCGTAAAAGGAGCATCAAAGGGTGAAGGTCTTGGAAATAAGTTCTTGGCGAACATTCGTGAAGTAGATGCGATTGTCCATGTGGTTCGTGCTTTCGATGATGAAAATGTTATGCGTGAACAAGGGCGTGAGGATGCCTTTGTAGATCCAATGGCTGATATTGATACAATCAACCTAGAATTGATTTTGGCTGATCTTGAGTCAATTAACAAACGTTATGCGCGTGTCGAAAAGATCGCTCGTACTCAAAAGATAAAGATTCTGTGGCAGAGTTTAATATTCTTCAAAGATTAAACCTGTTCTAGAAGATGGTAAGTCTGCACGTACGATTGATTTTACTGAGGAAGAGCAAAATTGTTAAAGGGACTCTTCCTCTTGACAACAAAACCAGTACTTTATGTGGCTAACGTTGATGAAGACCAGAAGTCGCAAATCCTGATGATATTGATTATGTCAAACAAATTCGTGAGTTTGCAGCGACTGAAAATGCAGAAGTAGTTGTTATCTCGGCACGTGTTGAGGAAGAAATTTCTGAATTGGATGATGAAGACAAAGAAATGTTCTTGGAAGACCTTGGTTTGACAGAATCAGGAGTTGATAAACTGACACGCGCAGCCTATCACTTGCTTGGCCTAGGAACTTACTTTACTGCTGGTGAGAAAAGAAGTGCGTGCTTGGACCTTTAAACGCGGCATCAAGGCTCCACAAGCAGCAGGAATTATCCACTCTGACTTCGAGAAAGGCTTTATCCGCGCTGTAACAATGTCATATGACGATTTGATTAAATATGGTTCTGAGAAAGCTGTTAAGGAAGCTGGTCGCCTTCGTGAAGAAGGAAAAGAATATGTTGTTCAAGATGGCGACATCATGGAATTCCGTTTCAACGTTTAGAAAATAAAAAATAGTGCACAAGGCTGAAAAGTATTTTTCAGTCCTTTTGCTGTTTATCAAAGAGGAGAAATAATGACAAAATTAGTAGTTGGCTTGGGAAATCCCTGGTTCAAAATACCATGAGACACGTCACAATGTTGGGTTTATGGCTATTGACCTAATGGCTAAGGAACTGGGATTAACCTTTTCTGAAGAAAAGACCTTTAAGGCTGAAGTGGCTTCGACCTTTTTAAACGGTGAAAAGGTTTATTTTGTGAAACCAACGACCTTTATGAATCTATCTGGTCTAGCTGTGAGAGCACTGCTAGCTTATTACAATATTCCCATGGAGGATTTTATCGTTATTTACGATGACTTAGATATGGAAGTTGGGAAATTGCGCTTTCGTCAAAAAGGTTCAGCAGGTGGTCATAATGGGATTAAATCTATCATTGCTGAAACTGGCACTCAAGAATTTGACCGTATAAAAATTGGTATTGGCCGCCCACAGAAAGGAATGACGGTCGTTAATCATGTTCTTGGAAAATTTAGTGAAGATGATTATGCCACAATTTTACTGACTTTAGACAAGGTAGAGACGGCCCTCAATCATTACCTTAAAAACAAATGATTTCGAAGACACTATGAGGCGTTATAATGGCTAATACACTATTAGATCTTTTTGAGAAGAATCATCAATTGCTTGAGTGGCGTGATAAAGTAACCTTATTGAGTAGGCAGTTGGTCATGGGATTTTCTGGTTCCAGCAAGGCAGTTGTCATGGCATCTGCCCTTTCTGAGCAGGTTCCCAAGATTCTAATAGTTACTTCAACACAAAATGAAGCTGAGCAACTAACAGGAGATTTGTCAGCTATCTTAGGAGAGGATAAGGTTTATTCTTTTTTTGCAGATGATGTAGTAGCTGCAGAGTTTATCTTCGCTTCACCAGAAAAGAACCCATTCTCGTCTCGAAAGTCTTAACTTTTTAATGGATGAAGAGGCAAGTGGGGTCTTGGTTACAAGTTTAGTTGGTACTAAGTTACATTTGCCTAATCCTGGGTTTATAAGGACTCTCGAATCGACTTAGTACTAGGGAAGGAACATGATTTAGAGGCTCTCAGTAGGCATCTGAACGCATATTGGGTACCAAAGGGTAGAGCAAGTTCTTTCACCTGGTGAGTTCAGTCGTAGAGGGGGATATTTTAGATATTTATGAACTGACTGCAGAGCTTCCCTACCGATTAGAGTTTTTTGGAGATGAGATTGATGGTATTCGTCAGTTTGATAGCGATAGTCAGAAATCTTTAGACAATTTAGAGCATGTTATCGTATCACTGGCAGATGATATTATCTTAACAAGAGAAGATTACCAACGTGCTGAGAAGGCCCTAGAAAGTGCGGTCTCAAAGGCAGACGGTTCTCATAAGGCTTACCTTGAGGAGGTTCTGTCGGTTACGATTGATGGTCATCGCCATAAAGATTTACGTAAGTTTTTGTCTCTCTTTTATGACAAAGCTTACACCTTATTTGACTACCTTCCAAAAGGAAGCTCCTGTATTCATTGATGATTTTCAAAAGATAGTGGACCGCCATGGACGTCTTGAGTTGGAGGTGGCTAATCTTTTAACTGAGGATCTTCATCAGGGCAAGTCTCTGAGTCATCTAAATTACTTAGTGGATTCATTTAAGACTTTACGTAACTATCAGCCAGCTAGTTTCTTTTCGAATTTTCATAAGGGATTGGGAAATCTTAAATTTGATAAGTTGTATCAATTCACGCAATACCCTATGCAGGAGTTTTTCAACCAATTTCCATTACTGATTGACGAAATACATCGCTATACCAAGAATAAGGCAACAGTTATTTTACAAGTGGGGTCTGAGAAGCAACTTAAATCTTTGAAGGAAACCTTGGAAGAATATGATTTAGATTTACCCCTTAGTAGTTTTGGAGATTTGATACCTCATAAGCCTCAGTTAGTTTTAGGAAACTTATCGAATGGTTTTTACTTTGCAGATGAAAAGCTTGTTCTTGTCACTGAACGTGAGATTTTTCATAAAAAAGTAAAACGTCGTACGCGTGCTAACCAGTCATATTTCTAATGCTGAGCGTCTTAAAGATTACAATGAACTTGAAAAAGGTGATTATGTTGTACACCAGACTCATGGTATAGGTCAATTTAAAGGTATTGAGACTATTGAGATTAAAGGGGTGCACCGTGACTACTTGACCATCCAATATCAGGATGCTGCAACAATTTCTCTACCTGTTGAGCAGATTGAGAGTCTCTCTAAGTATGTATCAGCGGACGGGAAAAGAGCCTAAAATTAATAAACTCAATGATGGGCGTTTCCAAAAGACCAAACAAAAAGTAAGCAAGCAAGTAGAGGATATTGCCGATGATCTCTTAAAACTTTATGCCGAGCGAAGTCAACTTAAAGGATTTGCTTTTTCACCAGATGATGATAATCAAAGGGATTTCGAAGATGATTTTCCTATGCTGAGACAGTGGATCAACTGCGTTCCATTAAGGAAATTAAAGGCGGACATGGAGTCAGACAAACCTATGGATCGTCTCTTGGTTGGGTGATGTTGGTTTTGGTAAGACAGAGGTAGCCATGCGTGCTGCCTTCAAGGCGGTCAATGATGGAAAGCAAGTTGCTATCCTAGTTCCTACCACAGTTCTTGCCCATCAGCATTATATGAATTTTAAAGAGCGTTTTGAAAATCATGCCGTTGAAGTAGATGAACTCAGTCGTTTTAGAAGTAAAAAAGAGCAAAATGAGACTATTAAAAATCTAGCTAAAGGGCGTATTGATATTATTATTGGTACCCACCGCTTGTTGTCTAAAGATGTTAAGTTTTCTGATTTAGGCTTGCTAGTAATTGATGAAGAACAACGTTTTGGCGTGAAGCATAAAGAGAAACTTAAGGAGTTGAAAGCTAAAGTTGATGTCCTTACGCTAACTGCGACCCCTATTCCTCGTACGCTTCATATGTCTATGTTAGGTATTCGTGATTTGTCGATTATTGAGACAGCACCTACCAACCGTTATCCAGTTCAAACTTACGTTATGGAAACCAATCCTGGTCTTATTCGAGAAGCGATATTAAGGGAGATGGATCGAGGTGGCCAGATTTTTTATATTTATAATCGTGTTGAAACCATTGATCAAAAAGTTTCTGAACTACATGAGCTAGTTCCTGAAGCACGTATCGGATTTGTTCATGGTCAGATGAGTGAGGTTATGTTGGAGAATACCCTCTTGGATTTCTTGAATGGTGATTACGATATTTTGGTAGCAACGACCATTATCGAGACAGGGATTGATATCCCCAATGTTAATACGCTTCTCATTGAGAATGCAGATCATATGGGCTTGTCTACTCCTTTATCAGCTGAGAGGTCGTGTGGGACGTAGTAATCGAATTGCCTATGCCTACCTTATGTATCATCCTGACAAAGTGTTGACGGAAGTCTCAGAGAAGCGTTTGGATGCTATTAAGGGATTTACAGAACTGGGATCAGGTTTCAAAATTGCTATGCGTGATTTATCTATTCGCGGTGCCGGGAATATTCTTGGTGCTTCTCAAAGTGGTTTCATCGACTCAGTCGGATTCGAAATGTACTCGCAACTCTTGGAAGAGGCTATCAATAAACGTCAAGGTAAAACTCAGGTTCGTCGAAAGTTCGCCGTAAAGGAAATGCAGAGTTCAATCTCCAGATTGATGCTTACCTCCCTTCTGACTATATTTCTGACGAGCGCCAAAAAATTGAAATTTATAAGCGTATTCGAGAAATTGAGAATCAGAAAGACTACCAAGACCTTCAAGATGAGCTTATTGACCGCTTTGGAGAATATCCAGACCAAGTTGCCTATCTCATTGAGATTGGTCTGGTTAAGGCCTATTTGGATGCTGCCTTTGCAGAATTAGTCGAGCGTAAGAACGATACTATCATCGTTCGTTTCGAAAAAGTCTTCTCTAAAATTCTTCTTGACACAAGACTATTTTGAAGCCATCTCTAAGACGAATTTAAAGGCAAGAATCAGTGATAATCAGGGAAAAGTAGAGATTACTTTTGATGTTCGTAACAAGAAAGACTATGAAATTCTTGAGGAATTAAAGAATTTTTGGACAGACATTTATGGAAATTAAAGAAACGTAAAGAAAAAAAAGAAGCTTAAGGAAAGTTTAAGTAAGTTTCTCTATACTATAAAACATCCTAAAACTTTTCTTTTTCATAAATCTCCTGAGAGGATCGACTAGTGTCGATTCCTCTTATTTTTGTACTTAAAAAGGCTTTAGTCCCCTATTTTCTAAAAAAAATGCTATCATAGAAGAGATATCCTAACGGAAAGGAAACAGTAACATTGAGATTAGACAAATATTTAAAAGTATCACGAATTATCAAACGCCGTCCAGTTGCTAAAGAAGTAGCTGATAAAGGACGTATAAAAGTAAATGGTGTACTCGCTAAGTCATCTACAGATTTAAAAATTGGTGACCAAGTGGAAGTTCGTTTTGGAAATAAACTTTTAACTGTCCGTGTTCTAGAAATGAAAGACAGTACGAAAAAAGAAGATGCAGCAAAAATGTACGAGATTATAAGTGAAACAAGGATTGAAGCAGATGAGCAAGAAGCCTAATATTGTACAACTTACGAACGATTACATTGATAATGCCAATCAAGAGCAACGATTAGAGCGTGCCGAACACGAACAAAGGAATCGCTTTATGGGGTGGATTCTTTTTGTGGTTGTTTTACTCTTTATCTTGCCAACCTTACAATCTGGTTGAACCTATATGAATATCAAACAGCAAGAGAAGGAAGTCTTGTCGCTTCAGAAAGACTATGATAAATTGTCGGATCAGACAAAGGAACGAAAGGATTTGGCTAAGAAACTTAAGGATGATGCTTTCGCCGAGAAATATGCGCGTGCTAAGTACTATTATTCACGTGAAGGAGAGTCAATCTATCCTGTACCAAGCTTATTACCCTAATGAAAGATTTACTAAAAACTGTAGAAACTTTTTTTAACCTATTCAGAAGCCAAGTTAGAGGAACTATCAGAAAAAAATCAGCAACTTAAAACGGAATTACCGAGGAAAGAGGGGGTGAAGAAACAAGCATGAAAAAGCTCTTAATAGCTGCAACTGCTGTGCTTGTATCTTCTAGCCCTATATTCCTACTTCCTATGGAGAAAGGAGCTAACTCTGACCCAAAACAGGTCCAAAAATTGACTCAAAATACTATAGCTAGCTTGACTCAATTTAAACAGATTCCTAAAAACCCAAAACGATAACAACTATCCTAACTTATAAGAACAAGGATTTAACAGAATTTAAAACCAGTATCCAAGCAGATACCAAACTATCGATTTCTGCTATTTTTTGGAATGCTAAAGGTGAGCCTGTTTTCCAACTTCAAGATGGTGATTTTGTAGCCGCTAGTCAGAAATCAATTATTGATGATAGTATCTATAATCAAAAAACCGGTAGATATGACCTTCTGGACTAAAGATGGTTTAACGGTATACAAAGACCCTTACGTTTTAGGAACTGAAAAAGCTGACTCCAAACTCGCTAGTTTTAAACCCATTAAGGTTAGCCGAGCTGCCCAGACGCATGCTGGAGGGACTTACTATTTAGCAGACGGAGAGGGTTGGATTAATGCTTCTGATTTGTCAACTACAGATAATCGCATCGAGGCTGTCCAAAAAGTCCTTAATGAGAAGTATAACAATCAAGAGCACATCTCAGTTTATGTCAAGCAGCTTGATACAGACCGCGTAGCAGCCATCAATGACGAAAAAAGCATGTATGCAGCTAGCATAGCCAAGCTGGGAGTACTGTACTTATTATGCACAGGAACGTCTGTCTCAAAAGAAATTATCATTATCCAGATGAGTATCAATATACCTCTGCTGTGAATGGTTTTCCAGGTGCCTATGATCCAGATGGTTCTGGAAAGATTAGTAAGATGCCTGATGATAAGAATTATAGCTTGGAAAACTTGTTAAAGGCTGTAGCCCAAAACTCAGATAATGTAGCGACAAATATCTTAGGCTATTATGTAGCCAATCAGTATGATAAGGCCTTTCCAAAAAATCAGTAGATAAGGCGTCAGCGACCTCATGGAATATGGATAAAAAAGAGTTGACTGCTAGAGCAGCAGGTACTTTGATGGAGGCTATTTATAGGCAAAATGGGGATATTATTAATTATCTTTCAAGTACAGACTATGATGGCGAACGTATTTCAAAAAATATTGATGTCCCCGTTGCACATAAAATAGGGGATGCCTACGATTTTAAACATGATGTCGCTATTGTCTATACAGATTCTCCCTTTATTCTATCGATTTTTACAGATAAAGAAGGCTATGACAAATCACCTCAATTGCAGATGATGTTTATGGAATTTTAAAATAATGACAGAAAAATTGTTGCAAATGATGCAAGAAAAAGGTTATTTTAACCAGCACAAGAAAGTTTTAGTAGCAGTATCAGGTGGAGCAGACTCGATGAGTTTGCTGCACTTTTTGTATAACCATCAAAAAGATTTGGATATTCAGCTGGGCATTGCTCACGTTAACCATAAGCAACGGCAAGAGTCGGAGTACGAAGAAAAGTATTTACGTCATTGGGCAAAGGAACATAAGGTACCTTTTCACTACAGCGCATTCTCAGGAAAGTTTTCAGAAAATGCTGCCCGTACCTTTCGCTATGAGTTTTTTAAGCGGGTCATGAAAGATTATGATTACTCTGCTCTTGTAACAGTTTCCCCATCATGCAGATGAAGCAGAGACGATTTTTATGAGACTGTTGAGAGGAAGTCGTTTAAGACACCTGACAGGAATTTCAGCTATCAGACCATTTGGCATTGGTCAGATTATTCGTCCCTTTTTGCATCTTACGAAAGATCAGCTTCCCGTAACTTTCCATTTTGAGGATAGTAGTAATACGTCACTAGCCTATCTTCGGAATCGCATCAGACTGTCCTATCTTCCTACCTTATCTCAGGAAAATCCTAAATTTAAGGAGCACCTTTGTCTTTTAGCCGAGGAGATTGGTCTTATGAAGCAAGCTTTAGGGGAGTTAACAAAGGATATTACTATTACTGATTTATCTGTTTTTCAGCAACAGTCAGATCCTGTCCAGCTCTTTCTTCTTCAAAATTATTTAGACTCCTTTCCTGATTTACAGCTTTCTAAAGGCCAATTTAATCAATTGATAAGTTATCTAAGGAAAAATGGTTCAGGAAAGATTCCCCTAAAAAATGGTTACGAACTAGTAAAAACACAGACTTCTTTCCTAATAAGGAAAGAAGAGGCTATCTCTTTATCCCCTTCTTGTCTCTTAGAATTTGGAAAATCTGTTGAGTTTGAGAATTATACCTTGACTTTTTCAGAATTCAATGACGTTTCTAACTCAGATACTATTAGTATTTGGTCAGATTCCCCAATAGTGATTCGTCATAGAAAAGAAGGCGATAAGATTGACCTTGGTAGTCACCATAAAAAAAGTTAAGACGACTATTTATAGACAATAAGATTTTAGAGAAGGATCGTCAAAAAGCCATTATAGGAGAACAAGATGATCAGATTATTTTTCTTTATGTTGCTGGGCGTCTCTATTTGAAAAAAAGACCTGAAAATGCTATACTTTATGGCACTGTAGTCATTTATAAGAATTTCTAATCAAATACCATGTTCAAATAACGATGATTGAAGTAAAAGTGGTATAATAACAGAATATTGACTTCGAGAAAGGGAACCCAAATGTTAAAAAGATAAAAAAGTCCTCTTTTCCCAAGAGGATATCGTAGCTAAAACTAAAGAACTAGGACAACAATTGACAGAGGATTATGCGGGGAAAAATCCTTTACTAGTTCACTGGTTTTGAAGGTGCTGTTCCATTTATGGCAGAACTTATCATCAAACATATCGATATTCCATATTGAGACATGGACTTTATGGTCGTTCTGCTATGGTGGTGGAACTGTCAAAGCAGTGGTGAAGTAAAGATTCTTAAAGATGTTGACACTAATGTTGAAGGACGAGACATCATCTTTATTGAAGATATCATTGATACAGGTCGTACGCTCCTTTATCTTCGA
>SCPN01000354.1_pt1 | contig 55192 bp, 48 predicted proteins | sample 6106831 | NCBI WGS metagenome assembly SCPN01 (sample SAMN10720447, study PRJNA508395) | human gut metagenome | isolation source: Participant 1, 0 month | reverse complement strand
GGGAATACTTTCATATGAATACACTGATCAAAACCATCGAAGATCTTTCCTGAACGCATGGCCGTCTCACCAGATCGAGCTGTACGACGGATGGATTCTTCGTTTTTCTTATTTTTATACACACCGGACCAACAGCGTCGAAGCAGATCGGGCCGTCCACGATTCCGGTGGAGGGTGCAGTACTTGTGAGGAGATCTACCGTCGCTGGGGTACACCGGCAATTTTCAAGATCAGTCCGCTTGTCAATCCGGGCTTTGATGCAATGCTCGCCGACCGCGGCTATGTAGTCCAGCACACGACGCACGTCATGACAATGGATCTGGCGAACTTTGCCAAAAAGGATCCTGCCGTTGCCGTGACCGTCAGCAGCTTTATCCCGCCGAAATGGATTGACAGCCTCTTTGCTTTAAAGAGCACGACGAACGTGATGCACCGTATGGTCGTTCCTTCGATGTACCGCGCCATTCCAAAAGAAACCATCTGTACCTCCATCCAGGATGAAACCGGAACAATCGTTGCCACCGGCCTTGGCATCCGCGACCGCGATTACGTCGGTGTCTATGCCATCCATGTGCATCCTGCGTACCGCCACCGCCACTACGCTTCCTCGATCTGCCGCACAATCCTCTCCGAGGGAATCCGGCTCGGTGCAACGAAAGCGTATCTTCAGGTTGTCGAGGGAAACACGCCTGCGATCACACTGTATGAATCGCTCGGTTTTTCCTATCTCTATACCTACTGGTTCCGCGCGAAGAACGTGGTCTGATTTTCGTCTGATTTCACATAAAAAAGCATAGCAAAACGGCATGTCAAAATTTTCTGACATGCCGTTTTGCTCTATGTTCATGCTATAAGTGCAGTAAGATTATTCAGCAAAAGGACTGCTTAAATATTTTTCAACGCCGTCCATGGCTTCGCTCTCGTCTTTTCCGTTTGCGGTCACGGTAACTTCCTCGCCATTGTCCAGACCAAGTGTCATCATACCCATAATGCTCTTCGCATTTACTTTTTTTCTGCCGCTCTCGACGTAGATTTCACTTTCGTACTGGCTCGCTACCTGTACCAGCATGGCAACTGGTCTCGCCTCCAGGCCGCTTGAAAGACGAATTGTGATTGGTTTCTTAATCATAATACTTCTCCTCCTTGTTTCCTTCGCAAATCTTCTGCAATCTCTTTTAGTTTCCTTAATCTATGATTAACTCCGGATTTACCAACAACCGGCGTTAACATCTTGCCCAGTTCCAGAAGCGATGCTTCCGGGTATTGTAAGCGGAGCCTTGCCATCTGCTCCAGCGGTTCCGGCAGAGAAGAAAAGCCTGTGGTTTCTTCGATATACCGGATATCTTCGATCTGGCGGATCGCCGCGCTGACCGTTTTGTTGATGTTGGCAGTTTCACAGTTCACCTTTCGGTTGACACTGCCGCGCATTTCTTTTAAGATCCGCACGTTTTCCAGATTCATAAGTGCGATGTTGGCTTCCATGATGCCAAGCATCTCCACAATCTGTGCGCCTTCTTTCATATAAACCACATGGTGGTTTTTCCGGAGAACGATCCGTGCATCAATTCCAAAGCTTTTCAGAAGTTCCTGCACCTGTTCTGCTCTCGGCGCATCGGGGCAGACAATTTCGAGATGGTAAAACCGGTTGGGATCGCTGATAGAACCGGACGCTAAAAATGCGCCCCGCAGAAATGCCCGTTTGCAGCACTGACGCTGTACCACAACAGCCGGAATCGGCATTGTTAACTGCCGGTCTGTCTCGTGTAACTTCACTGCCTGCAGAATCTGACAGGTTTCTTCCCTGTCATTTGCGCGGATCAGATACGTATTTTCCTTCTGATTCAGCTTAACTGCAAGCTCTGCCTCTATATTAAATGTTTTTTTCAATAAAGTAAAGTACTTTCTTGCCACATACGCATTCTCTGTCTGAATCCGTATCGTCCCGTCCTTCTCGGAAATCTGTCCGCAGAGTGACAGGATCGCCGCTGTTTCCGCAATCTGGCAGTGGCGTGCCGTCGGAAGATGTCTCGATAATTCCTCTTTTACCTCGCTTGAGAATGACATCCTTCCACCTCTAAATTCCTTTTCGGATGGCGTCTTTTTCCAGATCCCGGTGCTCAATCCGGATTCCATAGTCCTTCGCGTTGGAAAGACGCCGGTACAGCTCGTTGGCAAGGGTTACGGAACGGTGTTTTCCGCCGGTGCAGCCGATGCTGATAATGAGCTGATGCTTGCCCTCGGAAATATAATTCGGAATCAGAAAACGGATCATATCCTCTAATTTTTCCGCAAACACCTGCGCTGTCTCAAATCCCATCACATAATCCCGCACCGGAGCATCGTTGCCGGAGAGCGGGCGCATGCCTTCTACGTAGTAGGGATTCGGCAGGAACCGCACATCGAAAACAAGGTCCGAATCCGCCGGGATTCCGTATTTGAATCCAAATGAGAGCACGGTAATCATCAGATTTTTGAATTTCTGATCCTGCACGAAAATCTTATCGAGCTCCGCTTTCAGCTCTCTTGTGAGAAGCTGGCTCGTATCGAGAATGTAGTCCGCATCTTTTTTCAGGAACTCAAGTGCTTTGCGCTCTTTTCTAATTCCCTCATCCACCCGTCCAAGGCCTGCCAGCGGGTGCGTTCTTCTCGTCTCTTTGTATCGTTTGACCAGCACGTCATCGGACGCGTCCAGAAACAGGATCTCATAGCAGATTCCGTTGATGCTCATCCACTCCAGAACATTCTGCAGGTCCGGGAGCGCCTGGCCGCTTCGGATATCGATTCCGACTGCCACTTTCTGGATTTCTCCGGAAGTACCGTCGGCGGTAAGCTGTGCAAATTTTTCAACCAGCGGGATCGGAAGGTTATCGACGCAGAAATATTCCGCGTCCTCCAGCATTTTCAACGCTGTACTTTTTCCCGCACCGGACATGCCGGTCACAATTACAAAACGCATGTTTTTTCTCCTTTGGTGGATAACGAAAATCAGAATTCCCCGAGGAACTGGATTTCCGGCTCAAGCTGTACGCCAAACTGTTCTTTTACTTTTGCCTGGATCTGACGGATCAGTTCCATCACATCCGATGCGGTTGCACCACCTGCATTGATCAGAAAGCCGCAGTGTTTTTCCGATACTTTTGCACCGCCGACTGCGTAGCCGGAAAATCCGGCATCCATCACAAGCTTGCCTGCAAAATAGCCTTCCGGCCGCTTGAATGCGCTGCCGGCGCTCGGATACTCGAGCGGCTGTTTCTCTACCCGCTTGTTTTTCAATTCCTGCATGCGGGCAAGAATTTCTTCTTTATCTCCCGGAACAAGCATAAGTTCTGCTCCAAGTACGACGTAGCCTCTGTCTTTGATGACGCTGGCACGGTAGCCGAAGCCGAGCTCTTCTTTTTCCAGTTTCCGGATCTCACCTTCTCTTGTGAGTACAGTGACATTCTGTACAATATCCTTCATCTCTCCGCCGTAGGCTCCCGCGTTCATACGGACGCCGCCGCCTAAAGTTCCAGGGATTCCGGAGGCAAACTCCATACCGGAAAGACCGGCTTCTCTTACCGCCCGGCTGATGGATACGAGCATGCTTCCGGCTTTCGCCCGGATTCTGTTTCCTTCCACTTCGATTCCCTGAAAGTTTTTGTAAACCGAAAGAATCACACCGTGGTAGCCCTCGTCACTTACAACGAGATTGCTGCCGTTTCCGGTGACGAACCACGGGATCTCTTTTTCTTCGCAGAGAGCCACGATTTTTCTAATTTCTTCTTCTGTATGAGGAGCGACGAAATAATCTGCCGGACCGCCCACACGGAAGGTCGTATGATTTTTCATCGGTTCTGCGGTCTGTACCGCATCTTCCCCTGCAATTGCATAAAGTTCTCTGACAATCTCTTCTTTGATCACGATTTTTACCCTTTGCCGCATCTGCGGCCGAACATTTCATTACGAATTACTACGAATTACAGATTATACTTTTTAGACGCGAAAGCAGCCGACATCCCTCACTTCTTCGTTCGTTCTGCCAGCCGCTGTTTTTCTTCTTCGTCTGCCCGCCTTTTTGCAGGCTCACGGGGTATTCTACCACGAACCCTCAAAAAGTGCAACGAACTTTTTCGTTCCGGCTCTTTTTTCTATCAGATCTTCCGGATTGGTATCATTTCCTACATCAGACAGTCTTTTCCATGGATTCTCGCCGGGGTGACAAGCACCATCTGATTCATGAGATTTTCTTCTGAAAGAACAGCAACGCGCAGATATTCTCTCGTGTGTCCCGTCCAGTAATGGACGCCGTCGATCTCGACTTCTTCTTCCATGAGCACTTCCAGCTCTTTTCCGAGGAAGCCTTCCATATATTCCTGTCTCCGTCTCTCGTCCAGTTCCAGCAGAACGTGGCTGCGCTTCGTCTTCTCCTGCTCCGGAATCTGGCCTGCCATCGCTGCGGCGCGGGTGCCTTCTCTTCTCGAATACTTGAAGATGTGAGTCTCGAAGAAATGAATGTCCTCGACAAAGGCGCGCGACTCTTCAAACTCCTCCTCACTCTCCTGCGGGAAACCGACAATCACATCGGTCGTCAGCGCCGGATTTCCATATACCTTACGCAGCAGATCGCATTTGTGTTTGTATTCTTCTGCGGTATATTTCCGGTTCATCCGCTTCAGTGTTCCATTGCTTCCGCTCTGCAGCGAAAGATGGAAATGCGGGCACTACCTTCGGCATTGCGGCGATCGCCTCTGCAAACTCTTCGGTGATGATGCCCGGCTCCAGGGATCCGAGACGGATTCTTCTGATGCCGTCCACTGCATCAACAGCGCGGATCAGGTCGAGCAGCGTCTCTTTTTCGCCCTCTGGGAAATCGAGTCCGTAGGAGGAAAGGTGGATACCGGTCAGCACGACTTCCTGGTATCCGGCCTCCACCAGACGTTTTACTTCTTCTACCACATCACTCTGGCGGCGGCTTCTGACTCTGCCGCGCGCGTACGGGATAATACAATAAGTACAGAACTGATTGCATCCATCCTGTACTTTCAGGAATGCGCGGGTGTGCTCCGCCGTTTTGCTGATCGAGAGTGTCTCGTACTCACGGTTGTGTGTCATATCCACGAGGAAGCTCTTACACTCCGCGTCGGATGGTTTTCCACCATCCTCACGTTCTGCCAGAAAGTTTTCCAGAATATCCACAAGATCTTTCTTCTTATTATTTCCGATGATCAGATCAATCGCCGTATCCTCTTCGAGTTTTTCCCCAGCCGCCTGCACATAACAGCCGCAGGCCACGACAACCGCATCGGGATTCATCTTTTTCGCTTTGTGCAGCATCTGCCGCGATTTCCGGTCCGCAATGTTCGTCACGGTACACGTATTGATAATGTAAACATCCGCTCCCGGTGCAAAAGGCACGATCTCGTACCCTCTGTTTTCGAGGAGCTGCTGGATGGCTTCCAGCTCATATGCGTTCACTTTACACCCAAGATTATGCAAAGCTACCGTTTTTTTCATGCCATACTCCTTTCTTCTTCATCTTTATTATTAAAAATCACGAAGATTCCACTTTATCTTTGTATGTTTTCGCATTGACTTTTTCCCCTCCAGACGGTAAGATAAAGCTGTTAAATGAGGGTAATAAATAATGTTAACCAAATAACAGGGAGGATTACAAACATGAAAACAGTACAGATTTCTCTTAATTCTATCGACAAAGTAAAATCTTTCGTCAACGACATTTCCAAATTCGATTTTGATTTCGATCTGGTATCCGGAAGATACGTAATCGACGCAAAATCCATCATGGGAATCTTCAGCCTCGACCTTTCCAAACCGATCGACCTGAACGTCCATGCTGATGGAGATGCTCTTCAGACCGTACTTGATGTTCTTGCTCCGTACATTGTATAATTACGATAGAACATAAGGGCCGCGCACTCGCCGCGGCTCTTTTTTTGTCTTTGTTTATCATCAGGACCGGATCTTGTTTTTCAGAACCCCCAAAACAAGATCCGGCCTTTTTGTTCTTTAAAGCAAGTTTTCCTTAGCAGACCTCGATCGTCTCTGCGGTAGAAACTGCGCGTTCCATCATCTCATCGATCACGTCGTCCAGATGGCGCTCGGAGCATTTGATGACATTCAGGTTCGGTTTTGTCACCGGATGCTTTGCAACGAAGATCGTGCAGCAGTCCTCATACGGCAGAACGGATGTCTCGTACGTACCGATTTTTTCGGAAATATCGACGATCTCCTGCTTGTCAAAACCGATCAGCGGACGGAATACCGGCATGGTGCAGACTTCGTTGGTAACGGCGAGGGAATGCATCGTCTGGCTTGCCACCTGTCCGATACTCTCTCCGGTGATCAGGCCAAGGCATTTGTCCTGACGTGCAAACGCTTCTGCGATCTTCATCATATAACGGCGCATGATGATGGTCAGCTCGTCGTGCGGGCATTTTTCGTAGATTGCAAGCTGGATCTCGGTGAAGTTGACCACATGCAGACGGATCGGGCCGCTGTAGCGTGCAACGAGTTTTGCAAGATCCACAACCTTCTGTTTGGCTCTCTCGCTGGTGTATGGCGGAGCATGGAAGTAAACCGCATCGATCTTCACACCGCGTTTTGCGATCATGTATCCGGCAACCGGACTGTCGATACCGCCGGAAAGCAGCAGCATGGCCTGTCCGTTTGTGCCGACCGGCATACCGCCAGGGCCTGCGATGCTCTCGCAGTACAGATAAATCTTCTGACGCAGCTCGACGTTCAGATAGATATCCGGCTCGTGAACGTCTACTTTGAGGTTCGGGCAGACGTCGAGGATGCGGCCGCCCAGCTCGCAGTTGACTTCCATTGTGTGCATCGGATAGTTTTTGTTCGCACGGCGTGCGCATACCTTAAAGGTTTTCTCCTCGGTCGGGTACAGCTCTTTCACGTAGGAAACCACTGCCTCTGCCAGATCTTCAAAGCCGGTGTCCTCTAAAATGACAACCGGGCAGATCTCGGCGATACCGAAAACTCTTGTCAGCGCATCGACAGCGCCCTCGTAATCAAAGTCTCCTTCGGTGTTGACATAGATTCGTCCCATCTCACGGGTGACCTGGAAATTTCCGTCTACCGGGGCAAGCGCGTGCTCCATCTGTACGCAGAGTGCTTTTTCGAACAGATGACGGTTCTTTCCTTTAATACCGATCTCGGCATATTTTACCAGAAATGCTTTGTACATCATCGTTTTTTATTCTCCTTTTTTCTCAGCCAGATCGCGGAAGAACAGAGGATATTCCTCAGAAAATTTCTTCAGGATCAGTTCAGATACCTGACGCATCTGCGGATGTGCGGCGTTGGCGCTTCGAAGCCGGATAAAGTGGCGCCACTCTCTTAAGTTCATGGTCATGACGATCTCGGTTTTCAGGGAGTTCGGAAGAATGCTTCTTGCCTCCTCCGGCTTTGCTCCGAGTTCGAGCATCTGGAAGTAATACTGCTCTGCAGCTTCCATTGCTTTCTGCCATACCTCGTATTTTTTACGGTCGTTCTCGTCGTCCAGATCATAGGAAAATCCGGTTGCCAGGTCGATACAGGTGATCTGGTTTCCAAATTTATCTTTCGAATAGTTACAGTAGCGGGTGCTCTCCTGGCTGTAGCTTGCGATACGGTGGCGGACGATCTCATGGGTCACGCCGCGGTCGCACGTTACTAGTGATGGAGCCGTGCTCAATGACGGATTCATGGCCGCGTTTGATGATGCCTGCGATGAATTTCTCTGCAGTGCCTTCTCCAATGCGCTCCTCGCTCTTGTAGCAGACTCTTCCGATTTTCTCGATCCGGCGCAGCATATCCTCGTAGGATTCGGTGCTCAGGATTTCAATTTCCGGCTGTATTGTAATCATAATTTTCCTCTTTCTATTATTTCCTGGTAAATCTGCGCAGCATCGGCAGTACCGCGCGCAGCGTATCCAGGGTGTAATCAATCTGTTCCAGTGTCGTAAATTCGCTGAAGCTGAACCGCACGGCAGACTCCATCTCGGCTTTCGATGCGCCGATGGCAGTCAGCGTCGGGCTTCCGGCTCTCTTGTGTGATGAGCAGGCGCTTCCGGCGGAAACGTAGATCTGGCGGTCCTCCATCGTGTGCAACAGCACTTCACTGCGCACATTTAAGAATGATGCATTGACAATCTGCGGCGCACTCTCTTCTTCCGGCATGCCATGGATGACCACATCGTCCAGCTCCCGTAAGCCTTCGATCAGACGGCGTTTGCAGGCACGCATCTGCGCGGTCTGCTCGTCAAAATGCTTGTAAACGATCTCAGCGGATTTCGCAAGGCCTGCGATGCCCGGCACATTGTCGGTTCCGGAACGCATGCCGTTCTGCTGGCCGCCGCCTAAGATCAGCGGACGGATTTTTACTTTCTCATCAATATATAAAAAGCCGCTTCCCTTCGGTCCGTGGATCTTGTGGCCGCTCACGGAGAGCATGTCGATGCCCATCCGTTTCGGATAAATCCGGTATTTGCCGAACGCCTGGATCGCATCGACATGAAAATACGTTTTCGGATTTTTCGCCTTGATTCTGCGTCCGATCTCCCCGATTGGCTCAACAGCACCGATCTCATTGTTGACATACATAATCGAAACGAGAATCGTCTCCGGCGTGATCGCTTCTTCGAGTTCGTTCACATCCACAAGGCCTTCTTTATTTACCGGCAGGCGCGTAATACAGAACCCCTGCTCCTCCAGAAATGCCAGCGGTGCCGACACGGCCGGGTGCTCGATCGCGCTTGTGATGATGTGGTTTCCCGTTCTCTTATTTGCCATTGCTGTTCCGACGAGCGCCCAGTTGTCGGACTCTGTGCCACCGGAGGTAAAGAAAATTTCTTTTTCTTTGACTTTCAGAATCTTTGCCAGCGTTTCCTGGGCGGTTCTGATATATTGTTCTGCTTCTACCCCTTTTTGATGCATCGCAGACGGATTTCCATAATGATTTACCATCAGATCACAGACGAGATCTGCGGTTTCCTGATAAACACAGGTGGTTGCGGAATTGTCCAGATATGCTTCCATTATCTTGTTCGTTCCCTTCCTTCTAAAAGATACACCAGAATGGAAAGTACGGTCATTCCGGCTGTTTCCGTGCGCAGAATACGCTTTCCGAGCGTAATCGGCTCTACCTTTTCCTTCATGGCCATTTCCACTTCCGCTTCGTCGATGCCGCCCTCCGGTCCGATCAGGATCGCAATAGATTCACCCGGTTCAATGGATTCCAGAATTCTTCTCGTTCCTTCCATCCCCTCTGCGTTCTCATACGGCATCAGGCGAACGTCTGATTCTGCCATCATTGCAAGCGCCTGCTGAAATGTAACAGGCATGTGTACCGTCGGAATCTGCATCCGTTTGGACTGCTTTGCCGCACCAAGCGCGATCGTCTGCCAACGCTCTGCTTTCTTTTCCGCCTTTTTCCGGTCCAGCTTCACAACGCAGCGTTTCATCTCCACCGGAACAATTTCCGTCGCACCAAGTTCCACTGCTTTTTGGATGATCAGTTCCATTTTGTCACCTTTTGGCAGACCCTGAAACAGTACAATTCCGGACGGGAGTTCTCTGTCTGCTGCTGTGACTTCTTCTACTGCGGCAAGAACCTCCCCTTCCGGGAAATCCGAAACGGCACAATGATATTCCTTTTCGCCTCCGGTACTGACCAGTATTTTTTCGCCCGGCCGCATGCGGAGCACATTTTTGATGTGATTAACGTCACTGCCCGTGATGTGGACAGTGCCGTCATAAATCTGACTTTCTTCTACAAAAAAACGGTACATGAATCTGTTCTCTTTCTCTTCTGGTGTTTCGCTTTTCTTAATTTACATCGGTTTTCTTGCTGTAACAGAAACCCATTCGCCCTGATGTGTAACTTCAACCACTTCAAGTCCCGCTGCAACGACTGCCTCTTTGACAACTTCCTCTTTCACATCGAGAATGCCGGATGTGATATAAACAGCGCCCGGCTTCATCTGGTGTACGATTACCGGCGTCAGCGGAACGAGAACATCTGCAAGAATATTGGCGGTAACGATATCGTATTTCTCGTATCCGACTCTGTCCTGTACTTCTTTGTCATCAATGATATTTCCGATCATCATATCAAAAGCTTCTACCGGAATTCCATTGACTTCTTTGTTTTCCTCAACCGCAGGAACCGCACACGGATCGAGGTCTGTTCCGACCGCATGACGCGCACCAAGCTTCAGTGCAATAATCGAAAGAATACCGCTTCCGGTTCCGACATCAAGCAGCTCGGTATCCTTTGTCACATATTTCTTTAACTGACGGATGCAAAGCTGTGTTGTCTCATGCATACCCGTTCCAAAGGCTGTGCCCGGATCGATATGGATGATCATTTTATCCCGGTCTTCCGGCTTTACTTCCTCCCAGGACGGGATGATCAGAATGTCGTCCACATAGAACTGGTGGAAATACTGTTTCCAGTTGTTGATCCAGTCCTTGTCCTCTGTCTCAGACTCTATGATGGTGCACTCTCCAAGGTCCAGGAACTCCTGCATTTCTGCAAGTGCCGCGCGGACATCTGCAAGAACCTTCTCCTTGTCCTCATCCACATCGAGGTAAAAATTCAGGTAGGCAATGCCGTCGTCATCCGGAATATCCGGCATGATATCCACGAACATCTGCTGTTTGTCGCTCTCGGTCAAAGGCTGTTTGTCCTGAATTTCCACGCCTTCGATTCCCACATCGGCCAGAGTAGAGATCACAATGTCTTCCACTTCCGATCTTGTTTTTAATGTAAATTTATTCCATTTCATTGTTTAAACTCCTTTTTGCGCTTCTCTTTTCCATACGTTCAAAGAAAACCACATTTATCATACACGATATCGTTCCTGTTGTAAATGTTATTTTCGGCTTTTACGGCCCGTCTCAATCCGAAATCTTTGTCAGAAAGCCATCTTTTTTCGCCTTCTGATAACGCCATACCAGCCCGAGTGTGGATAAAATGCGAACCCCAAGATCTATCAGATTGAACCGGTACAGTGCCGTAAGATCTGCCCCAAGTGCCGTATACAGACGGACACCAAGCAGCGGCAGAACACTGTTGGTCAGCGTTGTAATCATCGTAAAGAGGCTGATCAAAAGCGAACGGTTCTTTTCCGGCGCGGCATTTAAGAGAATCTGTATCGTACAAAGTGCAACGGCACACTGCGGAGCATTCAGAACCGTCATCAGAACAATAAAAGCAACCCCGCGGTACGCCAGGGGCAGATGAGGAGCCAGAATCATGATAACCGGGCAGAAGCAAAGACCGATCCCGGCGAAAATCAGTGCAAAATCCGGCGATTTTTTCCGGACAACCTTCGCGATCATTCCAACTGCCGCAAGCTGACCGATATTGAAAACACCGTTGCAGATGGAAAGTGTCATCTCCGACATTTTACAGTATTTGACCTGTCCTAAATACCACATGCTCCAGTCAAGCTGCCAGGTGATATAGAAAAAGACCACCGGCACGAAAAACCAGCGCAGTGCTTTATTTTTTCCCACACTTGTGATCGCCTCCAGCAGGTCAGAAACAGAAAAACGTGAGGATGCATTTCCCGCTTCTGCCGAAGCTTTGCCCTCCTCCTGCTGTTTCACCGGAATTTTTTTGATTGCAGCGGCCTGCAACAGAACACAGACAGCAGACAAATAAAAGAAGCTTCGGAGTACCAGAAGCTTTCCATCGGCCGTGTGGCATCTTCCCATCAGAATCCCGCAGATCACCGGTGCAAAAATGCCAATCACAAACATGAACTGATTCCGAAAGGCATAGACATCATTTCGCTGTCGCAGCGAAACCGCAGCACCGAACATCGCCTGCCACTGCGCATTGTAGATGGCAAGTGCACCCGCAGTAAATGCCAGCGATACAAAAAACAGATCCATACGTCTCTCGCCGAGTACCGGTACACTGCCAAGAAATGCATAACCGGCACACATCATAAGAAGCGTAAGCAGCGGTATCGTCTTTGTCGACTTCAGATGATCCGCCAGAATTCCAAGCGGCAGCAATGCTGCACACGCTACAATGTTCGGCACCATCTGGATAATGCCGATCTGACTGTCGGTTGCACCCATGTTTGTCGCATACAGATTCAGACCGAAACCGTTAATCGATGTGATATATTGCAGAAATACACCCTCGACGGCAAACAGCAGCATGATCTGCGCAGATGGCGGCATCTTTTTTGCCCGGTAAAACAGACTCTTTTTCATTGCTTCATCCCCCATGCCTTCTTCTGTTGGCTTCACGTTCCTGCCCCCTGCCGGATACGTAAAGATTCTGCTTTCATAATGGCAATTTCATGTTCAAATGTCAACAGAAATACCCGGATCCAATGTGAAAATTTTAACGGCATTTTCTGTCAATATTCACAAAAGAAAAAAGGACATTTTCCCTGTTGAATGCATGGGTTTGGCATAAGAAAAAGGAGCCCCCGTTTTACCTGGGGCTCCGCCTATTGGAAATGTTTATAGCAATCTCAGAAACTATAGCAAGACCAGAAAATAACGCAAAAAAGGCAGTGCTGCAGGGCGCGAATTACAAGGAACGGATTTGAAGGCGTACCGGGGTACGACGAAAATCCGTGACGCAGTAATTCACGTTCTGCAGTGCTGAATTTTTTGCGTTATTTTCTGGTCTTGCTATAGATTCATCTCCCACCGCAGAACGTGTCTTCTTGCCGGAAGAGGATAAAAAAATTCAGAACTGCTTTTTTGCGTTATTTTCGGGGTTTGCTATCAGAATTCGATCTCGCGCAGATATCTGTGCAGCGCATCCTGCCAGGTCGGCAGTTTCTCGAATCCGTTCTCGGTCAGTTTCTCTTTGCTCATGCGGCTGTTGGACGGACGTTTTGCTTTTGCCGGGTACTGGTCAGAGCTTACCGGTGATACACTTACTTTTCCGTAAGCCGGATCGATCTCAGCGGCCTGTTTGAAAATCTCGCAGGCGAACTCATACCAGGAGCAGAGTCCCTCGTTTGTTGCATGGTAGCGGCCGTAGTTCTCTTTCTCTGCCATGTCGACAAGCAGGCGGGACAGGTCGTAGGTGTAGGTCGGGCTTCCTACCTGATCATCTACAACAGTCAGATGATCGTGTGTCTTTCCAAGGTTCAGCATGGTCTTGATGAAGTTCTTTCCGTTCACGCCGAATACCCATGCGATGCGGACGATGTAGAATTTTTTCACCCATTTCTCTACCGCGAGCTCTCCCTCGTATTTCGTCTGGCCGTATACGTTCAGCGGATGACGCTCATCATCCGGCTCCCACGGGCGGGTACCCTGGCCGTCGAATACGTAGTCGGTGGAGATGTAGATCATTTTGCAGTCAAGGTCATGGCAGACTTTTGCGATGTTCTCGGTTCCGACTGCATTGACCTGATGTACTTTTTCTTTTTTGTCATCATCCTCAGCAAGGTCTACAGCGGTCCATGCTGCACAGTGGATTACGACATCCGGGTTTGCTTCGGTAATGACTTTTCTTACGCTTTCTGCATCGGTGATATCCATTTCTTCAATATCAACGCCGATTCCTTCATGACCGCGTTTTGCAAGTTCATTCATGACGTCATGGCCGAGCTGGCCTTTTACACCTGTTACAAATACTCTCATAATGGTTCTCCTTTTTTCTGATTTTGTTATCGTTATGTTTTGTCTGTCTCTTGTTTTTCAGTCTGATTTTCTGTTTGTACCATGAGTATAAAGGATGACGTTATGTCATGGTCAAGCACTTTTTTCAAAAACTGCCCCGGATTTTTCTTCCGGGGCAGTTTTCTTCAACGCTGTTCGCTTTTATTTGTCGATATATTTTCCGTTCATCACATCCATCAAGTACTGGCCGTACTGGTTTTTCTTCAGTGGCTCGATGTCGGTCAGAAGCTGGTCTTTGCCGATCCAGCCGTTCAGGTAACCGATCTCCTCGAGGCACGCAATCTTGCGGTGCTGATGCGTCTCGATGGTTTTTACGAAGTTGGTTGCCTCTACCAGACTCTCATGTGTACCGGTATCCAGCCAGGTAAAGCCCTGTCCAAGAAGCTCAACGTTCAGGCTGCCGTCTTCCAGATAGATCCGGTTCAGGTCGGTGATCTCAAGTTCTCCGCGCGGTGACGGTTTCAGGTTCTTTGCATACTCTACGACTTTGTTGTCATAGAAGTACAGACCTGTAACACAATAGTTTGATTTCGGTTTCTCCGGTTTCTCTTCGATGGAGATGGCTTTTCCCTCGGAGTCAAATTCTACGATACCCCGAAACGCTCCGGATCATCTACATAATAGCCGAATACGGTTGCGCCTTTTCCGGTCTCAGCGTTTTCTACTGCTGCTTTCAGGCGTTTGTTCAGACCGTGTCCGAAGAAGATGTTGTCGCCGAGCACCATGGCAACGGAATCATCCCCGATGAACTCCTCGCCGATGATGAAGGCCTGTGCCAGTCCGTCCGGGCTTGGCTGTACCTTGTAGGAAAGCTGTACACCGAACTGTAAGCAAATGGCCGTCACCGAGCAGTGCCTCGAAACGCGGGGTGTCCTGCGGGGTGGAGATGATCAGGATGTCGCGGATGCCGGCATTCATAAGAACAGACAGCGGATAATAGATCATCGGCTTGTCATAGATCGGGAGAAGCTGTTTCGATGTTACCATAGTTAACGGATAAAGACGTGTGCCGGAACCTCCGGCAAGTACGATACCTTTCATAATTCGTTACTCCTTTTTCGTATATGATACCTCTAGTATAACCTCATTCCCGGAAACGCGTCAACCCGTATCGTAACGTAACCGTTACTGTTCACTCAGCAGTGAAAACTTGCTTGCTTGTTTCGCTGCGTAAGAATGTTTCAGGTGTGAGCAACCCTCCTTTTGCGAAGCAAAACTTTAAATGAGGGTTGCGAATGTTACAGTTCGCTGGGCACCAGTGAACTGTAACACGTAACGGTGTGTGATAACTTTGTGACGTTTCTGTTATCAGCAGCTGTATTTCGTCAGTTTCTGGCGGGAATAGATCGAGCTGTTGCGGTTGAATACGTAGGCCGCGGTGCAGACAATAAAGAAATATGGCAGATAATCGTAGCCAAAAATCTCGCCGCCGATGAAAATAGCCGCCAGTAAGGTATTGGTTCCGCCGCCGAAAACCGCCGCATAGCCAAGCGCCGCGGAAAGCTCCACCGGAATACCGAACAGATTGCCAAGGACTGCTCCCAGGGTTGCTCCGATGGTAAACAGCGGTGTTACCTCGCCGCCCTGAAACCCGGCGGACAGCGTCAGAATTGTCAGGATAAATTTCAGCGCCCAGTCATATGCATATACCTTTTCCCCATGAAATACCGCTTCCACCAGATTCGTTCCAAAGCCGCAATACCGTCCGCGGTACAGAAGCAGGAACAGAATGCTAAGGATAACACCGATGGAGAAAACACGCACCAGCGGATTTTTGATTTTTTCGCCGAGATATTTTTTCGTGTGCTTTAAGCACCAGGCGAAGAGGCCGCCTGTGATTCCAAAAATAATACCAAGTGTAATCAGACGCACCAGCAGGAACGGTGTCAGGCTTTCGCTGATGTGGACAGCCAGATTTTCTTTGCGGATTCCAAGCAGGGAAGCTACAGCGCTCGCAGAGAAAGATGCGGTAAACGCCGGAAGCAGTGCCTCGTACCGCATTTCACCTGCAGCGAGCACTTCTACTGCAAAGATCACAGCTGCAATCGGCGTTCCGAACATGCCCGCAAAGCCGGCAGCCATACCGGTTACCAGAAAGATACCGGGCGCGTTTTTAAACGGTAATTTTTTACCGGCAAAATAGGAAAACACAGCACCGATCTGAACGGCAACACCCTCCCTGCCGGCACTTCCACCGAACAGATGCGTCAACGCCGTTGAGAGCATTGCCAGCGGAATCATGCAAAGCGGAAGCTCTGTCTCCTCCTCATACGCTACATCAAAAATCAGACTCATGCCTCCTTTTCCCCTGCCACCGAATTTCTGATTGACTGCCACGATCACAAGACCTGCCATAGCGAGAAACGGCAGACACCAGAAAAGATGTGCCACGCGAATAGCCGTGACTTTCAAAAGCAGACGGCAGAACAGCGCCTCAATCAGACCGACTGCCGCACCGAGCGGAACGCCGGTCACACCGAGCAGCAGCAGGGCGCCGTAGGTGCGAAGGGATTTCTTCAGTTCTTCTTTCATTCTCTTTCTCTCCTTTTCGAATTCTGCTGTTATCATATCACGAAGCGGACAGATTGTGAACTATGGATACCTTTTCCTCCATACTCTTTGCCAGTGCGTCGGCAAATTTTTCCTGCATCCGGATTGCTTCTGTCATCTCCTGCTCCGTAAACTGCGCCGCAGCTTCCTCCTCGGACTGAAACAGCGGAAGAACCAGCTCTCTCGCATACTGTTTTCCCGTTTCAGTCAGACTGATGATTTTTTCCCGCCGGTTTGCCGGATTGACTTCCATTTCGATATATCCTGTTTTCGTTTTTAGTCCGTTTTCGTACTTTTTGTTTTAGTGTTTTTTTCTTCCTTTGTCAAGATTTCCAAAAGCCTCTTTTTTCCGTATATTTTCCGGCATTTTTCAAATACTAGCAACTGTCCAGACACTGTTAGGGAAAGGAGATTTTGAAGATGAGAAAAATCAGAAGAGTGTATATGACGCTGGCATTGGCGGTATTACTGGCCGGGATGACGGCCTGTGGAAACAACACCACGAATGACACCGGAAATGGCAATACCAACACGGAGAGCGACATGGGACAGACGGATAACAGAAACGATGTCAATACGACAGAGATGCCGTCAAACGACAATGTAAATGATGTGACGGAGGGCACCGATGGGAATGCCAACGGCACAAATACCGGGGATAGAAATACCCTTGGGGATGATGTCGGCGACGCCGCTGAAGATGTGACCCGTGGTGTCGGTGAGGGCGTTGAGGATGTCGGCCGCGCGGTGGACGATGTGGTAAGCGGCGGCGACAATGAGACGCAGAATCCGCAGGAAAACGGAGCAACTACACAGAATGGAGCGGGGATGGCACAGTAAATATGCACTTCTGCTGCTCCCGTATCTAAAAAACTTCCCTTGGCGAACGATATATGCAGGTTCGCCGGGAAGTTTTTTTACTGCCAGGCACATCAGCACCTGGTTTGATCCGTCAATTTTGATTTTTTCTTTTACAGACCGCATCTGAATTTTCTGCCCTTTGCGCCAAGAATGCTGGCCATCTGATCGCCCCACGCTGCACGCTCTGCATAAATATCAACCCGTTCCAGATCTCCGCTCCGGTCCACAAAGGCAGGGAACAGGAATCCACAGATAGGATTTCCCGGCTCGTATTCTCCAACCAGCGGGCAGACAGCGCAGATCAGATAGGGGAACATCTCCTCGGATTCCCCCAGGCGCTCTTTATCGGAAGCCTTTGCAGGAATATCATACCGGTCATAAAACATGTAAATGGCATAAGCCCCGTGAATCTGCAATCCTTCGATCAGGATATCATAGAACGTTTCCAACAGCGCATCATTCTTCAGTCCGCATTCCCGCAGCGCCATCAGCATCTGCCAGATACTGCCCGGCCCCTGGGATGTTTCCGGAAAACGGTATTCCCGCAGCTTCTCATTCGATTCCGCAAACGGAATTTTCTTGGCAATCGCCAGATTCCTGGCCTTTTCCGAACCGGACAGTTTCAGAAAATGAATGTTGAAACTGCCGTCATACTCCCCATCCGAATCCGTATAGCAACCCGCCATCCGCACAAACGAAGTCCGCGCCGGCGTCATCCTCCTCGTCAGCTCCAGCATGTCTTCCCGATTAATCATACATTCCCTCCGACAGTAAAGATATTCGAAACTCTCTGCCTTTGATCTTATCATAACATGCTTTTTCTGTCAGCAGGTTTTTAAATTGCGTTCTTTCTCTCCATCTGATAAAATCGAAACAGTATCTCGCATTTTATAATTTTGATATAGAGAGATGTTGGGACAAAACACCTTTTGACTCAATATCACAGAAAGGACGACACATGAAATTAGCAGTAATCAGTGATCTTCACGGGAATTATTATGCGCTCGCAAAGGTGCTGGCATTTCTTCGCAGTCAGGAGATCGACGGTATCATCGGGCTGGGAGATTTTGTAACAGACGGGCCTTTTCCGCAGCGGATGATGAGAGTGCTTCGCGAAATGCAGGAGGAGTTTCCCTGCTATCTGGTGCGGGGAAACAGGGAAGAATATCTGCTGGAAAATATCCGGCATCCGCAGAACTGGAAGGCAGGTTCCTCGACAAGCGGACTTTTGGATTATACGTTTCGGAATCTTACCGGACAGGATCTGGAATTTTTCGAACATCTGCCGACAGACGGTGTTCTGGTCGGAAAAATAAATGAATCAGGCCGGCTGATTCCTGTTTTTGTTCCGCAGGAAGAAATCACACCGGATACCTGCCGCGAATCTCTCTTCCCGGCACTTCGTCTCTGTCACGGCGCGCCCGGAGAACTCCGTGGGAATTTCGGTCTGCATCCGGAGCTTTTGCTGTCCCATCTGGAAAATCTCGATGCCGCAATCCTGCTCGGCGGGCACAGCCACAAGCAGGAGCAAAGAGAATATGCCGAAAAAACATACCTGAATCCCGGTTCCCTTGGGCTTGCGCTTGATGGAGTCGGCGGCCATGCCCATTTCGCGATTCTGACGCTGGAAAACAGCACATGGCAGATCGAATGTTTTCAGATTCCCTACGATCTCGAAGGCTACCTCGCCGAATTCGACCGCGCCGGGCTGGAAACGCATGGCAGTGTCCTTGCCCGTTCCTTAAAACGGACATTGACCTGCGGCGTGAATTATTTTTATCTCACCGTAAAACGAGTGCGTGAACTCGCCGATGCACTGGCACTGACCGATCTGGACGAAGAGGTCTGGAAAAAGGCGGAACAGGAACTGAAATAACCGTCCATTCAAAAGACGGCAGGCTGTGTACTCACACACAGCCTGCCGTCTGTTTCTATTCCCTAACTTCTATTTTTCTTTTCGAAACACAACCGTCTCAAATCTTCTGACCACTCCATCATACTCTCCCGTCATCGGCTGGTATGTTTCCGTATCCATCGGAAATGCAGCCGGTTCAGCTCCGTAGTTCTGTACAAACAGATACTTGTATTTCTCATCCTCCCTTGTTGCAACATCGAGCCCTTCCGGGATTTCGGCTGCCGCGCGTTCCAGGCCTTTTTCTTCTGCCAATTTCCGGCAGAAGTCATCGTAAAATGCCTGTTCAAAATCTGCGCAGACATAATACGCCTCGCCCTCTCCAAATACATTTTTCGTCAGTGCCGGATATCCCGCATAGAAATCGTCACGGTATGCCAGCAGCGTTTCGGCACCGTTCGTTTTTACCAGGTCGCAGAAATTTCGGATTTCATATGTCTTTCCTTCTCCCACACCCGCATTCACATCCTGATCATACAATGCGTCCAGCTCGGTGCTCCGCAGGCCGAATACATCCATCAGTCCGTGCGGGGTTCCGCCGAGGAAACAGAGGTCGTTTTCATCCACAACTCCCGACCAGTATGTCATCACAAAGGTGCCGCCGTCTGCCACGAAATTCCGGATTTTTTCCTCAATTCCGGCCCGAAACAGATACAGCATCGGTGCAAAGACAATCCGGTAGCCGGAAAGACTCTCCTCCATATCAAGGAAATCCACATTCACACCCAGTTTCCGAAGACCGCCATATACTTTCTTCACGGTATTCATGTAATGCAGTCCCATATTCCGTGGTCCCTGCGCATCCTCCATGGCCCAGCGGCTTTCGCAGTCATGCAAAATTGCAGCCTGTGCCTTCGTCGTGCTTCCCGCAATCTGCGCCAGATCCAAAAGCGCCTCGCCCGTCTCTGTCACCTCACGGAACACGCGCGTATCCTTTCCGCCGTAGTGGTCAATGACCGCCCCGTGGAACTTCTCGCTCGCACCGCGGCTCTGGCGGATCTGGAAATACTGGACACTGTCGGAACCATGCGCCACTGCCTGCAGCGATGCCGCCTTTAAAAGCCCAGGCCGTTTCAGCTTGCTGACACTCTGCCAGTTCGTGCTTGTCGGGCAGGACTCCATCAGAAGGAACGGTTTTTTCATCAAACTCCGCATAAAATCGTGCTGCAGTGCCGCATCAAGCGCAGTCACCTCTTCTGCTTCCTTGTGCCAGGTCGGATAATTATCCCATGACACCACATCAATCAGATCCTTGAACTTATGATAATTCAGTCCCTGGAAATCATACATCATGTTGATTGTCACCGGAAGTTCGGAACCGCCCGCGCGGATCGCTGCTTTTTCCCAGGCAACAAAGTCTGCTGTCTGATCTGTCACAAACCGTTTCCAGTCAAGATTCAGTCCGTGAAGCCCCATCTCACCCTTTGGGGACGGACTCTCAATCTGCTCAAAATTCTGATACGAATGGCTCCAGAACGTTGTATTCCACGACATATTCAATGCATCAATCGTCTCATATTTTTTCTTCAGCCACCCCTGAAATGCCTTCTGGCAGAGCGGGCAATGGCATTCTCCACTCAGTTCATTCGAAATGTGCCACATTTTTACCGCCGGGTGCTTTCCAAACTTCTCGCTCAGCAGGCGATCAATTTTCCCCACCTTTTCCCGGTAAACCGGCGAAGTATAACAGTGATTATGGCGTCCGCCGAACAGATTTTTCGTGCGGTCCGCGTTTACGCGCAGTACCTCCGGGTATTTGTCTGCAAGCCACTTCGGGCGTGCTGCAGACGGTGTCGAGAGAATTACTGAAATCTCATTCTTATACAGCTGATCCATGATCTTTTCCAGCCATTCCAGGTGGTATACACCCTCCTCCGGCTCGAGCACAGACCAGGAAAAGACACCAAGCGTCACCTCGTTGATATGCGCCTCCTTCATATATTCGATATCCTGCTCCAGAATTTCCGGCATCGCAAGCCACTGCTCCGGGTTATAATCCCCTCCATAGATAAATCCACTCTGGTTCATGTTCGTTTTCCTTTCTCTGTTCATCGAAATATCGTCTCCACGTGCAGCTTCTCAATTTTGCAGGCACATCCATCCGCTGCATCCGGCTGCTTTTCCAGAAAAATCGGATCACCCGGATGCAGAGGATAGACAACGAGTTTCAGTTTCTCCGGAAACTCAAAATAGCCAAGGCTTAACAGGGCCTCCTGACCGGTATAGAAATAATCGTTGATTTTCTCTTCCCCATCAAACACTTCCATACGGTTTCCGTACCAGGTCAGAAAAGCAAACGCATCGTGATAATTTTTTTCGCCCGGATAAGCAAGCTTCAGTTCGTATACTGCTTTCTCTTTATCCTGCTCTTTGCAGACAAGCTCTGCCTCCGGCTCCTGTGCTTTGTAAATACGCTCATACAGCGTAAAGTTTCCTCTTTTTCCACACTCTTTGAAATCCACAATGCCTTTTTCCACTGCCGGATACACAGCGATCATGGTTTTTCCACTGCCTGTCACAACAAGCTCACCGTTTTCTTCCCAGACATAATTTTCGGAAAGAACGAGATAATCCTGATCCAGATGCACCTTCCATGCATTCAGCGCCTCCTGCCGGGAAATCAGGCAGAGTTCTGCGCGCGCATCGCCCTCCCACTGAATCTGCGGGTCGAGATCACCGTAAAATACGAACGCATCTCCCTTTTTCGTATGTAAAACGCAGAGCGGTGTGGCAAGTGCCGTGTGAAGAACCGCATCGTTTAGTTTCATATTGTACGGAAAAAATCCATACATTCCCTCTTTCAGGTCAAATGCCGGAAATCCCACGCTCGCTTTTCCATCCAGGAGTCCCTCCAGTTTCACCTGTGGATGATCATCCATCTTCCATCTTCTCTGGTAATTGTTAAAAAAGACGTATCCATGGTCCGCATCGTGACGGCACGCTGTCCGAACCGTGTGCATATCTCCCGGCAGAATCCTTATCGTTGGAATTTCAGACCGAAGTGAGGCCATATCCTCGCCAAAATCATTCAAAAACAGCGCCAGCAGCTTGATCTCCCGATAGCTGTCCGAGATTGTTCCGTACTGCCGGATCGGCGCGTTGAAATCGTAATTGATCTCCGGCAGGTCGTTCAGATATCCTGTCGCGCGGCTCTCCTGCAGGGTGGACAGTTTTCCCTTCGGATTGCTGCCGCCGTGGTACATATAGTAGCCGAGCAGCCCTGCTCCACTTCCCATTTTTACGGTAGACATCGCTCCGACATCGCATCCCTTCGCCACCGGTCTTCTGTGCATGGTAACCTGAAGCCCGCCTCCAAGTTCTGCCGTCAAAAACGGAAAATCCTCCTCGTTGTAACTGTTTGCATTTTCCACATGATGATCACACGCAATCAGTGCATCGTTCCTTGTGTGGCTGAACACAAAGTTTGCGTTCGGCTCAATCTCGCACGTTCTCTGATCCCATGGTGCTTCACAGTAGCCGCCCATGACCGGAAGCAGATCGCCGATGCAGGCTCCGCCCCAACCGGTCGCCGTGTACAGCGGCACATCAAAGCCAATTTCCTTTGCCATTGCTGTCAATGTGCGGATATGCGCCTCGCCCTCCGGTCCCTGCAGACCGCCGACGTGGCCGTACTCATTCTCGATCTGAATACCGATCACCGGACCGCCGTCCTTTTCCATGCATCCATCGACCTGCGCATAAACCTTTTTCCAGAACCGTCTGACATAGCCAAGATATTCCTCGTTGTTACAGCGGATCGCCATGCCCTCTTTCTCTCTCTCGATGATCCAGTCCGGGAATCCGCCGTTCCGCACTTCCCCGTGCACAAACGGTCCGATACGCAAGAATACCGACAGTCCGACTTTCCGGCACAGTCTTACAAACGTTCCGATATCCCGGCATCCTTCAAAATCAAACACATTTTCCTCTTCCTCGTGGTGAATCCAGATCACATAGGCCGAGACGACAGAAACTCCGCCCGCCTTTATTTTGCGCAGTGATTCCTCCCACCACTCTTTGCGGTACCGACTGTAATGCATTTCGCCCATCACCGGAAACCACGGTTTTCCATTTTTAATCAGATAATCCCTGCAATAGCTGTACTCTGCTCTCATCGTCTTATTGTCCCTCTCTTTTTACTGTCTGCAGACAGAAATTCCGCATCATGCCGTACATCGGCGGCGATGAAATTCGGATTCCGGCAGTGACTTCCTGCGGTTTTCTGATTTCGCATGTCACTTTGTAGCCGGTCCATGCATGTTCTGTCGGATGAATCACAGTCTCTTCTTTTCCCTCTTCCGTATTGAGGAACAGCCGCACATCCACATTTGTTGTATCGGTTCCCTGAAAGGCAACAGATAATGTATACGTTCCTGCCTCCTGTACCTTTACCGTCTGGCAGATCGAAAACGTAAAGTTTTTCGGTGCTTCTACGCGTACCGCATTCACCGGCGGAGCTGGGAACGGATCGACAAACTCCGGAAACAGCTGTACTGCAACGGCATCCTCGGATTTTTCTACGTTCCAGCGCGCCAGGCCGTCTTCCCAGCCGACATCGAGCAACAGATTCTCCGCCTCCGGCAGCTCTTCCACCACGCAGATCTTCGCATGTGCAGCAAACGGAACACCTTCCACATTTCCTGTCACATCATATTCGCCTGTCACGCGTGTGTCCGGCACTTCGTTCCAGTTTACCCGCCGCTGCTCCACCATTCCGTCATACAGCAAAACCGGGAGCATCTCCGGCAGACCGCATGCTTCGTCTTTTACTACGGTCATTGGCTCCGGCTCGTAAATCTTGGCCGGTTTTTCCGGACAGGCATCATTCCGTGTAAACAGGAAAGAACGAATGCCCTCCATGATGGTTCCCTTCTCCTCCAGCAGACCCATATTTTCCGACCAGCCGCCCTCACCGTCTTTCGGAACACAGATCGGTTCCCAGTAATAGATACCCTGCCCCATTTCATCCGGCAGCGAAGCAACGATATTGGCAACCAGATCCAGCACCTGCTTCTGTCCGGCAGGCGTCGCCGGAAATCCTGCGATTTTTTCCTGCTGTTCATCGATAAACCCATGCGCACTCTTTCTCCATGCATGCGCCGTCTCAACGACCATAATCGGCTTTTTGTAATCCTGGATCAGCTTCGTCATTGTCTCTTTCAGATCCGTGAAAGTGCCGTGCCAGAATGGATAATAGGAAAGTCCGATCAGGTCAAAATCCTCGAGTCCTGCCTCAAAGGAACAGTCAAACCACTCTTTCAGATAGAAATACCGTCCGCCCTGGTCGAGATGGATCATAACCTGCATCTCATCTTTTCCGGCTGCAGCCCGCGCACCGCGGATTCCGGCATTTACAAGCTGTACCATTTTTGTATAATCCGGCAGCTCTCCGTCCGGAAACAGAAGGCCGCTTCGGATCTCATTTCCGATCTGAACAATATCCGGCAGAACGTCCTCCTCTTTTAATGCCGTCAGCGTATCTCTTGTATAAGAAAAAACAGCCTCTTTTAATTCTTTAAAGCTTAAGTTTTCCCAATCTTTCGGCTTTCTCTGCTGACCGGGATCCGCCCAGAAATCAGAATAATGGAAATCCAGCATAAAGCTCATGCCATGTGCCCGGATCCGTTTTGCCATCGCCAGTGTATGCGCATAGCTGCAGTATCCGCCGGACTCCCTGACATGCTCCGGCGCATTCCAAATACGGAGCCGTACGGAATTTACCCCGTATTTCTGAACGAGATCCAGCGGATCCATAACAGTTCCGTCAAAGTCCTTCACCTGTACTCCGGCATCTTCCAGCTCCGGTATAAAAGATAGATCCATTCCCTTCTGAAATTCCATTGTTCTGTCCTCCCTGCTACGTTAGTTTGTCGATTTTCGGAATAAAATGTCGTAATCCAGCATCGTCTTCTTCTCATAATTTTCCCCTCGGAGCCGCTGGATCAGCTGACGCACGGCTGTGCCTCCCATCTGGGATGCTGCCACACTGACTGCTGTAACTGCAGGGGAATAGCAGTCCAGATTGGTGCTGTTGTAGAGCGAAGCAATCGCGACGTCCTTGGGAATTCGATAGCCTTCCGCCTGGAGCCGGGACATCACCATCGTACAAATCTCGTCGTCGCCACAGATGATGCATTCCACTTTTTTGGATATAATATTTTCAATGATCGCATCCAGAAACTCCATACGGATCGAACCATTGTAGAAAAGCTGATCCTTCTCGGAAATTCCATTTTTAATCAGCGCCCGGCAGAAACCTTCGTGACGCTTGCGGTCTACGTTATAGCTCATATCCTTGACAAGAAACGCAAATCTGCGGAATCCCTTTCCGATCAGCAGCGTTGTCATTTTCTCTGCCGCACCCTCATTGTCGGTATCCACCTGGATAATGTTGTCATACCGGCATGTTCCCGTCAGTGCTGTCGGGAAATTTGCCTGACTTAAATACTGCAGCGCACGGTCATCCTCAAGCGCACGTGTCAGGAGCATACCATCCACCCGGTTCGACTCCACCAGCGACTGCAGCTCTGAAATATCATGCGCGTTGCTCGTCGTAATCAGCACATTGTACCCGAGCATCGATGCCGATTCGCAGACGCCGAGCAGACAGTTCTGGAAATAAACACCGCTTCCATAATAAACGTCTGAAGGCAGTACCACGCCGATGTTGTGCGTCACCGTTCGGGTCCGCGTCCTCCCGCTCTTTCCTCCTGCTCATTCACCTCGAGAATCCGGTTTCTGGTCTTCTCTCCGATTCTGCCCTTACCGGACAGTGCACGGGAAACGGTACTTTTTGATACCCCTATCTCTTTTGCAATTTCCTCCAGTGTCATAAAAATACCCTGTCACTTTCTGTTAAATTTGAAAAATTCCTATATTTTTATATTTAATACGAATGCTGTTAGAAATCAAGTCATCCCTCAAAGCTTTTTGAACCATCACTTGATCTCTAAAAGAAGGAACGGCCGCGCCGGAGCTTCTGGCAGACCAGCGCGTCCATTCCCTGTTTTATTTTACTGTTTTATTTTTCTTCTTTCTCCGCTACATACTCTGCTGCCTGACGGTTCATCTCATCCAGAATATCCTGGATTCCGGCGCTGTCCATAGCTGCGTTCATGGCATCGATGGAAGCGTCCACATCGTCAACGAGACCGTTGATCAGCGGGTTATAATAATTGTCGATGGCTGCCTCTACTGCTGCAAACTGTGTACTTACATTGCTGGAATCAAAGTTAAATCCGTCGTAAACATGATCTTCTTTGATGTTGTTGTTGAAGGCATCTTTGATGCTTTCATACTTGTCGTCCAGAGCCGTTCTGTTCTCAAGATATTCCTCTCTCTGGATGGTGCAGTTGTTCCATCCCCAGTTGCAGTTACTTGCTACACCATAGCCGCTCTCATCAATAACTTTGTACTGATCATCACCGACTGCTTCCCAGTGCTTTCCTTCGATACCGAGCATAGCCAGATCGTAAACATCCGGGTTGGTGTAGAATTCATTTAATACCATCATGGCTCTCTCTTTGTTTTTACTGTTTGCGTTGATGGCAACACCGTTGTTGATGTAAGAGTTTACTTTTTTCGACAGGTTTTTGTTCGGGTCTACCATCGTTACATTCCAATCCGGATGTTCCTCATTTGCCTGTTTTCCGTAGGTAAGACAGGTTCCGAGATTCCAGCTCATGCTTGCTGTTCTTCCGGTCAGAAGTCCGGTCTGTCTCTCATCGCTGCTGTTTAATACGTCGCTGGACCATGCTCCGGCGTCTACCAGGTCTTTCATCTCCTGGCAGTACTCACGGAACGCATCCCATTCACCGATGTACTGGAATTCAAGATCTTTCGGATCCTGGGTATGATACAGAATCAGCTCGCCGCCCTTCGGTGCTCCGCCCGTTGTGGAATAGCCCTGGGACTGGAAGAATGGATACCACGGTCCGCCCTGACTTGCATAGATACCGTCTGCTGCACATGCTTTGTAGAACTTCATCAGGTCATCCCAGGATGTAATATCATCCATACCGTATTTTTCCATCAGGTCACCGCGCACTGCCAGAACTTCCTGACCAAACTCGTTGGCATAGCTCGGAACCATGTAGATTTGTCCGTCAATCTTTGCCTGCTCCCATGCCATTTCCGGAACAACCTCCCAGATATCCGGTGCATACGTTTTGATAAAGTCCTCAGAAAGCGGTGCAAATCCGCCGAGGGAAACGGTCTGCTCGTAATGGCACCAGCTCGATGCGGTAAAGATCAGGTCAAAATCTTCCTGTGAGGAGAACAGCAGGGAATATTTCGTGTCATGCTCGCCCCAGGAAAGGAATTCTACGTTCAGAGAGCAGTTCAGCTTCTCTTCCAGAATCTCATTGATTTTGGCGTAAACCTCATCAAAATCCGGGGTACGGTCGCCGATCAGATACATCGTCAGATCGACATGCTCCGAAGTGTCTGCACTCAGGTTGTCTCCCGATGTGCCGGAAGCTGCGGAGCTGCTTTTGCTGTCGCCCGTGCTTCCCTTTCCGTTGCCGGAACCGCATCCTGCCAGCATGCCGGCTGCCATTGCGGATGCAAGTAATACAGATACCAGTTTTTTTGTGCTCTTTTTCATAAAGAACCTCCTTCATAAATATAATGTGTAATTCAAGCGGATATTCGCAATCCGCTTTGCTACTTGCTCATAACCGAATAACTGCTCCGCAGTTTATCAGAAGGAGCTTGCACTCCTCCTGATACAAGCAAGTCCCCACCCGCCTGCTTATTGCTTTTCGCAATGGAAACAGGGGACTTACTTGATTCAGTTAAATTAACATGATTTGTATCAGCCTTTGACTGCTCCGATTGTGATACCCTGTACAAAGTATTTCTGTACCAGCGGATATGCCAGAACGATCGGGCCGGTTACTACAATGGTAAGTGCCATTTTCAGGGACTGGGTCGGCAATGAGATTGCGCTGACGGCAGAGCCTGCGGCGTTGTTTGCAAGAAGCTTTTTATATGCCTCAATATCATTAACCTGCCCAATTACGAATGCGGATACTTGTTCGTGTCTTTGATATACAGCATCGCATTGTACCAGTCATTCCAATAAGCCAGTGCAATAGAAAGGCCCATTGCTCTAAAGTACCGGTTTGATCCAATAACATTACAATCCGGAACAGAATACGGAACTCGCCGCAGCCATCAATCTTGGCCGCTTCAATCAGAGAATCCGGAAGTCCCACGATGCTTAACTCTTCACTTGATCAGAGAAGGTTGTATACGCTGAACAGCGGAAAGGCAATTCTAAAGGTAGCTGTCCCGCAGATTCAGGGTCTGTGTCATCAGTACGTAGTACGGAACAAGACCGCCGGAAAACAAAGTGGTAAAGTAGAAGAAAAACGAAAACTGATTTCTCCACTCAAACTCCTTACGTGACTGACGAATTTTTGCCATGTCATAGTCTGCAGCAGCAGACCAAGTACCGTTCCGACGATGGTCAGACCGATGGTCGTGCCGTATGCGCGGAAGACAACCATAGGATCTTTAAATACGGTTTTGTATGCCTCCAGGCTGAAATCCTGCGGCAGAAGGCTGAAACCGTTCTGGATAATGGCCGATTCCGAAGAAAACGAGCCGGATACGATCATGATGAAAGGAACGAGGCAGACCAGCGCGATGATTCCGCAGAATCCGTACGCGATGATATCAAGTGCAACCGCATCTTTTCCTCTTTTGATTTTACTTGTATGACTGGAAGATCCCACTTTTCATCCCTCCTAGAATAAGGTGTAGTCTTTATCATAAAGACCAACCAGTTTGTTTACGATTACGACAGTGATAAAGCACAGTACCGACTGATACAGACCAACAGCTGCGGACATTCCGAAGTCGTTGCTGCTGATTAAGGCACGGAACGTCAGGGTATCAATTACATCGGTGTAGTTGTACAGAAGACCGTTACTTCCAACCAGGTTGTAGAACATATCAAAGTTTCCTTTGAAGATGCCTCCGACGGATAGCAGAAGCAGGATGATTGTGGTCGGCATGATCATCGGGATTGTTACTTTGAAAATTCGCTGGAACACGTTTGCTCCGTCGATGCGGGCTGCTTCATAAATCGAAGTGTCAATTCCCATAATCGCTGCCAGGTACATAACAGAACCGTATCCGATTCCCTTCCATACATTAAAGAAGACAAGGATAAACGGCCATGCCTTTGGTGTCGTGTAAAACTTGATTGGTGTTCCACCGAAGGTTTCAATCAGTCGGTTTAGAAAACCGTAGTCGGAACTGAAAATATTGAATGCCATAACTCCTACGATAACCCAGGAAATGAAATACGGCAGAAACATCAGCGACTGTGTGATCTTACGGTAATGTTTGTTGCGGATCTCGGTCAGAAGCACGGCAACGGCAATCTGCATCGTCGTGTTGATCGCAATAAATGCCAGATTATACAGCACGGTATTTCTGGTAACGAGTCCGGCCTGTCCTGATTTAAAGAAGAACTTGAAGTTATCAAATCCGTTCCACGGGCTTCCCCAGATACCTCCTGCGTAGGAGTATTTTTTGAATGCCATTACAATTCCTGTCATCGGGTAGTAGGAAAAAATCAGGGTATAAATTACTGCCGGTGCAAGCATCAGAAGAAATACCCGGTACTTGTAGAGCTTTTTGCAAAACCCTTTCCAACCATTCTTTTTCATCTTCTCATTCCCTTTCTTGTTTGCACAACTTTTTTGTTGCTCAACTCTTTATTTTTCTTTGTGCCATTATCATATCATTTCGGCATATTGTTTACAATTCGCAGTTTTTATAAGATATTTCTTGTCGAAATATACTGTTTTACTATTTTTTGTGCAAAATGCGCAACTTTAGCGTTTTACCTTGTTGCGCATTGATTTTTCCATTACCGTTTGCGATTTTCACGTTCTCTTTTGATATTCCGTATTTTTTCTTGTGTATTCTGCCAAATATTCTGCAAAATAACTTCCTCAATTCCGAAAATCCCGTTGTAAGAAAAGAAAAAGTGCGCAACGTTTCGCATTTTCGTTGCGCACTTTCTGGTTTCTATTCACTTTTTCCCTGTTTCTGCCTTATTTCGCAGCAATGACATCCTGCATGTCATACATGCCAGCCGGTTTTCCAGCCAGGAATTTTGCAGCCTCTACAGCTCCTTTTCCGAAAACTCCTTTGGAATATGCCCTGTGGGAAAGGATAACAACCTCGTCCGGTCCTGCGAAGATGACATCGTGATCTCCGACGATCGTGCCGCCGCGTACGGCAGAGATTCCGATTTCCTTCGGATCACGCTGCTCGCTGGCTTCCAGCTTCTAAACATAGTGGTACTGGTTGTCCATTGCCTCATTCAGGCTGTCAGCCAGGGCGATGGCGGTTCCGCTTGGAGCGTCGCATTTCAGTTTGTGGTGTTTCTCCACGATCTCCATATCAAAGCCTGCTTCGGCAAGCACTTTTGCAGCTGCCTGTACCAGTTTCATCAGCGTATTCACACCAAGGGACATATTTGCAGAGCGGAGAACCGGGATTTCTTTGCTGGTCTCCTGCACTTTTTTGAGCTGATCCTCGGTGAGGCCTGTGGTGCAGAGGACGAGTGGAAGTTTTTTCTCCTTGCAGGCATCGAGCAGTGCGTCGGCTGCCTTGTAGGAAGAAAAGTCAACGACTACGTCTGCCGGAACATCGCATTCTGCCAGGCTTTTGAATACCGGATAATCGTTCTGGCCGTTGTCGTTCATATCGATTCCGGCTATGATTTCTGCATTTGCATCTTCTTTTACCAGGCCGGTGATGACCTGTCCCATATGGCCGTTGCAGCCATGCATAATAATTTTAACCATTGTCTTTTTCCTTCTTTACTTCGTGTATTCTTAACTTAAGCCAGTTTGATTCCAAAATCTTTCATAGCCTTTGCCAGGCGCTCCTGGTTCTGCGGCTCCATCTCGGTCAGCGGCAGACGAAGCGGGCCAACCTCTTTGCCCATCAGGTTCAGCGCTGCTTTTACCGGAATCGGGTTTACTTCGCAGAACAGCGCATCGATGAGCGGCAGTGCTCTCAGCTGGATTTCTCTGGATCCGGCCACATCGCCGTCGAGGAATTTCTGTACCATGTCGTGGGTCTTGCGCGGTGCTACGTTGGAAAGAACGGAGATTACACCGCTTCCGCCAAGGGAAAGGATCGGCACAACCTGATCGTCGTTTCCGGAGTACAGATCGATCTTTCCATCGGTCAGCTGCATAATTTTTGCGACCTGGGAAATGTTTCCGGAAGCCTCTTTGACTGCAACGATATTCTCAACGTTGTTGAACAGATAGACGATCGTTTCCGGTGCAATGTTTACGCCGGTTCTGCCCTGAATGTTGTAAAGGATGACCGGCACTTTGACGCTGTCTGCGATTGCGGTAAAGTGTGCAATCAGGCCCTTCTGTGTTGCTTTATTGTAATACGGAGAAACGAGAAGAAGTCCGTCCACGCCGTATTTTTCTGCTTCCTGAGACAGATAAATTGCTGTCTCCGTGCTGTTGGAGCCGGTTCCTGCAATTACCGGGATTCTGTGATTTACTTTTTCCACGGTATATTTGATGGCATCCAGATGCTCCTCATGGGACAGGGTCGAAGCCTCACCGGTGGTTCCGCAGATAACGATGGCGTCGGTTCCGCCGGCGATCTGCTCCTCAATCAGTTCTCCGAGTTTTTCGTAATTCACTTCCTGTGTTTCGGTCATCGGTGTGATAATTGCAACAGCTGCACCTTTAAAAATAGACATTCTCTTTTCCTCCTGTATGTTGTGTCAGATAAAACCATAAGAAATCAGTCGCCGGAGCTTATCTCCCACGGAAAATTTCACTTTCCGTTTAAAAAAGAGGCGCCTCATCCCAGATAAGATCGCCTCCAAATTCACACATACGCAGTATCTATGATCAGATAGCTCTCCATCTCTCGATGACAGTCGCAGATTTTTTCAACCTGCGCCCAGGAGCATACCGGTTCAGCGCCGGATGTCCTTCGGCATTCTTCCCTTTTCCTCTTCTTCTTTTGCTGCTGAGGCATCCGAAAAGGTACTCTTGAAGTAATGCGACCTCTATCCACTTCAGTTCTGCTTTTACTATAGCATCATTAAATTTTCTTGTCAACAGCGGATCGCGCTTTAACTCTCACTATATTCCAGCTTGCTCACCGAAACCTCATACGCGGTCCGCTTTTCCATTTCCGTCTCGCTCAGCCGCTTCATATATTCCCGGCTCTGGATCCGTCCCCAGATGAGAACGTGGCCGCCCACGGCAAACGCAGAGGCATACCGCGCATTCCGTCCCCAGCAGATGCACGGGATATAATCTGATTTTCCATACGGACGGTTGACCGCGATCAGAAGGTCGGCGATCTCTCTTCCCAGAGGTGTTTTCCGGTAGACCGGCGGTTTACATATGTATCCATCGAGGTAAATCTGGTTGGATTTGACGGAATCGTCCTCTTCCTCCACGAAGCTTAATTCCCGCGCAAATACGGAGAGTACCAGACGGTTCTTCTCGTCTCCTCGTGGCGGTTGTAGGACCGAAACTGACCGCTGATGCAGATCCACTCACCCTGGTAATCCTGTGATACGTCCACCAGCCGCTCGGAGACCATCACCGGAATGATGTCCTGCGATTCACTCAACCGCTTGACCATCACATCGACGAGGTAAAAGCCCTCTCCGAATACCTGATGGCTGAATGTAAACGGGGAGACAATCTCTCCCATGATAACCACCTGATTGTTTTCAATCATCTTGTCTGCCATAATGAAAATCCCCTTCCTTTGTCTTTTCTTTCTGAATATTGATTTCTGATCGGTACTTTGCTGATCTATAATCCTAATGTATGAACCACATTTCTTTTTCAGAACCACTTTTTTCCAGATTTTTTTATTTCTATTCAAATCAGCATTCTGCCCAATTTTTTGTATATGTTTCTGTAAAAACCGCACCACATGCTTCGTATTTTCTACCATTGCAATACAAAAAATGTCACATCTTCCCTGTTTTTTTTCTCTGTTCTGTGCTATAATAGTTTAGATAGGCAGGCATCCAGCAGAGACAAAACGGCAAGGCACCTGCCTTTGTGCTGTGATAAACATTCCCGGCCGGCTTGAAATTTTGAAAAATTGAACCCGGCAGGGTCAACCCATAGGAAGAGGAATGAAGAAATGAAAACAACGAGAGAAGATGTAAGAAACGTTGCCATCATCGCCCATGTCGATCATGGTAAAACTACACTGGTAGACGAGCTTCTGAAACAGAGCGGCGTTTTCCGTGCCAATCAGGAGGTTCAGGAACGTGTCATGGACTCGAACGATATCGAGCGTGAGCGTGGAATCACCATTCTTTCCAAAAATACAGCAGTTTACTACAAAGGAACAAAAATCAACATCATCGACACCCCAGGCCATGCGGACTTCGGCGGCGAGGTTGAGCGAGTTCTGAAAATGGTAGACGGCGTTATTCTGGTTGTAGACGCATTCGAGGGCGCTATGCCGCAGACCAAGTTCGTTCTGAAAAAAGGCACTCGAGCTGGACCTGTCCGTTATCGTCTGCATCAACAAGATCGACCGCCCGGAAGCACGCCCGGATGAAGTTATCGACGAAGTGCTCGAGCTTCTGATGGACCTCGATGCATCTGACGAACAGCTTGACTGTCCGTTTCTGTACGCATCCGCAAAGATGGGTCATGCAGTACTCGATCTGAACGATACCCCGAAGGATATGACTCCTCTGTTCGAGACCATCCTGAAATACATCCCGGCTCCGACCGGCGATCCGGAAGCTGGCACACAGCTTCTGATCAGCACCATTGACTACAACGATTTCGTTGGCCGTATCGGTGTCGGCAAAGTTGAAAACGGAACGATCCGCGTGAACCAGGACGTTATGCTGGTCAACCACCACGATCTGACCAAGAAGAAAAAAGTAAAGGTCAGCAAACTGTATGAATTTGACGGACTGAAAAAAGTAGAGGTTACTGAGGCAGGCATCGGTTCTATCGTTGCTGTTTCCGGTATCCCGGATATCCACATCGGAGATACTCTCTGCGGCGATCTGGACAACCCGGTTTCCATTCCGTTCCAGAAGATTTCCGAGCCGACCATTTCCATGAACTTCATGGTAAACGACAGCCCGCTGGCAGGTAAAGAAGGTAAATACGTTACCTCCCGCCACCTGCGCGACCGTCTGATGCGTGAGCTGAACACTGACGTTTCTCTCCGCGTCGAGGAGACTGATTCCGCAGACTGCTTCAAGGTATCCGGCCGTGGCGAGCTGCATCTGTCCGTTCTGATCGAGAACATGCGCCGTGAGGGATATGAGTTCGCAGTAAGTAAGGCAGAGGTTATCTACAAAGAGGACGAGCGCGGACGCAAACTCGAGCCAATGGAAATCGCATACGTTGACGTTCCGGATGAGTTCTCCGGCACGGTCATCCAGCTCCTCAGCGAGCGTAAAGGCGAGCTTCACGGCATGAGCCGCGCAAGCGATGGTTCCACCCGTCTGGAGTTCGAAATCCCGGCACGAGGCCTGATTGGTTTCCGTGGAATCTTCATGACTTCCACCAAAGGAACTGGTATCCTGAACACCGAGTTTGAAGATTACGCACCGTACAAGGGCGACATCGAATACCGCAAACAGGGTTCCCTGATCGCTTTCGAGGCAGGCGAGTCCGTTACCTACGGTCTGTACTCCGCACAGGAGCGCGGTACTCTGTTCATCGGACCTGGCGAGAAGGTTTACGCCGGTATGGTTATCGGACAGAACGGTAAGGCTGAGGATATCGAGCTGAACGTCTGCAAGACGAAACACCTGACCAACACCCGTACTTCTTCCTCCGACGAGGCACTGCGTCTGACTCCGCCGAGAATCCTTTCCCTGGAGCAGGCTCTGGACTTCATCGACAAGGACGAGCTTTGAGGTTACTCCGGTTTCCTTACGTATCCGTAAGAAAGAGCTGGATTCCAGACTTCGTAAGAGAGCGGCAATGAAATAAATTTTCATAAAATGACATAAGAACCGCCGGTTCACTCTTGATTTGAGAGTAAACCGGCGGTTCTTTGTCGTTTTTCTATTCTGTTTTCTATTCGTTTGTCGTTCCGCCATGGAAGCCGTAATACGTCTCTCCCGCTGCAAGATCCACGCCGTTTGCCGCTGCAAGAGTATGAATCGTGACAAGCTCATACCCGCGGTTGATCAGCTCCGGCACGATCGTTGCACACGATTCTACGGTCGTCTCGTGGATATCATGCATCAGGATAATGTCTCCCGGGCTTACACTGTCGAGAACGGCGCTGATGTTTGCCTGTACATTTTTTGTCTGCCAGTCCAGGGTATCGACATCCCACATGATGCTCGGGCGGCCGATAGATGCGAGCAGTTCATCGGTGCTGTTTCCATACGGGAAACGGATGACAGTTGCACCCTGTCCGTTGTTGTACTGGGCGATCAGATCATCCGTCATCTGGAACTGGGCAAGGCCGTCGTCGGTGCTCAGTTCTTTCATATTCGGATGCGCATAGGAGTGGTTTCCAAGCTCACAGCCGATCGCCGCCATGCGCGGGATCACATCTGCACCGTATTTTTCCACATTGCTGCCGAGCATAAAGAACGTCGCCTGTGCCCCGTACTGCTCCAGCGTATCGAGAAGCGTGCTGGTATAGACGCCTGGGCCGTCATCAAAGGTCAGGGCTACCATCATCGAGCCGTTGCGGTCTGGCTGGTAAACACCCTGGTCATCAAAGTAACAGCCTTTTCCGCCGATCGCTTTCCAGCCGGTCGCCATGTAACCATTGGAATCAAAATGGTACTGGTTTCCGTCGATATCTGCCCAGCCGTTGACGTAGTACGTTGTGGCATCCGTTGCGTACCACCAGCCCGACGAGCTGTACTGCCATCCCGGCGTCTCATTCGGCGGCGTGGTCTCCGCAAGCTTCTTAATTCCCGCATTTCCCGATCCGTCCTCCGCCTCCGGCGCCGTCTCGCTCACCGTCTTTGCGGCTGTGTCATTACTCAGTACAATTCCTTTTTTCGCAAGCTGCGCTCCCGCAAATTTCCAGATAAGCGCAAGAAAAAGAAGGCCGATTACCACACACAGGGAAATCCGTGATACTTTCTGCATCATCTGTCTGCGGCGCATCTGCTTTCTTCTCTGTTTCAATGATTTTCTTTCCATATGATCTGTTTATACTCCATCGTCCCGCCCCTTTGCGGAACTTTCTTCCATCGTAACACAAACGTTTTTCGACATTTTTCTACTTACTATCATAACGTGATCTGACCTAAGATGCAAGGCACAAATTCTTACATTTTTCCACTTCTGGTAAATTAATGTTTATCGTTTCTTAACATCTTGTCACAAAAAAAGAGTGACTCTGCACCCATGGTAAAAGCGGATACAAAATCACTCTTTGTCACTCTCTTTTAAAAAACCTGGTTTCTTTCTGGTGCTTTGCCACCAAATCACAGGTCTTTCACCTGTCCAGCCTGATTATCCTCTCTGCTTAAGAGTAACTGCAAAGTTTTAACGTTGCCAGAACAACGGAAGCAAACACCTTATGCCTCATGTCCTATTTTAGTCAGGAAATCGCTGCCCATCACCCATTTTTCGTTTTCCAGCGTCACAACGGACTCGAGTTTCCAGGTGACGGTCTCTATTTTGGTTTTGCGGAAGAAATGGAGGAAACGGGTTCGTCGCTCGATCGCAGCGGTCACGTTGGTTTCGATCTTCATCTGGTTGGATTCGTTGGTTACGGTTGTGGAGACGCTGCTCACGGTGATGCTGGTGATTCCGGTGTTGGTGTCGCTGTTCAGGTAGGCATCGCAGAGCTGCTGGTACTGTTCTTTGGCGGTTTTCTGTACGGCGGTGTCGGCGGAAAATTCATTTTTGATGGTGCTGAAGGATTTTCCGGCGGCTGCGGCTGTGAATACCTTGTCCAGGGACTCTTCTGCGCGGTCGGCGATGGTTTTGCCGGTGGAATCGTTGAGTTTTAAATCCGGCAGGAATTCCATGCTGCTGTTGTCCTGCACGAGGACGATCTCGCGGTATGGGTCTTTCTGTTTTTCGGTCAGTTCAATGGTGTGGCCGCCGAGGAAGAGATACGGGATTTTGTAGATGCTGACGTTATCTGCTGTCTCTTTTAAATACTTTTTCCCGACCTGCACGCCGTCCAGATAGAACGAGGCATCCGCCGGGACGGTGATTTCGACATCCGTCACGCAGCTGTCTTTCGGCACAACGTACCACTCTTTGAAGTTCCATTTTACGGTATCCCCGACGGCGATCTCCAATGTTTCTTCCTGCGAGTCGCTCATGCCTTTTAACGTGTACCGCACAGTATAAATCCTGTTTTCCCCGGTCTCAAGATTCTGTTTTCTGCGCATGAAAAAGCTCTTGATCTCCGGTGTTTCCTGCCCGTCAGTGCCGTCCTGTTTTGCTTTCCAGGTCATTGCATTGACGTAGTTCTTCCGCGACAGAAACGTGCTGTCCGGGAACTGGCATACATCGTATGCACTGTTCCAGTCTCCTGCCAGGCATGCTTCCACGTAATTCCGTCCTGCCGCCTGCGGCGCATACAGATACGCGCCTGCCATAAAAAATACGGCGCACAGAATCAGAAACAGACTGAGATTCACGATCAGAATCCGCAGACTCATCGGCAGATCACGAAATTTTGCCGCCTGTATTTTCACAGAAAGCTCCGTCGTCTCTTCTCCGTCTTTTTCCACATGGCGGAATCTTTTTCCTTTTCTTTTCCACTTCTGGAGCATAGTTTACCTCATCTTTTCCTCTTATTTAGACTGTTCTTTCACCGCATACGTATGCACCCGGTCGCTCTTCTGGCTGTATGCCTCTCCCTCGGAATAATACTCCTCCGATGTCGTGGAAAAACGCGTAATCGTCTCTTTCAAACACGCTCTCCCGCCGTTTGCTGGTGGAGAAACAGCGCTGCAATCATCAGAATCACAAATATATCCAGAATCAGTACCGCCGCATTTGCCACGATGCCAGGTAATTTTTTTATCCACATAGGCTTCCCTCTTTTCTGTCTCCATTGTAACAAAATGCTCCCGAAAACACAAGGAAAGCAGAGACCCCGGCGAACCGAAAATTCTCTGCTTTTCACAAATGACATATTTATTTTTTAACCTTGTTTCAATCCACAGTCGGTAATTTCACAGAGTCTGACATGTCAGCAGAATGCTGACTGTGGTTTGCCTCATGTCAGTGGGGGATACCGATTTCTCTCCGCCCGCCACTGCCGTTAACTTTCTTATTTGCAATTCATCTCACCACCTATAGAGGTGGGAGAATCCTTGCTATTATTTGTTGAAGGGTTTACTCCTCGGTATCATCCTTTGACGGAATCATTTCCTCAAAGTCGAAGTCGAGCATCGGCTCTTCCTCTTCAGCTGACGGCTCTTCAACCGGAGCTTCTGCCATCGGAGCTGCCGGAGCATCGTCCTCAAGATCTTCGGTCAGAATCAGATCCTCGTCCTCTTCTTCCTCGATCATGCTGTCGGTATTCAGATGAATGTTGCTGTAACACTTCATACCAGTACCAGCCGGAATCGGTTTACCGATGATAACGTTCTCTTTCAGACCTACCAGGTGGTCAACTTTACCTTTGATAGCGGCATCGGTCAGAACCTTGGTGGTCTCCTGGAAGGATGCTGCAGACAGGAAGGAATCGGATGCCAGGGATGCTTTGGTAATACCAAGCAGAACCTGTTTTCCTTCTGCCGGCTCTTTGCCTTCTGCGATCAGCGCTTTGTTGGTCTCATCATACTCCAGGAAGTCTACCATGTCGCCCGGAAGGAATTCGGTATCTCCGTTTTCCTCGATGCGGATCTTCTTCAGCATCTGGCGAACGATAACCTCGATATGCTTATCGTTGATTTCTACACCCTGCAGACGGTAAACTCGCTGTACCTCGCGGATCATGTAATCCTGAACGGCACGTACACCTTTGATCTTCAGGATATCATGCGGGTTGACAGAACCCTCGGTCAGCTCGTCTCCGGCTTCCAGAACTGTTCCGTCTGCGATCTTAATACGGGATCCGTAAGGGATCAGGTAAGTCTTGGATACGCCGTCTTCCGGATTGGTAACAACGATTTCGCGTTTCTTCTTGGTGTCTTTGATCTGTGCAACACCGGCGATTTCGGTGATGATGGCAAGTCCTTTCGGCTTTCTTGCCTCGAAAAGCTCCTCGACACGAGGAAGACCCTGTGTGATATCTCCACCGGCAACACCACCGGTATGGAAGGTACGCATGGTCAGCTGTGTACCAGGCTCACCGATCGACTGTGCTGCGATAATTCCGACAGACTCACCAACCTGTACTGCTCGCCGGTTGCCATGTTGGCACCATAACATTTTGCGCAGATTCCGTTACCGGAACGGCAGGTAAGAATGGTACGGATTTTTACTTTTGTATAATGCTCACCGTTCTCGTTGATGCCGTCTTTGATGACACGGGCAGCACGTTTCGGGGTGATCATATGGTTTGCTTTTACAATGACGTTGCCGTCCTTGTCTTTGATTGTCTCGCAGGAGAAACGGCCTGTGATACGTTCCTGCAGACTCTCGATCTGCTCTTTTCCGTCTGTGAACTCGCTGACCCACATACCCGGAATTTCGTCCTTGCCCTCGGCACAGTCGATTTCACGGATGATCAGATCCTGGGATACGTCTACCAGACGACGGGTAAGGTAACCGGAGTCTGCGGTACGCAGCGCGGTATCGGACATACCCTTTCGTGCACCATGTGCGGACATGAAGTATTCCAGTACCTGAAGACCTTCACGGAAGTTTGACTTGATCGGCAGCTCGATGGTGTGTCCGGTTGTATCGGCCATCAGTCCTCGCATACCAGCCAGCTGTTTGATCTGCTTATCGGAACCACGGGCTCCGGAGTCAGCCATCATGAAGATGTTATTGTATTTATCCAGTCCGTCGAGCAATGCTTTTGTCAGCGCATCGTCGGTCTTCTTCCAGGTATCTACAACCTCTTTGTAACGCTCTTCGTCTGTAATCAGACCACGTTTGAAGTTTCTTGTAATCTTGTCTACCGTTGCCTGTGCTTCGGCGAGCATCTCCGGCTTCTGCGGCGGCACGGTCATATCGGAAATGGATACGGTCATGGCTGCACGGGTGGAGTATTTATATCCGGTTGCCTTGATATAGTCCAGAACCTCTGCGGTTTTGGTAGCTCCGTGTGTATTGATGACTTTTTCCAGAATCTGTTTCAGCTGTTTCTTTGCAACGAGGAAATCAACCTCAAGCGCAAGCTCGTTACCCGGAACCGTACGGTCTACGTATCCCAGATCCTGCGGCAGAATCTCATTGAAGAGGAATCTTCCGAGTGTGGAGCTTACGTTCTGCTGCATTACAGTACCATCTTCCATCTCTTTTTCGCAGCGGATGGTAATCTTGGTCTGCAGGGTAATGTATCCGTTCTCGTATGCCAGGATGGCTTCGTTCATATCGCGGAAGAAGCTTCCTTCGCCCTTCTCGCCCGGACGCTCCTGTGTCAGATAGTAGATACCAAGAACCATATCCTGGGAAGGAACGGCTACCGGACCACCATCGGACGGTTTCAGCAGGTTGTTCGGAGAAAGAAGCATGAAACGGCACTCTGCCTGCGCTTCTACAGACAGCGGCAGATGGACAGCCATCTGGTCACCGTCGAAGTCGGCGTTGAATGCGGTACAAACCAGCGGGTGCAGCTTAATCGCTTTACCTTCTACCAGAATCGGCTCGAACGCCTGGATACCCAGACGATGCAGGGTAGGTGGCACGGTTCAGCATAACCGGATGCTCTTTGATGACGTCCTCGAGAACGTCCCATACCTGCGGCTCGAGTTTCTCGACCATTTTCTTTGCATTTTTGATGTTATGTGCAGTGCCGTTGGAAACCAGCTCTTTCATAACGAACGGTTTAAACAGCTCGATTGCCATTTCTTTCGGCAGACCACACTGATAAATCTTCAGTTCCGGTCCTACGACGATTACGGAACGGCCGGAGTAGTCAACTCGTTTACCAAGAAGGTTCTGACGGAAACGGCCGGATTTACCTTTCAGCATGTCGGACAGAGATTTCAGAGGCACGGTTTCCAGGACCGGTTACCGGACGGCCGCGGCGGCCGTTGTCGATCAGGGCATCAACTGCCTCCTGGAGCATACGTTTCTCGTTGCGCACGATGATATCCGGTGCACCGAGCTCCAGCAGTCTCTTCAGACGGTTGTTACGGTTGATGATACGGCGGTACAGGCATTCAGGTCAGATGTTGCAAAACGTCCTCCGTCAAGCTGTACCATAGGACGCAGATCCGGCGGAATAACCGGAACCGCATCGAGGATCATCCACTCAGGACGGTTTCCGGACTCACGGAATGCCTCAACAACCTCAAGTCTCTTGATGATGCGGGCTCTCTTCTGTCCGGTAGAATCTTTGAGACCTGCCTTTAATTCAGCAGACTCTTTTTCCAGATCGATTGCCATCAGAAGCTCTTTGATGGACTCAGCACCCATGCCTGCACGGAAGCTGTTTCCGAACTCCTCTCTGGCATCCTGGTATTCTTTCTCGGTCAGAACCTGTTTGTACTGTAATTTGGTATCGCCTGCATCAAGAACGATGTAGTTTGCGAAATACAGAACCTTTTCCAGAGTTCTCGGAGACAGATCCAGGATCAGTCCCATACGGGACGGAATTCCTTTGAAATACCAGATGTGGGATACCGGAGCTGCCAGCTCAATGTGTCCCATACGCTCACGGCGCACACTGGATTTTGTTACTTCTACGCCGCATCGGTCGCAGATTACGCCTTTGTAGCGAATTTTCTTATATTTACCGCAATGGCACTCCCAGTCTTTGCTTGGTCCGAAGATTCTTTCACAGAACAGACCGTCTTTTTCCGGTTTCAGCGTTCTGTAGTTGATGGTCTCCGGTTTTTTTACCTCGCCATGGGACCACTCCCGGATTTTCTCCGGGGAGGCAAGTCCTATTTTGATGGCATCAAAGCTCATCTGGTAATTTTCTTTTTTTGCTGTTTCTGGCATTTGATTACCCCTTTCCTCGCAAAGCGAAGATCTACAAGTTACATGTCATCATCTGAACTTTCATCCAGATCAAGATAAGCGTCTTCTTCTTCATCCTCTTCCACATCTACCATTTCTTCTCCGTCAAATTCTTTCTTGGAGAATCCATAGTCACCAAATCTCTCGTCCTCTCTGTCAGAGTAACGGTCTCCCTCGATGATGTGGTTCAGGTTGGTATCACCGTAATCAACTGATTCCATATCATTAACTCGGAATATCTGGCTCCGGAATGGTATCATCGCCCTGATGATGGCTTCGTATGTCTTCACACGGCCAACCACATCGTCAGACTTCACAGTCAGGATCTCCTGCAGCGTGTAGGATGCACCGTACGCCTCAAGAGCCCAAACCTCCATCTCTCCGAAACGCTGTCCACCGAACTGAGCTTTACCACCCAGAGGCTGCTGTGTAACGAGGGAGTATGGGCCGGTAGAACGGGCATGAATCTTATCGTCTACCAGGTGATGCAGTTTCAGGTAATGCATGTGTCCGATTGTCGTTCTTCCATCGAACGGCTCACCGGTACGTCCGTCGCGGAGCTGTACCTTACCGTCTCTTGCGATATCAACACCCTTCCACAGTTCTCTGTGATCCAGATGCTCTTCCAGATACTGATATACTTCCGGAAGCAGAATATCTTTATATTTCTCGGAGAATGCATCCCATTCCATGTTTACATAATCGTTTGCCAGTTCCAGGGTATCCTGAATATCATTCTCGTTTGCGCCGTCGAAAATCGGGGTGGATACGTTAAATCCAAGCGCTGCTGCTGCAAGGCTCAGGTGGATCTCCAGCACCTGTCCGATGTTCATACGGGACGGCACACCCAGAGGATTCAGCACGATGTCCAGCGGACGTCCGTTCGGCAGGAACGGCATATCCTCTACCGGAAGTACACGGGAAACGACACCCTTGTTTCCGTGACGACCAGCCATCTTATCGCCGACAGAGATTTTTCTCTTCTGTGCGATGTAGATGCGGACTGCCTGGTTTACTCCAGGAGAAAGTTCGTCGCCGTTTTCACGGGTAAATACTTTGGCGTCCACGATGATACCATACTCACCGTGCGGTACTTTCAGGGAAGTATCACGTACTTCTCTTGCTTTCTCGCCAAAGATGGCACGGAGCAGACGCTCCTCTGCGGTCAGCTCGGTTTCTCCCTTCGGAGTTACTTTTCCGACCAGAATATCACCGGCACGTACCTCTGCACCGATGCGGATGATTCCACGCTCGTCCAGGTCTTTTAAGGCTTCATCGCCGACGCCCGGAACGTCTTTGTTTCTTCCGATCTCTTCCGGTCCACGGGTCTGCCTCGTACTCCTCGATGTGGATGGAAGTGTAAACATCATCCTGTACCAGACGCTCGCTTAAGAGTACGGCGTCCTCGTAGTTATATCCTTCCCAGGTCATAAATCCGATCAGCGGGTTTTTACCAAGAGCAAGCTCGCCCTGGTAGGTAGACGGACCGTCTGCGATTACTTCGCCGGCCTCTACATGGTCACCTTTAAATACGATCGGTTTCTGGTTGTAGCAGTTGCTCTGGTTGCTTCGCATGAATTTGGTCAGATGGTAAACATCTTTTGTTCCGTCATCATTGTTCATGCGGATCTCGTTGGAGCAGGAATAGGAAATGGTTCCTGCTTTTTTTGCAACGACGCAGACACCGGAGTCTACGGCTGCTTTTGCTTCGATACCGGTTCCTACTACAGGAGCATCGGTGATCATCAGCGGTACGGCCTGACGCTGCATGTTGGATCCCATCAGCGCACGGTTCGCATCGTCGTTCTGAAGGAACGGGATCAGCGCCGTAGCAACGGAGAATACCATCTTCGGAGACACGTCCATGTAATCAAACATGTGCGGCTCGTAGGACTGGGTCTCATCCAGATAACGTCCGGAAACGTTCTTGTTGAGGAAGTGTCCTTCTGCATCCAGCGGCTCATTTGCCTGTGCTACATGGTAATTATCCTCTTCATCTGCGGTCATGTAGACTACTTCGTCGGTAACACGCGGATTTTTCGGATCTGATTTGTCAATTCTTCTGTATGGAGCCTCAACGAAGCCATACTCGTTGATGCGCGCATACGATGCCAGAGAGTTGATCAGACCGATGTTCGGTCCCTCAGGAGTCTCGATCGGGCACATACGTCCGTAATGGGTGTAGTGTACATCTCGAACCTCAAATCCGGCACGGTCACGGGACAGACCGCCAGGTCCAAGGGCGGAAAGACGTCTCTTGTGCGTCAGCTCTCCAAGCGGGTTATTCTGATCCATGAACTGGGACAGCTGGGAAGATCCGAAGAACTCTTTGATCGCAGCTGTAACCGGTTTGATATTGATCAGGGACTGCGGAGAAATTCCGTCGATGTCCTGTGTTGTCATACGCTCACGTACCACACGCTCCATACGGGACAGACCGATGCGGTACTGGTTCTGTAACAGCTCACCTACGGCGGCACGGATTCTACGGTTGCCCAGGTGGTCGATATCATCGGCATTTCCTGCGCCGTATTCCAGATGCATGTTGTAGTTGATGGAAGCGAAAATATCTTCCTTTGTGATATGTTTCGGAATCAGGTCGTGAATGTCACGTTTGATCGCCTGTTTGATCTCTTCGATATCGGTATTTTCCTCCAGGATCTTTTCCAGAACCGGATAGTATACTTTCTCGTTGATGCCAAGTTCTTCCTCGTCAACATCTACCCATGCTTTCAGATCTACCATTAAGTTGGAAAGAACTTTTACGTTTCTCTCCTCTGTCTGAATCCATACATACGGTACTGCTGCGTTCTGAATCTTGTCTGCGAGTTCCAGAGTAACGGTGGTGCCTTTTTCTGCAAGGATTTCACCGGTGGACGGATCTACAACATCCTCAGCGAGGATCTGGTTGCGGATACGGCTGCGCAGTGCAAGTTTCTTGTTGAATTTATAACGGCCTACCTTTGCCAGGTCATAGCGACGCGGGTCAAAGAACATGCTCATGATGAGGCTCTCTGCATTTTCTACTGCGAGAGGCTCGCCCGGACGAATTTTCTTGTACAGCTCGAGAAGACCTTCCTGATAGTTGGTGGAAGTATCTTTGGTGAAGCTTGCAAGAATCTTCGGCTCTTCACCGAACAGCTCTACGATCTCTGCATTGGAGCTTACTCCAAGTGCACGGATGAGGACTGTGATCGGAACTTTTCTGGTACGGTCTACGCGGACATAGAAGACGTCGTTGGAATCGGTCTCATACTCCAGCCATGCTCCACGGTTCGGGATTACGGTACAGGAGAACAGTCTCTTTCCGAGCTTATCATGTGCGATGCCGTAATAAATACCAGGGGAACGTACCAGCTGGCTGACGATTACTCGCTCTGCACCATTGATAACGAATGTTCCTGTTGCTGTCATCAACGGCAGATCACCCATGAAAATTTCGTGCTCTGTGATCTCGTCTTTTTCCTTATTATATAATCTTACTTTTACCTTTAACGGTGCCGCATAAGTAGCGTCACGCTGTTTACACTCTTCGATTGAGTATTTTACGTCATCTTCACACAGTGTAAAGTCTACGAATTCAAGGCTCAGCCGTCCGCCGTAGTCGGAGATTGGTGAAATGTCATCAAAGACTTCCTTGAGTCCGCTTCTCAGGAACCAGTCATAGGAATCCTTCTGGACTTCAATCAAGTTGGGCATTTCCAATACTTCTTTTTGTCTCTGGTAACTCATTCGCATACTTTTTCCGGTAGGTATCGGACGTATTCTGTTTTTCTCCATTGACGTTGTCACCCCTTGTGTTATAATATATTTATTACCGCTCATGCCTGAACAAAAGGTTTTAGGCATATCTTGCCATAATAGTGCATTTTCTAGATTATCATGTTTTTTCAAGTGTGTCAACAAAACAGATTGTATTTTTTTCAGTACAATCTGTTTTTTACTGGTTTTTCTTCCGTGACCCTGTTAGAATAATACTTTAGATGTGATTGAAAGCACCGAATTTTCAGAAAAAACCGCCTGTTTGATTTTTTTATTTTTCAAATCAAACAGGCGGTTTTTTTATTCTAATTTTTTAATATTTCAGAGCTCCATCCCGATTTCGCTTATGCCGCGTCGAATCGTTCTTTTTAATGCTGAATATTGTCAGCCATCATGTCCATAAAGCTCCATGGTTTCAGAACTTTGTTGATCTCTGCAAACACTTTATCATCGTAGTTGTGTTTTACTTCCGTTTTGCGGTCAAACACCATGGTATCCGCATCCTCTGCTTCTACTTCCGGCCAGTGCGGGAGTCCGGCATGATCCGGGGTGCCGTTCTTTGCGAAGGCAAGAAGTGCTCCGAAGATTTCGCTTTCCAGTTTATCGCTGACATCCGGGATGCCACAAATTTCTACGAGATCTGCGTTTCCGAAGAAATATGGGATATCGGAGCAGTGCCATGCCGGCTTGCCGTGCTGGAACAGAATTCAGAGCAGAAGTTAGTAGAGATATGCCGCCGCCTTTTTTGCCAGTTTGAGTTTACGGTCGGCTCACGCATTGCACGGTCGATGGCAAGAACATCTACGCCGTTCTTCTCCGGATATGCTTCTTTGAAAGCGTCCAGAACCTTTTCGGCATTGTCTCCATAAACCTTTTTGAGGATTTCCAGAATCTCTTCCGCTGTCAGTTTGTTCTTATCATAAGCTGCCGGTGCAAACGTTGCGAACTCGCCGTATACGGTTCCGATCATCATCGGAATCTGATGTGCATGCTCACGGAAGCCTGCGTCGAATGGATTTCCATAGAAGTAATCGCCCTTTTTCGGGCCGCCGCCGATGTAGCCGCCACTCTGTGCAATCGCCGGAGCCACTTTTGCATATGCAGCAGCAAGCTGCGGATACGGTACAGTTTCCAGCTGAGCCACATCGTCAAAGCCGAGCGCTTTCATCATTGCCGTAATAATCTCCGTGCCGTCTTTCTCTCCTGCGCCGAGCGGATCGTCCTCCATAACACCGCTCATGACAAGGCCTTTCTGGAACAGGCCGTCTGCTGATGGAATCTGCATCAGGTCAATCACCTTCATTCCGCCGCCGGACTGGCCGAAAATGGTTACATTCTCCGGATCGCCGCCGAACAGGGCAATATTGTCATGTACCCACTGCAGGGCTGCCACCATATCGGCGTGGCCTGCGTTTGCGGAGTTTTTGTATTTTTCCCCAAACGGAGACAGATCCAGATATCCTAAAATATTCAGTCTGTGGTTGACAGAAACAAGAATCGAATCACCTTTCTTTGCGATGCTGACGCCGTCATACGCAACCTGCTCGATGGAAGATCCCGCTGCGTATCCACCGCCGTGGAACCATACGAGAACCGGTTTTTTGGCTTCCGGATCAAGTTTGTTTGTCCAGATATTTAAGGACTGGCAGTGCTCATCCTGCGGCCAGTAGCGGTGCGGAACCATAAGCTCGCCGTTCGGTGTATCTTGGTTCTGAAGCGGGCATACAAAGCCGTAGTTTGTCGCATCCTTCACGCCATCCCATTTGGACGGAACCGGCATCTGGAAACGGTCTGCGTATGCATACGGAATTCCTTTGTAAATGTAAACACCGTCATAAAAATAACCTTTTAAATCGCCGGATGTGGTATGCAGCACCGGCACGCCATCGTAATCAAATATTTTCCCCATTTTGAAATACCTCTTTTCTGTAGAATTTAGCATTTATGTTGTTTTCAGTATAAACAATATTTTCGTCCTTTTCTACTCGAATTGTCGCAAGATCTTCTTATATTGTTGCTTTTTTTCCACTCTTTCTCTGTATTCTCCCACCGCGAGTGCAATTTTTTGAAGATTTTACAGAATCTGCTCCACCTCAATCAGCGCCGTCTCGTGCGGCTCCAGGCGTTCCTGCACCGTGAGGCTGCCTTCCGGGTCGGTTTCCTGCTCCCAGACACGGTATTCCGGGTCCGCACTGTGGCACAGCATCGCGCGCTCCATCCGGTTCATCCGCTCCGGAGCTCCCATCCGCACCCACGCATCGTAGCTGCTGCCGTGCTCTTTTGTCACTTTATACAGCCGCAGGCAATATTTTCCCGGTTCCAGTCCGGTCAGTTTCACTGAAAAGGTCCGGATTTCCCCCATATTGAATACGCGGTAACGGTCCGTGCGGGAAATATTCACGGCATGGCGGTAGCGGTACAGCATATCGTAGTGAACATAGTTGTACAGGTAAATCTGGCTTTGGTTTTTCTCCGGCTCCGTGCTGATAAAATAGCCGTCCCCACGCTTCACCAGACGAGATCCCATTCTGCCGAGCAGCCGCAGCGCAGTGCAGACCGCCTTTGGAATGCCGTTCATCGTGAACAGCCCAAAACCTCCATGATACGTTTCCCGCGCCGGAAATACTTCATCCAAACGGTCATTGACCGAGAAATACGCAATTCCCTGCAGCGCCTCTTCATTTTCCAGAAGATTTTTAAACAGCCATGCCGCTTTATAACAGGTATCGTTGCACAGATCCCTCTGCCAGATGTTGCTGCTGCACTCATCCACCAGAACCGGCAGTGCACCAAGCCCAGCCTTCTGCAGCAGACCTTTTACCTTCTCCCCGCGGTTCCGCAGAAAATCCGGGTCGCGGCTCACAATCATATTGACGCTCTCGTTGTTCTGGATCAGATTCATTTTCTCCTCTTCCTCTCCATAGATCACCGTGCCAAACGAGCGGAATGCAAAAATTTCCGGCACACATTCCTTTTCCTTCATAGTTTCGATAAAGGCTTTGAGATGTTCCTCCGGTCCAAGACCAAAGGAAAGACATGTTACAAGATCCGGGCTCACACGTTTCATCTCCTCGTACGATGCTTTCCACGTCTCAAAGAACTCATCTCCTCCATCAATCGTGATCACGTCTCCGCTGATCCACGGGTTGAAAATCCAGCGCCGCATCTGGTTGATTCCATACCGTTCCCTTAGATGTTCCATCAGGTTTTTGATCAGCATGCGCCACTCAGCCAGATCTCGCGGAGAGCTGCTTAGCGCCGGACGCATCGTTCTTCCCGGGTCTGTTTTTGCCAGCAGCAACGGCATATGGCCGAATTCCAGCAACGGCTTCGCTCCCGTGGAAAGGATGAAATCGATCACCTCATCAATATAGTTCCAGCAGAACTGAATCTCGCCCCACATATTCCGCCGAAGTACGCACATATCATCATCAAGAATTCCTTTTACGCGGATCAGCTCATAGCCGAGCTCCTGCACCAGCTGTTCCAGCTCATCCTGCACCTCGCGGTTCAGCACACTTGCCGCATAGCCAGCATTGATCACGCGCTTCCAGTGGCCTGCCACTCTTGGTTTCCGTCCGTTTACTGCCGCTGTCACGGAAACGGCACTCTCATTTATCGTCTCAATCTCCTGCTCCGTGACCGCTGCATACTGCAGGAGACTCTGGAAAATATCATGGTCTCCCGCCGCCTCTTCCCGCTCTTTTCCTTTCTTTTCACGCTGTTTTACTGTATATTCCATCTGCTTCCGGTATTCGCTCGGTGTCATACCGCGGTATTTGCGGAATGCGCGGATCATCGCCGTCTCATTGACAAATCCATTGTGATAGGCAATCTCCGTCAGCGTTGCGCCGCTGTGCATTTCCTGTACGGCATGCGCCAGGCGCACCTGCGTCACGTACTCCCGAAATGATACACCGAAATACTGCGGAAAGCTCCGTGAAATACAGGCACGGCTCAGATAAAGATGATCCGCCAGATCCTCCAGCGTAATCTCTTCCCGGCAATGCTGCAGAATATAGTCTGATGCCCGCTGAATGCGTTCCCTTCCGCCCCGGCCCTGTTCCACCTTTTCCCCGGATGTAAAGTAAAAAAGCAGATCCTCCAGAAGCGCCGTCACACGGCTTTTCATATAGATCGGTTGTTCCTCATTATTCTTGTACATCTCAAGAAAGATCCGTGCCATATCCCGCCGGATCAAATCAAATTTTTCCTGCTGATCTTCCATATAAAAAAACGACTGACATTTGACTTCACATTTCAGCAGCTTAATGTGAAATGAATCAATCGTCTCCGCTGAAACGCAGAGCGACAGAGCAAGTCCGTCTTCGTCCAGATCCAGGTCACAGATCTGAAACCGGTTGATCGCAAAGATAGATCCCATCGGGAGATTGTGAACTTCCCCGTCCTCGTAGCTGACTCTTCCACTCCCACGAAGCAGAAATAAAAGTTCAAAATCCGGATTCCACAGTTCCCGTTTCTTCTCCGGCCGGAGTAGCCGAAAACGGAATCCCGGCATTTCCTGTTTTGTTCCTTTCAGCATCATGTCTTCGTCTCTGTTGTCTCTTTCCATTTCACACCTCATGATAGATTTTTTTGTTGTATTGTACCACAAAAAAGGTCCCGCAAAAAGATCTTCTCCTTTTGTGGGACCAATTTTTCGGTTTTTGTTTTAGTTTTTGCAATTATTCCTTCACCTTCAGCACCAGACACTGATACGGTTGCAGACGGATCGTTTCCTCGCCTGCCTCGCAGGTGTCATAGTTATTCAGAAGTACTTCTTCGATTGTGTCTGTAAATGGCAATGTAATGCCATCCGCAAGAGAAGTAGTAAGGATCAGAATATTATTCTTCTCATCCTTCCTGCGGTACGCCAGAACGCCGCTTACCGTCTCGTATTCCGGAATCAGCGTTCCGTAGAGGAAGGTTTCTTCCAGATCTTCACGTCGTCTTACTGCCACCATTTTGCGGTAAAACCACAGCAGGGAATCAGGATCTTTTTCCTCGGCCTCATAGTTCAGTTCCGTATAGTTTTTATTCACCGGGAACCACGGCGTACCTGTTGTGAATCCCGCCTCGGCAGATGCATCCCACTGCATCGGAGTTCTGCTGTGCTCGCGGCTCTCGCGGTTGATCTGCTCGAGCGCTTCCGCATCCGTTTTTCCTTCTGCAATCAGACGGTCGTAAATAGCAAAGGTCGGTTTGTCGACGAATCCCTGAATAGACTGTTTCGGGTTGTCGCGCATGCCAATCTCCTGTCCCTGATACAGAAATACAATACCCGGCAGGAAGAAATTGGTGACCGGAAGCATCTTTTCGCTGTAGCGGTTCTGGTCCTCCGGCATCAGGAACCGGTCGATGATGCGCGTTTTGTCATGGTTTTCGAGAAAGTTGCAGAGCATGCCGCGGCCATCCACGATTTTCTGCGCCGCAAAAAGCTGATCGCGATAATCGTCAAACAACGCCACGGTATTGCCCCATTTCGGGTTACGCACATTGTCGAGGGTGTGACAAAAATCGAAAACGGACGAGAAACTGCCGTTTTCCCCAATCACATCCTCCACATCCTCCGGTCCCATGTGATCGTACTCTCCGATCGTCAGCGCATCGGTCGGCGCAAAGGTGCGCTCCTTCATTTCACACAAGATATCGGCAAGACCGTCTACATTGTTGAAATACTCGAACGCCATATTGTACTCGTCCGGTCCATCCGGCGGAAGGTTGGTGTACTGATAATTCTTTTTCAGATGGCTGATCGCATCAAGACGGAATCCGCCAAGTCCCAGATCCATCCATTTTAAAATCATCTCATAAATTTCTTCCCGCAATTTGGGATTCTCCCAATTGAGATCCGGCTGCTCTTTTGTGAAGATGTGGAGGTAATACAGGTTATCATATCCCGGTACTTTCTCCCATGCGCTGCCGCCAAAAATCGACCGCCAGTTGTTCGGCTCTTTGCCGTCTTTTCCTTCCCGGAACACATAATACTTTCCGTACTTTCCAAACGGATCTTTGAGTGCCGCCTGAAACCACGCATGCCGGTCAGAGGAATGATTCACGACAAGATCCATCAGGATGCGGATGCCGCGCTTTTTTGCCTCCGCGATCAGCTCCTTCATGTCCTCCATCGTTCCAAACGACGGGTCGATATCCATGTAATCGGAAATATCGTATCCGTTATCTACCATCGGGGATGCAAACACCGGGCAGAGCCAGATGACATTGGCTCCCAGCTTTTCTATTTTGTCAAGATGACGGATCACGCCTTTCAGATCCCCGATTCCATCTCCGTTGGTATCCTGAAAACTCTTCGGATAAATCTGGTATCCAACCGTTTTGTGCCACCACTTTTTCTCCATTGCTTTTCTCCTGTTCATTTTGTTTTTATGATGCGGGCCGTTCTTTAGGTTTACCGCAAAACCTATAGTGTTTCCACTATATCACAAAAGAATGGATTATGCTACTTTTTCTTTTTGATTTTTCCCGATGTCCGCTTTACCGTTACGGCTCACTGTTTTTTCATCAGCGGCAAAATCACGCAGGAAGCAGCTTCTCCCCCCATATGAATGGTCTGATGGGCAATTTTATTTTCCGTTTTTTCCGACCACAGCCCTTTCTGATTGCTGTGAACATGATACTGCGGGAAGTCGGAGGAGGAAACATCTACACGAATGCGGGAACCCTTTGGAATCGTGTATACAATATTCCACATAGTAATCTGCACCTCTGCCACGCTGCCCGGTTCATAGGCCCCAGCCTCCGTTTTTCCCTGCTCCAATGTTGCAATCGAGGAACGAATGTTGTACGCTTTTCCTTCCGGCGTTACCTCCATGATTTTAGCGGTGAATGCCGTATCCTCGCAATCACTTTCCACGAACAGACGGACGGAAGCTTTTCCGTTCAGCGTGAAAGTTTCTTCCAGCGGTTCTGATACAAAACTCAGGACATCCTCACGATAGTCCGGTTCCGGCTGGAGATGACTGCCGATCTGCGGCATCGTATGCAGAAGGGCTTCTCCTCCGATGCTCTCGACGGGAGTGGCCGGGTCAAACGTGTAGTTTCTCGTTTTTTCCTGTTCCGGCGTGTCTGTCCGCAGTGTTTTCTCATCCAGATACAGCGTCATGCTTCCCGCAGTTCCTTTTTCTCCCAGTCCGTCGGACACGATGTCAATCCACCGGTCTGCGCCGATCTCATAGGCACGGATCCGCTGTGTTGGGATTTCTTTTTGTTTCAGCGTCAGCTCAAACCATTCCAGCATCTTTGGAATTTCTTCATTCTGCGGGTGCAGCACCTCTTTATCTTCAAGACAAATCTGGAAAAAGTGGTTCCATGCACCGATTTCCAGCCAGCTGTGCTGTTTCGTCTCCTCGTTCAGCCGCTCCCACGTTTTCATACTGCTGCCGTGGTGATGATCGTACCAGCCGCTTAAAAGATAAATCGGAACCTTCGTTTTTGATGGAATTTCCCGCAACTGTTTCCACCAGCCCGTCTGCCAGAGTGCCGCATCCGGGCTCGGGCTTGTGATGTATTCGCGGTAGGACGGAACACGCTGTCCCCACAGCGCCTCGTCCACTTCAATCTGCGGCAGATAACGGCAGCTTTCACGATAGTCAGCATTCACTGGTTTTTCCGCATTTTCCATCGACCATGCGGTCAGGATATCGTGGCGGAAGCAGCCCTTCTCGTAGGCTGATACAAAACGGTCCGTTCCATAGTCCTCCAGAAACATTGCGGCAACTTTCCCCTCCGCGGCATCAGCGAACGCCCAGCCGGTCATGCTTGTGTAGGAATGGCCCCAGTAGCCTAAGATTTCGCACCATGGCTGCTCCACAAGGTAATCCATGGTGTCAATGCCATCGTTTCGCTCATTGATGTTTGGCTCCCATTTTCCTTCCGACTGCTCTCTGCCGCGGCAATACTGGTAGACATACACATAGCCTCTGCGCGCCAGTCCCTCACCGTAGGCACGGTGAATACGGTCGTTGCCCGGATAGCAGGTACGAGTCAGGATGACGGGATATTTCTTGTTTTCTCCTGATCCGCCTTCCCTTGGAAAATAATAGATTGTATGCAGCTTCACACCATCGCGCATCTCGATCTGGCTGTCTTTTCTTTCAAATGCTGCACAGCTTTCGGAAACGCCGCTTTTCGCAAACTGTTCCTCCACGCGTTTTACCACTGCCGCCATAAAATCTTCTGCCATTGCCCTAAACCTCCATTTCCAGCAGTGCCATGCCGAGTGTCTTTCCATGTTTGTCCAGCGCCAGCGATCTTGTGACACCGCCGCCGAGTGTCTTGTCGAGGACAAAGTTCAGCGCATGGATTCCGTCCAGTTCGTAGCGGGTTACTTTTCCGTGACAGATTTCGCGGAAGTATTCTGCTACGCGTGCTTCTGTTACTTTTTCTTTCAGCATTTCATAATTGTTCTCATCATATGGGATCACCGAAATATTGGAGATCTCGCCTTTATCGCCTGTTCTTGCATGTGCAATCTCTTTTAATTTCATCGCCTTATACCTCCCGGAATGTAACTTTTGCTTCTACTGCATCGCGCGGCACAAAAATTGAGCAGACCGAGACAATCTCGGACACCCGTTTCACCGCTCCGCCGCCTCCTGCGGGACCGTTGGTATAGAGAGCCTCCACCTCGTTTGCCAGCAGAACGGCATTTTTCCGGTCTTTCGTTCTGCCTGCGGCGCGGAGACGCACTTCACACGGAGTTCCACTTCCGATCTCCTTGGAAATTGCATCACGATACAGGGAATTGCATCCGATAAAATCAGTACGGTACTCTTCCAGCTCGATGCCTGTCAGTTCAATCCGCTTCTCCAGAATCTCCGCCGCCAGCTCCGCCCGTGCCATACAGTTGCTTCCGCCGTAGGAAATTTCACCCTCACCGATGAAGCAGTCCTTGTAGCCGACACTCACTTTCAAAGTTTCCGGTCTTCCATGCGTTGTCGCATGCTCGGCGCGAACCTGGTTTTCCCCGATCTGCCGGAACGTCACCTTTGAAAAGTCCGCTGTTGCATCCGGGGTCAGGTAAGCCTTGGGGTTGTGGATTTCGTAGATCATCTGCTCTTTACAGGTATCCACACTCACCAGTCCGCCACTTCCCTCGACTTTTGTCACGGTAAATGCGCCTGTCTCGTCGATCTCAATGAGCGGGAATCCAAGTTTCCACAGATCCGGCACATCCTTGTAGCCCGGATCCGCAAAATAGCCGCCTGTCACCTGTCCGGCACACTCCAGCAGATGGCCTGCCAGAACCGCCTGTCCCATCTGATCCGGGTTGTCGTCAATGTTCCATCCGAACTCATATACCAGCGGTCCGATCGTCAGTGCAGGATCGGAAACG
>SCPN01000252.1_pt1 | contig 55247 bp, 49 predicted proteins | sample 6106831 | NCBI WGS metagenome assembly SCPN01 (sample SAMN10720447, study PRJNA508395) | human gut metagenome | isolation source: Participant 1, 0 month | reverse complement strand
GCCCGGCGGAGCATGCGTGTCAGCTCTTACACAGACTTGATTCTGATGAAAATTTACCGTACCAAGCAGATTGAGAGCCTGGCCGGCAATACATTGGTATCAGAAGGAATTGATGCCAATTATATGGATATGATTAATTACTCTGTTTTCGGACTGATTAAGATAGAATTTGAAGGATAAGAACTTACATATCATTCAGGAGGTAGTGGCGAATATGTGTCGCTTTCTTTTGGCGGCATCGTTCATCTTTTCCGGATTTGTAAAGGCAGTTGATCCGCTGGGTTTCCAGTATAAGATACAGGATTATCTGACTGCATTCGGAATGGCTTCCTGGTTCCCTTCATTCTTTCCTTTATTGGGAGGTATCACTTTATCCGCCGTTGAGTTTTTTATAGGCATCTCTTTGTTCTTTGCAACAAGAAGAACATTGGCTACTTCATTGGCTTTGATGCTGATGATTTTCATGACGCCACTGACCTTGTATCTTGCCATCTTTGATCCGGTTTCGGACTGCGGTTGTTTTGGTGATGCCTGGGTATTGACGAATTGGGAAACATTTGGAAAGAATATCATTCTGCTGTTTGCGGCAATAATGGCTTTCCGTCACAGGAGGATGCTGATTCGTTTTATCAGTGTGAAGATGGAGTGGCTGGTTTCTCTCTATACGCTGTTTTTTGTGTTTACTTTATCGTTCTATTGCCTGGACCGTTTGCCTGTTTTAGACTTTCGCCCTTACAAGATCGGAAAGAATATCCTGGAAGGAATGACAATGCCCGAAGGAGCCAAACCAAGCGTATATGAAAGCATTTTTATCCTGGAGAAGAACGGAGAGCAGAAAGAATTTACGTTGGATAACTATCCGGATAGTACCTGGACATTTGTCGATACGCGTACCATCCTTAAGGAAAAAGGATATGAACCGGCTATTCACGATTTCTCTATGATAGATCTGAATACGGGTGAAGATATAACAGACGATGTATTGACAGATATAGGATATACTTTCCTATTGGTTGCCCATCGCATTGAAGAGGCGGATGATAGTAACATTGATTTGATTAATGAGATATATGACTATTCGGTGGAGCATGGCTACAAATTCTATTGCCTCACTTCTTCACCGGAAGAACAGATAGAATTGTGGAAGGACAAGACAGGAGCCGAATATCCTTTCTGCCAAATGGATGATATTACTTTGAAGACGATGGTTCGTTCCAACCCGGGGTTGATGTTGATTAAGAACGGAACCATTCTGAATAAATGGAGCGATGAGGATATACCGGATGAATACGTACTGACGGACAAGCTGGAGAATCTGCCGCTAGGAAAGCAGAAAGTGAGCAGTGACGCTCATACGGTAGGATATGTTTTTCTGTGGTTTGTTATTCCGTTGTTGTTAGTGCTTGGGGTGGATGTGTTGGTCGTTCGCCGCCGGGAACGGAAAACTGCGAAGCGGAAGCAACAAGAAGAAGAGATAAAAAGCAAAGAACCGGAAACAAAGAATCAAGGAATAGAAGAACAAGAATAAGAAAAAATGATAACGAGCGACCCTCTGTAACGAACACTAACCTGAATCGTTCAATCGTCAATCGTCCAATCGTAAATTTATTAACCCTTTAAAATAAAAAAACAAAATGAGAAAGAACATTGTTGCAGGAAACTGGAAAATGAACAAAACCCTTCAAGAGGGTATCGCTTTGGCTAAAGAACTGAACGAAGCATTGGCTAACGAAAAGCCTAACTGTGATGTAATCATCTGTACTCCGTTCATCCACTTGGCTTCTGTTACTCCGTTGGTAGACGCTGCTAAGATTGGTGTAGGTGCTGAAAACTGTGCAGACAAAGCATCAGGTGCTTATACAGGTGAAGTTTCTGCTGAAATGGTTGCTTCTACTGGTGCAAAATATGTAATTCTGGGACACTCTGAACGTCGTGCATACTACGGTGAAACAGTTGCTATCCTTGAAGAAAAAGTAAAATTGGCTTTGGCTAACGGTCTGACTCCGATTTTCTGTATCGGTGAAGTGTTGGAAGAACGCGAAGCTAACAAGCAGAACGAAGTGGTAGCTGCACAAATGGAATCTGTATTCTCTCTGTCGGCTGAAGACTTCTCTAAGATTGTATTGGCTTACGAACCGGTTTGGGCTATCGGTACAGGTAAAACTGCTTCTCCTGAACAAGCACAGGAAATCCATGCCTTCATCCGTTCTATCGTAGCTGACAAGTATGGCAAAGAAATCGCAGACAATACTTCTATCCTTTACGGTGGTAGCTGCAAACCTTCTAACGCTAAAGAACTGTTCGCTAACCCGGACGTTGATGGTGGTTTGATTGGTGGTGCTGCTCTGAAAGTATCTGATTTCAAAGGTATCATTGATGCTTTTAACGCATAATTAAAACTTCTTTCAGGCACGGATTTCACGGATTACACGATATCGTTTAGTCCAAGAGATTTCAAAAACTGTATAATCCGCGTAATCCGTGCCTAAATATTATTTATAGAATGAGAAAACTAGCTTTACTTACTTTGTTGTTGGTATTGGCAGTTGTCGGTGTACAGGCACAGGGCATTGTCAAAAGTCTGGAACGTAACGTTCCGGGACAAGGAAAGGTGACTATTCATCAAGATCCCCGTATTGAGGCTCTGATAGGGATGGAACGTCCTGCAACAGGTGAACAGAAAGTAATAAAGACTTCCGGATTCAGAATACAGGCGTATGCCGGTAATAATACTCGTCAGGCTAAGAATGATGCTTATCATGTAGCATCACGCGTTAAAGAGTATTTCCCTGAATTGACAGTATATACTTCGTTCAATCCACCTCGTTGGCTTTGTCGTGTAGGTGATTTCCGGAGCATTGAAGAGGCGGACGCAATGATGCGTCGGTTGAAGTCTACCGGTGTGTTCAAAGAGGTTTCTATTGTAAGAGACCAGATCAATATTCCTTTATAATTGTATCATGTTAGAAAAAGAAGAAATTGTTTCTCCGAATCTGGAGGAGTTGAAGAGTCATTATCGTAGTATTATAACTTTGTTGGGTGAAGATGCCGAACGGGAAGGGTTGCTGAAAACTCCGGAACGGGTGGCTAAAGCAATGTTAAGCTTGACGAAAGGGTATCACATGGATCCTCATGAAGTGCTTCGCTCTGCTAAATTCCAGGAAGAATACAGTCAGATGGTGATTGTGAAAGATATCGATTTCTTCTCCCTTTGCGAACATCACATGTTGCCGTTCTACGGGAAGGCACACGTGGCTTATATTCCTAACGGCTATATCACCGGGTTGAGCAAGATAGCCCGTGTAGTCGATATATTCTCTCATCGCCTGCAAGTGCAGGAACGCATGACACTGCAAATCAAAGAGTGTATTCAGGAAACACTGAATCCACTTGGGGTAATGGTGGTAGTGGAAGCCAAACACATGTGTATGCAGATGCGTGGTGTAGAAAAACAAAATTCTATTACTACTACTTCGGATTTTACCGGGGCTTTCAATCAGGCAAAACTCGTGAAGAGTTTATGAATCTGATTCAACACGGACTTTGTAAGAAAACGGTAGAAATGCTATTTGGTTTCGGTACCGGGAAGGCAGGCTTCGGCACCGATGAAGAGGGTGTGCGGCACCGATGAAGACATCTCTCGGCACCGATGAGGAATCATCGCAGAACAACCCTGTCACCCAATCGTTTTGCCATGATGCTTTGTACGGTCTTCAACTCATTAAAGCGTTTCATAAGCGAGTCACATTTTTCATTATCATGGGCAAGAGCAGGATCTTGCAGGGCATAAAGCATGTGCTTCAATTCCTCCGTTACGATTGCATATTTGAAGTTAATCATTAACATTGGAACCATTTCATAGAGACGCTCTTCATCTGTTACGATCTTTTGGGATTTGGAGTGGTATTTACTAAGCTGATACCGCACATTAATCAAATCCACACTCAATTTACTGATTACCGGATCAGGATGTGCCAGGAAATAACGTTCAGCAATGAAATTGGAATCATGCATGTGTGCAGCAGCTTCCGATAACATTTGGCGGTGCAACGGATTATGAAAAGCTAACTCATCTTCTTTCAAATCATTAATCACATATTCTATAACGGTTACCGGAATCTCGTTTCCTTCTTCATCAGTCAGGTTACACATGATTTTTTCTCCATAACGAACTACCGCTTGTAATATCAGCCGTTCGAATTTGTAGAATTCTTGTCCTTCCTTTCCTTCCTGGGGGATAAAAGATGCATAGTTGTCTTCCTGCAGAGCGGGAGGAACCTCTGTATATCCGTTATCTATTTCAGGAGGCAACGGAATATCTCCGTTGGGCATCGGAGCATTTTCAGACGGTGTCCCTTGAGACATTGTAGCTGTTCTTTCAGCCATCCGGCGTTCCCGTTCCGTCTGTTCAGCTCGTTTCTCTGCTTGAGTTTCCCGTCTTTTGGCAACTTCCGATACCAACAGCTTATCTTCTACATGAAGTAGCTGTGCACATTCTTTGATATAGACATCTCTGACAATCGCTTCCGGGATAACAGAAATACTTTGCACCAAGTTACCAATCAGTTCCGCACGCTTGATGGGATCTTTTCCTGCATCCTCCAGCAGCAAGTTTGTTTTGAAGCGGATAAAGTCCGTTTCATGTTCAGAGATGAAAGCCTGGAATTCCGTTGAGTTATGTTTGCGGGCAAAAGAGTCCGGGTCGTCCCCATCGGGAAGAAGACAGACTTTGATATTCATACCTTCCTCCAATAACATGTCAATTCCCCGGATAGAGGCCTTGATACCCGCTGCGTCACCATCGTAAAGCACAGTCATATTGTTGGTGAACCGGTGAATCATACGGATTTGTCCCGGTGTAAGGGCTGTTCCCGAAGAAGCAACCACATTCTCTATACCGGATTGATGCATGGAGATTACATCCGTGTAACCTTCAACCAAAAAACAACGGTCTTGTTTTACAATAGCCTGTTTGGCAAAATATATACCGTATAATTCGTTACTTTTATGATAGATTTCCGATTCGGGTGAATTGACGTATTTTACTTTAACCCCTTTCGTTGCACTGGCAAGTACACGTCCGCCAAAAGCCACCACTTTACCGGAAAGCGTATGGACAGGGAAAATTACACGTCCCCAAAAACGATCTCGCAATCGGTGGTCGTCCGTTTCGTAGCAAAGTCCGGTTTTTACCAGATACTCTTTTTTATATCCTTTTTGGATTGCCTCTTTGGCGAATGCATCGTGACTTTCAGTACAGTAGCCTAGTTGGAATTTCTCAATAATGTCATCGCGAAAACCACGGTTGCGGAAATAAGCCATACCGATGCTACGCCCGTCTATATGATTTTTTAGTATGTTTTGGAAATAATCGCGCGCAAAGTTATTGACGATAAACAGACTTTCACGTTCGCTTTGCACAAACTTCTCTTCATCGCTTAATTCCCGCTCCTTGATTTCAATATTGTATTTCTTGGCAAGGTACTTCAGCGCTTCCGGATATGACATCTGCTCGTGCTCCATAATGAAATGCACTGCGTTTCCACCTTTTCCACAAGCAAAACATTTGCATAATCCCTTGGCGGGAGAGACATAAAAAGAAGGGGTTTTATCACTATGGAACGGACACAAACCGACGTAATTGACACCACGTTTGCGCAGGGTGACAAAATCTGAAACGACATCCATAATTTGTGCCGCGTCCAATATTCGGTCTATGGTAACTTGATCTATCATTCTTTCTCCTGTGAATCCGTTTTTGCGGATACAAAGGTACACATAAAAAACCTGCAAACAAAAGTATGCAGAGGATCGTTAAATCTTGCCTATATAAGGGATGGTTCTGTAACCGGAGAGGCACACGGAAGATTATTATTTCCCTTGATCCCTCTCTATATAATAGATAATGGATTATTTAATCTTCTCCCGAATCTTAGTCAGATACTTTTTCATTCCTTCCGCATCTTTGTTCTCGATAATTTCGAGAAGATTCTTCAACTCCGTGCGGATATTGGCTACCTGTCCCGGAGTGCGTGGGTTGAACAGGATTTCCTGAAGCAGGTAGTCGTCTTCGCTTAATAGGCCTTTGGCAATTGCCATGTGCTTTTTGAACGTAGTTCCCGGAGCTTCCTGATGTTTCATGACGGCAGCAAATACAAAAGTCGATACGAACGGAATAGAAAGCGAGTAAGCTACTGTTTCGTCGTGTTCGTCGAACGTATATTCGAAGATGTTCAAACGCAATGTCTGATAGAGATCTTTGAAGAATATTTTTCCCAGGTGGTCTCCTTCACTGATGATGATGGCATTCTCGCTGCTTAGATTACTAAGACTAGCAAAAGTAGGGCCAAACATCGGGTGGCTGGAGACATAACGGAAACCGCTTTCTTCATAAAACTTCTTCAGTCCTGTTTTTACAGAGGCAATGTCACTAATGATACAGTCTTTCGGTAACACAGGCAATACTTTATGAAAGGCATCCAGCGTGTACTTCACTGTAACGGCATTAATAACCAGTTCCGGTTCAAAGTCCTTAATCTCCTCCAATGTGGTGAAACGATACGTGTTATAGACAAAACGCAACTGGTGCGGGTTGACGTCGAACACGGCCGTCTCATGTTGAAAGCTTAATATATCAGTAAAGAAAGAGCCCATTTTGCCGGCTCCAAGGATTAATATTCTCATAATGTTTATTTAAAAATCCTTTCCCTAACCCTCTTTCAAGGAGAACAGACTGATAATTACTCTTATCAATATGAACAGGAGGTTACTTTCTTTCCTCTCTTTGGAAGAGGGTTAGTGGAGAGACTGCTTTTTATTTATTAATAATTTCCATCTGTTGACGAACCGATTCTTCGTGGATGGCTTCGAAAATCTTCTTCATAAACTCGCTGTCCATACCGCATTGTTCGCCCTGCGCACCACGTTTTTCCAAGATTTCATTGTAACGTCCGGCTTGAAGAACGGTGATTCCATGCTCTTTTTTGTAAGTACCGATTTCGCGGGCTACGCGCATTCTTTTTGATAGTTCCTGAATGATATTGTCGTCACATTCGTCAATTTGTTTACGGAGTTGTGCCAGACTTTCGGTAGATTGCGTTTCAGTACGGATCACCAGCAGATTGAGGATATAGTCGAGTACGTCCGGAGTAACTTGTTGGGAAGCATCGCTCCAAGCGCAATCCGGGTTACAGTGGCTTTCTACGATCAGACCGTCGAAGTTCAAGTCCATCGCCTGTTGGCAAAGCGGAGCTACTAATTCACGTTTTCCACCGATATGGCTCGGATCACAGAAAATCGGAAGATTAGGGATACGGCGGCGCAGTTCGATAGGAATATGCCATTGGGGAAGATTACGGTAGATCTTCTTGTCATAGCTGCTGAAGCCACGATGGATAGCACCCAGGCGTTTCAAACCAGCGTTGTTGATACGTTCCAGTGCTCCGATCCATAATTCGAGATCCGGGTTCACCGGGTTCTTAACCAATACAGGGATATCAACACCTTTCAGCGCATCAGCGATTTCCTGTACGGCGAAAGGATTGGCAGTGGTACGTGCGCCTACCCAAAGAATATCGATGCCCGCTTTCAGACATTCGTAAACATGTTTGGCTGTTGCTACTTCCGTAGAAACATACATTCCTGTTTCTTTCTTTACCTCTTTCAACCAGGCAAGACCTTCTACGCCGATACCTTCGAAACCTCCCGGTTTGGTACGCGGTTTCCAGATGCCGGCACGGTATATTTTCTGTCCTTTTGCAGCCAGTTGTTTGGCTGTATCCATTACTTGTTCTTCAGTTTCTGCGCTACAAGGGCCGGCAATGACAATCGGTCTTTTAGCTTCAATGCCCGGTAATAAAATTGATTCGAGTTCCATATTCTTATTTGTTTTTATTCTTTTAATAACTTGTTTTCGTTGAAATTATTCTGTCTCATTATGCTGCTGTTTTCTTCTCTTTTTCTTTGAAGAGAGAACAACAGAAACCTATATTCTTTTTATTCTTTCCAGTGCTTCCGCCAACTTATTGTCTTTGCAACAAAGAGAGATACGAATATATCTTGCTCCGTTACTGCCGAAAATAAATCCCGGAGTGATAAACACTCTTGCTTCATGCAATACCTTTTCCGTTAGCTCCTCTACATCCTTGCAGGAAGCGGGAATCTTTCCCCAAAGGAACATTCCTACTTGTTTTTCGTCGTAGGTGCATCCCAATGTTTTCATAATCTCACCGGCGAGGTGACGACGGTTGCGATAGTTTTCGTTATTGCCTTCATACCAGTCTGCTTCTGCTTCAAGAGCAGTTGCTGCAGCCAGTTGCATGGCACGGAACATACCGCTGTCGATATTACTTTTCACTTTCAATATCCATTGTACGAATTCTGCGTTCGATGCCAGCATACCGATACGCCAGCCGGGCATATTGTGACTCTTGCTCATAGAGTTGAACTCGATGCAACAGTCTTTGGCTCCCGGCACACTTAGAATACTGATAGGCTTATCGTTCAGGATAAAGCTGTACGGATTGTCGTTCACAATCACAATATTCTTTCGGCGGGCAAAATCAACAAGGCGCTCATAGATTTCCGGAGTAGCATTGGCTCCTGTCGGCATATTCGGGTAGTTGGTCCACATTAGTTTTACACGACTAAGATCCATCTTTTCCAGTGCCTCAAAGTCGGGCATCCAACCGTCTTCTTCTTTCAGGTCATAGTTGATAACTTCCGCGCCAAGTATTTTACTTAAAGAAGTATAGGTGGGGTATCCCGGATTCGGGACTAACACCTGCTCACCCGGATTGACAAATGCCAGCGTAACATGGAGGATTCCTTCTTTCGAACCGATCAATGGTTGTATTTCCGTATTCGGATTCAGTTCCACTCCGTACCAGCGTTGATACCAATTGGCGAAACCTTTGCGCAGTTCGGGGATACCTACATACGGTTGATAACCGTGTCCGTTGGGATCATGAGCATTGTTACACAATGTTTCGATGGTTTCCCTTGAAGGAGGCATATCGGGGCTTCCGATACCGAGGCTGATGACATCTTTTCCTTCAGCATTCATCTGTGCTACCTCTTTAAGTTTCTTTGAGAAGTAGTATTCGCTAACACTTGCCAATCTGTCGGCAGGAGCGATTTTATACGTTTGACTTTCCTTCTGCATATTCGCCTAATAATTTAAGTTCTTTGGTTAATGGAGTGATTGCGGCAATAGATTGCTTGTATCTTAGATAATCGTTGAAAGCTACATCTACGTAAAATTGGTATTCCCATTCCCGTCCGATGATTGGCAACGATTGGATTTTTGTCAGATTGATATTATAGAACGATAGAATAGACAAAACCTGTGACAGACTACCTTCTGTGTGCGGAAGAGTGAATACCATACTCGCTTTGTTGGTTGCGTTGACATGATGTTGGCGGAGTTCGTCCACTTGCCAGGGATCGGCAACTACCAGAAAACGGGTGAAGTTGTGTTTGTTCGTTTCAATGCCTTCCTGAAGAATTTTCATGCCGTAACGTTCGGCTGCTGCTTTGGAGCAGATAGCGGCATGGCCTTTCAGACTTTCATTCTTGATGATTTCCGCGCTGCGGGCAGTATCTTCACCTTCCACTACTTTCAACTGTGGGTGCTGATTCAGAAATTCGCGACATTGCATCAGGGCGATAGGGTGGGAGTTGACTTCAGTCAGGTCTTCCCAACTCTCATCAGGGAGACAGACGAAGCTGTGCGAGATACGCAGTTTGTATTCACCGATGATTTGTGTGCCGCTTTGTCGCAGCAACTCATTGTTGTGCAGCAAGCTTCCCGCAATTGTATTCTCGATGGCTAGCATTCCGATAACCTGGCTGTCTTTTCGTATCGAAGTAAACACGTCTTCGAAGTTGGCACAACAGATTAACTCTATTTCTTCTCCCTCGAAGTACTTGTGTGCGGCGATATCATGATATGAGCCGAGTGTTCCTTGAATTGCTATCTTTTTCATTGTTCTAATGTATTATATAAAAAAATCCCGCGTCCATATTGGAGCGGGATTCATATGATTGATTTCTCTATTCAGTCCTTAAGCATCACTGTCACTTGATACATACAAACTCCCGCTCTACTTTGTTGCTAAAGTAAAAGTAAAAAAAGAAGTAATATGCATAAGTAAATGATTTCATTCGAATCTTTGTTTTTTGCTTTGGTTTCTAATTCTGGGGCAAAAGTAATAATTTTCTGTTAGATGCAAACAAAAAACGATATTTTTTTTGTTTTTTCATCAAAAACAAATGAAAAGGTCATTCTGTTTTGAGCTTTACATGTCGTCTTTCTCTGGTTTGCGTGTAGCCTTTTCTTTCATTAAGGCTGAAAGCCTTCTATTATATAGCGTAGGGCATCGCCCTACGTAAAAGCATACACCTAACATAAGCCCTGAAAGGGCGGGACTACTTGGACGTTTACGTCTTTCATAGTATGATTCTATATAAACTCTTCATTATATTCAACCTGATATTCTTTTAGAAACATTTTCAGTTCATCTTGGAAGGTCATTTTTTTGTGATGCTCTTTTTGTCCCAGAATATATCGAGTTACAGTCTCAACTTTTGATTGACTGACTGAGAAAGCTCCATATCCTTCTTGCCAGGAGAAATCATGATATGAGGGTCCTAAACTTTTTATCCATTTTGACGAACTACGTTTTACTTCTTCTACCATTTTGGATAATGCGATGTTTTTGTTGAGAATACATAGGATATGTATATGATTGGTAAATCCGCCTACTATGATAGGTGGGCAGTCTATGTTTTTCAGAATGCCGGAGATGTATTTGGATATTTCTGATAATTTATCCTCGTTTATACTGTCCTTCCTGTATTTAGTGCTGAAAGTCAGATGAATATAGTTCTTTGATAGGGATTGTGGCATATAGTTAGTTCATGTTCCGCCCTTTCAGGGCTTGTATTTGGGTTTTATAAATACGTAGGGCGATGCCCTACGCTATATAATGGAAGGCTTTCAGCCTTATCAATGTTGATGTCAATCTGTCCTGATAGTTTCTACGCTATATAATGGAAGGCTTTCAGCCTTATCAATGTTGATGTCAATCCGTCCTGATAGTTTCTACGCTATATAATGGAAGGCTTTCAGCCTTATCAATGTTGATGTCAATCCGTCCTGATAGTTTCTACGCTATATAATGGAAGGCTTTCAGCCTTATCAATGTTGATGTCAATCCGTCCTGATAGTTTCTACGCTATATAATGGAAGGCTTTCAGCCTTATCAATGTTGATGTCAATCCGTCCTGATAGTTTCTACACTATATAATGGAAGACTTTCAGCTTATCAAGCTGATATCAATCCGTCGTTTCTGATAGTTCCTACACTATATAATGATAGGCTTTCGGTCTTATTTTAAAAGATTCCCGGCAGTGCCTCCGGTTTCGGTCCCAAGTTTTTGAATTCTCCATTCAGACCAGCTTCCTCCTTCGGATTCAGTTCCAAAGACTTCTTCATGTCCTCTACAGAACCATCCTTATCACCATTCAGCAATTTAGCACGTCCGCGTTCTTTGTAGGCCTCTGCAAAGTTCGGATTCAGTTCGATGGCTTCATCAAACAGTCCGATGGCTTCCGTCAGCTTCTTCTGATTGATATAAAGTTGTCCTAAATAAAGGTAAGCCTGTTCGTTGAACGGGTTTATTTCCGTCACCAGTTTGTAATCCTCTTCCGCTTCCTCGCCCTGACCGTTGGATTCTTTCACTTTTCCACGCAGGAGCATGGCAGTTTCTTCCTCCGGATTTTGAGCAAGTACGGCGTCTATATCCTCCATCATTTCTTTATACTGTTTCAGGTTCAGCAAAGCTTCTGCACGTAACAGGCGGGCTTCGATGAAATCGTCTTTCAAAGTGATCGCTTTGGTGAGATGGGCAATGGTCATTAGGTCGTCGTTTTGTCCCTTACGGGCTTTTCCTAGCAGATAATGAGCTACGGCATTTCCTTCCTCAATGGCAATTGCTTTATTGGCAGCCTCTTCCATGGCCTGATAATCTTCCTGGATAAAGCATACATTTGCCAGTGTCAGGAAAGTACTCGTGAGATGAGGTTCCATGGCAGCCATTTTTTCCAACAGTTCGCGGGCTTTTGCCGTTTCTCCCATCTGAATGTAGAGTTGGCTAAGATAGCCCATTGTTTCAAACTCTTCCTGAATGGCAAGAGCTTCTGTAAAACATTTTACTGCATAATCCGGACGTCCCATGCGTTGCGCACGTAAACCGTCGTATTTAAAAATCTCGAAATTTTTCTGATCGTTTTTCTGTTTTTCACTTTCCGGAGTTTCCGACTTACCGGAGAAGAAAGATTTAAAAAAGTTCGGCATGACTGTGTTATTTTTGAGTTACCTTGCAAAGGTAGTAACTTATTTTGAAATATGTATCATTCCGTCCTGCATCTTCCACTCACCTTCCTCCAATAAATATTGGATGACTTCACTGACTCTCTCTTTCTCCGCTTCTATTTTCTCGGCTATTTCTGCCGGCGTATGCGGTTTTTGGGCAAGTAATTCTGCTATTTTCTTTTTCAGTTCTTCAAGAGACTTCCCGGTCAGCGTATCTGTTGCACGGTGACTAAGGCAAACATCACATTGTCCGCAGTTATGCTCGTTTTTCTCTCCGAAGTAGCGGAGCAGCATCCGGCTTCGGCACACATTCTCCGAAATGACATATTCTTCCATCGCCTTGATGCGAGCTTCATACCGAGCTTTACGCTCTTCGTAGACAGCAGGGGGGATGTGCACAAAACGAAGTTCCTGCCGTTCGCGCGTATATATAATATAAGGAGTCTTTTTGTGCGGAATATAATCTACGATGCGACGTTTGGTAAGCGTGACCAATATGTTATAAATCTGTTCACGGGTCAGTCCGGTACGTACGGACAGGGTGGCTTCGCTGATATAGGCATAATCGGTAAACACTCCGGTGTAAGAACGGAGAATCATCTGTATCAGAGCTTCCGCTTCCGTTCCCATTTCCCGCAGTTTGTACAGTTCGTCCCGGCGAATCGTAAAAAGAATACGGGAAGCGTTGTCCTGTTCGTCCGTATATTCCAGATAACCGGCTTGAGTCAGTATCTTCAGCGCACTGTCTACCGGAACCGGGAAGTATTTGAACTTCCGGCAAAACTCTTCCAGGTTAAATTCACGTACACATTGGAAACCGTCGCCCATTGCCATCTGATAGTAATATTGCAGATGCTCGTACACATTGAGGATATATTCTTTATCGGGAAAAGTATCCACTATACGCCTGTGTAACGTCGTTTTGTCCGTTTTGGTATATAAGATTACGGCATACGCTTTCTCACCGTCTCTTCCTGCACGTCCGGCTTCCTGGAAGTAGGCTTCGAGAGAGTCGGGGAGGTCGAGATGCAATACGATACGCACATCAGGCTTATCGATCCCCATGCCAAAGGCATTGGTAGCTACCATCACGCGAACTTCTCCGCTTTGCCAGCGTTTTTGACGTAGGTCCTTTACGGCATTATCCAGTCCGGCGTGATAAAAGTCGGCGGTGATATCTTCATTTACCAGTAATTCGGTGATTTCTTTGGTCCGTCGTCTGTTGCGGACATAGATAATGGCGCTGCCCGGTACCTTTCGTAAGATATGTAACAGTTCTTGAGTCTTGTTATCTGTTTGCCGTACCATATACGCCAGGTTTTTCCGCTCGAAACTCATGCGGAAAACATTCTCTTCACGGAAATCCAAGCGAGCTTGAATATCTTTCACCACTTCCGGAGTGGCGGTGGCGGTAAGTGCCAGTACCGGAATTCCCGGTAACAGCGCCCGTATCTCGGCAATTTTCAGGTAAGCGGGGCGGAAGTCATATCCCCATTGTGAGATACAGTGACTTTCGTCAACCGTAATCATAGAGACTTTCATCGACCGCAGTTTGGTGCGGAATATGTCCGTGTCCAGACGTTCCGGAGAAATATAAAGGAATTTGTAATCACCGAAGATGCAGTTTTCAAGTGCAGTGAGAATTTCCTGCCGCGTCATGCCGGAATATACGGCAAGAGCTTTGATACCGCGTTTGCGGAGGTTCTGCACCTGGTCCTTCATCAGGGCGATGAGCGGAGTAATGACAATGCAAATCCCTTCCTGGGCGAGAGCAGGCACTTGAAAGGTGATGGACTTACCGCCTCCGGTAGGCATGAGCCCCAGTGTATCTTTGCCTTCGCCGATACTGGTGATGATCTCCTCCTGCAAGTCGCGGAAGGAGTCATATCCCCAATATTGTTTTAATATCTCCTGATACTTATTCAATCGGCTTTATATCCTCGATTTGAAGTTGAACTTCGCCACGCTTGTGCGTGTTTTCTTCAATGGTGTAACAGATGTCGAACGAACGTTTCGTTTTGATATAGCGCACGTGCGAACTCTGTCCGAACGCGATACCGTTCATTACATTATTCGATTTATTATCAACCAGTTCGAGCTTGATATGTTCCTGGTCGCGTCCCACTACTTTACTCGTTCCATAATCATAGACGTGATGAGTGCAGAAAATGGGTTTCGTGTTGTCGGGGCCGAAAGGATTAAACTTTTTCAGGTCGTTGAAGAACTTGGAAGAAATATCCCTGAAGTCGATTTCAGCATCAATTTCGATGACGGCACTGGTTTGTTCCGGCAGGATATGCCGTGAAACGTAGTCTTCGAACCGTTTGGTAAAAGCATCCACATTCTCCACTTTCATTGATAGTCCGGCGGCGTATGTATGTCCTCCGAAGTTCTCCAACAGGTCGCGGCAATGCTCGATTGCTTTATATACGTCGAAGCCGGAAACAGAACGTGCGGAACCTGTCGCCATGTCATCCGTTCGTGTCAATACCACGGCAGGGCGGTAATACACTTCCGTCAGACGGGAAGCTACGATGCCGATCACTCCTTTGTGCCATTCTTCGTTGTAGAGCACAATAGAGCGGCGGTCGGCTAATCCTTCCAGATTGGCAACGATGTTGTTTGCTTCCTCCGTCATACTCTTGTCGAGGTCTTTCCGGGTTTCGTTGTACTGGTTGATTTGTCCGGCTTTCTCAAGTGCCACCGAGAAGTCTTTTTCCGTCAGCAGGTCTACTGCTTCTTTTCCGTTCTGGATACGTCCCGACGCATTGATGCGCGGTCCGATTTTAAACACAATATCGCTGACAGTGATTTCTTTTTCAGAAAGTCCGCATACATCGATAATGGCCTTCATACCGATACTCGGGTTACTGTTCAGTTGTTTCAGACCGTGGTAGGCGAGAATACGGTTTTCACCCATAATCGGAACGATGTCCGATGCGATACTCACGGCTACGATGTCGAGCAACGGAATCAGATGATGGAATTCGATACCGTTACTAATGGCGAACGCCTGCATAAACTTGAAACCGACTCCACAACCGGAAAGGTGGGTGTACGGGTACGTGTTGTCCAGGCGTTTGGCGTTCAATATAGCTACGGCAGGCGGGAGAATATCATCCGGCACGTGATGGTCGCAAATGATAAAGTCAATCCCTTTTTCTTTGGCATACGTGATTTCCTCTACTGCTTTTATTCCGCAATCGAGTACAATAATCAGTCCCACACCGGTTTCAGCGGCGTAGTCCACTCCTTTTTTAGAAATGCCATACCCTTCGTTGTAGCGGTCGGGTATGTAGTAATCAAGGTTCGAATAGAACTGTTGAATAAACTTGTAGACCAATGCCACGGCAGTAGTACCGTCTACGTCATAATCTCCATAAATTAGAATACGTTCTTTCTTTCCCATCGCCCTGTTCAGACGTTCTACTGCAATATCCATATCCTTCATCAGGAACGGATCGTGCAGGTCGGGCAACTGCGGGCGGAAAAACTTCTTGGCATCTGCTGCCTTCGTAATTCCCCGCTGTACCAAAAGTTGTCCAAGAATCGGGCTAATCCCTAATTCCTGGGCCAATGTCTGGCTTGTCTCTGCCTGTTCGGGTGTAATGGGTCGATAATTCCATTTGTGATTCATTTTATATATTGTTTTTTCTTTTTCTGTTCTCAAGGGTTGGAAAGGCACTTCTTCCCAACAAGGGGTAAAAGTACGAAAAAAAGCGGAAGTGTATAGTAGATAAGACGAAAATATTTCAAGGCTGACTTTTTGGAGGCTGATTTCTTTTGCCTATCTTTGTAAAAAGTGCAAAGAATTAAATTTGTGAGATTTCTCTGTTTATGATAAAAAGAAACTTGTTAATCGCTATCCTGATTTTATGCTCTATCGGAATAATAAAAGGGCAAACTGTGTCGGATTCACTGGTGATCATGTCTGCCCGATGGAAAGTGGAAAGTCCTCAAAAAGGAATAATTCATAAGTATGCTTCTATCCCTCGATTATATCAGGGGACCCAGTCTGTTAGTCTGATAGAAATAGACCCCGGCGCAGGTTTGAAAGTCGATATTGCCGTTTCAGGTGAGATGAAAGAGACGAGTCGGATTGCTTCAGAATATCGTGGCATTGCAGCAATTAATGGTTCCTACTTTGATATGAAGCGGGGAAATTCGGTTTGTTTCCTGAAAGTGGGCAATCAGGTTGTTGACACAACCACTTTGAGCGAATGTAAACTGCGTGTCACAGGAGCTATGCATGTACATAAAGGGAAGATAAAGTTAATTCCCTGGAGCAGGCAGATAGAAAAAGAATACAAAGGGGAAACAGGTATAGTACTTGCTTCCGGTCCGCTGATGCTGAAAGACGGACAGATTTGCGATTGGAATTCATGTGGCACGAATTTTATCCGAACCAAGCATCCTCGTAGTGCTGTTGCCACCACTAAGGAGGGGAAAATATTGTTGATAACCGTAGACGGACGTTTCCCGGAGCAAGCCGAAGGAGTGAATATTCCGGAACTGGCACATTTGATTCGTATTTTAGGAGGTGAGGATGCGTTAAATTTGGATGGAGGCGGGTCTACTACCCTTTGGCTGTCCGGTGCATCGGATGATGGAGTCGTCAATTATCCTTGTGATAATGGGCGGTTTGACCATGCTGGGGAGCGTAAGGTGCCTAATATTCTTTATATTCATTAATACTACTCTTTAATGAGAGTATTTATTTAGCTCAATAACGGATGGGAGAGTGCTTCATCCAACTGTTTTACAGTTATGAGCATAATTGTGATATATTCCTTCCTCCATAAAGTTGAAAAAACATTGAAGTATCTGCCACCTGCAACAAAACGCGTATAATATATTAGTTTACAACTAGTTGTAGCGTTGCAGATACCTGTTGCAGATGCGTTGCAGATAGAGTATCTGCCACACTGTATAATCCATACATAAACCTATTTCCTATGAGTACGAAAGTTTATTAAATACATTAAACTCCAGTTTCCAGGCGGGGAACTGGAGTTTCCGGTATTAGAAATTGTAGTTTCCACGGTAGGAAACGAGCGTTTCCAAGGCAGGAAACGACAGTTCCTATGTATGGAAACTGCCGTTTCTCCGTATGGATACCAAAACTATCTTATAGCTTTACATATAGAAACCAAGCGGTTTTCTTTGGTTATATAACGCGTTGCAGATACTTTATCTGCAACGTATCTGCCGCAGGTATCTGCAACGCTACAACTATTTGTCAGCTAGCGTATTACGCGCTTTTTGTTGCAGGTGGCAGATACTTCTATGTTTTTTCAACTTTATAGTAGGCAAATGTGGTTCAAGCCAGTTAGTCTTTTATCTTGCGTAACTTCGCCTTTTTGATAAAGAACTTGGCTAATTCTCTTCCTGCTTTGGCATACGTTTCCTGAACGCGATACCCGGAAGTGAAATCGGTACCCCAAAAGTTGTTGGCAGAAGCATTACGGATTCTGATAGAGGCTACTTGCTCACCCGTTTCAATCTTCTTCACTTTGCAGCTTAGGTCGACAGATGCATTCTGACGCATGACACCCACATTCCAGCCCGGCTCGGTGAAGTCTGTATTGATTTCGATTCGATATTGAGCGCCTTCCGTACCTGCTGTGATACCAACTTCGCTCATATATTTATCGAAAAGTTCCAAGAACTTTGGCTCAAATCGTTCTTTACGGTCGCCATACCAGGCAGCTTTCCATTGATCTCCTTTGCCCTCTTCTTTTGCATTATATTCGGAGCTCTTTTTATCTACATATTCGCTTTCTGTCAGTTTTCCTACCAGCATTTCATCATAAGAGAAAGTGAATTGTATCACTTGTTGGTCCTTGATGAAGTCGATAGTTCCTGAAGTCATAACAATGCTTTGCGCAAATGAAAATGCAGTAATGCAGCTCAATAGTAGAAGTGTTGTGATAGTCTTTTTCATGGTTCGAATTTGATTTATTGTTTGTTTGTTGTTAAAAGGTACAGACAAACAGTAGATTTAGAATTCAAAACCGAATCTGACTCCTACTCCGTGTAACTCCCATGTATCATCCCAGCTGTCATGATAATAATGACCTCCATAACTGTAACTATAATCAGTTGTGGTGTCATAATCTTGGAAGTTGTACATCAAAGCTAAATTCAAGGCCTTTTTCCCTTTTAAAGAAAAACGTACTCCTACTCCTATCGAAGCATACGCTCCTTCTATGTCTCCTACAGCATATCCGGTTTTTACATCGGCAAAAGGCGTCACTCTTTTGTTGATGAAGTTAGCCCTGAAGTTAGCATAGATTGGCGCTGCAATAAGATCAGCATCCGTATAGTAGTTGAGAGCAACACCACCACCAACGAAGAAATAATTATTGAATTGATAACCGTGTGAGGTTGATAATTCAATTTTGGAGGCATTGTAGTCGCTGACATCACCGATGTATGCAAAGTCAACGAAACCTTTATAGCCTTTTAATGTATTTCTTGCAGCTTTGCGGTTGTTGGCCTCTTTGCGGTAATCTCTTGTGTACCGTTCTTCTTTAGTGATTTTCTCCACATCACTCATCTGACAGATGATGAGGCTGCCATCACTTGTTTTAATTTTTAAGGAAACATTGGGCACTTGCTCAATGATAACTCCTTTGATAATGCTGCCATTCTTTAAATACACTACTTCTGTGTAATTTTGTGCTGCGACATAAGTACTGATACTTAACAGTAAAGTCAGCAATAATAGTAGTTTTCTCATGTTTATATATATTATTGGTTTATAATTTCTTGAGTGCGCTATAAACAGAGCCTGCCCAGTAGTTGCGCAATCCGAAACCACGTGCTTTTCCATCTGTTATCCATTCTTCAATGATCTCCTTTGTTTCAGTATTGAAGAATACGACTTCATACGTGCCTCTGTTGTTTGATTTATCCAGGAACTGTGCGATAAATACCATACCTACGCCCGGCGTTTTCTGAATAGGTAATGCTTCGATAGCCGCTTTGATTTGTTCTTTACTAAGGCTATATTCTCTTTTGGTAGTCATCAGCTCGGCCACGTTGATGTTTTCGTTCACTTGATTGACTGCATCCAGTGAGATTTCCGTTACTTCTTTTTTCAACTGTTTTCCTACGTTATACTTTTTTGCTTCTGTGATGAACAGCTCATTGATACGTCTGAAAGCATCTTTGAATTGTATCGGTGATTCATCTGCACCGAAAACTTTAGCTTGGGAGTAGTCCACTCCATAGAACTTGATAGACTGGATGTCTTTCAATGCACTCTTGCCTTGTCCAAAACAGAACAGGCTCGTACTTAAGAATAAGAATAGAATAAGTTTCTTCATATACGTTAATGTTAAAGTGATATAGTTGGTTTACTAACTTCCAAAAGTAGAAAATAATTATCGTAAATCAATGAATTTTATCGTTTTTCGACTCATTGGAGGCATTTGAATTTTTGCGATGTATTCTGCCGACTCAAAATTAATGCTTGGAGCCACTCTTACTTTCGAACGAAACAGGTCTTTTATCTCCTTGGCAAAACCTTCGCTGCGGTTTTCACTTCCGATACGGATCAGAATTTCATCCGTCCCCAATTCGTTGGTGTAGACTTCAATGATGTAATTCTTTACCGAAGGGATATTGTCCAGAATGTCGAACAATGCAGGTGGATACAAAGTAGTCCCTTTGTATTTAATCATTTGCCCTTTTCGTCCGAGGATGGAACTAAGGCGAATCGTATTTCTTCCGCAGGCACAAGGTTCGGTATGATGGTAACAAATATCACCAGTCTTGAAGCGGAGCAGCGGCATACCTTCTACCCAAGCGTCGTGATCGTCACTTCGCCTGCTTCTCCCTCTGCGACAGGACGATTGTTGTCATCCAAAAACTCTACGATGATAAGTTCCGGTTGCAAATGCCCGCCATGGAATTCGCTACATTCGGTAAAGGACGACTGCATTTCGGTGGAAGCATAGGTGGAATATAGCTGTAAGGCAGGCCATTTGTCATGTATCTTCTGTCCGAGCGTATTTAACTGAAACTCCTGATTGCGCAAAGCCTCACCGATACAGATACATTTCTGCATCGAGCACGCATTATGGTCGATATGATTCTTCTCGGCAAACTCTATCAGTTTGATAAGGAAAGAAGGAACGACCATTCCACAAGTCGGATGAATCCGGCGAATCGTGTCCCATTGCAGTTCGGGGATGCCGTTACCTACCCGGATCACTCCCATGCCGAGTTCGCGTGCTCCCATATAATAGGCAAGTCCGGCCATGAAGCGGCGGTCGATGGTAGTCATGAGTTGCAGAATATCCTTTTTACTGCATCCGGTGGTGGTGAAAGACAGGTACTCGTTGTAAGATAAACGGTCCAGGTCCTCGGAAGTGAGAACGAAAGTCACCGGATCTCCCAGTGTGCCGGAAGTTGTTACATAGTCGATGATTTGCTCCTTGTCTACACAGATGAAGTCGTCGTTATGAAGTTGCAAGTCTGTCTTGGTGGTGACAGGGATTTGTTGCAGGTCTTCAATCTTCTTTATCTGATTGATGTCAATGTGGTGTTCTTCGAACATTCGTTGGTAGAACTTGGAGTGTGCTTGCAGGTAGGTCAACGTTTGGGCTAACCGTTCTTCCTGATAGCATTTGATCTCTTCCGGTGAGCGGAACTGAATTTCAGGATTCTTTTCCATCTTTGGATTGTTTTTGAATTTTCTGTTGGATACGTTCTTTCTCTTGCAATTTGGGAATCGGTTTCTTTAATGCTTTTTGCCAGTATACGATGGCTTGTTGCGGTTGCTGCATAGCCTCGTAATAATTTCCCATCACTTCATATACATAATATAGAGAAGGATTGGAGGCTTCGTATGTTTTTAAAACATGCTCTTCTATCTTCTCCTTTTTTCTGATCTTCTTCAATAGGAGCGGAGTCAGCTTCTTATAGGTAAGAAGATGCTGGAACTCCGGTGTTTCGGCGAATTCATCTGCCGGAATGGTCAGGTTAGAACTGTATATTTCGTGTTGCAAGTTAATCGTGTCGTTAAATATCTTATTCAGGTCATAAGCTACATACTTTCCACATTGCCAGGGAGAGGTAGATACCCACATCAATCGTTTTTCCGGTTGGAAGATAACGGAATGATGAGCAATAAATTGATTGATAGCCATTTCGTTAGCCAGTCCCAAGTCCGCATCTTGCAAACCTTTGTGGTTGCGCAGGATAGAGGCGGCCTTGGAGGCGTCTATCGGCATATTTTCATTGATGAGTTCTTCCAGTCGTGCAAAACGGTATGGACTGTCCGAAGTACGGATATTTTCCATGTTTCGTTCATCCTTGCTGAATTCCTCCGATTGGTAATGATTGGTGCAGATGAGCCGGTTGGCTTCTTTTCCTTTAAAGAGCACTGTCTTCTCCGGGGATTTCTCAATGATAGCGGCTTTGCCATCTTTGGAAGAACCTATCAAGATGGATTCGGAGACGAATGTCTTCCGTTTCTGTGCGATGGCAAAAGCCTCATCAATCGTTGACGCATATTGCAGGATTTCTCTGGTCAGAATGGAAATAGGGGTGGCGGAACCTGTTGGAACAGCAGATTTGGCGGCATTGATCGTAACGGTCAGCCCGGTTTCGTTCATACCGGATAGTACGCCTATCATGCCAGGCCATCCTACGGACGCGAACTTATAACCTTGATCCGGTGTATAAAAAGCCACTTGTTTATTTTCTGCGAAGGCATCTCCCACATAGAAATCGAAGTTGCGTCCGATCAGTAGAGACGAATCTGCACTTTGAGTTCCCCAAGTGGCAAACGAACTGCATCCTACTAACATATAATCTTGCATGGCATGTCCCAGGTCGTGTGCCGAATGGTAATTCAGCTGACGTTCGTAAGGAGTGCCGATAAAGTCGTATTCATGGGTACACGATAGCGAGATTCCGTAGATCTCGTCGCGGTATTCTTCGAGGACGTTCTCACCCAAATGACGGTTGAATAAAACGATGAAGAACCGGAGAAACTTCAGATAACTGTCTGAAGGAACAATCTCACGAATCTGATCGACAAATACTTTCTCCTGATAATGAAGCAAATCGGAAGACAGTTTGCCGATGGCTTCTCCCCTTTGAAAGGCATCCCCTTTCACAAACAACTCCCACAATCCGCTTTCGCTGTGGCGCAGGAAGTTGCCGTCATAATATCGGAGATCGAGCGTATCGTTGTAGAGCACCTCTGCCGGAACCATGGTGGTAGTATCTGCATGAGACACTTTTGTCATGATGATACTGGATTCATGTTTCGGTGTCCGCATATCCGCTGAAAAGTAGAGATAACAGATTCCGGTTATCAATATCACAAGGAGCGATAAAAGAACGCAGCTCGTGTACTTGAATATCTTTTTGATTGTTTTATGCATTTCCTACTTTTTTAGCCAAGTATTCTTGTCCCACAAATTCCGCACAAGTGAGCATGGAAGTCAGCGTTACTCCCAGTGCGCCGTGCACATTCAGGTTTTGACCTGTGAGAAAGAGATTACCCAACCGGCTTCGTGTAGACACAAAACCGATTTGCGGACATTTATAATCTTTGATAATTCCGTATGCGGAACCGTCCACCGTTCCGGTATAGTCGCGATAGCTCAACGGAGTGGTGGTGTGAATCTCTTCTATGTTGTCGGAGAAATCAATGCCATGGCTCCGGATAAAGCGAAGCAGCTGTTTCGTCTTTTCCTGCTTGAAGGACCGGTAGCTTTCTCCCCGATGTTCGGGAGTAGTGTCTTTCCATGCAGAGAGTTCGTTCATATACATCGGTGTCAGAATCGAAATAACACTGGCGTATTGACTGTCTTCGGAAGAGGCTTGCATCGAAATCATGCAGTTGGTGGTCCGTCCCGGATAGAGCTGCTTGTCATACCACACTTTGTGATCTCCATGCAGATAGAGGTTACGGTTTTGGTACGGAGTGCTCTTCTTTTTCATTACCAGATAAAGCGTGAAGATGCCGTATGTGTTTTCGAGCGAACGGATGCGGGATATGTAGGCGTTCTTGATACTACGGTTTTTATCCAGTATCTCCAGGGTTCGTTGAGGGTGCATGTTGGAAATTACATAGTCGCTTTCCAACCGCTCTTCGCCGTTGATGATGACTCCCTGTACTTTTTCGTTTTCAACAATGATGCGGGTGGCTTCGCTGTTGTTAAGTACTGTCCCTCCATTCGCCCGGATCACGTTAATCAATTCCAGGCTGACTTGCATACTGCCGTCCACAAAACGATAAGCTCCTTCGATATAGGAATGGTTAATCATGGCATGTTCGTAGAAGGTGGAGACATCTTTCAAGCCTCCGTAGAGCAAGGCCGAGCCTGCCAGTACATTTTGTAAAGTAGGGTCCGGAGTAATATCCGCAATCAGTCCTGCGGCGGAGGTGCAGAAGTATTTCATTCCTTCCAGGGCAAGTGTGCCCTGTTTCAGATGGTCAACGCTAATCAAGTTACCAACAGTCTGAAGCTGTTCGGCATAACGTTTCAGGTTTTCTTTTTCGTGCGGGAAGGACCGGCAGATCGTTTCGATGAATTGCGGATACCCCATTGCATAATCGTATGTTTTTCCTTTATAGTAGATTGTATCGAAAGCCTCATCGTCCAAACGTTTCAGCTTTAGTTTGTCCATGATGCCGAAATAGCGGAAATACTGATTCATCACTTGACCTTCATCCAGACTTCCTACATAATGAATGCCTGTATCGAATAAGTGTCCTTTTCGCCGGTAGGTTTGAAAGCATCCGCCGAATTGCGTGTTTTTCTCTACGACGCATACATTGAATCCTTCTTTACTAAGAATCGCTCCACATTCCAGTCCGCCAAGGCCGCTTCCGATAATGATGATATCGTATTTACTCATGTTCGTTCGGTTTTCTGAATATATAAATAGTGTTCGAGGTATATTTGTCATTAGGAATGATTTCTACATTCATTCCGCAGGTGACTGCTATTTCCCGTAGTTGGGTTTCTGTGGTGAAATACAATTCTCCGGCAGTCCGGTTGAAATTGAATATACGGGTGGATAGTAATTCCGTGAACCGGGTCAGCCTGTGTTTGGACGTATTTGCCGAGTTTCCGTCGCGTATGATAATCATTCCCTGCGAACGCAGCCGGTCAGCGCATTTCAACAACAAAGTCCGTTGATGTTCATAGCTCATATAGTGAAGCATATCGTTCAGGATAAAGACATCGCTTTCCGGTAGCGGATATTCCAATGCGTTGCCGTGCCTGAACTGGAGATGTTCGTTGCGTAACCATCCGTGTTGTGCCAAAGCTATTTTATCCTCATCGTAATCAATTCCTAAAATATCCCGGTCTTCGGAAAGCATAGACAACATATAACAGAGCGGACCGAAGCCACAGCCGATGTCTGTAATTTGCCCTTGGGCGGGAATCAGACGGTTGAACAGCCGGTAGTTTCTTTCCATCTTCACCTTGATACGGATATACCATTCTACGACTGGTCCTTTGTAGATATAGTTTTGGATCAGTGCTTCGTAGAAAGCAGGATTGTCCGTCGTGTTCTTTTCCCGGCAGATACGGGCGTAACCCTCCTTCATATAGGCGGATATGCGTTTGGTGCGTTCCTGGTAGGTGGTTCCGAAAGAAAGGTCGTCGGCCGGTATACGGGGAAGTATTTCCGTGTAGATGATTCCTTTGCGGATATTGAAAGGCTGTGCCTTTGCAATGATTTTGTTGTTGCCGTAGAGGAGGATCGGAAGAATATCCAGTTGCAATGTTTCTGCCAGGTAGAAAGCTCCTTTGTGGAAACGCTTCATCTTTCCGTTGTAAGTGCGTGTACCTTCGGGGAAGATAGCGATGGAGTAGCCCTCTTTACTTTTTTCCGCATCCGTTCCATATATTGTTCGTAGCCTTCGCCTATGTAATAGAAATCGACATAGCGGATGATTGCTCCGAAGAAAGGAGAATGCCATACCCAATGGTTGGTTACCATCAGGATTTTAGACGAAAGAGACAGCAATACCAGAATATCGATGAACGACTGGTGGTTGGCGATAATAATTGCCGGATGCTGGAAACGCTCGTTGGCCTTGTTGATATGTTCTTTTTTGACGGCAGTGGCTAACAACAGAATCCCTTTGCAGGTGATTTGTATCAGTCGGCATACCAAACGTTGTTTGCTGCTTTTCCGCACAGGCACCAAATAAAGGACAGCGATCAGTACACGGAGGAAGATACAACCGATAAAGAAAAGCAGGAAGAGCAATACGGTCCGTATCAGCCCGATAAGCGTATAAGGCGGCAATCCTTTGGAAGCGGGTCCTGCAATGAAGAACCGGAAAATGAGTGGCTGAATGGTATAGGCTACCAACACCACTGCTATCATGCCGAGAATGGAAATCAGTGAAATGGATTGCAAAGCCGGATGCTTGGCAAAAACAAGTGCTCCCATACCGACAACTGTGGTGAAAGCAGAGAAGAAGATGGCTGTTTTGTGAGAATTCAGTACCTTCTGACCTGTACGGTATTTGTTTTGTAGCCCGTCCATAATGAAGATACTGAAATCGTCTCCAATGCCAAAGATAAAGGTGGACAGGATAATGTTGATGATGTTGAACTCAATCCCCAAAATTCCCATCAATCCCAAGATGATTACCCAGCTGACCAGCATCGGGAGAAAACTCATCAAGGTAAGTTCGATACGTCCGTATGAGAACCATAATGCGAAGAATATCAGGAAAGAAGAGATATACAGAATCAGGTAAAAGTCGTCATTGATGGCAGATACCCATTTATTGGCAAAGTAGGAACGGTCGAAGATGACTACATCCTGGGTTTTGCTGAAGTTCTGATACACGGTTTCCTTATTCTGGTCGCTAATCCGTATCTGGCTGATAAGCATGGTGATGGAATCGGCAGAAGTTTGCCATTCGTTCAGTAGCTTGCCGGATAAATCGTCTTCTTGTGCGGTGTAGTGATATTCACCGAAAGGTTGGTTTAGCCATTGATAAAAGGGATCGAAGCTTCCCGGACGGAAACGGTATTCAGTGGCAGCTGTTTCCAGTTGTTTACGGATTTGCTGTTGTTTTTCATCTGTCCAGTAGTCTTTCCATCTTTTCAGGCGTAGCTGTTGCTCTTGTGGAGAAATCAGAAACTGTGAGGCGGAAGCATAATCTTTAATCAGTCCCTGATCCTTCAGTGTCGATAACTTCTGATTGGTTATTGCATAAGTTTCGGTAGCCTGATTCATGTCTTTGCCTACGCTGACAAAAAGCACTGTCTTTTCGTCGCTGTCGAAGAGCTGCATTAATTTCTCTTCCGATTGTTTGAGATGTTGAGGTTCATAATTGAGGCTCATCATGTCGTTGTTGAAGCCGACCTTTTGTGAGGTAAACAAACAGATAATTGTAATGAGGAGAATACCGCCTACCAACCATTTATTCTTTTCGTAAGAATATGCGTTTATTTTCTCGATGATGCGTAATACGCGTCCCTGTTTGACGTCTGCCTGTCCTTTCAGGAAATGAGGCAGGTAAATGAGGCAAAAAAGAGTAGTACCCACCAATGCCAGGGAAGCGAACAACCCGAAATCGCGTAACAGATCGGAACTGGTGAATATCAATCCCATAAATGCGCCGATAGTGGTGAAACTACCTACTGTAAGCGGATAGGCTATCTCTTTAATCAGTTGTTGCACGGTGGAAACATGGTTCTGATGTGCCAACATGTGGATGGAATAGCTTAGCGCAATACCCATCACTGCCGAACCGGCTCCCACGGCAATGGCCGAGATGCTTCCTTTGATAAAGAAAATCAGAAACAGGGCGAACAATCCTCCGAAGAGTACCGGAGTAATAATCAGTGGTATCGATCGCTTCCGTTTAAACACGAGTGAGATAAATACTATGATGATAAGCAGTGCCAGGGAAGAAGTCAGAATCGTGTCTTTCTTGATCTGACGGGCGTTGTAGACTCCTACGGAGGGACCGCCGAAATATTCGGCTCGAATGGTAGGAGATTCTCCCTGTACGTGTTGGAGTTCTTCTTCGAGTATTTTTATCAGTTCGTCATTCTTTCCGGTACTGCCTGTGCTGAATACCGGGGTAATGAACATAAGCAAGGTGGAACCGTCTTTGGAAAAGATATGTTCGTCATAAATCTCGTAGTTGGCTTCCAACTGGAAATCCTGCAGATGTTTCAGGGCTTCACTTCCCAGTCCGAGCGGGTCCCGGAGAATATAACTTCTTAATGCGATTCCGGCAGGAGAGAGGAGATTGGTATAGTTCTTCTGCATGATAGCTTGTATACCTTTCTCTGTCAATAGGGAATCGAATCGTTGATAATCCGTATCTGTCAGGAAAAGCGGGAGATGCTCGTAGACAAAGTCTGTGGCTCCTCCGATGAGGCTTTGGTCTACCTGTGCGAAAATTCCTTTAATCAGGGTTCCTCCGGCTTTTTCTGTCAGGGTTTGTTGCAGTCGTCCGGCAGCTTCTATCAGGGAATCAGGTTCTACCCGGTGACAGGTATCTGCCGAGGATAGCATAATGATAATCTTATCCTTGATTTTGAGATTGTCGAATACCTTGATTGTGTTTTGAGAATCTTTGGTGTCGGGGAAGAATTGTGTGATGTTCTCTTCGAACCTTACTTGCAGGGCAAAGAACCCCATCAACAGGACACAACTGATGAGTGACAAATAGAACAGAATCTTGTGCCTCTCAAAATAATCATATAGTCCGATAAAAAACTGGGTCATATCTTTTTTTTCCTACACGCCGTGAGCAGAATGAACGCGATGGTTCCTGCCAGTATGCTGCATACGGCTGCAAAGATAACACTTCCTATTAAATATTGCTCTATGACTGATTTTACATTTTCAAAAGAAAGTTCGTTTAAGTGCAGGTTTACGGGTTCTCCCAGTACTTTACAGCCGGTTACATAACTTCCGTACAGTAAAAATGGTATCATCGGAGGGATGCTGATGTTGGCTGCTACAATAGCTATGACTTTGTTTAATCGGAACAAATGCGCCAAAAACAACGTAATCAGCATTTGATATCCCCATGCCGGAACGATGCCCATAAATACGCCGAGCATGATGGCTGCCGTAATTCGCGGGTTAGATTCGGGGGAGTGGGTGATGTGGTTGGAGAAAAACTGCTTGCAATTCTTCCAGGTCAGTTTACGGAAAAAGTTTCGTGGTACGATCCAAAGGAAAGTGACGAGTACCAGTATCGTATTCAGAATACTGATACGGGTGAAATCACGGAACGGGCGGAAATGAGAAACCCGTTCTTCCTGTGGCGGATAATAAACGTGTACCGGAATATTTTTAACGGGAATGCCTCCCCATGCTGCAAAAACAAGTGCTTCCAGTTCGAACTCATATTTGGCAGTGTAATACCACTTGTCCACATTCATGCGTTGGATAGGGTAGAGGCGGTAGCCGGATTGCGTATCTTGTAGTTTGATACCGGTTTCGAGGGTGAACCAAAAGTTGGAAAACTTATTGGCAAAGGTATTCTTTCCCGGCATATTGTCCGAGGTCAGATTACGGGAGCCTACCAGTAACGTGTCCGGTTCCTTTTCTATGGCTTCAATCAATACGGGAATGTCCGAAGCGAAATGCTGTCCGTCGGAATCAATGGTGATGGCATATCGGAATCCTTGCTTCTTTGCGAAAGATAGTCCATGTTTCAAAGCTACCCCTTTTCCTTGATTGACAGGGTGGGTGATGATGTGAAGATTAGCTTCCTGATTCAGTATTTCAGGTGTTTCATCCGTTGAACCGTCATTGACAACAAGGATTTCCGGTGCATAAAAACGTACACTTGCTATGACTTCTGCCAGTGTCTTGCCATTGTTGTAACTCGGGATGATGACGATGATCCCTAATTGTTTCAACTTTTCGTGCCAATAGGCTGTACTTATTTGCTCCTTCATGCTTTTGGGGTAAGTGCAGCTTTTAGTTTAATGAAACATTCGTCTTTTATATTTTCTTCCTTTATAATGCTTTCTTTTCCTGTGTTCTCCTTTACAATTTCTTCTTTTGCAATATCCTCTTTCACAATGCTTTTATTTACAGTCTTTTCCTTTACAGTACCTTCCGCCTGTAACTGGAGTTTGCCTTCTTCTGTCTCTTTGAGACTCAGTACGATTGCTATCCGAGGCGTTTCTATAGGATTGATAGCCGAAAGAAATTTGCAGGAAGATACTTGTGTTATTTGCAACTTTTGCTGACGAATATTTTCTGCACATTCCTTGATAAGTTGCAATAGACAAACTCCGGGAACTACCGGATGTTCAGGAAAATGTCCCTGATAAACAGTGTGGTCAGGATTCAACTCTATCTGAATAGTCCAGGTGGTTGAATCCGATGACTCGGAGGAAAGGATAGTATAGAAGTTATCAAGTAGCATATATTAAATTTCTTTAGATAGTTTATCCAGACGGATCGTTAACCGTATCCACGGATGTTTGATTTTTATTTGTGCCGGATCACCCGGAGTGTCGTCGGTAATGTAGACCACTGATTTTCCAAAGCCTTTTCCACTGGTTCTTTTTTGGGTAGCATTGTCTTTGGTGGCTTTCACACGGACGTCTTTTCCATTTAAGAACAAACGCCTGAAATCCATCTCTAACAGTTTCAATACCTTTTCTTTTTTCATGGGTTCAATGCAGCTGTTGACATTAAATTGATCGTCATGCAGAGAAAAATCGAAAAGGCTTAACCCGAAGTAGGTAGACGCCACGATCCGGATTTCGTTATCAGGCATACGGCGTACTATCAGCATACCACTCATGTGATGTTTCATGAAATCCAGTTGGATATTGTATTTTTGTGATTCTTCCCCTTGTGTCAGTTCGATAACAGGAGGCACAGTACTGCCTTCCCCGCTTATTCGTGGAGAGCAGGACGTTTGAACCTGTATTCCCAAGAATAACAGAACCGTCAGGCTAACGAATCGCAAACTTCGTCTCATTCTTCAGAGAGTTGAACTTTTTATTATAGAATTCGTATTCTGTGTAGTTTGTAGCTGTTTCGGACAGACGGAGTTTGTGCACCGACATATCTTTCTTGTCCAAATAAATTTCGATACCGGCAATATAGGCTTGTACTGCTTTGTTAGTCGGCTTAATTTTAACCAAATAATATCGTGCGTCTTCAAAATATTCTAGCTGGTAGTTGGATGACATCTTAGACAGGTCGCCTATCATACACGCAGTTAGCATATCCTGCATCTGTGCCATCATTTTGTTCGAACTTAGGTTCATAATACTTTTCTTGCCATCCGATACGATTTTGAGCTTACTCCCGTTTATCACGATGAGATAATCCATTGGGCGGAAGTATTCCATACAGATTTTATTGCTCTTTTGGTAGTAGAACTTCCCTTTGGAAGTAACCTTTTCGTCGAATACATCGAGATATTTCACTTGGGTAAAATCGCTTTCGATGGACTTCACGGTTTGTGCCTCCTTTGCCAGGCGGTTTTCAAACTCGGTCTTTTGCACCATCTTTTTCATGCTCTGTGCATGGACGGTGGCGATAGACAAGAAGAAAAGCGATAAGTATAGTAATAAAGTTCTCATACATTTTTATTTTATGCCAATAGTTTGTCCGGACGGACAACGGTATATCCTTGTTCTTTTAGTAAATCCAGTATTTGTTTCACTAACTGGTCGCTGCCGGGCATCCGGTCGTGCAACAGAATGATGGCTCCCGGTTTAAGACGTTTCCGAATCCTGGCAAGTATTTTGTCCGGAGCTGACTGTTGCGTATCTAATGTACGGATGCTCCATCCTATTGAGGTGTATCCTAACTGTCGGACAGCTTTCGCAATCGTAGGATTAGTGACACCGAATGGCGGACGAAACAAAGTAACCGGCTGCGAAGTTACTCGTTCTAGTTCACACTGACAAGTTTGCAGGTCTTTTTTCATTTTAGAGAGTCCATATAGCGGAAATAAACCGGAATGGCTATATGAATGATTCCCAATTAGATGACCTTCTGTTACCATACTTTTCAATAAGGCTTCATTTCCTTTTATCTTGTGTCCGATACAGAAAAAACAGGCAGTTGCCTGATATTCTTTTAGTACCTTCAATACTTTGGGCGTTTGAATGGGATCGGGACCGTCGTCAAAAGTCAGGGCGACAACTTTTTCCGTAGTACGTTTTTTGCAAAACGATCGTAGATAAATTCCCGACTGAATGCTATAGGAAGCATAAACGAGAAAGGACAGTATCAAGAATAAACATAGAAGGAGGCAAACAATCATCATACGCTTTTCCGAATTAGAATCAATGAGTGATTGATGGAGTGGTGATGATTATAAATCAATATATTGGTAGGGGTAGTGCAGTTTATTGATGTCTTTACTGCTTTCCATACGGCATACGATGAGGCGGTAGGATATTCTCCACATTCGTCCTTAAAACTAAGATGAATACTTTCCGGGAAAAGGTTGGTTTCAAGCTCTTCATAGATTGAGTTAGTGATTTGCTCGTGGTAATCACCTTGAAGGGATTGTTTTTTGTTCTTTCCGGTAACTAACCATTGAATATCCTGACACTCTAATCCGTTTCGTTGTAAAAAACGAATAATTCGGGAACTGATTTCTTCTGTCGTATGTTGTCCCGTGAAAGTTTCAAGTCCTCGTATTTCTGCTAACGGATACTCTCCGGCTTCCCGGCTTAATAGGAAAAATTGAGCGCCTTCTCCGGCTTCTATTCCTTTCAGCAGTCCCAAGCGTTGCTGAATGATGTAACTGGTTTCTGTCATTTCGTCCATGGCTCCCACCAGTATATTCTCGCTTCCTTCTTCTATTTTCATCATGGCATCCAGCAAAGCGCTTTCAAAACTTAGTCCCCGGTGAACATAAGTCATGTTATAGGTGTGTATTTGATGAATTAAAGCTATTTGTGCACCAATTGTATTGAATGTCGACTGAATAAAAGGAGTAGGATTCAACATCCGCTCTTCATTATCTAACAGGTTGTTCAGGAACCTTTCCGTATCAACCAGGCAGCCCAGCCCTGTGGCTGTGATAATTCCCCCTATCTTCTCGGGAGATAGTTCGCCCATACATTCCAATCCGCAAGCTACTCCCATTTTCACAATACGGCTCATGCGTCTGCGCAAAGTTGCATTGGCAATAATATCTTTATAATCGGGTTCACAAGCCTGAAGAAAAGGACGGTTTGCTGCAACATCGGGCGAATCATTTACTTTCGGACTATTTTCTTGTGAATGATTTCCTTGTGGATGGATAGAAGCGATGCGTTGAATATAAACTGGCTGCATAGGCTCAAAACTTAAAGGTTCGTTCGTTTGGGAAAATTCGTTGCGGAAAAGAGGAGCGACGAGTCGTTTCCTCCGAAGCCGAAAGAATTGGATAATACATGGCGGATCGGCAATCCTTCCTGGAAAGACGTTTCCGGTATCAATCCTGTTTCTGATTTTACTCCTGTTTCTGACAACAGTTCTGTTTCCGGCATAGGCTCCGTGAAATTTAGATTCGGATAAATCATGCCTTTATCTATGGAAAGAACGGAATAAACAGCTTCAATTCCTTCGGAAGCTCCTAAAGTGTGTCCGATAAAAGCTTTTACTGAACTAAACGGTGGAACATGTTCTCCGAAGATTCTTCGCAATGCCATACCTTCCGATGCGTCATTACCGGGAGTACCTGTCCCATGTACGTTGATATAATCAATATCTTCAGGAGAAATGCCACTGGAAACGATGGCTTCGCTCATTGATAGAAAGGCGCCATCTCCTTCGGGAGAACTTCCTGTTTGATGATAAGCTTCATTTGTATTAGCATAACCGCTTAGTTCACAGTAAGGAACTCTTTGGAGTGAACTTTCTGATTGAAGCACTAAATAACCTGCGCCTTCTCCCAAATTTAATCCGGTACGCGAACGGTCAAAAGGACGACAATGTATTTTGTCCAAAATCATGAGAGAGTTGAACCCATTGAGCGTAAATCGGCAAAGTGCATCCGTACCTCCGACGATAACAGCATCCAGTTGTCCATGTTTAATCAGTCTCGCTCCCAACATAATAGCATTGGCTGCCGATGAACAGGCTGTACTGATGGTGGTTATAAAATCATTGATACCTAAATACGAAGCTATTAATTCTGTGCTGGCTCCACAGTCGTGTGAAATCACTTCCCGCAATCGTCCCTGTTTCGGGTTTTTCTTGAAAGATTCATAGAAACGCTCGCTTAAATCCATACCGCCGACAGAGGTGGCGGAAATAAAACCAATACGTAACGGTTGCTGGTCTTTTTGCGAGGTTACTGACTGATTCGGTAACTGATTTTTTTGCTGATTGGATGATATATGCAAGTTTAGTCCTGCATCTTCCATCGCTTCTTTGGCGGCTATCATGCCTAGCAATGCTGTGCGTGATACTGTACGCTGCGGAGGTAAAGATAATAGTTGTTTAAGTTCTTCATTGCTACGTTTCACTTCAGATACGGGTACATCGAGAGCAGTCGGGAAAAGAGTTACTTTTCCGATGCCATGCTTCCCTTGTTGTAGTGCCTCTATATTTTCGGAAACTCCGATGCCGATGCCCGAAACAACTCCCAATCCGGTGACGTAAATCTTCATAAGTTAAGCTTTCCGATTAGCAATGATGTAGTCAGTCAGTGTACATACCGAGTAGAAGATTTGTTTGCCTTCACTGGGATTCTCTATTTTAATGCCATATTCACGTTCCAAAATCAGGATGATTTCGAGTGCGTCAATGGAGTCAAGGCCAAGACCTTCGTCGCCAAACAGAGGGGCTTCATCGTCAATATCTTCCGGAGTGATTTCTTCAAGGTTCAACTCTTCGATTAGTTTACCTTTCACTTCGTCCATCAGTTCTCTTTTGGTTTGATCTAAATTATTCATAAATCGTTGATATATTATTAAGTTGTTTAAATTCTGCTTGATAATGTCCGTACAGTAGTTCGCACCAGCCTATGATGCATGTGCGTAACTTACCTTTCGCCATCACAATTCTTGCGTAATCCTCTAAGGAAGCAGTGTCGGATTGCTGACAGACAAAGAATGTATTTTCTCCCTGAATTTTGTGTCGTATACAGATTTCTCCCAATACTACATTGGGGAGAGTGTAGACAAACACGGCAGGACTGGCGGCTTTATCTCCTTCTTTATTGATGATAGCTTGATGTTTGCAGTCCGTATCTAAAGAGGAAGATGCATTGGCTAGAATGATTCCAATCTCTTTCGGCTGGTAGTTGGTATCTTTCAATAAATATCCGGCAGCTACATATCCCAGCTTACAAAGATTATCCATCTTGTAGAACTTCATATTGTTTTCTCCCAGATGCTTGTATGCTTCCCGGATAAACGGCGCAAAGTCAGTCTCCGAAGAATTGAATATAGCTGTTCCTTGGTTTTCTACCACTCCCGGTTTGATCGTGACTATATTGGCTGATTCCACGACAGCTTTGCAAAATGCCGGAGAATCGGTTTTCTGTTTCAAATGAGCATCTGGGAGAGATAATACCAGTGCGGCATTACAGCCTCCGAAACCGGAAGCGGTTTTGATACAACATTTCATCGGCATCGGCTGATGGGTACCATAAACGGTGATGGGCATGGGAACGCCCAGTGTCTCATATCCTAAAGTTCCGTAGTATATTCCTTCTTTCAGTTGCTCTATGCAGAGTATGGTTTCAATAATGCCTGAAGCTCCTAATGTATGCCCGAAATAAGGCTTAAGACTATTTACCGGAACTGCTGACAATCCTGCCAAATGTATGGCTTTGGATTCCATTTCGTCATTATAAACCGTAGCTGTTCCGTGTGCATTGATAAAGCTGATATCTTCGGGAAGTGCTCCGGCTTCTTCCATTGCCTGATTGATAGCCAGCGCCAGTCCGTCTCCTGTCCGGGAAGGACCGGATATATGGTTGGCATCATTGCTGATCGCTCCTCCGGATAGAATAATATGATTTGCGTTTCCTTGAGTTTCTAAAAGCACAGCTCCACAGGCTTCGCCTAGACTTAATCCGTCCCGTTGTATATCGTATGGCCGGCATCGGTGTGCGCTGACTGACCGGAAAGACAAGAAACCGCTGGTAATAAAATGAGAAAGAATATCCCCGCCGGCGACAATCACCCGTTTGTAACGCCCTGATTCTATCCATCTCTTGGCAACAACCAGTGCCGAGACTCCAGATATACAGGCGTTGGAGATAACTTCTACCTGATTGGCTGCCTCAAAAAAATGCCCGATTCGTTCTGCCATTTTCCAAAGAAAAGCCGGGCTGTCAACAGATAATTCCTGTAAAAAGGAAGGATTGTCAATTGTTGATTGTACAGAATCGCCTGGCTTGTCCGAATTAGTTCTTTTTTCTTGATTGCTCAATAAATCAATATTTCCCTTCGTGGTGGAGAGTAATAAAGCACAGTCCGACTCTTGCAGATTCACTCCCGATTGGGAAATCACTTCCTGAATAGTCAATATAAACAGTTGCTCTAGCCGGGTATAAGAGGAAATATCCAGCTCCTTTGCCCGCTTTTCCAACTCGACAGAATCAATCATCCCTGCCAGAATCTGACTGTCAGAAATCCGTCCGGCTTCTTGCATACGAATCCCGCTTCGGTAGTCATGGATTGCTTTCCTATTCTCCGAAATGCCGAAACCTAACGAACTAATCAGCGTATGGGCTGTGATGTATATATTTAAAGGATGTTCCATTTCTTTTTCCATTCCAGATAAAACGGAGGGTTGATAAGCTCCAGCTCTTTATTCAGGTTCAGGAACACTTGTATGGTGCTTCCGGTGGCCACTACACTCTGGTCGGTAGCCCGATAGATAACGTATTCGAATTTTATCTTGGCTGCCTCACAGGCAATATAGCGTGTTTCGATAATCGCTTCTTCACCAAAGGACAATGATTGCTTGAACTGACAGGTTAAATCTACGATGGGAACCATGTAGCCTTCCCGGTAAATGCTCATATAATCCAAACCATACTGTTTGCCGAAAGCTTCCCGTCCATCTTCAAAGTAGCGCACGTACTCGCCATGCCATACAATTTGCATGGAGTCAATTTCGCTGAACCGTACTCTGAAAGTAGTCCGGTTAGTCAAAGCTGCAATCTGTTGATTTGTTTTCCGTTTCATTCTTTTTTGATAAATATTTTCATCTTACATTCAGCAATCAGCTCTTCTTCCGTTTTCACTTGTGCCGAAATAAGCGTAATATCGAATACCTCTTGTACGACGGTAATCTCTGTAAATAATTTCATTCCGGCTTCCGGCAAATTGTAGATTTTAAGTTTGTCTACCGAACCGATAAAACCTAACGGAACTTTTTCACCCTGCCGGGTATAAATAAACCCGATACGTGCAGCCGCTGATTGTGCGATATGCTCAATAATTCCCGGCTCTTGCAGTCTGCCTGCCTCACAAAATAAATTGTCGGTAGTGACAGTCAGTCCGGAATATGAACGGTTTTCTTCAAATCCGAAGAAACTGTCCACCATAACGATTGGCGGACGCTGTGGAATCAGGTTGAGTATTCCTTCTCCTTGTATGACGGCTTCTCTGTTCATTTCAATCTGCATTGTACGATGCTGTGTCCCATTCCTAAATGGTCATGTATCTCTTCGATTTCCAATCCTGCTGCTTCGATGCATCGTTGCATATCGTCCGAATGATACATCTTGCTGTTTCCGTTTGCCATCGCTGTAAAATAGAGACTGATTTGTGTCAGGCAATAAGCGGCTGTGTCAAATTTCTGTCGGTTCCAGAAAGTCTCCATAATATACAGGCGGCTCTCTCGGTTCATAGAACGGGCTGCACGGGTCAATATGCTGGTAACTTCTTCTTCCGAGAAACAATCGAGGAACTGGCTCATCCAAATAGCATCGAACCCTGTCGGGAAAGGAACTTCCGGGTCGAGCAGATTGGCACCATGACCGTGGATACGTGTAGCTCCGGGCAGTTCTTTGGTTTGTTGACGCATCATCTCCAATTGTTGCGGAAGGTCCATGATGGTTACTTCCACTGTGTCGTCATAGCTTACGCATTTGGTCGCCCAACGGCCGGTATTGCCTCCCACATCCAATAAAGTCTTGGGATGACGGGCGAAGACAATTGCCAGTGCTTCATCGAACGAACAATCCGAGTAATAATGATCGAAACCGAACCAGCTCTTTTGTACCTGTGAAGGCAGACTTGACAACCCTTCATAGATAGTACTCCATTCACCGAATACTTTCAGTCCTTCAGGACGTCCGGTGGTAATGGCTTCTTCCAGATGAAACATTCCCTGATAGTTAACATCATGGTTGAAGTCCATATTAACACGTACCATTTTGTTATTGAGCAGAAACCAGCCGGCTTTCGCAAGGCAGTATCGCCCTTCACGCAACAATACGGTGCCGATAGTCAATGATGCCTCCAACAATACTTGTGCGCCATAAGAGGACAGCCCACAAGCTTTGCTGATTTCTTCTTGCGTCATACCTTTGCGCTCGTCGGCCAATAACTGGAAAATGCCGAATTTAAGCATAAGGCGTGATACCTGAAAAACAATAGGCCCAAATGCTATTTCTTGTGCCAAGCGTTGTGCCTCTACCGCTGTCAACGGTTCTTTGTCATATTTATTCTGTTGCATCTTTTTGTTTCTCTTTTAAATCCGGTGACTGCTTTCCGGCAGGTTCCCAGAATGGATAATAATTGAACCATTGTTCCGGATAGCGTTTTAGTATCTGTTCCAAAGCAACAGTATATTGTTCGAGCAGAGCCATCTCCGCTTTCTTTTCTTTTGTTTGTACTACCGGTTCCGCTATTATAAAATGAAAACGGTAAGTTCTTCCCGGTTCCCTCATTGCAAAGTAGAATACCACCGGAACTTTCATTCGCGAAGCCAGCAGGAAAGGACCGGCAGGGAAAGGAGCTTTCTGTCCCAGTAAAATTCCTGTCAGAAGTTTCTCTTTGTTCAGATAACGGTCACCCTGGAAACATACATATTCTTTTTGGTTGATCGCCTCGGTTATGCGGAAAACGTGTGTCAGGTTGTCTTCATTGACAGGGATAATCTTAAACTCCTTGTCCTGACCGTTTTTCTCCAGGATCTCTTTGATTCTACGATGTTCGGCATCGTACATCACGATATTGATTTTCTTTCCGTAATCATCAAAGAAAGGAACGCCTATTTCCCAGTTTCCCACATGGGCGCCAATCATAATCACTCCCTGTTCACTGTTCAGCAGTTGCAGAAACTCCGGATACCGCTCGAATTTGAACTGATATTGATTTACTTTTCCATTACCGATGGCTACCTTGTCAATCAGGATTTGTCCTAATCGGTAATAGTTGAGTAGTAACATCTTCAAAGAACGTATCCTATTGTATTTCAGAATGTGACGGGCATAAAACCAGGTGCTTTTGGTTGCTTTCGGAGCAAACGGTATGAAGTAGAGCACTACCAGGCTTAGAAAAAGATAAGCGGCAGTGATGCCCAGATACTTAATCAGGTAAATAAAGAATAAGTATCCGAACGTTCCTCCCCGGGTTTTGCCTTTCCACGTCGACATATTTACTTGGCTTCCTGCATACGGGTGATAACGAGATCGTAGAAGTCCTGGAAGGTTTTGATACCTGCAAAGTCTTGTCCGGTTACGTTGAAACCGAAATTCTTTTCTACCAGTACCACCATGTCGACCAAGTCCAGACTGTCCAGTTCAAGAGTTTCCATTAACGGCGCATCCGGCTGGATGACGTCGATGTCTACTTCAAACTCTTCTGCCAGAGTTGTTCTTATTTTCTCGATGATTTCTTCGTTTGTCATATATCTGTTTTCTTTAGTAATTTATTCTTTGATTTGGCGTATAATCAGGGTGGAATTGGTTCCTCCGAATCCAAACGAGTTGGAAAGGAACGTGTCAAATTCCAGATTTACCCGTTGGGTAGGTATATTCAACTGTGCGGAGGCCTCGTCCGGTTCCTCGAAATTGAGGTTGGGAGCGATGAAACCGTTGTTCATCATGAGGGTGGAGTAAATCACTTCACTGGCACCTGCCATCCACATTTCATGTCCGGTCATGGACTTCGTGGAAGTGACATACGGGTGATGTCCTTCAAATACTTCCGCAATGGCTTTCGCTTCGTTCAGGTCGCCTACCGGAGTGGAAGTGGCGTGTGCGTTGATATAACTGATTTGTTCGAGTGCAATACCCGCATCTTTGATGGCCATCTGAAGAGAACGTTTCGGACCGTCCACATTCGGTACGGAGATATGATCTCCATTGGAAGAGAAACCGTAACCGATAACTTCGGCCAAAATGGGAGCTCCCCTTTTTACTGCCGATTCATAGCTCTCTAATACCAGACTGGCGGCTCCTCCACTCGGAATCAGTCCGTCACGTCGTTTATCAAAAGGTTTGGAGGCTTTCTCGGGCTCTGCTTCCTGGGTGGAAAATGCGCTTAGTCCGTCGAAACTGCCGACCGCATAAGGATTTACTTCTTGTGCGCCACCGCAAAGAATACAATCCTGCAATCCTGATTTAATGAGCAGATACCCCATGCCAATAGCATGAGAACCGCTTGCGCAGGCTCCGGCAATGGTGAAGTTAACTCCTCTAAGCTTGAAGATAACCGACAGGTTCATTGTCACGGTAGAATTCATCGACTGGAAAATAGAACCGGAACCTACCAACGCTGTGTTTTTCTTTTCACGAATGATGTCCACTGCGTTGATAACAGGGGCGGCACTACTATCATTGCCATACAAGATACCCACTTCATTAGCTTCGAGAAAAGCCTCGTCAATACCGGCGTTACGGAAAGCCTCCAAAGTAGCGAGATAAGCATATTCTCCCTGTTCCGGCAGGCAGAGACGTTTACGACGATCTAATAGTTTCTTCAAGTCGGGACGTTCCAATATGCCCGTTAATGCAGAAAAATAGCCCAGCTCTTTCCGTACCGGATCTATGCCAATCCCCGATTTCCCATTGTATAGTGAGTCTTTTACTTCATCCAGGTTCTTGCCGATGCAAGAGTAAATCCCCATTCCCGTGATAACAACTCTTTTCATTATTTTGTCTATTCTATGCTTTTGTTTTAAGTATATAGTCCTCCGTTGATGGAAATCACCTCCCCTGTGATATAGGATGAGGCCGGAGATGCCAGAAAACCAACCAGATCGGCAACCTCTTCCGCAGTACCGAAACGTCCTGCAGGAATGTGTTTTTTCCATTCGTTCTCATCAATCCCTTCCGTCATATCCGTGCGGATAAATCCCGGAGCTACTGCGTTGACTGTTACCTTTTTCTTGGCCACTTCTTGTGCCAGTGCTTTGGTAGCAGCTATTACGCCACCTTTGGCTGCGGAATAGTTGGCTTGTCCGGGCATTCCCTGAATACCTGACAAGGATACGATATTGACAATACGTCCATAACGCTTGACCAGCATATTCTTCAATAAAGGCTGTGTCACATAAAAGAATCCGTTCAGACTGATATCGAGCACTTTGTTCCATTCTTCTCCTGTCATCCAAAGCATCAGGTTGTCTTTACGGATGCCCGCATTGTTAATCAGTACTTCGATGTATTCGTCAGGATGTTGTGACGCCCAGTTGTTCAAGGCAAGGGCAATAGCGGCAGGGTCTGTCACATCGAACTTCATGATTTCTCCGTTACTTCCTTTTTCCTGCACTAACTGCAACGTTTTTTCTGCTTCTGCGTCGTTACTCTGATAATTAATCAGTATAAAGTAGCCCATTTCCGCCAGTTTGCAACTGACAGCACGGCCGATACCTCGGCTTCCTCCGGTTACTAATGCGTATTTCATTTTATTTATTTTCTTTTTTGAGATAGTCCATCATTCTTTCTATCTCTTTATATTTAGGTGTATCATTGGTAAATACAGGGAAGAAGCTACGTATCTCTTCATACACCTGCCGGCTTTTGGGACTTAGACGATCCTGTATTTTCAGGTAGTCGATGGCTTGTGCCATTCCCATAAATTGAATAGCCATCACCTGATAAGAATTCTCAATGACTGTTTTTGCTAATAGAGCCGAGTTGGTTCCCATGCTGACAATATCCTGATTATCGTTGTTGTTAGGAATACTGTGCACATACATCGGATTTGATAATGTCTGACATTCGGCTGTAGTGGACGTTGCTGTGAATTGCGAAGCCTGCAAACCGTAGTTCAATCCAAGTACTCCCAAGTTTACAAAAGGAGGCAGGATGCCATTGATACGGTCGTGGAACAGATAATTGATCTGTCTTTCGCAAAGCATGGTCAGTTTAGTCATGGCGATTTTCAGTTTATCCATTTCGAAAGAGATGTAATCTCCGTGGAAGTTACCGCCATGATAAATATTTTGTGTGTCCGGATCGACAATCGGATTGTCACAGGCGGAATTTATTTCGTTAATCAATACTTCTTCCGCATTCTTCAGCTCATCATAGATGGGACCGAGGATTTGCGGAACACATCGCAAGGAATAATAGGGCTGTACTTTGTGCTCGAAGATTTTTTCTTTGTGCACTTGGTTGTATAGCTCATTCTCTCTTTGAAGTACGCATTTGCTGCCCGCTACCCATTCTCTCATCATAGAGGCTATCTCTTGTTGACCTTTGTGATGCTTGGCCTCGTTTAATGCCTGTGCCATGAAATCATCATAAGAGGCGGCAATCTCATTCATCATGACAGAAGCGGCTACCGACCAACGGAGCAGCTTTTTGGCATAAATAAGATTGACGATACCGATTCCTGTCATCACAGAAGTACCGTTTGTGACGGATAATCCTTCGCGGATGCGCATTGAAAAAGGTTGCAGACCGTTTTCCTCAAGCACAGTAGCGGCATCACGCAATTTCCCCTGATAAAAAACTTCCCCTTCTCCTATTAGTGTCAGGGCAATATGAGCCAGTTGCACGAGATCGCCGCTGGCACCTACACTTCCATGTTCGGGTATGAACGGATAAATTCCACGGTTGATAAATTCACAGAGAAGAGATACCAGCTCCATGTGTACTCCTGATTTCCCCTGTAGAAAAGTGTACAGGCGGGCAATCATAGCTGCTTTTACATAAAGTTCGGGAAGTGGTTTGCCGGCACCGGTGGAATGGCTTCGAATGATATTGTACTGAAGCTCGATCAGTGACTGATCTTCTATCCGGTATTGTGCCATTGGGCCGAACCCCGTATTGATACCATAAATAATCTTATCGCTGGAAAAAGATTGTAGGAAATCGAAGCTTTCCTCTACTTTTCGGATGCATTCTTTAGAGAGTTCCAGCTTCTCATTATCAAACAATACTTTATAAAGGGTATCTAAATTTATACTTTTGTCAGCTATCATTTTCTGTACTAGATATTTTATGCCTTATTAATTAAGGTACAAAAATAGGCAATTTCTGTTATATAGCGGACATGAATCAGAATAAAACTTTTTCCGGAGAATTGGTTTTGCTTGTTTTGTTTCTCATTCGTGAGGGGGTTTTCAAAAATCTATCTATGCTTTTTGCAAGTCCCGTTCTTCATATTTGCAGATCGCCTCTATCCATTCTTCTGTCAGTGGCATGGATTCATGTCTTTCAAGATCGAAAGTAACCATAACAGACTTGCAGATACATTTTACTTCATTCGTTTCTGTGTCGATAACCCGCTGGATCAGGTGAAAGCTTTTGGTGCCTATCTTAGAAACAGCAGTCTGTACGGCGATTTGATCGGATGCGAATATCTGTTTGACGAAATCCGCTTCGATGTGGACAACGACAATCCCGATCTTTTCCCAATCTACTCCGGGACATACTGAAGCGAAGTATTCAGTCTTTCCTAAGTCGTAAAAGGAGAAGTAAACTGTGTTGTTGACGTGACCAAATTTGTCTACATCATTGAATCGCAATTGGATAGGTAATGTGTGATGAAATATGATTTCTTCCATTGTTTTCTCTTAAACGTTTTAAATTCGACACAAAAATGGCACTTTTGCTTTCTTGCTTGAAATTGAGGCAAAGATAGAGATTTCTAATGATTCTGCTTTCGGAGATAAGGAAGATTTTCGTTAATAATCGTTTAAAACGAAGTTTTGGGATGTTTGTCCTGTTAGGGAAACACGCTTGTAATAATGTAATAGTTAAATTATTGTCTGCCAATAGTTGATTTTAAAGGGTAATTTAAAAACGTCAGGATAGATTTCACTAAATGGAATAAATGTGTTATTTTTGCGTCTTGTTCTTAACGGAAATTAATCAAGAAATGATAGAAGATATTAAAAAAGCCTGTCAGGTGATGAATGAAGGAGGAGTGATCCTTTATCCCACTGATACCGTATGGGGTATAGGCTGTGACGCGACTAATGAGGAGGCTGTACGCCGGGTGTATGAGATTAAGAAACGTGCTGATAGCAAAGCTATGTTGGTGTTGGTGGATTCTCCGGTTAAAGTGGATTTTTATGTACAGGATGTACCTGATGTAGCATGGGATTTGATTGAAGTTGCCGACAAGCCGTTGACGATTATTTATTCCGGAGCACGTAATTTAGCACCTAATTTGCTGGCCGAAGATGGTAGTGTAGGGATTCGTGTGACGAATGAAGATTTTTCCAGAAGGCTCTGTCAACAGTTCCGTAAAGCAATTGTTTCTACTTCGGCTAATGTCAGCGGGCAGCCGGGTGCTGCTAATTTTAGTGAAATCAGTGATGAAATCAAATCGGCGGTAGATTATATCGTTGGCTTTCGCCAGGATGATATGAATAAGCCGAAACCCTCAAGTATTATTAAGTTGGAAAAAGGTGGAGTGATAAAGATAATTCGCGAATAAATGAAAGGAGAAAAACTTAGTTTATTGCAGCGTTGTATCAAATGGCGGGAAGCGAACATAAAGGAGAAGCAATTTATCCTGATATTAAGTTTCCTGGTCGGAATCTTCACTGCGTTTGCCGCGTTAATCTTGAAATTCTTTATCCATCAGATACAGAATTTCCTGACTAATAATTTCAATGCAACAGAAGCTAACTACCTGTATTTGGTATATCCGGTAGTCGGTATTTTCCTTGCAGGTTGGTTTGTGCGTAATATTGTAAAGGATGACATCAGTCATGGGGTCACCAAGATTTTATATGCCATCTCCCGTAGGCAGGGACGTATCAAGCGACACAATATCTGGTCGTCTACTATCGCCAGTGCCATAACCATCGGATTTGGTGGATCGGTCGGAGCAGAGGCACCAATTGTACTGACAGGTTCGGCAATCGGTTCCAATCTCGGGAGCGTGTTTAAGATGGAGCATCGCACGTTGATGCTGCTCGTAGGTTGTGGTGCGGCAGGTGCCATTGCCGGTATTTTTAAAGCTCCGATTGCGGGACTGGTATTTACCTTGGAAGTGCTGATGATTGACTTAACCATGTCTTCTTTGCTTCCCCTGCTGATTTCTGCCGTGACAGCTGCAACTGTTTCGTACATAGTCACTGGTACGGAGGCTATGTTTAAGTTCCACCTCGATCAGGCATTCGAACTGGAGCGTATTCCTTTCGTTATCTTGCTGGGAATTTTTTGCGGACTGATTTCGTTGTACTTCACACGTGCCATGAATTCGGTAGAAGGTGTATTTGGCAAACTCAATAACCCTTACAAGAAACTGGCTTTTGGTGGTGTGATGTTGAGTGTATTGATTTTCCTTTTCCCGCCTCTTTATGGTGAAGGATATGATACGATTAATCTTTTATTGAATGGAACGTCTGCCGAAGAGTGGGATACGGTCATGAACAACTCTATGTTTTATGGCTATGGCAATTTGTTGCTGGTTTATCTGATGCTGATTATCTTATTGAAAGTATTTGCTTCCAGTGCAACAAACGGTGGCGGTGGTTGTGGTGGTATCTTTGCTCCTTCGCTTTATCTGGGATGTATTGCCGGTTTTGTTTTCTCTCATTTTAGCAATGACTTTGCTTTCTCCGCTTATTTGCCGGAGAAGAATTTCGCATTGATGGGAATGGCGGGAGTAATGAGTGGTGTCATGCATGCTCCATTGACAGGGGTGTTCCTGATAGCCGAGCTGACAGGTGGATATGATTTATTTCTTCCGTTGATGATTGTATCTGTAAGTTCATATCTGACAATTATTGCTTTCGAACCTCATAGTATCTATTCGATGCGTTTGGCTAAGAAGGGACAATTGCTGACACATCACAAGGATAAAGCTGTGTTGACGCTGATGAAAATGGAAAACGTGGTGGAGAAAGATTTCGTTGTCGTACACCCGGAAATGGACTTGGGCGAACTGGTGAAAGCAATTGCAGCTTCTCATCGAAATGTCTTTCCGGTGACAGATAAGAAAACGGGTGAATTGTTGGGAATTGTATTGCTCGACGATATTCGCAACATCATGTTCCGGCAAGAACTTTATCATCGTTTCACTGTTAATAAATTGATGATATCTGCTCCTGCCAAAATCTTCGATACGGATGGAATGGAGCAGGTTATGCAAACATTTGACGATACGAAAGCCTGGAATCTTCCGGTTGTAGATGAGGAAGGCCGCTATCAGGGATTTGTCTCTAAATCAAAGATATTTAATTCGTATCGGCAAGTGCTGGTACATTTTTCTGAAGACTAACCGGCAAGGTGCCGGACCCAGGTTTCTATGCAGATAACAGGTTTCTATGTAGATTATAAGACAATTATGAAGAAAGAGGACTTAAGAATAGTATATATGGGGACTCCCGATTTTGCGGTAGAGGCCCTGCGTCAATTGGTAGAAGGCGGTTATAATGTAGTGGGTGTGATTACGATGCCCGATAAACCTGCCGGACGCGGACATAAGATTCAATATTCTCCTGTCAAACAATATGCGCTCGAACAGAATTTACCGTTGCTTCAACCGGAAAAGTTGAAAGATGAAGCTTTTGTGGAAGCGTTGCGTGAATGGAAAGCCGATTTGCAGATTGTAGTTGCTTTTCGTATGTTGCCGGAAGTGGTATGGAATATGCCGCGACTGGGTACATTTAATCTTCATGCTTCTTTACTTCCTCAATACCGTGGAGCTGCTCCTATCAACTGGGCGGTTATCAACGGTGATACGGAAACCGGGATTACGACTTTCTTTTTGAAGCATGAGATAGATACCGGAGAGGTCATTCAACAGGTACGTGTGCCTATTGCAGATACGGATAATGTAGAAGTGGTACATGATAAATTGATGATGTTGGGAGGAAAACTGGTTCTTGAAACAGTAGATGCTATACTGAATGGAACGGTCAAACCAATTCCTCAAGAAGAAATGGCAGTTGTCGGTGAACTCCGTCCTGCTCCGAAGATATTTAAAGAAACTTGCCGGATTGACTGGAATCAGCCGGTGAAGAAGATCTACGATTTTATCCGTGGACTATCACCTTACCCCGCTGCAGGTGAACTGATTGCTTCCGAAAAAGCAGAAAGTGTGGTCGTGAAAATATTTGAAAGTGAGAAAGTTTATGAATCACATCAATTGGCTGCCGGAACAATCGTGACTGATGGCAAGAAATTTATGAAAGTAGCTGTATCGGATGGATTTGTATCTATTCTTTCTTTACAATTACCCGGTAAAAAACGACTGAAAACAGATGAGTTGCTTCGTGGTTATCACCTGGAAGATGGGTGTAAGATGAAGTGATCTGACAATAAGATAGAATAAAAAACCGTCCCGAACACGAGACAATTAGAACCTAAAATAAAAGAATTATGAAACCGATTATCGCTCCTTCTATTCTTTCTGCCGATTTTGGATATTTGGCAAAGGATATTGAAATGGTAAACCGCAGTGAAGCGGAGTGGGTACATATTGATATTATGGACGGAGTATTTGTTCCGAATATTTCATTTGGCTTTCCGGTACTGAAATATGTAGCGAAGTTAAGTAAGAAGCCGTTGGATGTGCATTTGATGATTGTGAATCCGGAGAAATTCATTCCGGAAGTAAAAGCATTGGGTGCTCATACGATGAATGTGCATTATGAAGCTTGTCCACATCTGCATCGGGTGGTTCAACAAATCAGAGAAGCCGGGATGCAGCCTGCTGTAACGATCAATCCTGCTACTCCTGTAGCTCTTCTGCAAGATATTATTCAGGACGTGTATATGGTGCTTATTATGAGCGTGAATCCAGGATTTGGCGGGCAGAAGTTTATCGAACATTCGGTAGGAAAAGTTCGTGAACTGCGTGCCTTGATTGAACGGACAGGTTCGAAAGCCCTGATTGAAGTAGACGGTGGCGTGAACCTGGAAACAGGAGCCCGTCTGGTTGAGGCGGGAGCCGATGCGCTGGTGGCTGGAAATGCTGTCTTTGGTGCACAGGATCCGGTAGAAATGATTCGTCAGTTGCACGAACTGTAACTAATCTATTGAATTCCTTTTATATCCATCGATATCTATTTATACGCCTGCTTATCCCCTGGATAGCAGGCATTTTTTTGGAGATCATTTTTGACCGTTCATGGGATCCCCTTTGTGGTATTCTCTTCTTTGGCTTTTTTGCTGCATTGTCTTTTGCTCTTTATTTTCTGAAACGCTATTCGCTGCGATGGTGTTTTGGGATAGCTATCTCCGCTCTTTGTTTTACGGGAGGATGGCTTGGGATGACTGGACAATTGCAACAGGCTGTCTGCTCTTTTCCGAAAGAAAAAACTGTGTACCGGGTTTTGATAACGGATGCGCCTCAACCTAAAGAACATACTTACCTCTGTCAGGCATTATTAAAAGAACGTCGTGATACTGCGGGCATATATCCGATAGGACATACTGCGGTTCTTTATCTACAGCAAGATTCGTCTGCCTCCCGTTTGAAGAGTGGAGATGAACTGCTGATTTCTGCTCGCATTTCTCCTCCTCTCAACAATCGAAACTTTGATGAATTTGATTATGCCCGCTTCCTGATGCGGAAAGGCATTAGCGGAACAGGATATGTTGCATCCGGGAAATGGATAAAATGCGACGGAATGAATAACTTTGACCTCAAAAGTGTAACCAGCTCTTGTAGAAGAAACGTGGTTTCACTTTATCAGGAACTGGGATTCAACGGGGATGAACTGGCAGTACTTTCAGCACTAACAATAGGAGATAAGACAGAATTAAGTGATTCGGTTCGTGAAAGTTATTCGGTAGCAGGTGCAAGCCATATTCTTGCTCTATCCGGTTTGCATATCGGACTTTTATATACAATGATCTTTTTCATTCTGAAACCTATTGCCCGAAGAGGAAATATAGGTAGATGTGTGCGTTCTGTTTTTCTTCTTGTCTTATTGTGGACCTTTGCTTTTTTTACAGGGCTTTCTCCGTCGGTAGTACGTTCGGTCAGTATGTTTTCGATTTTAGCTATGGCGGATATGATTGGTCGTGAACCTTTATCTTTAAATACATTGGCGGTAGCTGCGTGGTTGATGTTATTCTGCAATCCTGCATGGTTGTTCGATGTTGGTTTTCAACTCTCTTTCCTTGCTGTTGCTTCTATCCTGCTTATCCAAAAGCCGATCTATCATTTGATTACCGTGAAAAGTAGAATAGGAAAGTCTGTTTGGGGACTCATGAGCGTGTCTATTGCCGCACAAATAGGAACAGCTCCGCTTGTTCTGTTTTATTTCTCTCGATTCTCCGTGCATTTTCTATTGACGAATTTAGTTGTTATTCCTTTGATTACGATTATCTTATATGCTGCTGTCGTAATGCTTCTTCTGACTCCTTTCTCCTGGCTTCAGATAGGAGTGGCCGGAGGTGTTAAGAAGCTGTTGGAAGGACTTAATTTCTTTGTCCGATGGGTAGAACAGCTTCCTTACGCTTCTATAGATGGAATTTGGCTTTATCAGTCAGAAGTGCTAGGTATCTATATTGTCATCGCTCTGCTAACCTATTATTTCATGAATCGCCGATACCGGAATCTGCAAATCTGTCTTTTTTCTATCTTGTTGATGGGGACTTATCATGCAACGCTGTATTGGCAGGATCGTCCTCAAACGAGTTTAGTCTTTTACAATGTGCGTGGTTGTCCGGCAGTACATTGCATAAAGAGTAACGGGCAATCCTGGATAAACTATATGGATACTCTCTCCAATGAAAAACGTCTGAAACACATGACAGCTAACTATTGGAAGCGTCATCACCTTCTTCCTCCCCAAGAAATAACGGCTGATTGCCGGCACGCTGAACTTAACCGTCAACAGCAGATTATATCCTATCATGGTTGTCGTGTATGTGTCATAAACGATAACCGTTGGCGAAACAAATCCACCGTTTCTCCGTTATATATTCAGTATCTTTACTTATGCAAAGGATATGACGGTCGTCTGGAAGAGCTCGCCCAAGTCTTTTCTTTCTCTTATGTCATATTGGACGCGTCACTCTCGGAATACCGCAAACGCCTACTTGAAAGCGAATGCAAGAAATCCGGTCTGCGATTTATCTCTTTGTCCGACGAAGGTTCTGTCCGCTTTTTGCTCTAAGTACAAAGATTTATCGTACATTTGCACCTTGATAAAGTTTAAGAGTATGTTGACGAAAGTAATTGAACAAGCCAAAATAGACCATTTTACCAAATGGTTTGAACGAGCTGACAAAATAGTAATTGTATCCCATGTTTCTCCTGACGGCGACGCTATTGGTTCATCATTGGGATTATATCATTTCCTGGATTCACAGGAAAAAACAGTAAACGTAATTGTGCCGAATGCCTTTCCCGATTTCCTGCGATGGATGCCGGGCAGTAAGGATATTCTTTTGTATGACCGTTACAAAGATTTTGCCGATAAGTTGATAGCCGAAGCTGACGTAATCTGTTGTCTCGACTTCAATGCATTGAAGCGTATTGACGATATGGCAGATGCTGTGGCTGCATCTCCTGCACGTAAAATCATGATCGATCATCACCTGTATCCCGAAGATTTCTGTAAGATTGTAATGTCCTATCCTAAGATTTCTTCTACTTCCGAATTGATATTCCGGCTGATTTGTCGTATGGGATATTTCAGTGATATCACGAAGGAAGGTGCAGAATGTATCTACACAGGCATGATGACAGATACAGGAGGATTCACTTATAATTCAAATAACCGGGAAATTTATTTTATCATCAGCGAGCTGCTTTCCAAAGGAATCGATAAGGATGATATTTACCGTAAGGTGTACAATACCTATTCGGAGAGCCGTTTGCGTTTGATGGGCTATGTATTGTCGAACATGACTGTTTATCCGGATTGTAATTCGGCATTAATCACATTGACAAAAGCCGAGCAAAGTAAGTTTAACTATATAAAAGGTGATAGCGAAGGCTTCGTAAACATCCCCCTTTCCATCAAGAATGTTTGTTTCTCCTGCTTCTTGCGGGAAGATACAGAGAAGCCGATGATTAAAATCTCCCTTCGTTCGGTAGGAACCTTTCCATGTAATCAGTTAGCCGCTGAATTTTTCAACGGTGGCGGACATTTGAACGCTTCGGGCGGTGAGTTTTTCGGAACGATGGAAGAGGCAAAAGCGGTCTTTGAGAAAGCGCTTGAGAAGTATAAACCTTTGCTAACAGCAAAAAGCTAAAGATGGAAGGTTAAAAGTGAATATGGAAAGGTTAAAAGATACGAACTTTCAACTTCCCCCTTTCAACTTTTAATGATTTTGAGATACATTTGTGCGGAATATAGCTAAATAACAGATAATGAAGAAACTTGTATTTTTATTTCTCTCTTTGTTAACCGCCGGAAGTCTGTTCCAGGCATGCGACAATTCGAAGACTTATGCAGAAATGCTGGAAGACGAGAAAAATGCGGTGAATAAGTTCATCAAAGATAATGATATTCGTGTCATTTCACTGGAAGAGTTCGAACGAGACACTGTTACGGCTTCAAAAGAAGCTGGGGATGGATATGACGAATATGTTGCTTTTTCCAATGGCGTATATATGCAGATCGTAGATCGTGGCGGGAAAGATGAAGATAAAAGTGAATTTGAGAATGCGGTAGACACTTTTGCTAATAATAATGTCATTTGTACTCGTTATGTAGAAAAGGATATGATGACAGGAGAGGTTACTTGCTTCAATGTACCTTTAGAAGAATGGATGGATGCTCCTGATTATTATAAGTTTCCATTAACATTCCGTTATGTACAAAACGCGTCTACTGTTTATGGGATCGTTTTATCCGGTAGTTTGGAATATGATTTATTATGGGTTAATCAAGGTTATGGAACTGCAATTCCATCCGGATGGTTGATTGCCTTACCTTATTTGCGTAATAATGCACATGTACGCCTGATTGTACCTTCTAAGATGGGGCATACAACTGCACAACAATATGTCAATCCTTATTTCTATGATATCTGGAAGTTTGAGAAAGCAAAAAGCTAAAGCACTAACATTAGATAAATCTTTTAGTTAAAAACCTATGACTCTAATCAAATCTATCTCTGGAATCCGCGGAACCATCGGCGGAGGAGCGGGAGAAGGACTGAACCCGCTTGACATTGTAAAATTCACCTCGGCTTATGCTACGTTAATTCGTAAGACCTTGAAACATTGGTTAATGGTAAAAACGTAGTCGGCAGATGCTATGTTAATGGTAATCTACTGCCACCGAAATGGAAGGCGCCTGTGGCTATTTCTGACAGCTTCCCCCGTTTGCAGTGGAATGCACTGAAATTGCTGAATGAACATGGCGAATTCTCAATGCAGCCGAAGGCAAAACCTGATTATGAAAGCAAGAATTTGACTTGTTTCGATCACCGTAAAGACCAGACAAATCAGAAACATATCGGCTTTGTATTGGCTCTCGACTTTTGTAGATGTAGAAGCTTCAAAACAGCTCCGAATAGGTCGACTGTGTACTCGGCAGAAGGGAATTCTTTTCTTGAATGAAGGGTGAAACATGAGAAAAACTTACTGTGACCTACCGGAAACTTGCAGAAACCCTAAACTTCCTTGTTGCCTCCTTGCTGGTGAATTTGATGTATGGAAGACGATACCCCGCCATGCTGGGGAACTGCTCTTAAAAGACCGCACTTTATCATGGAATAAACCGGTAAACGAAAGTGATTGGCTCTAAATCTTCCGTTATTGAAGGAAGCGGAGTTCTGGTCGGCACCCGACATTGTATCCGCTATGCCCTCCCCACTGTCTTGATGCGGTAAGTTATCTGTATCATCTTCAGCACATCTTCCCATTAGAATGTTTTCAGGGGTGAAGCTTGTCCAAACTCTACTTTTCACGTTGTGTAAACTTCCCGAAACAATGGGCACCTTGCAAAGTAAGGTCATCCTCATGAACTCTATATGGAAGCTTCACCATAAAGCATAAATTGCCGATGGGTCACGATAATAATCCCACTGATTTCAAGAATATTATAGCCTGCAGAGGAAATGGTAAATTTACGGTTTGAATAGCTACCCACGGAATGATGAATGATGTTGATACCATACAGATTCTGGCCGGTCTAAGTCAAACTCTTTCGTCAAAGTTTCTTCTCCGGGGCAGGCTTGACTTGTTTCTATCGCAAGATTGTTTGGAAAAGACTTCACAACGGAATATATGAAGGCAAACGTTGTAACGTCAAAACTTTTCCCAATCAATGCCGGTAAGCAGCGGTGGGGAAAAACCTCCGGAGACAAATATTCTGCACCATAGTCACCTTATAGATGGTAGCTGCCAAAGCCTCTCTCAGAGTACTCGGCAGTGGGGTTCACCTCTGCCCGCTTCACTTTAAAAGGAACCGTTATCGTTGTATAAACACGGCAGGACGTGCCCTTTTCTACTGCATCCATCAATTCGAATATGGAAACTGTCCGTAGCCATCTGTTGCTGTGCAAACATGCCGAAAGGCGACAATAGGAGGAAAAAGGCTACTGTATATTTAAGATTATGTGCTTTCATATTATTTTCCATGAATTAAGGAATCAATATATTCCGTTAACCGGGTCATTGCCCGGACACCGCCATCTTCCTTGAAGTCCAGCCGCTCTTTCCGGCAATAAGCCTTCAACTGCTTCTTGTATGTAGGAAAAAGTTTCAAGAAACCCGAACGGGAAGTTATCACATAATCGGTTCCGCCACTGCGAAGACTGAAATAGCTCTTTTTCTTGAACCGGCTGTAATAAAGATCGTTTTTCTTCACCTGAGACTCCATTGTGGATACGATATACTGTGTCAGGCACATTTGCGGACTATCATATAGCAACGCAGCGAAACAGTCACCCTGCGGTACAAACTTCTGTCCTTCTATGACAAAATAATCCACTTTCCGCATATATCTACCTGCAAGGTTATCCGTTTCTCCGGTAACCACAATCAGACTCTTTTTATAGGTATCATAACGGAGCTGCAAATCCGAGTAAAGCCATCTGCCATAACAGACAGCCCCCTCGCGAAATTCATCCGTATTCCAATAGGGATGGTTAAGATACTTCTGCTGGTTATAATTTTCCTCTGCCTTACCGGAGTAAAGAGCAGCATAATCTCCTGCCGCTTTTCTGAATTCATCAAAAACGGCTTGTTGTGCACAAACCAAAGATGGAAAACATAGGACGCATAGTAGCGTGTAAAGGTGTGTTTTTCGCATATATGTGAAGTGTTATAGGTGAGGATAATCACAAATATAACATTTCACTTTTAAAAATAAAATTATTATTATATATAATTCAAATAAAAACAAAAAATAGAACCATAATCGGATGCTAAACACAAAGCTAAACATTTAGCATGCAAGCAGAAGCACATAGAAGAATAAAACTGATTGCATTATTATTTATAATGATGAGATCATTGAAAAATGGAAGAGGCAGACTCTTAGATTGTGTGAACTTAGTAGTGAAGTAATTGTTGAAAAATAGAGGTACTTGATAAAATAGAGTTGCATTTTCCGTATAAAAACGTATCTTTGTGTAAAGAGAATCAAAGACATCGATTATTAATGGCTATTTTTTTCGCACTGCGAAACAAAACATATAAGCGATTGCCTGATATTTAATAGATGATATTAATGATTAACACAATGAAAATGCGCTTGATTTTTCCTTTTGTTCTATTGATTTATTCATTGATCTGTCAGGCAGATGGCGGTAAAGATTCATATATCTTCCGGAAAGTAGATTATCAGCAAGGATTATCTAATAGCGCTGTGCTTTGTCTTTTTCAAGACAATACAGGGTTGATGTGGTTTGGTACATACGATGGTGTCAATTGTTATGATGGCCGAAACATGGAAGTTTTTCGTTCTGATTTTTCAGCCCCCAAAGCTTTGAGTAATAATGTAATCCATTCTATTCAGCAGGCAGATAATAATTGTTTGTGGATTTCTACACATTTGGGTATCAATCGTCTTTCACAGGATTCGCGGCAAGTTGTCGGATATTATGACTTTACAGATGATTATTATCTACATTCCAATTCTAAAGGAAACACATGGGTGGTGAGTCATGGTGGAATTTTCTACTATAATACATCTTATAAACGATTTGTACAGATTAAGAATCTGAAAGTACCCGTAGAAGATATGGATAAACGGGCATTCGTAACGGATGATGGTGTTTTGTGGATTTTCACTCAACAAACAGGGGAGCTGTTACAGGTTTCGCAGGATGCTTTTTATTGTGGCACATTATCAATTCATTCAACTGTTTCATCTACTGATTTTCATGCGAAACCTATTGAAGATGTCTTTTATCAGAATGGCGTTCTTTGTTTTATCGATAGTGAGCATGATCTTTATGTTTATGATATTTCCCGACAATCTAAAATTTATATTCGTAACCTTTCTTCATTAGTGCAGAAGAATGGAACTATTGCAGGAATAGCCCTTTTCTATGAAGATATTATTATTGGTTTCGACAGATGGGTTAGTCCGTCTCCGTACTTCACAAAAATATAAAGAAGAAGTGGT
>SCPN01000287.1_pt1 | contig 55290 bp, 60 predicted proteins | sample 6106831 | NCBI WGS metagenome assembly SCPN01 (sample SAMN10720447, study PRJNA508395) | human gut metagenome | isolation source: Participant 1, 0 month | reverse complement strand
TAGCAAATGCCTCATTGTTATCCCACTTAGATACCTGCACCGATGCCCGCACCTTTCGCAGCGCCTACGGAACCATCCGTATCGTAAAGCTCGATGGAAGTGGCTCCTGTGACTCCTGCCAAAGTATCGCGGAATGGGCTCAAAACATATTAGCGTGTCAGCGGATCATCTTCACAGGAATTCCATTTCATCCATGGTATCAGTACCATATTTAAAGAGAATACAATACCTTCTTGAGCGGCACGAGGATGATGTGGTGTTTGCCATGCGTATTAAAATCCAGTCCACGGATACTGCAACCGTTTCTTCATTATTCAGCATACGTTCGGCACCGTTACCAAGGGCGGGATACTGTTTCCCCTGCCGATGGGCGCTTTGGACCAATTACATTCGATTTCATTATAAGATATTCCAGCCCCAGGAACAATGTTGCGTTTTGCGGCGGGTGAGAATACCCGTTCCGTTGAGTGCAAAGAAACTAACCAAACGATGTCACCAGATCTATGGTATGATTGACATGCGCAAAGGTATTGACGCGTGACTGCGGATCATAGTTCACTTCACCGTTCACGCCATAAACCACTCCCGATGTTCCTGCCGTAGAAACAATCTCTCCCGGATTAAACACATTCAAAGAAGGGGCATTGTTAGGCTGGTCGCCTGCACGATAGAAGTAATCGGTGTGCGCAACAGTCCGAAATCTTTGGCAGCTATTGCATTTACACGTCCCTGCTCTGCAAAGGTCGGTTTAATATCTGCAATCAAAGAAAAATCAAACCCGTAATAATTCATTAAGAAATCAGCCACCGGATTTGTTCTTGAAATCAGAACAGCCACCTTCCGAAAGTCGGAAACAGTTGTGCAAGATTTCTCCACTCAACTTCATGGCAATATGCGCAATCGCCCGGCAGCATTATCTTATCAATCCTGCTCATAGATGGCGGAGTTCGTTTTCTTCCAATCCACGCCAACTTGGGAGGCGGTAAAATTTCCCGGTGAGTTCAACCGTGGAAAGACATCTCTCCTCCCGATTGTCTCAAACGCTTACCGACCATTATGGCTGCGCAGGAGTCACGCAGATGATAGCAGGACGCAATACATGCTGATTCTTATCAACACAAACCAATCCGTGCATCCTGATAAGAGATTGCCGGTAATATAATTCAGCGGCACTAACTCCGGATTCGGTCATAGCCTGCGTGGACAACTTTAAGTTTTCCGCCAACTTTCAGGATCTTGTTCCGCCCATCCGGGATTCACTGCAATAATATTCGCTTCCATTTTCGGAAAAATGCCGAGGATACATTTTACCGGTCTCATTGTTTACCGACTCGCTTTACAGACGAGCTACCTATGTCGCCAACCTAATAGAAACCTTAATTTTATTTACGATTAAACGATTTATTTACGATTTACGCTCAATGTCCGACAATTAATGCTTTAACATCAACGCCTAATACTTAATAAGCGATTACTTAATGCGAACAGGGTCTACCTTCTTACCTTATTACGCCATATCTTCTTATCCGATTTGCAATAGCGCACGGTGAGCCACTCCTTATTGTTTTCTTCCAAAGACTTCATACCGATAGTATCATTGCTTTTTTATGGAAGTTACGCACGTCCACGGCTTTGTCATTATACTAATTCAAAAGAGTCATAGCGTTATTGCGGCTGTAAATTACGCGGAAGCAGTTCAGAGAACGCATGGAAGGATTAAATTCTACGAACTGGCAGATATAAGTCATTTACCTCCTTTATTATCAATATTATGGTCGAAAGCCAGATGTTTCCGTAGCACCAATGGCGGTGATCGTCCAGATTCTTATCCCAGCAATGCGATCATCTTCACCATCGACAAGCATCTACAATGGTAACAATACGCTCCACTTTTGACTGCGCTTAGCTCTTTCCAACCAGCGTACATCACCGGATTACTCGTTTCTGTTTTTAGAACCAAATGCTTTAAACTGCATCAGATTCACATTTTTAAGTCCTGTCAGTTCATACAAAACTCGTTGTGCAGCTTCATCCAGGGCTTCATCCATATAGATAAGACTTCCGGGAAGTTTCATATCATGATATACTTCTCCATTATCCTCACCTGCACGTTTACAAACGCAACACTTTCAGTTGTTCTCCATCAAAACCAATCACTACATCCACTGATATATGTTGTTTTGCTAAAGGTGTATTTTTCTGTAAATTTTGCATATCTATTTCTTTAAGACGATGCAAATATAGAGGCTAAAAACCATCAAAACAAAAATAAGAACCATGCTATAAAACATTGTTTTTCATATAAATACATATCATACATTCTACAATATGAATAGTTAGTGTTATCTTACGAATTACAATATGTATTTTAGTATTTCCACGGGTGAGTAATTGTATAAAGTACAAAAACTAGATGGACGCTTTATTATCAGTACTTTTCATATCTTTTAACAGACACCCGAAGGTACTTATTGTATTTTAAACGATATGTCATTTTGTACCTTATCGTTTTTTATTCTATCTTTGTCGGGTAAATATTAAAAAATCTAAAATGGAACGTCATCCAGTCATTTTATCCATTGCCGGCTCCGATTGTTCGGGAGGCGCAGGTATTCAGGCAGACATAAAAACAATCTCGGCTTTAGGAGGCTATGCAGCATCGGCCATTACTGCTATCACCGTACAAAACACACTGGGGGTACGTGCCGTACAGTCCATTTCTCCGGATATGGTTCGTGGGCAAATAGAAGCCGTGATGGACGACCTGCAACCGGTTGCCATCAAAATAGGAATGATAAATGACATTCAGATCGTTCGTGTAATTTCCGACTGTCTACAAAAATATTCGCCTGCATACGTCGTTTACGATCCGGTAATGGTGTCTACCAGCGGAAAGAAACTTATGACAGATGAAGCGATAGAAGAAATCAAAAAAGAACTTTTACCGCTTGTCACACTAATCACCCCTAATATTGATGAAGCAAAAGTACTTACAGGTAAAAGTATTCACAACATTCAGGATATGCAGACCGCTGCCAAAATGCTGACGGATGATTATCAGACTAATGTCTTACTAAAAGGCGGACATCTGGAAGGAGACAATATGTGCGATCTTTTGCATACGTCCGAATTTATCTACCATATATATGAGGAGAAAAAAATAGAAAGCCATAATCTGCATGGAACGGGATGCACCCTCTCTTCCGCTATTGCCACCTATCTTGCCAAAGGCTACCCCATGCGAGAATCCATCCAGCATGCGAAAACATATATCACTCAAGCCATTATCGCAGGAAAAGAATTGAATATCGGTCATGGTAACGGCCCTTTATGGCATTTTCCGGACACCGTTGCACAAATGTGTACTTTTTGTGCGGTTGTATCATAAAAATACGTAACTTTGCACCCGCAATTAAAAATCAATTAAATAATAAAAATATGAAAGCATTTGTATTTCCCGGTCAAGGCGCTCAATTTGTAGGAATGGGTAAAGACCTGTATGAAAACTCAGCTTTAGCAAAAGAATTGTTCGAAAAAGCAAATGATATCCTCGGATATCGCATTACAGATATCATGTTCGATGGCACAGACGAAGATCTTCGTCAGACAAAGGTTACTCAACCTGCCGTTTTCCTTCACTCTGTTATTTCTGCTCTTTGCATGGGCGACGACTTCAAACCGGAAATGACTGCCGGCCACTCACTTGGTGAGTTCTCTGCATTGGTTGCTGCCGGTGCATTGAGTTTTGAAGATGGATTGAAACTTGTGTATGCACGTGCAATGGCTATGCAGAAAGCTTGCGAAGCTACTCCTTCCACCATGGCTGCTATTATCGCATTGCCGGATGAAAAAGTAGAAGAAATCTGTGCAGCAGTAAATGCAGAAGGTGAAGTTTGCGTACCGGCCAACTACAACTGCCCGGGACAAATCGTTATCTCCGGCTCTGTACCGGGTATCGAAAAGGCGTGCGAACTGATGAAAGCTGCCGGAGCCAAACGTGCTCTTCCGCTGAAAGTGGGTGGTGCTTTCCATTCTCCATTGATGGATCCTGCTAAAATAGAACTGGAAGCTGCTATCAAAGCTACCGAAATACATACTCCTAAATGTCCGGTATATCAGAATGTGGATGCGCTTCCTCACACTGACCCTGCAGAAATCAAAAAGAACCTGGTTGCCCAATTGACTGCTTCCGTACGTTGGACACAATCAGTAAAGAATATGGTTGCTGACGGTGCTACTGATTTTACAGAATGTGGCCCGGGTGCCGTACTTCAAGGATTGATTAAAAAGATTGACGGTACTGTCAATGCTCACGGTATTGCATAAATATCCGTAAGACAGACTTCATCTTTAAATGATATAGAGCGTGTTGGTAATAGTTGCCAACACGTATTCTATGTTTCTATCCAAGTCATTTTATGAGTTTAACATTTTCTTAACATCGGTAAATTTAGCATTGTAAAACATGTATGTTTTTGGGTCGTAATAGACCTTCTTTCGCACAAGAGCCACAATAATCCTGATGAGTTTGTTCTTGACATTGTTTAAAGCCACTTGTGGCTTTTTACCACGCCCAATCAGTCGGTTATAATACTCTCTTATCTCTGGATTGAATTTTTTTGCACAATGAGCAGCCTGTCCCAGCAAGGATTTTATGAGCTTGTTGGCGAAATGGCTTGTTTTAGCCGGCGAGTGGATACTTGTGCCTGAATCTTTTCCAAACGGGGCAACACCATAATAACAGGCTATTTTGCGTGCGTCCAGGTCAAAACGTCTGAAGTTGTTGGTGAAGATAAGCAAACAGGCTCCGTTTTGACGTGCAACGCCTTTTATCGAAGTGATGATAGCATAGTTCTCCTTAAGTTCGGCATCACTTTCTATGATGCGGTCTATCATCAGGTCGCATTCCTTGATGGCATTATCAATCTCAGACATTAAATGCTTGCTTTTGCGCTTGATAAAACTGATAGCCTTCGAGGGTTCGGCGGCTTCCTTGTCTTGCTTTCTAACATCCATGGCAATATGTTGCTGTACCAATTTATGCCGGTAAAGAAACACCTCACGAAGTTGTGACAGCGATTCGCTAAGCGGCTCAAACAGGACTGCCTTGTCTTGATGTCTCCAGGCGTACTCTGCGATCATGGATGAGTCGGTCTTGTCACTCTTGACACGTTGGATTCCGCTACTATGCTTGATGGAATAGGCATTCTCAATCCATATGTCAAGGCCTTTGCCATACAGCCATTTGCTCAGTCCCAGACTACATGATCCGGTGTCCTCGCCACAGAATAACCACTCGTTCTCCACGGACTTGTCCGCATTCGTTTTGACCCATTTGAAGAACTGTCGATAGCCCTTTTTGTCGTTTGTGAACGTGCCGTATTCCCGATTACCAAACTCTTTGAGTCCACAAGCCTCGATGATGGCTGCATCGAATTTCTCTTTGGCAAAATCTATGCCGATAAATAGTTTCTTCATATCTTTACATATCTTTTTTTCAAGACTGATAAAAAGCTGTTTTTTACTCTAAACTCTAAATAGGCTCGTAGCCTTAATATTCTATCGGAGTTTTGCAGCTTGGCGGGGAGAGACCGTAACGCGGGATAGTCTCAAAGGACTTGCTTTTTTCTGGATTCCTCTCCCTGCCTGTCAGTCTTCTTCTTCATACAACAAAGATATTAAGACTGACATTGCTTCAATAAGTTCTCGGAACAAATTTATCTGCCACGCTTGGTATTATTAAGATAAATTTTCCACTCTCTTATCTTGCGACTGCAAACTTAGAGCTCTTTTTTATATGAAAACCATAAATGGAATACAAACGAACATGTTGTAAAACACCCTGAGACTTTTCTTTTCCGGCAAACTTTCCGAATCTTTCTTTTGTTTTTATTATAGGAATCATTTACTCAAATTTATGAGCCATGAAAATACATGAATATCAAGCGAAAGAGATTTTCTCCAAGTACGGAATACCTGTCGAGAGGCACACTTTATGCCGTACTGCCGCAGGCGTCCTGGCTGCATACCGGAGGATGGGAACAGACAGAGTGGTTATAAAAGCACAAGTACTAACCGGAGGCCGGGGAAAAGCCGGAGGAGTGAAACTGGTAAACAATACGGAAGATGCTTATCAGGAAGCCAAGAACATTCTCGGAATGAGCATTAAAGGTCTTCCAGTCAATCAAGTTCTGGTCAGCGAAGCGGTTGATATTGCTGCAGAATATTACGTCAGTTATACCATCGACCGGAATACACGTTCTGTCGTTCTGATGATGAGTGCATCCGGTGGTATGGATATTGAAGAGGTAGCCCGTCAGACACCGGAGAAAATCATCCGATATTCAATCAATCCGTTCATTGGCCTCCCCGACTATCTGGCAAGGCGTTTTGCTTTCACTCTCTTCCCCCAAATGGAACAGGCAGGTAAAATGGCTGCCATCCTTCAGGAACTTTATAAAATCTTTGTGGAGAATGACGCGTCGTTAGTGGAAGTAAATCCGCTGGCACTTACAAAGAAAGGTACGTTAATGGCCATTGACGCAAAGATCGTTTTTGATGACAATGCGCTCTATCGGCATCCGGAGATTCATGCTTTGTTTGATCCGACGGAAGAAGAAAAAGTGGAAGCAGATGCCAAAGATAAAGGATTCAGTTATGTTCACATGGACGGCAATATCGGTTGTATGGTAAATGGCGCCGGACTTGCCATGGCTACTATGGACATGATTAAACTTTATGGCGGTCAGCCTGCTAATTTTCTCGACATCGGTGGCAGCTCCAATCCTGTCAAGGTTATTGAAGCAATGAAACTCTTATTGCAGGATGAGAAAGTAAAAGTGGTCCTGATTAATATTTTCGGTGGGATCACTCGTTGCGATGATGTAGCAATGGGACTTCTTCAGGCATTCGAGCAGATAAACAGCAATGTCCCGGTCATCGTCCGGCTTACAGGCACCAATGAACATATCGGACGGGAACTGTTACGGAATTACAGCCGTTTCCAAATAGCCACAACGATGAAAGAGGCTGCTCTTATGGCTCTGAAAGCATAATACGTACCAAATCACTAAAAAATAAAGCAATTATGAGCATACTAATAGATAAATCCACCCGTTTGATTGTGCAGGGAATCACTGGCAGAGACGGGCTTTTCCATGCCAAGAAGATGAAAGAATATGGAACCAATGTGGTCGGGGGTACTTCTCCGGGTAAAGGAGGAACAGATGTGGACGGAATCCCCGTATTCAACACCATGTATGATGCTGTCGAGCAGACAAAGGCTAATACCTCCATCATTTTCGTTCCGGCACGTTTTGCGGCAGATGCTATCATAGAGGCAGCGGACGCAGGCATCCGTATCATAGTCTGCATTGCAGAAGGAATTCCCACACTGGACGTGATTAAGGCGCATCGGTTTGCCGAACAAAAAGGCGCCATGTTGATCGGGCCTAACTGTCCGGGACTTATCTCTCCGGAAAAAAGCATGGTTGGCATCTTACCAGGACAAGTCTTTTTAGAAGGAAATGTAGGTGTCATCAGCCGCAGCGGAACACTTACTTACGAGATTGTATATCACTTAACAGCTAATGGAATGGGACAATCTACCGCTATCGGCATCGGGGGCGATCCTGTTGTAGGGCTTCACTTTCGCCAACTGCTGGAAATGTTTCAGAATGATCCGGAAACAGAAGCAATCGTTCTGATTGGAGAGATTGGAGGAAATGCGGAAGAACAAGCAGCTGAATATATCCGTAATAATGTAACTAAACCTGTGGTTGCATTTATTGCCGGCCAATCAGCTCCTCCGGGAAAACAAATGGGGCATGCAGGCGCTATTATTTCGGGAAGTTCCGGTTCGGCAAAAGAGAAAATTGAATCTTTGGAAGCTGCTGGCATCCGGGTAGCACAAGAGCCTTCGGATATACCCAAACTATTGAAAAAATAACCTCCAAAAGAGAAATAAAAAACAGAAATAGTAATATTACAGATGCAGATTCACTCAAAATAAGTAATTTCATACTTATCGCTTTAAGTGAATCTGCATTTATTTTACATACCTTTCTTTATACCTAATTTTATAAGAAGAGCATTCATCGGATAAGCGCAGAAGAAACCGAAAAGCATAGCCAACTGCATCATAAACCAGAATATCCATGTATCTTTGGGCAATGGCTCATTGATGAATAGCACAAAATAAACAATTGCCATCCAACCGTACATTCCTACCTGCCAGGATAAAAGAGAAAAGAAATCTGCTTTGAAAGCGCGAGTCAGCGCGTTCCCCACAGAGATTTTTTCCATTTCCCGAATCGCATAAAACTGAAAATAAACGCCAATAATCAAAGCCAATACAAAATCAAGTACCCAATTCCCTACAAGTTGACTGCCTGCAACAGTTACAGGAACATAATTCGTAAACCACTCTCCTATGATATCTGCCAATGTGCAGCCTGCGCCACAATGAAGAGCCGACAAAGCTACCGATTGCCAATAAGGACGCCTCATCTCTCCCATTGACATATCCATCCCCTTCATATCAGGCATATCCATATCTTTCATGTCAGACATGCCCATCCCTTTCATCCCGTCATCCTCCATCTTCATCGGACTGCTCCGTCCGAACTTATTATACGCCCATAAAGCTAAATAACTTCCCCACAATGCAGATAATATCCAAACTGCATTCATTATTTTCATTGATTGCGGACGATGTGTCAGGTCTATGGCAATATGTACTGCTATTCCGATACCTGAACAGACTAAGAATACGGCTATTAAATTAAGCATGATTGTATGTTTTAAAAGATTCAGACTACAAAACATACTTTATTTGCGAATAGTTCAGCCCACTACTTTTTAATTTTGCCTGTCGAACTATTCCACACACGAGTTGTTATCATTTCATAATCAAAACAATAAAAATATGAGCAGACGTAGACAATTAGAGCATGAAGTATCTGTTGCTCAAGAAAGAATAAAGAAAGCCGCAAAAGATACACCGAAGGATATCCTGAAATTATGGAAACAAGAGCTGGTAGACCTGGAATTGGAACTCAATAATATGGTGGATGATGAAGAAGATAATAATGAGGATTAACAGAAGAAGGGCGCGCTAGTTTCCTAGTGCGCCCTTCTCTATTACTGTCTATTTATTCAGTATTAGTTCTTTGGCAATGCTTCTTTCACTACCATTGAACGACCTACATATTCTGCACCGTTCAATTGTTTGATAGCGTTGTTAGCTTCTGCATCATCCGGCATTTCGATAAACGCAAAGCCTTTTGATCTTCTAGTTTCACGATCTGTGATTAACTTTACTGAAGCAACTGTTCCATACTCTTCCATTACATTTCTCAAATCCGATTCCTTAACATTATAGCTAAGATTTCCAATGTACAAATTCATAAAATACAAATATAAAAAATTAATAATTCAATAAGAAAGTTTTAGGAAGATCTTAATTAGAAATGGATATGCTCAAATAAATGAGAAGATTCACGTAAAAAAATCAAATCGTAATAAACCTCTTTATTGTTGTTGGTACAAAGGAAAGCATTATTTGGAGATAATGCACTATACTCCCTCCTTTTTCTTTTCTCAAAACATCTTTTTTATGAAAATAGGCCAATACTTAACGTTTAAACTCTATTATATCAAACTATCTGCCACCAATCATCTGATTAGCCTTCTATAGTTTCTTTGTTATAAGCTCTTTGAAAAACAAATACTTATAGTTAATTCTGCATCAGAAACTTAAAGGCTACCTTCTTTGAAACAGAAGATAGCCTTTATTATATACCAATTTACGTTTGCAGATTAGCCACAATGGAAATACTTATGTACGAGATCTAACATCTCCATCGGCTTTCCTTCCAAATCCGCACGCAACGTTTTATCTTCGTAACTGCGAAGTCTGCGGATGATACCATCAATCATTGCCGGACTAAAGACATTATATTGTTCAAATATTGCCCGTTGTTGTTGCAGGCAATCAGCAGAAGCCTCACAGCTATCCGGCAGTTGTGCCAGTGAGTTCAGTTTATCTTCATTCTCTTTCTGATGGATATTCACATTCACATACGTCTTTTCAGCGATATCCAGCGCATTTTCAATCTCAAACCCATGACGGCAGGCAACAGCCAAACCGGCCAACAGTTGATACAAATCTGCCGAACCATCCGGAGAACGCATTTCTACAGTCTGCTTCTGGCTGGTGTCAAAATGGCTTTCGGCTTCCAACGGATTGGCCAATGTACACATATCTGTTTTTGCGGCCCATCCTAATGGTACACGTACTAATACGGAACGGTTACGATCTCCCCAGCAAACATTGGTAGGTGCCTCCTGATGAGGAACAAGACGGAAATAAGAAGTAGGATTGGTATTTCCAAAGGCAGTGATTGAAGGAGCAAGCACCATCATTCCGGCAATTGCTTTACGCGCTGTTTCCGACAAGACGCCGTCTTTCAACATTTGGTTCTTTCCGTCTTTCATGATACGCATGTGTACGTGCAAGCCCGATCCTGCCTTACCAGCTGTTATTTTAGGAGCAAAGGTCACATTATATCCATATCTGTATCCCAGATTACGAATCACCCATTTGGCAATCATCAACTGATCTGCCGCCTGCGATACAGGAACCGGCAAGAACTCAATCTCATTCTGCTCATAAATATAGCCATCCAGCGTAAAATTACCCACTTCGGAGTGTCCATACTTTATTTGCCCGCCTGTCTGTGCGATATAAGACATACATTGAGTACGGAACTCATTAAATTTAGCGTATGGGCCCGATTCGTGATAACCACGTTGGTCGGTTGCCTGAAACATACCTGTATCCGGAGCTATTACATAATATTCCAATTCGCCCATTGCCTGAAATTCCATTCCGGTAACTTCTGTAAAAGTTTTGCTTGCTTTGTAAAGGGTGTGTTCTGGTGCACTTTCGAGAGGTTCGCCGTCTTTGTTGAAGAAAGAGCAAAGCATAGACAGCGTCGGAATCTCGGCAAACGGATCAACGAATGCAGTGCAGAAACGGGGAATCACATAAAGGTCACTACTGCCCGCTTCTATGAAAGAAAAAAGACTGGAGCCGTCTACCCGTTCTCCACAAGTAAGAATAGCTTCCAGATAGGCTTGATTGTTGATGACAAAGTTCAGGGTTTTCAGACGACCGTCTCCCGCCGGATACATGAAATTGACCATGCGGATATCTTTTTGCTGGATAAATGAGATAATGTCGGCTTTGGTAAACTCTGAAGTTGGCTTTTGAAGGAATGCTACCAACTGGTTAGCATTCATTGACAAATCTTGATTCATAATCGGTTGTTTTTCGTTGTTGTATGATTAAAACGGTTTGTTAAATGCCAAAGATAACGAAAAGATTCTACTCCTTAAAGCGTTTTAAATCTTTCCGGCTAAAAATCCATTCCGGAGTATATAGTTTCCCCGCATCCGTTTCCGCCAATTCATACCAGGGGGAAAGGCTGCGACTGACAGGATTTACAAGAATATGAATCTGTTGTGCAGGCATATAGCTCTGCGCCAACAGGAATACTTTCTTTTTGGTAACCGGATGAACAGCAACATCTACAACAATGACTGCATGTCCGGGTGAGCCCCCTTTAATAAACACATCACCGGGTTGCAAAGAAGTATAAGACACAGCCTGAAGCTCGCGGGATAAAGAAGCCGTTCCGGCATACATAAAGACCATATCGAGATAGTTACGGAAAGTTTTATAGGAATAATCCACTCCTTTGCCCGCAGCATACCATTGCACTTGATTGCCGCTGACTTTTATCCGATTTCCTTCCGCCCATTTCTTATACCCGGCAGGGAAACCATTGGTGAAGTTGAATTTTATTTCTCCATATCGTTTATGTTTCCACAGATATTCCGCCCGCAAACGCATTACCGCATCGGCACACTGTTGCAAATCACGGTTACCTATCTCTATATCGATTACAGCGTAAGCTGCAGACTGATTCGATTTTTCTTTTCCATTATAAAGCATCACTTTACTACCTTTCGGCATCAAAGGCAAATTACGTAAGTAACCTGTAAACGAATGATCGGCACAAGCCTCCCTGACATATCCCGTCGGAGGAGCGATTCTTGTAGCAACCGTTTCTTGTCCCCACAATTGCAGGGATGTACAAAGTAACCCTATATATATTAGTAAATACTTCATAACGCTTCTCTTTATATTCTGTTCCGGACAAATATAAGTAATTATTGTTTAAAAAGAGGATGAATGTCTATTTTTATTTTAACTTTGTACAAAGACCTACATACATAACTAAAATTGAAAAGCTATGGACATCCAAACATTTATTCAGAACTTCAAGGAGGCATTCGGAGAGAATGCCGAATTACCTCTTGTATTTTGGTATTCGGATATACTGGAAGGAACAACAGAGAAAATTAACGGTTGCTTCTTTAAGGGTATGAAGACTGTCAGAGAAGGTGGCACTATCAGTTTGAATGCAGAAAATATCGGTTGCGGTGGCGGCAAATTCTACACAGGTTTTACAGAAATGCCTGAACGCGTACCGACTTTTGTCTCACTAAAAGAACGATATAAACAGACTCCGGAAATGGTCGTTGAATTCATACGGCAAATCGGAGTGCCTAAAGCTGAAAAGAAATACCTTCATTTTGCCCGTATAGACAAAGTGGCAAGTCTGGAACAAATAGAAGGCGTCATGTTTATCGCCAATCCTGATATGCTTTCCGGACTGACTACATGGGCTTACTATGATAACAATGCCGAAGATGGTGTCGTTTCCTTATTCGGTTCCGGTTGCAGTTCCATAGTGACACAAGCCACTCTTGAAAACCGCAAAGGAGGCAGGCGAACATTTATCGGTTTCTTCGACCCGTCGGTGCGTCCGTACTTTGAAGCGGATAAGTTGAGTTATACGATACCTATGTCCAGATTCAGAGAAATGTGTGGGACTATGCGCCAAAGTTGCCTGTTTGATACGCATGCATGGGGAAAGATCCGGGAAAGAATGGGCGCCGAATAAGGCAAAAGTACAAACCAAATAGTTTCAAAATATGTTTCAAGCTTTGAAACTGTTTGTTTCTCGGTGTGAAACGAATGGTTTCAAGCGGTGAAACAAACAGTTTCCCGTAGTGAAACAAAGTGTTTCAAATAGGCTTGAAACTTTTCTGTCCCATTTTTAATATCATAAAGTAAATGCTTAAATTAGTTCGTATTATAAGTTGTTATTCAAAACGCAATGAAGCCTCCTTTTTTCTATTAACTAATTTTAGACAGTTACTTTAGCAAATAGTTCTTTGTCCGGATTAAACCTTTCTAAAAGAAAGAAGTCTAATTTTTAGGAAATTATCGTTCTATTAAACTTTAAAGTTATCAACGAAAATGGAAACATCTGCTAAACTCTATTCACTGAATTACAGCAATGTAAGAACTTACCTCTTTGCCCTGCTATTTGTGGCGGGCAACATTGCACTTCCACAAATCTGTCATCTTGTACCATACGGTGGCCCTACTTTATTGCCGATCTATTTTTTCACGTTGATCGCAGCTTATAAATATGGCTTTCGTGTGGGATTACTGACGGCAATTCTTTCTCCTGTCATCAATCACCTGTTATTTGCAATGCCTTCGGGAGCTGCACTCCCCATTATATTGATAAAATCCGCTTTACTTGCCGGTACTTCCGCCTTGGCTGCACGAACACTGAAATCCGTTTCTTTATGGGCTATTCTCGGTGTCGTTCTCTCCTATCAGATTATAGGAACTGCTTTTGAATGGGCATTCATCGGAAATTTCCATGCAGCAGTGCAAGATTTCCGCATTGGTATTCCCGGTATGTTAATTCAATGGTTTGGTGGCTACGCCCTACTGAAAGCGATTGCAAAACTCTAAAGTAAAAAAAAATGGACAGAAGGGACTTTTTAAAAACAGTAGCCATAACCGGTGCCGCATTGAGTATTCAGCATTCGGAGGCAATGGAAATATTAACCCAGACTATTAATAATACGAACGGAGGCAATCCGGACTTGGTAGCCGTTATGGGTGGAGAACCGGAAGCTATGTTCCGCCGTGCTATCAGCGAACTGGGCGGTATGAAACAATTCGTAAAACCGGGACAGAAGGTGGTCGTAAAACCTAATATCGGTTGGGATAAAGTGCCGGAACTGGCAGGAAACACCAACCCGCAACTGATTGCTGAAATCGTGAAACAATGCTTTGCTGCCGGAGCTAAAGAAGTGACCGTATTCGATCATACTTGTGACGATTGGCAGAAGTGTTACAAAAACAGCGGCATCGAAGCGGCGGCAAAAGCTGCCGGAGCAAAAGTAATGCCTGCTCATTTGGAGTCTTATTACAAGCCGGTAAACCTACCCAACGGTCAGAAGATGAAGAAAGCAAAGATACATGAAGCCATCCTGAATTGCGATGTATGGATCAATGTTCCCATCCTGAAAAACCACGGGGGTGCCAATCTGACTATCTCAATGAAAAATCACATGGGAATTGTCTGGGATCGTGGATTTTTCCACCAGAATGACTTGCAGCAATGTATTGCCGATATCTGCACACTGCAAAAGAAAGCTGTGCTGAACGTAGTGGACGCTTATCGTATCATGAAAACCAATGGTCCGCGAGGACGTTCTGCCTCGGATGTCGTATTAGCGAAAGGACTGTTCATTTCACCGGATATTGTAGCAGTGGACACGGCTGCCGCCAAATTCTTCAATCAAGTACGTGAGATGCCACTAGATACTGTGGGACACCTCGCTAAAGGAGAAGCACTGAAAATAGGAACCATGAACATTGACAAGCTGAATGTCAAGCGAATTAAGATGTAAAATAACAATGTTAAGAAGGCTACGTATTGGAATATCAGCACTTTTATTTGTGCTGATTTCTTTCTTTTTTCTCGATTTTGCAGAAATATTACCGAACAGTTTTCATCGGCTGGCACATTTGCAGTTTGTTCCAGCTGTCCTTTCACTAAGTATAGGTATCTTATTATTTCTCACCGTGTTAACGCTCTTGTTTGGACGCGTTTATTGTTCTACAATTTGCCCTATGGGTATTTTGCAGGATGTCATTGCACGCATTTCAAAATCAATAGGGAAAAAGAAAAAAAGATATAGTTACAGTCCCGCAAAAAATAAATTGCGTTGGGGCATACTCGGGCTGACAGTAATCGGGTTTCTATGCGGATTTACATTTATTGTAGGCCTGCTCGATCCATACAGTGCGTATGGACGTGTAGTAGTGCATATATTCAAACCTATCTACATGTTGGGGAATAATCTGTTGGAATCTGTCTTTTCCAAATTCGACAATTATACATTTTATCAGGTAGATACCTCTGTTTTAAGCATTTCTTCTCTTCTCATTGCTGTTATCACTCTTGCAGTTATTTTTGTAATGGCATGGAAACACGGGCGGACATGGTGCAATACGGTTTGTCCCGTAGGAACAATATTGGGATTATTGAGCCGCTTTTCATTATTTAAGGTCCGTATCGATACTGCGAAATGTAATGGATGCGGGCTTTGTGCTACTAAATGCAAAGCCTCCTGCATCAATAGTAAGGAACATGCCATTGATTATAGCCGCTGCGTAGATTGTTTCGACTGCCTGGGAGCATGCAAGCAAAAGGCATTGGTCTACAACCCTTCTTTAAAGAAACAACAAGCAAACGTAGAAGCCCCTGTACCATCATCACCGGACACGGATTCATCCAAACGCCGCTTTTTGGTTGCCGGTCTTGTTACTGCCGGAGCTGCTCCCAAACTCCTGTCCCAAGCCAAAGAATCTGTTGCTAGACTGGAAGGCAAAAAGGCATACAAAAAGGAGAATCCAATCACTCCTCCGGGCTCTATCAGTCGGGAACACTTTCAACAGCAATGTACATCCTGTCATCTTTGTGTCAGCAAATGCCCCTCTCATGTTCTGCAACCTGCTTTTATGGAGTATGGTTTGGCAGGTATAATGCAGCCGACCGTTAGTTTTGAGAAAGGATTTTGTAATTTTGACTGTACTGTTTGCGGAGACGTTTGTCCCAATGGAGCAATTCTTCCCATAAGTGTAGAGCAAAAACATCTTACACAAATGGGATATGTTGTTTTTATCGAGGAAAATTGCATCGTTTATACTGATGGAACCAGTTGCGGAGCGTGCTCCGAGCACTGTCCTACACAGGCTGTGGCAATGGTACCATATAAAGACGGATTAACGATCCCTCATGTAAACAAAGAAATATGCGTAGGTTGTGGAGGATGCGAATATGTTTGCCCTGCCCGTCCATTCCGCGCTATCTATATCGAAGGAAATCCAGTGCAAAAAGAAGCAAAACCTTTTAAAGAAAACGAAGAACATAAAGTGGAGATAGACGATTTCGGATTCTAATCAGCCCCCAGTGCTGGTGTAAAGATTCCATCCATATATTTGTGCTCTATTGTGATATATTTAAATGCGGATAACAAAACTTTATACTTACGCAATTAAAGTTCCATGTTATCCGCATTTATTGTGTTCTATGGATAACAAAAAACTACTTATAACGTTCTCTTAAAAAAACTATTCATTATATTCCTCCTACTTTCAATAAATTCACTAAATTCGTGGCGAACTAAAGAAAGCAACTCATGGAGATATTCACAAATAACAGGAATAGCCGGAAATATCAGATTGGCTATGCACTAAGCGGAGGATTTATTAAAGGATTTGCCCATCTGGGAGTTATGCAAGCTCTTTTAGAGCATGATATTAAACCGGAAATCATCTCCGGAGTAAGCGCAGGAGCACTTGCCGGTGTCTTTTATGCAGATGGCAACGAACCCCACAAAGTTCTTGATTATTTCTCCGGACATAAATTCCAGGATTTAACCAAACTGGTAATTCCTAAAAAAGGATTATTTGACCTTTGTGAATTTATAGACTTTCTCCGAACCAACGTAAAAGCCAAAAACTTGGAAGATTTACAACTTCCTCTGATTATCACAGCAACCGACCTCGATCATGGACGCATGGTTCATTTTCACCGCGGCAGTATTGCTGAACGGGTTGCTGCTTCTTGTTGTATGCCTGTTATGTTCGCACCAGTCAATATAGATGGCACTAACTATGTAGACGGAGGATTGATGATGAATCTTCCTGTCTCTACCCTGCGTAGAGTGTGCGACAAGGTGGTGGCTGTCAACGTAAGCCCCATCATGGCACAGGACTACAAAATGAATATTGTAAGCATTGCTATGCGTTCATTCCATTTTATGTTCCGCGCCAATACTTTTCCAGAAAGGGAAAAGTGTGATTTATTAATCGAACCATACAATTTATACGGATATAGCAATACCGAACTGGAGAAAGCAGAAGAAATCTTCGGACAGGGATATAATACAGCCAATGAAGTGCTTAATCAACTGTTGGAAGAAAAAGGAAAAATATGGAAGTAATCTCCTATCCATCGGAAAAAAGAATGAATACGAATATTAATAATCTACTCTATATGAATGACGAAAATAAAATAATTATCTATCAAGTGTTCACCCGTCTGTTTGGAAATAACAACAACCACTGTGTCTACAATGGCGACATTGCCACCAACGGTTGTGGGAAAATGGCTGATTTCACGCTCAAGGCACTTGGTGAAATCAAAAAATTAGGTACTACACATATATGGTATACAGGCATCATCGAACATGCCACTCAAACGGATTATCGCCGTTATAACATCAGTCCGGATCATCCTGCCATTGTGAAAGGAAAAGCTGGCTCTCCCTATGCTATCAAGGATTATTATGATGTAGATCCTGACCTGGCCAACGATGTACAGGGACGTATGAAAGAATTTGAGAACCTGGTACACCGTACACATCGCACAGGTTTGAAAGTGATTATAGATTTTGTACCTAATCACGTAGCACGCCAGTACCATTCGGACGCACAGCCCGACGGTACGACGGAATTGGGGGCTAACGATGACCCCAGTCAATCTTTCAGTCCATACAATAATTTCTATTATATCCCGCAAGCGGAACTTCGTGCCCAGTTCGATATGAAAGACGGTGCAGCAGAGCCTTACCGGGAATTTCCGGCTAAAGCTACCGGTAACAATCGTTTTGATGCTACGCCCAATATCACCGACTGGTATGAAACGGTGAAATTAAACTATGGAGTGGATTATCAGAACGGCGGTACCTGCCACTTCTCCCCAACTCCGGACACTTGGATAAAGATGCTGGACATTCTTCTTTTCTGGGCGTCAAAGAACATTGACGGTTTCCGTTGTGACATGGCAGAAATGGTTCCCGTTGAATTTTGGGAATGGGCTATTCCTCAAGTAAAAGAGGTTTATCCTGAAATACTTTTCATCGCAGAAGTCTATAATCCCAGCGAATATCGTAACTATCTGTTCCGTGGCAAGTTTGACTATCTATATGATAAGGTAGGATTGTATGATACACTGCGGAACGTAGCCTGCGGATATGAATCTGCCACTGCAATCACTCATTGCTGGCAAAGTCTGAATGGAATCGAGAAAAAAATGCTCAACTTCCTGGAGAACCACGATGAGCAACGTATCGCATCTGATTTCTTTGCCGGTAATCCGCGTAAAGGGATTCCCGCACTAATTGTTTCTGCATGTATGAACACCAATCCTATGATGATCTATTTCGGTCAGGAGTTCGGAGAGCTGGGCATGGATAGCGAAGGATTCAGCGGAAGAGACGGACGGACTACCATATTTGATTATTGGAGCGTAGATACTATACGTCGTTGGCGCAACGGAGGAAAGTTTGACGGGAAAATGCTTACTGAAGAACATAAGCACCTCTACTCTATCTATCAAAAAGTACTGACGCTTTGCAACGAAGAGCAGGCAATCAAAAAGGGGGTATTCTTTGACTTGATGTATGCTAATATAAACGGATGGCGTTTCAATGAGCATAAACAATATACTTTTATGCGGAAATACAAAAACGAGATTCTGTTTTTCGTTATTAATTTCGACAGTCAACTGGTAGATGTTGCCATCAACGTGCCTTCACATGCCTTCGACTTTTTGCAGATTCCTCAAATGGAGTCTTATCAGGCTATCGATTTGATGACCGGTGCTAAAGAAGAAATCAGCTTATTACCTTATAAACCGACAGACGTTTCAGTCGGAGGTTATAACGGAAAAATTTTAAAGATTACTTTTTAAGTAAAAAGAGTAAGAACCGCATACTCCTTATCCTCCGGGCATTTCACTTATAAATGCCCGGAGGATTATTTTATGTACATCGCTCAAACAAATATTCTCAAAGGCTGTTTAGTTATAACTAATTCTCTAAACTCAAAGCTTATGAAGAAATTTATGATTTGTGCGATCACACTGTTTTTGCTATTATCTACATCTGTTTTTGGAGATACCCCTCCCGGCAATGTACAGGCAACTTTCAAGAAAATGTATCCCAAAGCAAATGGTATCGCCTGGTCACAAGATGACGGATATTATTGCGCCAACTTTGTAATGAACGGATTTACTAAAAATGTGTGGTTTAACGTCCGAGGGCAATGGGTGATGACACAGACTGACCTTGTTAGCCTTGATCGTCTGTCACCGGCAGTCTATAATGCTTTTGTATCCGGGCCATACGCAAGTTGGGTGGTAGATAATGTGACAATGGTAGAGTTTCCCAAATGGCAAGCTATTATTGTAATTAAAGTAGGCCAAGATAACGTTGACATCAAATATCAGTTATTCTATACTCCACAAGGAGTATTACTGAAAACACGCAACGTGAGTGATATGTATGATATTCTCGGACCAAGTACCTTTTTGGTAAACTAGAACTAAATCATTCAATAGCGCAATATACGAGAAAACCCCTGCAGATATACAATGATAGTTGCAGGGGCTTCTTATTTAAAGATAAAATTATTTCTTCTTTCTAAGCACTACGGCGGTACGGGCAGGAATGTAGAGTTTCAACCACTCTTTCTTTTCCTTACTGTACAGCGGATCGGCAATAGTAAAGTGCACTACAGAATCATCTGCCAAACCGTTTCCTCCAAATGCAACGTCGTCCGTATTCAATATTACTTCATAAGCTCCCGGAGTTACAGGAATCCATAGTCGGTAAATGACTGTTTCGGATTAAAGTTAAAGACAAATATAAGGTCTTTACGTCCGTATGCCAATACCTGATCGCCATCATTATGCCATATTTCCTGAACAGGTGTTGCCTGGAAGTCTTTCACGCTCTTCAGAACTTTCAGCATATCCTTATCAAAATCACCCATATAATGATAGGTCAGATTCTTGTTGTCTACCAAATCCCATTGGCGACGGGCATATTTACATGACCATCCGTTACCTTCACGCGGGAAGTCAATCCATTCGGGATGCCCGAATTCATTTCCCATGAAGTTCAGATAACCTCCGTTGATGGTTGAAGAGGTCAATAAACGAATCATCTTGTGCAAAGCGATACCTCGGTTGACAACATAATTTTCATCTCCCTTTTGCATGTGCCAGTACATATCGGCATCAATCAGACGGAAGATAATTGTCTTGTCTCCCACTAATGCCTGGTCATGGCTTTCTGCATACGAAATGGTCTTCTCATCCTGACGACGGTTGGTTACTTCCCAGAACATGCTGGAAGGTTTCCAGTCTTCATCAATCTTTTCTTTGATTGTCTTGATCCAATAGTCCGGAATGTTCATGGCCATACGATAATCGAAGCCGTAACCGCCATCTTCTATTTTTGCAGCCAGCCCCGGCATACCGGAAACTTCTTCCGCAATGGTTATCGCTTTCGGATTTACCTGATGAATCACTTCATTAGCCAATGTCAGGTAACAAATCGCATTATCATCCTGATGACCGTTGAAATAATCTCCATAGTTACAGAAGGCTTCACCCAAACCGTGACTATAATATAGCATAGAAGTGACTCCGTCAAAACGGAAGCCGTCAAATTTATATTCTTCCAGCCAGTACTTGCAGTTAGACAACAGGAAGTGAATCACTTCGTTCTTGCCATAATCGAAGCATAGAGAATCCCAAGCCGGATGTTCACGACGAACGCCCGGATAGAAATACTGATTCGGATCACCGGCAAAGTTTCCTAATCCTTCTACTTCATTCTTCACTGCATGTGAATGAACAATGTCCATAATCACAGCAATTCCCATCTCATGAGCGGCATCGATCAATGCTTTCAATTCGTCGGGAGTACCAAAACGGGAAGAAGCAGCAAAAAAGCTGGATACATGATAGCCGAAACTTCCATAATAAGGATGTTCCTGAATGGCCATAATCTGGATACAATTATACCCTTCTTCAGCAATACGGGGAAGTATTTTCTCGCGGAATTCGTTATAAGTGCCCACTTTTTCCTCCCGTTGTGCCATTCCGATATGACATTCATAAATCAACAGTGGATTCGTGTCGGGCTTAAATGTTTTCTTTTTGAATTTATAGGGTTTCTCCGGAGCCCAGACTTGTGCACTGAATATCTTGGTCTGTTCATCCTGCACCACACGAGTAGCCCATGCAGGAATACGCTCGCCTTGTCCGCCTTCCCAGTATACATTCAATTTGTAGAGATCGCCATGATGAATGGCATCCGCCGGCAGGTTAATTTCCCAATTGCCATTCTTTAGTTTTTTCAGCTTATAGGCTGCTTTTTCCTCCCAATTATTAAATGTACCCACCATATAAATATGAGTAGCATTGGGCGCCCATTCACGAAAAGTCCATCCCTTATCGGTGCGATGCAATCCAAAATAAAGATACCCCGATGCAAAATCTGAAAGGGTTTGTTTGCCTTTATTCGTCAATTCAGCTTCCTTGTCTAATACATGCTGATGACGCCCGGTGATAGCACCGGCAAAAGGTTCCAGCCAGGGATCATTTTTTATGAGATTAAGTGTCTTTTCCATATCAGAATTGAATTAGGATTATGCTTTTACTTTTACGATTACTTTTTTCACACCATCCGGAGTGATGCCCGGAGCATGACCGTCTTGCGGGAAGAAGATAGCAAACATTCCCGGTTTTACGGCAACGTATGTTTCTGCCAATCCTTCAAAGAAAGTAATGTCTTTTTCTGCGTTATAAGGTGCATCTGCCGGAACACAATCTTTAGCAGCGGTATACCCCATAATTTCTGTTCCCGACAACGGGATTTGAATATCAATAAATTCGTTATGAGTTTCCAGTTTGGCTTCCTCTTTTGTTTTAGGCTTGGTTTGTGCGATATTCACGAACAGATCTTTCCCTTTCAGTTCTGTCTTACCAATTTCCATGGCTTGGAGGTCATGAGACTTCAAGAAGTCAATGGCTTGTGCAAACAAAGGATTTAAAGACGCATATTTCTCCAGATTTTCTAAAGTATCTACTACCATATAAGTTAAATTTTAAAGTTTATATTCCAGGCATTATTTATTCAAAATCATCAATCGTATAATTTATAAAATCAGCAAACCGCTTGAACTGGCGGAACGCTTTGTCCATCTGTTCCAACATATCCGGCCGGGTAAAGAAGTCATCAGGAACATTATAAGAGCAAACATACTCTTTACATTTCAAATAATCGACATACTTGAAGTCTTTCGGGAAGCCTTTCGGAGCTGTTTTCAGAAAATCCTCCCCTATCACCGGAAAGTATTTCTTAAACTCTGGATCCTCTACGATCGCAACAAATTCCTCGATATTGTCATAAATAGACTGACGCACTGCTTTCAGGATATTGGGAGGCAGACACAAGCTTCCTCCGGCAAGCATCGAACCATCCGGCTGCAAGTGGACATAATATCCACAATGGTCGGATTTCTTCCCTTTGGCATTGATATAACCGCCGAAATGTATTTTATAAGGTGTTTTATCCGCAGAGAAGCGGGTATCCCGGTAAATGCGATAAGTACAGTCTTTGGGTTGAATTCCCCGGATAGTTTCATCAAACAGGGAAATACGGGCAATCACTGTTGCCAAAAAGTTGTCGAACTCGGCACGGGCTGTTTCATATTCTGCCTTGTGCTCATTAAACCACTCACGATTATTATTCGCGGAAAGATCTTTTAAAAACTGAAAGATAACAGGTATGTTCATCTTTATCATTTTCTATTATTACTCTACAAACGTACAAATTTTATTTCATATAAACTAAAAAAGGGGGTAAAAGGACATAAAAAAAGCATCGGCCTGGTAAAACCGATGCTTTAACACATTTATCAAAAAAACAGACTCTTCTGTCTCTGACGTACTTTAGCTTTCACAAGTGGAGTACAATCTCTTTAATTAATCTTATATCTAATACTATGAAAAACACATAAATATAACAGTACAAAAGTGACATTTGTTCAGCAATGCTCTGTATATTTCAGTTAATTATCGTTTATAGAATGAAATGTTTCTCATTTATAGGCAATACAATACGTTCCCAGTCAATCATGGCGTTGAATAACATGATATGTGAATAGTCGTTTAAATGTACTTGCGCGATGTCTTTCTCAACAATGAATTGCTTATTCAGAAGTTCCGCCCGCTTCGTTCCCTGGAGTAACGGATGAGCTGGAGTAAACCATGTGTGCCCATCGTAGAGGGCGATATTGGCAATAGAAGTATCTGTCAGATAGCCGTCTTTCACGATTAAAATGTCATCTGCCATTCCTCTTTGGGCATACAAAGCGTTCAGTTCTTCCCGATGTGTGCTTTTGTAAGTGTAATTAATGGTATCGGATTCTATCAGATGCAAAGAGGACACTTTCCGCATCTGATAAGGAGCATACGTGACTTCTTCTACTTCTTTTCCATACACAATCCGGCATTTATGAATCCCGTTTAAAACTGGTGGCGATATATACTCACGCAAATCAAGCGGAACAGTATCTTTCCAAAAGACTGAACGGGTTTTATTGAAACGCTCTGTGTGATAATCAAGATTATAAATCTGTCCATCCTCTATCCGGATAGTCTCAATAAATGGGTACATATACTTTTTGTTTCATTTCGTTATACTCACTTTCCGCATCGCTCTGACAGGTGATTCCACCTCCACTTTTAAAATACATTTTTTCTCCTTCCTGTTCTACAAAACGTATCATAACGGCACTATCCAGATTAATTCCATCCGAATAGCCCATAATTCCTGTATAAAACCCTCTGTCGTAAGTTTCAGCTTCCCGAATAATCTGCATCGTTTTTCTCTTGGGGGCACCGGTAATGGAACCGGCTGGCAAAAGTCGGAAAATAAGTTCTCCCAAATGTTCCGGATAGTTTTCCGGCAATATGCCTTGGATTTCAGAGCTTGTCTGAAGAATCGCCCCCTGATTAGTCTGCAATGTATCGATATACCGATACCGGGAAACGGACACTTGATTGGCAACCATGCTTAAATCATTACGAATCAAGTCTACGATAGTAGCGTGTTCTGCCGCCTCTTTAGGATCGTTCATCAATAATTGGGCAGCAGAAGGAATGGAAGCGTCAATAGTCCCTTTCATCGGGTATGAGCTAATTTTTCCCTGATGAATTCTCACAAATATTTCTGGAGAAAAAACAGTAAAAGTGTCTTTAACCCATAGCTTATAAATCGCTTTAGAGTGATAATAAATATCTTTCAGAGTGAGATTGGTATCTACCGGAGTGCGACAAGTCAGATTTGTGAGAAAACTATTTCCAGCCAAGATATTCTGTCGGACAATATTAAACGAGCGTTGATAGGAATAGAAAGATTCTGCAGAAGGCTGCCAATGGATAGAGTTCGCTGGTTTAGCAGAAAAAGAAGGTGTATACTTTTCAGTTGACGTAGCTTGATTGGTAAATCCATTCAAATTATACAAAAGTTCAGTAGAATCAACAGCAGCAACCTCTTCTATATAAGATGCATCCTGCAGATAATTGATAATAAAAACAAAAGGACGATGGTGTTGTCCAAACTGATTCATCCGTTTGATGGCCTGTTCCTTATTATATAAGTGCATAAAATATTTCAGCGTTTAGGAACGGCAAATGTACACAAAAAGTATAGATTAGAAAAAGATAGCAATAAAAAAGGGTTGCCCGACGTATCATACCGGCAACCCTCTATCATTTACAAGATTGGTCAAATTACTTCATAACAGCTTTCACTTGAGGAAGCATCTTTTTCACATTTTCATTTTCCGGAGAGATCTTAGCAGCCTCTTCCAAATAGTCTAATGCTTCTTTAAATCTTCCATCCGCTTTTGCTTTTTCTGCAGCATATTTGTCTGCGTCTGAATTTGCCAAAGGAGCAGCTTTCTTCAGGATATTAGCTCCGTCATTATAACACAAAACTCCTAAACTGTACAATGCATTTGTTTTATACTGCTTGTGATCCAACGGAATTACTTTCTTGAAACAATCTTCTGCTTCTTCAGCCTTTCCAGCTTTCTGTGCTGCAAGTCCTGCTTTTAGATAATGAAGACCATAATTCTTCACCATTGTCTTATTTTTAGGATCGACTTTCAGCCCTTCTTCTAATGTAGCTACATATTCAGCAGTCTTCTTTTGTGCATCTAAAGCCAAAGCCTTACGAGCATACGCATTTCCTATATTAAATTTTTTCTGAATAGCAATATCGAAAAAGGTCACGGCTTCCGCATACTTTTTCACTTCGTCTGCTGCTATACCACAATAGTAAGCTGTTGCAGAATCTTGATTATTAGTCTGTTTCAGATATTCGCTGAACTTCGCATACGCTACTGGATAATTTTTAGCATTAAATGCGTCATTTCCTTCTTTTTTCAATTGCTCTGGGGCGGTTTGTGCAAAAACATTAGTCACTACAATACAAAATGCAAATAAAAAAATCAATTTCTTCATAACTTTATGTGTTTTTTAGTTGTTTATCGTCCAAAAGTAGAAGTTATAATAGAAAAACACAACCGTATTTTATTTTTTTGACCTTTTTGAAACCTATATAACTTTCGTTATTCTTCGTAAAAATGACGTTTTCCTATTTATTCATCCCAAACCATATAACTAAACAAAATATTTCTCTTTTATAAATTACTGATTCATAGATACAAAGAAATATATGAATAAAAAAGTGCCGGAAAGTTTTTGAGTTTTCATAAAAAGCACTACCTTTGCATCCGCAAATAAGGCTGGTTCCGTAGCTCAGCTGGATAGAGCAACGCCCTTCTAAGGCGTGGGTCAAGCGTTCGAATCGCTTCGGAATCACTTAAAGAAATCGCAAACAGCTATTAAAATAGCGTTTGCGATTTTTTCATTTAATAGAATCGTCCACATGTTGCCTACTTGATATTTTTTCACGTACCGGCTACAATCCCATCGGTATTTTCAACAAATACCAGGTAATAAACATCAATGTCCAGGCAACCAGGATACCTAATGAATATCTCCAAGTATATTTAAGCAATGAGCCATACGTAATCTGTTTATCATACTGCCGCATATAAGTCAGTACCAAAGGCATATAGAATAAGAAAGGAGTAATGGCATTCGTCGAACTATCTCCGATACGGAAAGCACATTGTGCTACATCCGGAGCAATTCCCATCTGTGCAAACATCGGAATAAAGATAAAAGACATAAAAGCCCATTTGGAGGTAGCAGATACCATAATCAGGTTTATCAATGCCGTAAATAGAATAAACAGGATGAGAGCAGACAAAGGAGCCGGCTCAAACGAAGAGAGTAAATCAGCTCCCATGATAGCTAAACATTTATCCAGATGGGAATATTCAAAACAGGCAAACATCTGTGCAGCAAAGAAAGCGATAACGAAATACACTCCAAGAAGTTTCATTGGCTGCGTAAGTCCTTCAATCACATCATTGTCAGTGCGATACCGTCCGGAACTGAATCCATAAGCCATCCCTGTAATACCTGCTCCCAAAGAAAGTAAGAACAAAATACCGGCAATAAAAGGCGAATGCATCAAACCTCCGTTCACCCCACGCAAAATTCCATAAGAAGAAAAAGTAAGCCACAAGATAAGAGCGACATAAACAGCTGCTACAACAATGGAAATCATAATGGCACGCCGCTCTTTGCGAGACAAAGGATGATAAGCCACCACTTTCACACTGCCTTCATACTTTCCTAATGTGGGAAGAAGCCATTTTTGAGTAATCCAATACACAATAGCCGTAATGACTACCGTTGAAGCACTCATAAAGAAGTAGTTACAAAGAGGTTCCGTGTTCCCCTGATAACCCGTTTGCGCCAGTGCCGCCTCTTGTGTGGTATGCGCCAATAACGGGTCCATCGTACTCAATACAATATTAGCACTATACCCGCACGCAACAGAGACATAAGCTATAACAATCCCAGCAATCGGGTGAAGTCCCACCCACTGGAACAGCATAGCAGCAATAGGCAATAAAATAATATATCCACCATCCCCAATGGCATTCGACAACAAACCGAGCACAATCACCCACAAGATGATTTTCCTCTTTTCCTGCCGGTTCCCTACTCCCATGCGGATGCACGCATCAATAAAACCGGAATGTTGTGCTACTCCCAGTCCGAACATAGCGATAATCACCATGCCCAACGGAGCAAAGCCCGTGAAATTCTTAATAGCGTTCCGCAACCACCAACGGATTCCTTCCGGACTCAACAGGCTTTGTACACGGATGTCCTCACCTGTCTGCGGCAATGTCACTTTCAACCCATAGATATCACATATCCATGAAAGAAAGACCACTGCCATTGTCAGCAGAAGGAACATCGTAGCGGGATGGGGCATACGCCATTTATTCTTCATTACTTTCCAGAGGTATTACTTGCCATTACTTATTCTTCGTCAGGCTCCAGATTATCCAAATCGATAATACGCAATTCCAGTGCACGTACTGCCAATCGGGTAGCATTCACTCCCACCCGTTCTCCATTTGGGAAAAGGCGTCCGATAAGATCATTCTGTCGTTTCTCCAATGATTTTACGCCGAAAGGCATCCCTTTCAGATTGGCAATCATCTCCTTCGTATATCCTAATGCCAAATGGCGGAGAAAACGTTCGTCGTATTCATCAATGTCATAACTGATGACTGCTTCCTGACGCTTGGCATCGTTGGCTACAGATTTCTTGAAACGATCTACAATCTTTTCCAAAATCGGATAGTTGAATACCAGCTTCTTTCCGTCCATCACAGCCTGCACATCTGTTTTCGTCAGTAGTTCTCCCGTTTTGAGGATAATTCCGTCGGCACCGGCATTCAATACATCCACCCACAACTTTTCATTCAGAATCTCACCCGTGAAGATCAGTACCCGAACTCCTTTGTAGCGTTTGAATATATTCCGGCAAATGTCAACACCAATGGTCGTAGAACCTCCCAGTCCTAAGTCCAACAATACCAAATCGGGAAGCTGCGCCTCCATCAACGGCCAGAACTCACTTTCCGTCATTGCCGTACCGATCACTTCCGCATTCGGTATTTCATGACGGAATATTTCTTCTGTCCCTTTCAACTCCAGTTTTACATCCTCTACGATAATAACTTTAAACTTCTGTTCTTCCATGTTTCTTATCTAATAACTTTTATGTGTTCTCCTTTTATCGGCGCGGAATGGTGAAATAAACCGTAAATCCTCCGCCTTCAGCCGGTTCGGCATTGATACGACATCCTCTGCGTCCCGCAAATTCGTCATGGTCGCGGATAATCTGCTTGCATACCAGATATTCCGTTCCTCTCAACTCCCCTTTCTCACCGGAAGTCATACGTGCCAGATTCGGATAAAATAATTGATTCAATTCTTCCACGCTCTTTTCACGTCTCGTATCCGTAAAGAGAAAACGAATATATTCATTATCCTGACGTGCTTGCAGACGTATCACCCCATCTTCACGCACAGTCAATGCTTCATCAATCAAATTTTCCAATAGAAAACGCAACTGGTTCACGTCTCCTATCACCTTCGCTTCCATCGGTTCTATCTCCAGTTCTATCCTCTCCGAACGGTTCTTCATTGATTTCTTGAAGTATTTTCCGGCAGCGTCCAAAAGCTCCTGCACCGGAATTACAGTACGCCGGAAAGTGACTTCCTCCAATTGACGGGAAGCGCACGAGCTCAAAATCGTAAAGATTCCCTTATAATATTCAATCAATTCCGTCATAGTCTCCACCGCTTCACGCTCCTCCGTTTCCGAAAGCTTCTGTGTATTCAACCGCCCTACAATCTGTTTGATTTTATTCGGATAATAGATCGTCTCATGTTTAATTGTCGACAAGCAGTTGTCAAGTACCATATTCTGTACATGCAACATACTGTCTTCCCAGGAAGCTCTGCGTGTTTCTTCATGCGCCGATTCAATATCCCGGTATTTAGTAGCCAGTTTCACCACTGCATTAAATACGACAATAGCCACATATCGCGCTACCAGTTCAAAAAGCAGCCGGTCTGTTTCCTGTTCTGTTCCCTCCCTGCGTTCCAGATAAAGCACACCGACACATTGATGTTCACCTCCTGCTTCCACCATCAGCGGAATTGCCAGAAGATGCTGTTCAGAAAGATATTCTCCGGAACTAAAACACTGCTCTACCATCTCCGGCATTTCCTGCCCGGGACGAGAAGCGTATTCCAGCCGATGTGTCGTTTCGTTATAAACGGCAATTCCCATCCGGTCAATTGTCAGTAGTTCATTCACCGAAGCGAATGCTTCATCCACAATACGTTGCGGGATTTCTTTAAGCGTACTTTCCTCCCGTTGGAGTGCCTCTGCATTTTCTTGTTCCTGCGGTCTGACCAAAGATGCCGCAAATACCTTTTGATTAATCTCAAGTACCTGTTCGAGATTCAAACGATTCTGCAAACGTTTTCTCATATACAGGAAATAGTATCCGACCAAAGAAACAATCAGTAGAACAAAACATAAAATAATTCCTACTGTCTTATTCGTATTCGACCGTTCCAACTGTCGGCAATATGCTTCAAGAGTCTGATCTTCTCCTTGCAACTTATACAAATCCGTAAATGCCGAATTATTGTAACTGTATGCATCCAACTGTTTCAAAGCCAAAAAAGCAACCGCCGCCTCATTCCTGATATCCAGAATCACATGATAATCCGAATCAAACAATTCGTTCCACCAACTGATTTCGGCAGGCGTTCCTTCACCCACCAGCTTCATATACCGATGCGGACGATCCGGACGCGCATATTTCTCATAATGCTCGTTCAACAAGAGTATAGCAGAATCTATATATTGCAAAGCAAATTCATAATTTTCATCCACATTAGCAAAATAGGCAGCATTCGCATAATCCGACGCTGCATCCAGTAAATCCTCATAGGCAGAATCCGTAACCACCACTATCGAATCGCCCTCCTGCAACATGGGAGGAATCGGATCATGCAGACAAGAACTCACCCCAAACGGAAGCAACAGGCAAAGCAACAAGACTCCCATCGCTTTACGCACTCCCGAAGGCAAACGGAAATAGAAACGACTCCCCTTCCCCAATTCACTCTCTACATCAAAGACACATCCCCGGAACAATTCATTCGTTTTCTTATATTTCTCAATGATTCCCTTACAATTCATCAGTCCGAAACCACTGCCCTTATTTTCTTTCAGAACTTCCGGGTCGGCTGCATTCTTCATTCCGATGACACGGGAATCATATACTTTCTCACCGATAATACGAGCCATATCTTCTTCGGAAATCCCCCTTCCGTTGTCTTCTACGGAAATCTCGACATACGCATCCGTAGTACGGGCATACACTTTGATTGTTCCTCCTTCCGGGGTATATTTTCGGGCGTTTTCCGCCAGCGTGTTAATCATAAACAAAGTCAATGCCCGGTCAGCTTTCACCATAACCGTGGTCGGTTCTATTTCCAACTTCTGATTTTTCATTTCAAAAGCACGTCTCCCTTTGCCTAACAGTTCAAAGAGTTCATTAAGATCGAACGTTTCAATATTCAGGCTAAGCGTCCCCTGCTTCATCTTAATCCAAAGAGCCAAAATATCATTGTATTCATTAATCGTAGTTACGAGCTCGTCAATGTATTGATACTTCTCTTTCTTTATCTTCTCATGATCGATATATCCTCGTTCCGTCAACTTATGCACCTCATTCAAGATACGGTCGATATAAGGATTTATCCCATTCACAATGGCCAGACAAGCCTTCTTAATCAGATTTTGGCGTTTATTTCCCGCGATATGTTGTTCGTAAACATATCGTTGCTTTTCCAATTGCATCCGTTCGTCACTCAACGCTTCTACCATCTGCTCATTGTCCGCAGCCCAAACGATATACGGTTCGAGCACGTGCACCAACGCTTCTTCATCACGGTTCAACCGATGCAAAGGAACCAGTGCCGCTTTTCCTTCCTCCGGAATTTCCAGTTGAAGACGCCCTTTTCCGAACAGCTGGTCAATGCCTTGTTGAATTAACGGAACATTCATTGGTATAGAAGAAGTGATGTCCCGGCAAAGAGCCAGTATCCGTTGCAGACGTTCCACATCTACTTGATTCCTTATTTTAGATCGCTTATTGAAGAACCACCAAAGAATAACCACCAGTACAAGTCCGGCAATAACCAAAGAAAGTACAAGCGTCATTTGTCGTGAATCGGATTCCAACGAAAGATAACGACTCTCCAACTCTTTATCCTGACGAGTATAATTCAGAATATCCAGGTATATATTTCGGTTGTAATCAGAAGCATACTTCATTCCAAGCCCGGCATACGATACACTCAATTGTTCCCGAATCCTCGAAATCCATTCGGGTACCGTCCTTACGTCTTCCTCCATAATCCACGGTACTCCAGTATATGTCGTATCTCCTTCCGCATAAATACGCAGCTTGTCCAACGTATCCACTGCATGATGATAATAAAGCATATGGTGTTTGTTCACACAATCTAACGCTTTTGTAAGCGTATCCAATGCTTCCGAATAACGTCCGTGCTCATTCATATACTTACCGATAGACACATACGCACCGGCAATCTGATACAAATCATTATACTCCCGGAATTTTTCAAGCGCAAGCTGTGCCATTCGCAAAGGCAAAAGCGAATCTACAGGAAAACCAAACTGATCCAGCGCGTATCCCCTCCTTGTTCGAAAGAGTTCGAAGTTGTTGGAAGAAACCATCAGATTAGCCAGCCCTTGCAGACCATTTCCTTCGAAATAAGGATGATTAGTCTGAACCGCAGTTCTCCAGGTTATATATAGTTGGTCAAACTCACGCATTTTCCTATCCTCCGGCTTGGTGGCTTCCACCAATGAAGCCGATCCTTTGATATAATGATAATAAAGCAACTGATTCGTATCTGCCAATACTTCATCTTCCGGGATCTGATTGAGAGATGCGATGGCTTCCTGCCTTTGCTGAAGATAATAGTAATAAATAGAAGAAACTATGAAAAATTCGGTGAAAGCATAATCCAGTCGAAGTGCCTCGTGGCGGTCAGCAAACAAATCACTCTCTTCCCGAATACGTTTCATACGCCGGAGCGCACTGTTACGATAATCATAAAATTCTTTGTTCATAGCTGTCCGCTGACAAATCTTCATCAGTCCGATATCAGCAATCAACAGTTCAAGCTCATTTTTAGTCAGTTTATATACTTCCTTATGTAACGCTTCCGCCCGGTCAAAATCCATCGCCATAAAAGCACAGAATCCGAGATTATTAGATGCCTCCGCTTTCCCCGACTTATAAAAATTTACCTGTTGATAAGCTTCATTGGCATACTTATAAGAAGAATCCAGGCTTCGATAACGATAAGTATACGCTTTCCCGTTTAAAGAATCAATCAGGCGCACCTCTTTGGTCGGCACCATATCAGTGCACGAAAAAAAAGAGGTAAACAACACTATACCTATTATATATAAAGGAAAACGTAAACTCATTTTTGACTATTAACTGTTTTCAGAAAGCAAATCTACAAATATTTCCGATAAGTTGGAGAGAAAAATATTTTTTATACAATAAGTCCTTCTAAATAATAAGAGAAATTCCTACCTTTGCAGGCAAATTAACAAATAGGTAACATCTATTACAAAATGAGCGAAAAAGCACCCTTTATGGTATTCTCGGGAACGAACTCGAGATATCTTGCAGAAAAAATCTGCGCGAGCCTGGATTGTCCTCTGGGAAATATGAACATTACCCATTTTGCCGATGGCGAATTTGCGGTTTCATACGAGGAGTCAATTCGTGGCGCACATGTATTCCTGGTTCAATCCACTTTCCCTAACTCAGACAACTTAATGGAACTTCTCCTGATGATTGATGCTGCTAAACGTGCATCAGCAAAGAGCGTTGTGGCTGTAATCCCCTATTTCGGATGGGCTCGTCAGGATAGAAAAGACAAACCTCGTGTATCTATCGGGGCTAAGTTGGTAGCTGATCTGCTGTCTGTTGCAGGTATCGACCGACTGATTACGATGGATTTGCATGCTGACCAGATCCAGGGATTCTTCAATATCCCGGTAGATCACTTGTACGCATCAGCTGTATTCCTCCCTTACATCCAGTCATTGCAATTGGAAAATCTGGTTATTGCTACACCGGACGTAGGAGGTTCAAAGCGTGCCAGCACTTTCTCCAAATACCTTGGCGTACCATTGGTACTCTGCAACAAATCACGTGAAAAAGCCAATGAAGTAGCATCTATGCAAATCATCGGTGACGTGGAAGGTAAAAACGTTGTCTTGATTGATGATATCGTAGACACAGCAGGAACAATCACCAAAGCAGCCAACATCATGTTGGAAGCCGGTGCCCAATCTGTACGCGCTATTGCCAGTCATTGCGTAATGTCTGATCCGGCTTCTTTCCGTGTGCAAGAGTCTGCCCTGACAGAAATGGTATTTACTGACAGTATCCCTTACGCTAAGAAATGCCCGAAAGTGAAACAGTTGAGCATTGCTGATATGTTTGCTGAAACAATCAAACGAGTAATGAATAACGAATCTATCAGTTCACAATATATCATTTAAATGAAGAATGATAAATAAAGAATGAAGAATAAGAAAGCCGGCTAATTTCAAGTTTAGCCGGCTTTCTTATTTGTCTCAACATACTAAGAATTTGAATTGGTGATAGTAAGCAACCAATTTTTCATTCATCATTCATCATTCTTCATTTATTATTGGAGTCTTCCGAATTTATAGGTTCCTTTTTTAATCACTTTTCCATCTTTATCTGTTTCTACAAAAGGACCATCCTTCTTTCCTTGTTTGAAAAAGCCATCGAAGCGATTACCATCTTTGTCGATTTGTACGCCTTGACCCTCTTCCAATCCATCAACGAACCCACCTTTATATTGCATACCAGCAACAGTTTTCAGAGTGCCTTGTCCATTGGGACGGTTATCTTTCCAGTCACCGTCATAAACATCGCCATTGCTCCATTTATAAACTCCTTTACCATCACGTTTATTATTTTTCCAGCTTCCTTCATACACAGCACCATTCGCCCAGGTAAAAGTACCTTTTCCGTCTTGCATGCCGTTCTTGAAATTACCTACATATTTATCACCGTTAGCATGGTAATAAACTCCTGGACCGGTTCGCTCACCTAAGAGATACGAGCCCTCATAACGGTCGCCCGTGTGAAAGTAATAAGTACCTTTTCCATGTTGAATATCATCCGCCCAGTCACCATCATATTTATCTCCATTGGTATACTCAAATACCCCTTTTCCGTGACGAACATCATCTTTCCAGTCTCCATCGTATTTACAGCCGTCATCCCAGTTCATGATACCTTTACCGTTCTTCTTATCATTTTTCCAGTGACCGGTATATTTGGCACCGTTTGCCCAAGTATATGTACCTTCGCCTTCACGCTTATCATTTACCCAATGACCTACATACAAATCACCGTTATGATAATACATAGTTCCTTCACCATGCTGATAATCCTGATACCACATACCGTCGTAACGGTTATTATTCATAAAATAATAGATACCTTTTCCGTGCTGCTGATCCTGGAACCACTGTCCTTCATATTTTTCTCCGTCGGGGAACATATAAATTCCATATCCTTCACGTTTCCCTTTCACATATTCACCTTCAAAGACATCACCGTTTTTAAAAACCGTTTTTCCTTTTCCGTTCGGTTTTCGGCCTTTCATTTCTCCCGTATAGACACTACCATCTTTAAAAGTATAGTTGCCAATCTTTATTTCAGTGGAGAATGTATCTTTAATTTTTCCGAAAAATCCGCCTTTTTTTCCTTCATTTTCTTGTGCCATTACTCCCTCTTGTGCGAGGAGAGCCAATAAAAGTGTAGTATATAGATATTTCCTCATTGGTTTTAGTCGTTACTCATTTTAGAATTACAATTTGGACAAAGATACAATTTCTATCCCAAACAGCCCACTTTCAGAAAGCAATTTATGACAACTTTTTACCTGCAATGACCTCTTTTAATGTCTCTTTGCACAAATAGCGCTGTGCCAAATTTTGTATTTCTGCAGGAGTAACCTCGTTTACAGCCAGCAGAGAACGTGAAAAGTAGTCATCATCCAGACCGGAAGTAGCAATAAAGATCCATGCATCCGAAAGTGAGAAAGGAGACTCATAACTACGGCACATTTCGCCCAACATATAGTTGCGTACGATAGTCAGTTCTTCCATCGACACAGGTTCCTGATGCAGACGGTCAATTTCATGATATACTTCCTGTATCAACGGTTCCACATATTCATTATCCGTTTCTGTCGATATAGCCAGCAATCCGCTATCCGGATAAAACATGATTCCTGCTGAAATGCCATAAGTATACCCCTTTTCTTCACGGATATTAGACATCAGACGACTGCCGAAATAGCCTCCGAATAAAGTCATCAATACCCGGAGTTTCAGATAATCAGGATGGTTACGAGTGATGGTTGTATATCCCATCTTTACAGCACTCTGCATGGCATCCTCACGTTCTATAAAAATCCTCTTTTCGGGAACGGCAGTAAAAGAAAAACTTAATTTCGATGCCGGCTGTTGATGTTGACCAAAAGAAGTGCCGAATGTATCCGTCACCCGGCTGATAATATCCTCCGTCACCTTGCCGGATAAGAAAATAGAGCAATTGCCCGAATGGTAATACCGTTCATAAAATTCACGAAGCACTTCCGGAGTGATAGCATGATAATCTTCCTCCACCACTATTTTACCACATGGATGCTGTTCGCCATAAAGCGACTTCAACAGACCACGATGTGCCAGGAAATCAACTTTGGAAGTATTGACCAGATATTGTTGGATATTGGTATCGAGGATAGTATGCAATTCTTTTCCGGAAAAAGCGGTTCTTTAATCATGGATTCTACCACTTCCAATGTTTTCGCCAAATACTTATTCAACGAATAAACAGTGATGTATGCATACTCCGACGAGCTGGACAGTTCGAGCCACGAACCGTAGTAATCCAGTTTCTCGGCAATGGTAGCAGCCGTATATTTTGTCGTACCTTCGCGCAACATCCGGTTTGTAAACAAGGCTTGCAGTTTCTGCGACTGCTGCCAACGGGCTCCAGCGAAAAGCACATCTATGCGTACTACTTCCTGTTCACCCGCATTAATAACAGTCAATGGAATACCATTTGGCAATGTCATTCGGACGGGAGGAAGTATACGAAAATTTTTCAGGGTTTGTATTTCAGGTTGTATTTTACGATCCATACGATTAGATTCTATTCTTCAAAAACTCTTCTGCCCGTTCCAAATCTTGCGGGGTATCGATTCCGATGGTTTCTACTTCACTAATGCCCACCTTTATTTTATATCCGTTCTCCAGCCAACGGAGCTGCTCCAAAGATTCAGCCAGTTCCAGAGAAGACTGCGGAAGCATGGTTATCTCCTTCAGCACATCTGTACGATAGGCATACAGTCCGATATGCTTGTAGTAGGTATGTCCCTTCAGCCAGTCCTGTTTCTCGGCATTACGCTGATAAGGAATAATGGATCGGCTAAAATAAAGCGCGTTCCAGTTCGTATTGACTACCACTTTCGGTGAATTTACGTTTTCCAGTACAGCAAACGGTTCATCTGCAGTAAAAGGTTTCACCAGCGTGGCAATCTGCGTGGTTACATCTTCGAAACAAGCCTTTACCGCATCCAATTGTGAAGGCTGAATAAAAGGTTCATCTCCTTGTATATTGACCACGACATCAAAGTCACCTCCAATCTTTGTACAGGCTTCATAACAGCGGTCCGTACCGCTTTTATGATGAACAGAAGTCATCACAACCTTACCTCCGAACGCCTTGACAGCAGCTTCAATACGCTCATCGTCCGTGGCTACATAAGCGTCATCCAAAACGCCAGCCACTTGCTCATACACACGTTGTATAACAGTTTTTCCACCCAACATAGCCAACGGTTTTGCAGGAAAACGAGTGGATGCATAGCGGGCAGGTATAATTCCAAGAAATTTCATCTACTTAATAAATAATGAAGAATGGAAGGCAGATAATGACTGTTGTATATATCCCCTTTGCCAATCCTCCGGTTTTACTATTTTGTTATCATATAAAAGCATGTCAATGTCCAGACAAACTTTCTCCTCTTTTTTATCTTCCGGACGACGTCCGGACCTCTGTTCTATATCTTTCAGCATTTTCCTCACTACCTCTTCATCTTTATCGGAAAAGAACATAACCACTTGGTTGGCAAACAAGGCCGGATTCTTAAAAAATAAAGGTTCAGTTTCCAATTCGGGCGCAAAACATATAGAAGAGAACGATTCAGTCAGTTCCTGTCTGGCAAAAGTCAAATTCTCTTTCCTGTTGTAATTACTCCCTATGCAAACAATATACCTATGCATTAAAAAATAAGTATTTAAGTATTAGGTATTAAGTATTAAACATTAGATATTAGAGATATTACACCTACAGTTCAGTGCCCCAAACGCTACGGTTAATACTTAATACTTTATACTTAATACTTATTTCAGACTTAGTTAAAAAGATCGTCCAATCCCCCCTCTTCTATCACCTCTCCGTCCGGAGTTTCCGAACCGGCACACGGATCAAATCCTTCAGGAAGTTTAAATTTCTCCTGCTGGTCATATCCCAAAGTCGGGTCATCATACACTTTCTTCATATACAATGCCCAAATAGGCAAAGCAGCAGCAGCTCCCTGTCCATAGGTCATTTTACCGAAATGGATGTCACGTTCGTCACCACCTACCCAACAACCGGATACCAGCGAAGGAGTGAATCCCATAAACCAAGCATCAGAGTTATCATTGGTCGTACCTGTTTTTCCACCCATATCAGCGGTAATTCCATAACGACGAACACGTCCACCTGTTCCTTCATTAATAACGGCGCGCAACATAACCAGCATTTTATATGCACTTGAAATACTTATCACCTCCTCCATTTGCGGTGCAAAGGTAGAAAGCACATTACCGTCACTATCTTCAATGCGTGTAACAAACAATGGAGCCACACGAATTCCTTTATTGGCAAAAGCTGTATATGCACTTACCATCTCACCGACAGAAATTTCACAAGGTCCCAGACAAAGCGAAACCACCGGGTCAATTGCTTTATTACGAACCCCAAAACTATGGATCAAACGTACAAGATTATACGGATTCAGTTTGCCCATCAAATAAGCAGAAATCCAGTTATCAGAATTAGCCAATCCCCACTTCAGAGTCACCATTTCCCCATAACGTTTATTATTTGCATTACGAGGCGTCCAAGGAGTTCCGTTCTCATCAATCAACGTTTGCTCTACGTGGCGTGTCTGATCACAAGGAGAAAAGCCATTTTCCATTGCTAATGTGTATAAATACGGTTTGATAGTAGAACCTACCTGACGACGTCCCACCATTGCCATATCATACTGGAAATATACATAATTCGGTCCGCCTACATAAGCCTTCACATGTCCGCTTACCGGATCCATCGACATGAATCCTGTCCGCAGGAAAGATTTGTAGTAACGGATGGAATCCATCGGTGTCATAATTGTATCTTTATCTCCCTTCCAGGAAAAGACAGTCATTTCTTCCGGGGTATCGAACGCTTTACGAATCTGCTGTTCCGAAGCTCCCGCCTCTTTCATAAGACGATAACGATCCGTCTGCTTCATAGCTTTTGTCAGCAACTCTTCTACTCGTTTTTCCGGTAGTGATCTTGCATACGGGGCATTTTTGCTTCCCTCTTTTTCTTTGAAGAATACAGGTTGCAAATAGTCACCCAAGTGTTCTTTTACGGCATCCTCTGCATATTGTTGCATACGTGAATTGATCGTTGTATAAATCTTCAATCCATCTGTATAGATGTTATAATTCGTACCGTCTTTCTTTTTATTTTGCACACCAGCCATACAACGGGTTAGTTTCCACGCAATAGAATCTTCGTAGAATTTCTGCATTTGCCAACCACGATAATCACTTTTTACCGGTTTCGGTGCTGTCATCACACCACGGAGATATTCGCGGAAATAGGTAGCCAATCCCTCTTTGTGGTCAACGCGGTTATATTTTAGTTTCAGCGGAAGAGCCTGCAAAGAATCACATTCTGCATCTGTGATATAACCAGCTTTACGCATCTGCTCAAGCACTACATTACGACGGTTACGCGAACGTTCGTTGAAACGAACCGGATTGTAAAGCGACGGATTCTTACACATACCAACCAGCGTAGCCGCTTCTTCAATCTTCAAATCCTTCGGTTCGCAGCCGAAATAGGTATGCGCAGCAGTTTTAATACCAACCGCATTATTCAGGAAATCAAATTTATTGAGATACATACTCAATATTTCCTCTTTGGTGTAGTAACGTTCAAGCTTCACCGCAATCACCCATTCAATCGGTTTCTGGAAAAGACGTTGCAGTGTATTTCTCGCCACATTCTCTGTAAACAACTGTTTGGCAAGCTGTTGCGACAAGGTACTACCTCCACCTGCATTTTTCTGAAACATCAAACCACGTTTTACAAACGCACGAAACAATGCCTTGGCATCAATTCCTGAATGTTCGACAAAACGAACATCTTCCGTTGCAATAAGAGCATTGATAATACTAGGCGACAAATCCTTGTAAGCTGTGTACACCCGGTTTTCCTTACTGTAAGACCACGTACCAAGCACTTTTTCATCTTCAGAGAAAATCTCCGTTGCAAATTTATAGCTCGGATTCTCAAGTTCCTCTACAGGAGGCATATAGCCAATCCAACCCTTTGAGATAGAGACAAAGATGACAACAATAGCCAACACAATGACTGCCAGAAATATCCAAAGAGCCTTTATTATTTTTCGAATCATGTTTTTTCTTGCTTAAAATGACGCATTTAATTAAGGTACAAAGGTAGATAAAATCCGCTATTCAGCCAACGAGTTTGATTATAATTTCTATTTTGTTAAAATATGGAGCGGCACTCATAACAAATAGTACGAAACCAAAAAGAAAGAACGTTTGTTTGGGAAAGTAGCGGAAAGGAAGTATCTTTGTCTACACTTATTCAAAGTATATTCATATAAAAGGTATAAATTATGGAATATGTATTATCAGACAGGAAGTTGTTACCTTATGGTATGATGAACTTCGAGGACATTCGTTTGGACAATTATTATTACGTGGATAAAACCGCTTTCATCCCTTTGATAGAGCAGTCGGATCGTTTCTTCTTTTATCCGTCCGCGTCGATTCGGAAAAAGTCTGACCTTGAATATGCTTCAACATTATTATGACATACGTACCAAAGATAAGTTTGACGCTTTATTTGGCGACCTTTATATCGGAAAGCACCCTACGAAAGACCGTAATAGCTATCTAGTAATAAAATTAAATTTCTCAGGAATCAGTGGAGATTTACACAGCTACCGCAAAGGTCTAGACGAACATTGCAAAATCGTATTTGACTATTTCTGCGATGTTTATGCCGACTATTTACCCGAAGGAATCAAAGAAAAAATGAACGAAAAGACGGGGCAGTCAGCCAATTCGAATATCTGTTTACGGAATGCGCTCGTGTAAATCAAAAGATTTATCTCTTCATTGATGAATATGACCATTTCACCAATACAATACTCTCTGATGTCGACAGCATGAACCGTTACACTGATGAGACACACAAAGAAGGTTATTTACGTGCCTTCTTCAATAAAATAAAATCCGGTACCGACTCCAGCATCAAACGTTGTTTCATCACAGGTGTCAGTCCCGTAACAATGGATGACTTGACCAGCGGCTTCAATATCGGCACTAATTACTCCCTTTCATCAGAATTCAATGAAATGATGGGATTCACAGAAAGTGAAGTTCGCGAAATGTTAACTTATTATTCTAATACAGGGCATTTCAACCATACCATCGATGAATTGATAGAAATTATGAAACCGTGGTATGATAATTACTGCTTTGCACAAGAATGTTATGGTCAAACCACTATGTACAATTCTAACATGGTGCTTTATTTCGTCAAAAACTACATCCGATACGGTGAAGTACCGAAGGACATGGTAGAAGACAACATCCGTATCGACTACGAGAAATTGCGTATGCTCATCCGCAAAGATAAGGAGTTTGCGCACGATGCTTCCATCATACAGACCTTAATAAGCCAAGGCTACATCACTGGAGAAGTGAAGAAAGGATTTCCAGCCGCCAGTATTATTGATCCAGACAACTTCATCAGCCTACTCTATTATTTTGGTATGCTTACTATTAATGGTACACATGAAGGAAAGTGCAAACTCACCATTCCTAATCAAGTAGTCCGCGAACAGCTTTACACCTATCTATTGAACACTTACAATGAAGCCAACTTAAGCTTCAGTAATTATGAAAAAAATGAATTATCCAGTTCACTCGCTTATCGAGGTACATGGAAAGCATATTTTGATTATATAGCCGATTGCCTGAAGAGTTATGCCTCCCAGCGTGACAAACAAAAGGGAGAATTTTTCGTGCATGGTTTCACATTAGCCATGACTGCACAAAACAGATTCTACCGTCCCATTTCGGAGGCAGACACAAGAGGGATATGCCGACATCTTCCTATCTCCATTATTGGATATTTATCCCGACATGAAACACAGCTACATAATCGAGTTGAAATATGCCAAATACAAAGATTCAGAGAATCGTGTGGAAGAATTACGATTGGAAGGTATCGCCCAAACAAACCGTTATGCTGATACTGATACAGTGAAAAATGCAATTGGCACCACACAGTTGCATAAGATTGTAGTAGTGTATAAAGGAATGGAAATGAGAGTATGCGAGGAAGTATAATTCTCTAATTATATCTAAAACACAAACAGGCGGGATTTTTCCGCCTGTTATTCATTCATAAATATACCTATTTATAAGATAATCAATTACAAGTTTGCTGCCTGCACACCGACCACTCCGGCAATTGCACCAGCAACAGCAATAATCACTTTCAAAATAATACTCCACGTTTTTTTCATAGACATTTTTCTTTTTTTATTAAACACTAAATAAACACCCTAACCATCAATCGTTAATTGACAATTCATTATGCGGCAGGATCCGGTGCTTCTCCGCTACCGCCACCTTCATTTCCTCCGCCTTCTTCTCCGCCATCATCCGGTTTTTCAGGATCATTAGGAGAAATTGTCATATTAAGCTTCTTCAGATATTCATCCAAGCTAATCAAATCCAACTTCTCATCTGCACGGGTGGCAGTCTTTGTAACGCGCAGCTCTTTATTCGCCTGAAAAAAGATACGAACGCTCTCTACACTTTTTGCATTAATATCCTTCGCCAGTTCGGCACCTTTCGAACGGGCAGTCAACATAAAGACGCCCAGACCTTCAATATTCACAGACTTACCTTCCAACAACTGTTCCTTCATCTTTTCCACAAAATTCTGGATCACACTCTTGATATCACCAACAGACAGCGAAGAACGATCCTGCATTTTCTGTGCAATATATTTCAGGTTGACAGACTGACCTAAAGTGATCAGATGCGGATAATATCTCTTGGGAGAATTGGGAACACGCGGATCCGTCGGCCGCGTAATGACTTTGTAAATTACACTCATACTACGTTTTTTTAAAGATTTAAATTCAAATTATTTATTCACGTTTTGTTGATCAACACTGCAAAGGTGAAGCTTTTATTCCGATAGAAAAAAAAAGCCCCTTGCGGAGCTCTTTATATTCATACTAGTACATAACAATTTATTAATCAGCAATATAATTAAGCTTTTAGAATTTTCCATTCCCCTATTGTACACTGTTCGCTATCAAAACTGACAGCCACCTTTACTATAGGCAATCCGCACAAAGCAAAACGTTTGGGGTAATTCTTCAGATCAATTTGCTCCATCGCCCTATCCGCACTCTTGTCCAGTTTCAATTCCATCACATACAACGTAGTCTTTGTACGAAGCACCATATCCACCCGTCCACTGGCAGTACGAACCTCCACATCTACATAATAGCCCAACAAACTGAATATAATATAAAACATCTGTTGGTAGTGCCCCTCATATTTCGTATTATCACATTGAGGAATGGTAGACAGAAACGTTTGCAAACGACGTAAAGCAGCATCCATATCACCATTACGAATATCACGGGAAAGATAAGCTACCATAGTATTGGTTTCCGGTGTTTTACTAGCAACATAATTAGGAAGAAGACTTTTCATCAAACCTATTCTTACCTCCTTATTAGGAATATCCAATGTATATAAATCTAACTCCTTATCATAATCTTTTATCGTGATATAGCCACTTTGATATAACAATGGAGTAATGCTCACCATCCTTTCTGTAGGTGCATCAAAATCCTCCGCAACCGCAGTTTTTCTCCCTATCTCGGAAGGCGCTACACCAAATTTATCCAGCATCTTTATCAAATAAGTAGGCGTACCACTACCAAACCAATAAGAATTAAATTTACCATCTGCAAAAGCGTTAAGCAAACTGAATGGATTATATATATCAGGAGACGGATAAGTGAAATGATAGCCGTCGTAGTTTTCTTCAGTTTTGCCAATACCTCTTCAGAAGTAACCTCCAGTTTTTGGGCTAATGCGTCTACATCATCTTTCATTTGGACAAGTATCTCGTTTTCTGTAATACCGCAAATGGCAGCATAAGACTCATTCATGCTAATATTCTTGATATTGTTCAATTCACTAAATATACTAAGTTGGGAGAATTTGGTGATACCGGTCAAAAACACATACCGCAAATAAGGATCACACGCTTTAAGAGGGCTGTAGAAATTGCGCATGATGTTACGTAATACGCCAAGCCTCTCTTCCTCGTGTACTACATCCAGCAGAGGAGCATCGTACTCATCTATCAGCACAACCACTTGTTTCCCTGTCTGCTCGTAAGCGCGCTTGATGAGTCCTTCCAGACGCTGATTTGGATTAACCTCTCCCTCCATCTTTCCGTAAACCTCCTCATAACGAATTAGCTTCATATTCAACTCTTGCAACAGCTGTTCACAGTCTGCATGCTTGGCTGTACTCATATCAAAGTGAAGCACTGGATATTCCGTCCACTCTTTTCCAGCTTTTCTATAGCCAACCCTTGAAATAATTCTTTCTGACCAGAGAAATAACTATGTAATGTAGAAGTCAACAATGACTTACCAAAACGACGAGGACGACTCAAGAATACGTATTTAGTGAAATGTACCATCCAATACACATATTCCGTTTTATCAATATAAAGGTAATTACTTTTCCGTATTTCCGAAAAAGTCTGTATTCCGATGGGGTATCTTCGTAAATTTTCCATTTCAATTCGATTTTTCACAAAGCTACAAAAAATATTCATCGCACCATTCACTGTTTTACAAAAAAAATATCAACGATCTTCACAGACAGTTGATATTATAGAAATCACATCGGATTTACACCGACATGAGGGCGTTGATCAGGAATACACCGCTGTATATTTCCTGACCACAAAATGTAGGGTTCTTCATGTGTGTAGCATAAAGTTAGGGACCTACATGTTTCATCTCACTTTTGTGTAAAGTATTATAAACCACTCTATGACATTATTAATTTTAAAATATCTTGGTTATCAATGGATTTATTCTTCCTTACCAGATTGTTCTCCATATCCATAACCATAGCCGTATCGTTTACCATAACCATAATACTTGCCATATTTACCATAACCGTAATAATAACCGTTTCTTTTCTTCAAATCCAAACCATTTATTACTGTACATAGGTTAGGCAACTTATTTCCATCAATAAGTTCATTAATCAAAGTATACTCATTTTTACGGGTATAATCCGCACGACATACATAAACAGATAAATCAGCCACACGTCCTATTAATAAGGTATCAGTTACCATACCGACAGGAGCGGTATCGAGAATCACATATTCAAAATTCTTTTTGAGAGTCTCAATCGCTTTATCCAATCCATCACGTGCTAACAATTCTGTCGGGTTAGGAGGAACTGTTCCACCAGGAAGAATATAGAGATTCTTACTGACATCAGAGAGCTGTACCAAATCCATCAAATTCTTTTCCGGATTAGCCAAATATTGAGTTATCCCTTGTTCTCTTTTGATATATTGAATACCTTATTCAAACCTGGCTTGCGGATATCAAGACCAACTATTACTACTTTCTTCCCTAATAAAGAAAGACTGATAGCAAGATTACCAGAGATAAAAGATTTACCTTCACCACTGACTGTGGAAGTAACTAAAATCACCTTCTTGCCATTTCCAAGCATAAACTGAAGATTCGTTCGGACATTGCGAAAAGTTTCACTCATCAGGTTGTTTTGATTCTCAAATACAGCAATAGCTCCCTGCTTTTCATCTGTCAACGGGATATCACCGACAATAGGTGCACTAGTAAGTTTTTCTACATCTGCACGACCTTCAATCTTGAATTTGGTTAATTCAAGCAAATATATAACCCTACCGGAATCTGACTCCTAGTATCAAAGCGATCAAATAAGTCATTTTACTTCTAGGAGCCACAGGAGCATCATCTGCTATAGCTTCATCTATAATCTTTGCATTATTGGCTGTAGCAGCCAGAGTTATAGCATTTTCCTCACGTTTCTGAAGAAGCATCAAATAGAGTCCGGCCTTAATTTCCTGCTGACGCGCAATACTCACAAATTCGCGCTCCTGCCCAGGTGCCTCACTAATGCGACGGGAATAACGGCTCGCTTCACGATCCAAATCTGCCTTTGTGATAAACAATCCACGCAACACCCTGTCTAAAGAAACTTGCACATTCTCTTTCATTGCACTAATGCTGGTATCCGTGTTTATAATGGTAGGATTATTCTCTGTTGACGTACGCAGCAAACGTTTTCTCTCAACAAGCACATCATTATAACGATTAATGGCAGCCGCAAGATTCAAATCCTGCAATCCGATATTACTGGGCAGAACCTCATAACCTTCATTCTGCATATATTTCTGAAGATCCTGCAGCAAATTAATCTGGGTTTGATTCTCTACACGCTTCTTTTCATATTCAGCACTACCAGTTAAAGCGATCTGAGCATCACTGGTCAAATCCGTAATACCTGCCCCACGTTTAAAACTCTCCAAATCCTTTCCGTGCTACCGAGTTCTTTTGAAATAATTCCAATACGTTCATTGATAAATTCTGCAGTTTTCTGTGCCACTTCATTCTTATCATTATTCGTATTGATATTATACATCTCCAATAGTTTATTGATAAAATCTTTGCCTCGCTGCACATTTGAGTTTTTCAACGATATGACAGCTACAGAAGTAGTTTTGGAAGTGGGTTCTATAGTCATATTCTTGCAACACCATTTCGCTACAGCCAAAGGCTTATTAATTGTTGCTGTTATATTGCGTGTAGTCTTTTCCGAAGCTGTAGTTTCTTCCGATGTTCTTTTAGAAGATAATACCGAGTCCGGCGTCAGGAAAAAAGCCAATGTCCCTTTATCGGTAGGAAAAACCGCCGGCAATTTCTCAAAATGTTTCTGATATTCATCATCGTCAATTTTCACAGTCACATCCATACTTCCCTGTGGTTGTAATGCCATTTTCACAATCATCGGCTCCTCCAACAAATCAGCCTCCTGCGGAGTCAGACTCACTTGTACAGGTGAAGTCTTATACATGTTCTGGAAGGAAACTCATCCTCATCTGTATAAGAAATATAGAGTCCCAAATCTTCAACCACCTCTTTGACGATAGTCTTTGAACGGAGAACTTCAATCGTTATCAATATTCTGCGAAGAAGAGATCATACCATCCAATCCAGACTCTCCAACCCGGAAAGCATTCCGGCACTCCCCCCTTTCTTATCATCCTTTATTAAAACCGTAGCGGAAATATTATATACGGGAGTGGATACATACAAATAGACCCATGCCGCAATCAAACACGCCACAACCGCCCCCACAAACCAAGGCCAGTGGATCAAATATTTAAACAATAGTTCCTTAACGTCTATATTTTCTTCCTTAGATTCTTGTGCTTCGTTGAAATCTGTTTCTTTCATTACAAATCATTATTTTAAAATATTTACTAATAGACTGACGATGGATACCAAGATAGAGGTGGCAGAGAACCAAAGACTGGTACTGTTACCTACATCTGAATTTCGAGCCTTTGCTTTATTGGGAGTTACATAAACAATATCATTCTGTTGCAACCAATAGTAAGGTGAAAGAATGGTTTCGGCCTTGTTCAAATCCAAAGTTACAATTTGCTGTTTGCCGTTTGCATCTTCACGAATCAACTTTACATTATCACGAAGACCGTATACCGTCATATCACCAGCCATAGCCAATGCCTCCAACAGATTCACTTTCTCATTAGAGATAGTAAAAGTTCCGGACGGGTAACCTCACCGATAACAGATATTTTATAATTTACCATACGGACCGTTACGATGGGAGTCTCCTTCATGTAAGGCTTCAATTTATCTATAATCAGCTGTTCTGCTTCCCTTTTCGTTAAGCCTCCTAACTTCAATTCTCCTAACACCGGAAAATTTATGTTTCCTTCATTATCTACCAAATAAGGCTGTAATACAGGTTGAGTAGTCACATAAGACGAAGTACTCACAGCTATTCCGGCATTGCTGGCAACTGTCAGGTTAAAAGGTATCGCAAGTTCAGGATTAGTACACGATACCACAATAGTCAACAAATCCTTGGGCATGATCTTGGCATCATACAATTTTTCCTGTTGTTCTACCTCGTTCACAACTTCCACATTCTGGAAATAGGGAACCTTTTTATAAGACTGACAGCCAGCCAATAGGAATGGCAACAATAGTAGCCACAAATTTCTTTTGTTTAGTCTTCTCATCATAATTCTTGAATTCATAATTAAACGCCCTTTAATTCCTAAGTTTTATTTTATTAATATGCTTCTTTTTCTCCATGTATAGCATTATACACCGTCTTATACATAATATATAAGTCCAATAAAAAAGTCCAATGCTCTATATACCAGATATCACGTTGCACACGTCCCTCCATCTGCCAGAGCTCTTTCGTCTCACCGCGAAAGCCCGTCACTTGAGCCCAGCCAGTTATTCCAGGTTTAACGAAGTGACGAACCATAAACTTGTTTATCAGATTAGAATATTCCTCTGTATGTTTTAACATGTGAGGACGAGGACCTACAATAGACATATCTCCTTTCAATACATTGATAAATTGAGGCAATTCGTCCACACTCGTCTTTCTCATTATCTCTCCGATACGTGTTTTACGAGGATCATTTTCCGTAGCCTGAAGAGTGTCACATTGCGCATTAACCTTCATTGAACGAAACTTGTAACACCAGAATTCACGGCCATCCTCACCACTGCGTTTTTGTTTGAAAAAAACAGGACCGGGAGAACTTAACTTGATCGCAATTCCAAAGAATATATAAACGAACGGAAAAACCGTAATAAGAAATAACCCTGAACAAACAACATCAAAAGCACGCTTGATAATACGGTTCTCCAGTGATTCCAATGGCTCACAACGAATGGAAAGTACAGGAACATTCCCCAATAATTCAAAATGCATCCTACGTTTCAAATAATTACGGACATTTGGAACACTAAAGAAACGGACCAAATGGTTTTCACAGTAATTAATGATAGGAACAATCTCCGCACTACGTACAGAAGGAAGGCTACAATAAAGCTGATTGATCTCTCCCGCATGTTTTTCTAAGAAAACACTTACTTCATTGGGTTGTCCCAAGTATGGAACATCCTGCGGATACCGGTCCGAAGGAAAATCCTCAAAATAGCCCACTACGATAACCAGACGTAGGATCATCCGTCATCGCATGATAAAGTTCTTGCATATTCTCATGGCTTCCAACTAATACTACCTTGCGGACATTTCCTCCCTTTTTCCGATAAAGCTCCAAACAGTGACGGGAAATTAGACGATAGCTAACAATAACAATTATTAAAGCAACATAAAACAGTCCGAAATATCGAGAATGAGAAAAATGAAAATGAAAAACAAGCAACGTACAAACCGAAAAAGACAAAGGAACCATGTTACGTAAGACACGGATCATGATCTGCTCAGGACGTACCACAGGACGATGAAGAATAACACCTGAATGCATGTTACAAAGTAAATAGCACAGAGTGATAAGAGTCATGCCCTGAAAGATAGAACCGCAATGCACACACCAGAAACGGGTACCCAGTAACAAATTAAATCCCCATAAAAGCAGGTTCAGCAAAATAAGATCCCCCAAAAGGACCAAAGATTTTAGGACTTTGTTAAAACGTTGGACTTCCTGCATACACTAATATATTAAAGAGCCAATATTTTTTATTTCAGATAAAGATTATCATTATCTTTATACCAGTCAGCAATCGCTTCTTCGAAATTATAATGAAATTTATAACCCGATGCAGCTAGTTTCTTTCCACAAATATTTGTGGATATCTGTAACTTCTTTACACGCGCCGGACATACCCCCATAGGACTCCCTATCATCTTTGCACAATAAGCAACAGGCATAATCAAAGAATTTGGTATATACGGAACCACTTGGTTCAGACCTGTCACCTTCTTAATTGTGTCTACTATTTGCTGTATGGTGGTAGGCAGGCTCAAAAGTACAGTTATACAATTCTACACCCTCCTCATGATGCTCCAAACGATATAACATGAAACGTACTAGTTCTTTCACATAAATACAAGCCTTGATGGTATCTTTGCGCCTGGATAAGCAAAGTGTGCATTTTGATCCCCCAATATAGACGGGTAAAGTTTCCATTCTCCCTTTCCCAAATACTACACCTGACGTACAATTGTCAATTGACGTTCTGCCTGTTTCTTAGCCTGCCAAGCAATATGAACCTTTTCAGCCACTAATTTAGATATACCATAAGGAGTGTTTGGAGTAGGTAATGTAGTTTCCTCCTTCAACGTTTCAGCTGCTCCGTAAAGGCAATTGACGATGTAAATACGATTTTTCTTATATTATATTTCTCGGCAAATGCACAAACATTCTGCACCGCGAATATTTGTTTCAAAATACTCACGGTCAGGGTGCCCAGAGTGCGATGTACGGCTGCAAAGTTGAAAATTACATCCTCTGAAGTCACCCCAAATGGCACTTCTATTGGTTTCGCACATCACAGTAAATAAATTCCGATTGCAAAACTGTCCTTCACACAATGCAGGTTTATAATCCTTACTGTAGGCTGTAAGGGAGTACCTGGCTCACAATATCAAGATTATAGACTTTAGCTTGTGGATGAAGTGTTTTAATTAAATTGGTCAAGTGAGTACCGATGAAACCAGTACCACCCGTAATGATGTAGTTCATAATTTATATATGGAAAAGTTTATTTTTATACCCCAATTCTTTCAATAACTGTTTGTTCCAAACACTGCGCTCTTTATCATATATCCATCCCCATTTATTAAAATACTTAATCATGTTTATTATATGTATTTTAAGCATTTTCCTGCTTTTATAAGAAGCAGCCTGATGTGCATGCACAATTGTCTCATCAGGTATAAACATGGTACGATAATATTTATGCATTCTTCGAGTAATATCAATATCCTCCGGATACATAAAAAATCTTTCGTCAAACAACCCCACTTTTTCAAAACATTCCAATCTAAAAACAGAAAACTACCTTGATGATAAGGAATGTTCATTTCTTTCTTATCATTAAACTGAAGCGTATAACGATAATTCATTTTCTACCATCTTTTTAGGCAGAAACCTACGAAAAATAAGATTAGCCATGTAGGTAATAGCCTACACGTATATTGCATTTCCCTCGTTGGGATAAACATCTGGTTGTATTTGTGCTACATCTGGGTTTGTCTCCATATACCCTACCAAATGATCTAATACTGATGCCTCAAAATATACATATGAATTGAGAACCAAATGGTATTTCTCTTGAGTTCGAAGAACTTGTCGCAAAGCCTTATTATGCCCTGCTCCATAACCTACATTCTCACTGCCAATATACACAACATTAGAATATTGCATACAGAAATTCGCAATATACTTTTGATTGGAATTATCAACAATATAAATAGTAGAAACAAGTGGTGAGGTTAATGACTGCAAGCATTTACTCATTTCTTCAATACTTGTTTTATAGGCAACGATAGATACTGTAATCATAAACTTTCAATAATAATATCATAGATTATTTACCAAATCAATATAGGCTTTCTGATAAGATTCTGACATTTTTTGCGCTGTGTAATATTTATCAAAAAGAGATTGAATGTAAATCCTAGTACAATTCTCATCAATTTTCAATATATCATGAATAGCATTTTTTAATCCATTCATATCTTTTGTTATTGAACGTATATCCAATTGTTTGTTTTGCCTTTACTTAAAACCTCTTTGTGAGATGGGATATCAGAAAGTACACAAGGTAATCCAACTGTCATACTTTCCAATAACGTATTAGCCAACCCTTCTACATCCGAAGCTGATATATAATAGTCTGATGCTTTTAAATAATCATATATATTGGATTTAAATCCAGGCATTTTAGATTTTCGGTTTCATGCTTTTTCAGTTCATCGTATAGTTCTCCATTACCAAGTAAGAGAAGACCGATTCTATCATCTTTTAGTTCTTCAAAAGCACGTATTATCATATCTGGATTCTTTTCTTGTGAAAACGCCCGATAAAAATAAAAATATTTCACATCATCTTTAATCCCAACTCTTTCTTAGTTTTGCTTTTGCTCTTCGTCGTATTTCCATAATGATAATGAAGAACCATTTGGGATGGCTTTCATCTTATAGTGTTGTTCATCCCAATAACTTTGTGCTACACTTTCCGAACAAGCAATAGGTAAATCCATCTTCTTTGTAAAGAAATGACTAAGCAATTACGATTTTTCCTTTCCATTTACCATACATCACTTTCTGTTGTATACCTGGGAATATATGAACAGTCTCTATCTTTTATATTTAGATGAGAGAAATGGCACTCAAGAACATTGAACGAGGACAATGTGTATGAAGAATATCCGGATTTATCCGTTCCACTGATTTCTTTAATGTAAAGAACATTGCAATAGGATTTTGTATTTTATCCGGAGACATTTGAATAATTCTTATCGGCAATACCCTAAATTCCTCAATACGTGAAATTTCTTGTTCCGGGACCATCGTAATTATCGAAACTTCAAATATAGAAAAGTCCATATACTGTATAATATTATAGAGGACATTCGGAGGACCTTGATTACTCAAAGAGGAAATTACATAGCATATTTTAATTTTTTTCATAACAAATTATTTCTTAACAGAATATCTTTTAGAACAATCAGAATCTTATTAGCAGATTCAGTTTGGATATTATTTACTTCCTTTATTTTCTTCAAATCAAACAAATGAGTTTATATTTCGACAGTAGTACAATAGTGGTTAAATCTGCACTGCCACACAGATTAAAATGTGATGTTGATGTCCATAATCTTCTAATATCCTAAATGTTTTTGAATCCCCTTCAGCCGCAAATCTGTTTTTATCCCAGTCAATTGCTACCACTGGCCTACAATTACGTAAACCAAAAACAGAATCATGAAATCTTTCTGTTACTATTATATCCATATATGGAAATACTGCAGCCCATTCAAAAGCATGCACTGTATCAAAACACATATCTGCATAAGGATTATAAGCCGTTGAAATGACTTGATAACCTAAGCTTCAAGTTATCAACCAATTTTTCCGATATGGGAAGTCCGAATTGAAATTGTATAAAGCATATTTCTTTTTCGAATCAATTTTATTCTTTAATCTTTGAGGCAATATAAATTTTGTAATATCTAAATAATAAGAAGGGTCCGGTTGTTTAACTAAACGATTTGCTTCATTCCGAGCTTGTTAATAAAGAACTGTACTGTTAGGTTATCTCTAAGTCCTATAAACAAAGCTTTCTTCCACCACCTCTTTAAGTCAATGCTAGGATTAAAAGTAGCTGGAGAGGCACTAGCTGCAAAATAAAGTTTTGGGACAAATAAAGGCATCCAATCAATCCTATTTTGTTCCATCTAAATTATAGCCTTGCTCTAAGATTGTATCACTTCCAATTACAACTAAATCATACTGTTTAATAAAAGCTGTAGAAGCCTCATCGTAATTGAATATATCCACTCTTGAGAATAATTGAAATACGTCTTTCTAAGTTTATTATATTTAATCAACCGAAAAGCCGCAAACGCTTTCTGTAAAATGTATGCCATAGTGAATCATTTTTCCCCTAACAGATAATTTGCTTTTTAAAACTGGAAAATCCAAGAACTCTATACGAGCATTAGAATACAACTGTTTGAAGGCTGTTTGCACCCCTATTGCTTCTTGCATAATAGTACCATGGATTAACTCCACCTGTAAAAGTTACTATTAATATTTTCATTGATTCATCTTTATATCGTTATTACAAGAAAACTTTTAAATATTATTTTTCTCTTTTCATCATCAAAAGTCAGTAATCCGACTCTCATTATTTATTGATTGAATTTCACATATTCATTATACGAATAGCGATGCGAAACTGCTACTTTATAATTGTCCTTAAACGTTCCTACACCTATCAAAAGAACTGGAACTTCATGACTCGGGGATGTTCTTGTTTTATTTTTTTGTAATTCTCCATTTTATGCCCCATAGTCAATGGTATTGTCGCTAAACCATAATAATGAAGAGCGTAAAGAAGATTCATTGCATAAAGACTCCATCAACAAAAGGAAGATTTTGTTCATAAAAACCATAATTCCTCAAATCACCACATACAAGAATAGCACATTGCATTTGTTCATTAAACCCCTTGCTTCCTCCCTGTAATTTGAGCATTTTTGTAAACTAACTTATTTTCCGTATACACATGAACTCCAAACTTTGCCTATTACAAGCAGATGGAGTACGTTCACAAAGCCTTTAATGCGGTACACACATGTTCTAAACCACAGGTAAGGATCCAAAATCGCGAATAGAAAACGTAATTGAGAAAAATTCATCAAATGGAGATTTCAATTTGCTAGAAATATCTTCAAACTAAGATTATATATTCCACCTACATCCATAATCTGAATATCGTAACAAGAACACAACTTCTATGGAGAGGAATCTCCACTTCTGTCATATCAGCACCCATATCCTTATTAAATTCTATGATATTTCTGCAATATGGAAACCGATTCTATAACAAATTGTTTTTCCCTCCTCTTTTTAGCAAATCAGCAAGATCTTTTATGATAGCAAAAGCCTTTTCCCCTTTCCAAAACCGACTTTGACTTTTCCAATAGACATACCCTTTCCAAAGCATGTATTCTGGATTTGTAATTCAGCCTGTTTTTAAAAATATCCTTTGTTGGTTTTGTACCTCCACTATACAAAGTCAATGAAAAGGACTCTCCTATTTTGTCAAATAGAATACGTAGCCATACGATAAAACATTCCCTTTAATAGCCAACTTTAATTTTTCCTTCATACGATTTTAATCTAAAAAACTATCTACATAATACTTCATCAAACATTTCTATATATTGAGAGGCTATTTTTTCTGCCGAATAATACTTGTTCTGTATGCTCTGCCATTGAAGCCTTCAACTTACTACTATAATCACGTGTATACGTATCTATAGCAGAGGCCATTACACGAACTAAATCGTTTACGTTTCCGGTTCAAAAGATATCCATTTACATTTTCAAGAATCTTAACCGAAAAACCCTGCAATTTGAAGCTATAATCGAAGATTATAATTAAAAGCAATCTTTGTAGGACCGCTTTGAGACACCACTCTATAAGGTTGAACAAAATAGTCAGCGGAAGCAAATAGATTAGCTATTTCAGAATTATCTATTGACCGAATATCTATATCAAAA